>Ga0187864_10000142_pt1 | contig 79842 bp, 73 predicted proteins | sample June2016WEW_11_4_FD_132985 | JGI IMG/M metagenome (GOLD analysis project Ga0187864, IMG submission 132985) | Peatland microbial communities from SPRUCE experiment site at the Marcell Experimental Forest, Minnesota, USA - June2016WEW_11_40 | ecosystem: Environmental > Terrestrial > Soil >... | reverse complement strand
CTCCGCGTTGCCCGAGTCGGGAGCGTTGTTGCCGAACACCATCGGAGCGAGGAAGGTGCGGCCCAGTATCTCGGCAAGCAGCCCCAGCCGCACCTGTCCGAAACCCATGCCCCCGAGCTCAGGCGGTAGGTGCGCGGCCCACAGGCCCTGGCGCTTCACCTCATCCTGCAGCGGGCGAAACGCCCGGACCAGGACCTCAGGAGAGAGCTGGAGCGTCTCCAGCGGCACGATCTCGTTGTCAACCAGCTCGCGCGCCCACGCCAGCTTCGCCGCGTACTCGGGCTCGGTCTCGAAGTCCCACGCCATTTTCCCTCCTTTTTATGGCCGGCCCTCGACGGCCGATCTCGTGGCGGGCCCGTACCTGCCGCGGTGCGCCGCGACCAGCTCGTGCCGGCGCGCGTGACCTGCCCGTTACCCACACGCTTAGCACGGTCTGCGCGCGGACGCCTAGCGCGCGGGCCGTTGGGCCGCGCGCTAGGCGTGGGACAATCGTCGACGTGGACCGCATTGGAATCGCCGACACGATGTTTGCTCGCTACGACATGGGAGGAGAAGCGATCGACGAGCTGAGGAAGTGCCCCGGCTATGGCGAGCGCTTCGGGATCGTCCGGCGCACGGTGCCGGGCTTCAAGGATCTCGGTGTCGAGTGCAAAAAGCTGATCGAAGAGGACGGGTGCAGGATCGTCGTGGCGCTAGGCATGCCCGGTAGAGCGGCCATCGACCAGGTCTGCGCCCACGAAGCCTCCCAGGGGATCATGCTGGCCCAGCTCCTCACGAACACCCACGTGCTCGAGGTCTTCGTGCACGAGAACGAGGAGGAGGACCCCGCCCGGCTCGCGACGGTGTGCATCCACAGGGCGCGCAAGCACGCCCGAAATGCCTACTGGATGCTCTACGAGCCCGAACAGCTCACACGGCGGGCTGGGCAAGGCGTGCGCCAGGGGTACGAGGACGCCCGCCCGCTCCCCTCGCCCCCCGACTAGTACCCGAGGTCTAGTACCCGAGGTCCAGACCGGTCTCGTGACCGCGCCCGCGGCTGCGGTCGTCCGCCCGCGACATTCCACGCGCGGCAAGGAGGCACTCCATGTGCCGGCGCTCCACGAGCTGTTCGCTCTCGATCGCGCGCTCGAAGACCATGTGCCGGCGCTCACCGACGCCGGGGCCGTCCCTAACACCCGCCCACCCCTCGACCGGCTCGAGCGTCGTCAGGTATCGGTCCGCGGCGAGCTCCACTTCCTTTACCGGGGCTCCATTATCCAGCACTAAGCACCACGCCCGCACAGCGTCGCGCCGCGTGACGCTCCGACCGAGCTCGCCGAGGATGCCTTCGACCGCTTGCTCGAGCCCCTTGGCGCTCGGACTTTCATTGTCGACGCCCCTCTGCTCGACGCCTCCCTGCTCGACGCCTCCCTGCTCGACTCGCCCGACGTTGCGAGGAACCCGGTCAAGCGTTGCTTCTAAGAGGCGCCCCGACAGTCCGGCTTCGCGCGCACGCGCTTCCCACCATCCGCGAAGCGTCTCCGGTGCGAGGTTCGGGTCGCGCGGCGCCCGAGTGGCGAAGGACGCCACGGCCCTCGCCCGCGGGCTTGGACCTCGTCGCCCCGCTCCAGGCCACGAAGGCACGACCGGATCGCCCCGACCCGCCTGCGCGCGAACGGCCGGCCCGCCACGCTCGACGGATCGGCTCCCGCGAGCACCGCCTCAAGGTCCTCTGCGACCACGGTGCCTCGCAGCTCGAGCAGGTCCGCCCCAGCGCTCAACCACTCCCCCGGCGCCTCGACTCCGGTGTCGACCACCTCGAGGTAATAGGCGTGGCCGCCTGCCCGTACCTTGGCGACGCACAGCACCCGGCCACGGTGCGCCGCCTTCCTTGCCGTGCAGCTCGCCGGGCTCCTTGCCTCACGGCACCCGAAGGGCGCGCGGGGGCTTCTCGTGCGCTATGAGCGGTACCCTCGCGTGACGGAGTTACCCGGCGAGGACGTCCAGTTCTAGGTCACCGTCGAGCAGTTGAGACGTCGGAGCGACGAGCGAAGCGCGAACTCTTTCGTTCAGGGCTGATGCCACGACCGGGCCGAGCTGGTCGATCTCCAACAAGAACCCGTCGTGACCGGACGCGGACTCGATCACCGTCACCGGCCGATCACCGGGGAGCACCTGAGCCAGCTCGCGTTGCAGAGCGAGCGGGTACAGGCGGTCCGAAGAGATGCCCACCACAGTCACCTCGGCGCTTACCCTGACGAGCGCCCCAGCCACCCCACCGTGTCCGCGGCCGATGTCATGGTGGTTCATCGCCTCGCTGAGGACGACGTAGGAATTCGGGTCGAACCGCCCGGCCAGTTTGTCTCCGTGGTACTCCAGGTAGGACTCGACGGCGAAGCGCCCACCTTTGAGCGGTTCCTCCGGTGCTTGGGCGCGCCGGCCGAACCGACTCTGAAGCTCATAGCCGGTCCGGTAGCTCACCTGGCCGATCCCGCGGGCGATGGTGAGCCCGTCCAACGGACGGTCTGCTGTGCCGTAGTAGTCACCGCCTGCGAAAGCCGGGTCGGATCGGATGGCGCGGACCTGCAGTGAGCAAAGCGCTATCTGGTCCGCAGTGGCGGCGGCCCCGACTGCGATGACGACGGCCCGGTTGACCCGCTCGGGGTAGCCGACGCACCACTCGAGGACCCGCATTGCGCCCATCGAGCCCCCGACCACGCCCGCCCACCTGTCGATACGGAGATGATCGGCGAGCGCGACCTCCAGCGCGACCTGGTCACGAACGGTCACCTGGGGGAACCGTGAGCCGTATGGCCTGCCGTCGGGTGCGGCTGATGCCGGACCGGTCGTGCCCTGGCACCCGCCGAGCACGTTCGGGCAGACGACGAAGTACCGATCTGTGTCGATCGGCGCACCGGGTCCGATCATCCCGTCCCACCATCCGGCTGTGAGATGCCCCGGGCCGGCCGGGCCCACCGCATGGGAGTCGCCCGTGAGCGCATGGAGGACCAGGACGGCGTTGCTGCGAGCACGATCGAGCTCGCCCCACGTCTCGTAGGCGACCGAGACCTCCGGGAGCGAACCACCGCCTTCCAGCGCGAGCTCGTTGCCGTTCTCACCAAACAGCGCGGCGCACTTCCGCCGGCCTGGATGGTCGCCGGGTTGCCAGACGCCGGGAAGCGGTCGTCGTCTCATGAGACCTTGGTCGTACGCAGGCCGGCTTCGAGATCCGCAAGGATGTCCTCGATCGACTCGAGCCCGACGCAGAGCCGCACGAGGTCGGGGGTCACTCCGGCGGTGACCTGCTCCGCCTCGGTCAACTGCGAGTGCGTAGTGGACGCCGGGTGGATCGCCAGGCTCCGGACGTCGCCGATGTTGGCGAGGTGGCTGAAGAGCTCGAGCCCTTCGATGAACTTCCGGCCGGCTTCGGCACCGCCCTCGATCCCGAACGCCAAGATGGCGCCGGCGCCGCGGGGCAGGTACCGCTGCTGGCGCTCGTACCACGGGCTCGACGGGAGACCTGGATACGCCACCCACGCCACGTCGTCGCGTGCCTCGAGCCACTTGGCCACCGTGGTGGCGTTCTGCACGTGCCGCTCCATGCGCAAGCTGAGGGTCTCGAGTCCCTGCAGGAACAGGAAGGAATTGACGGGAGAGATCGCCGGTCCGGTGTCGCGCAGGTACTGCAGGCGGGCCTTGAGGACAAATCGCGCCGGGAAGAGGTCCTCTGGAAGCTCGCCGAACACCAGCCCGTGGTAGCTCTGGTCCGGTTCGGTAAACCCGGGGAACCGACCACTTCCCTCGTAGTCGAACACGCCGCCATCCACGATGACGCCACCGATCGACGTGCCGTGGCCTCCGATGAACTTCGTCGCAGAGTGCACGACGATGTCGGCACCCTCGCGCAGGGGCTGTGCCAGGTAGGGCGTCGCCACCGTGTTGTCGACCACGAGCGGGAAGCGGTGCTCGTGAGCAATCTCGGACACGCCCTCGAAGTCGAGAACATCACCCTTCGGATTGCCGAGCGTCTCACCATAGAACGCCTTGGTGTTCGGCCGGATGGCGGCGCGCCACGCGTCGAGATCGTCGGGGTCGTCGACGAAGCTCACCTCCACCCCGAGCTTTGGCAGGGTGTAGTGGAACAGGTTGTACGTGCCGCCGTAGAGCGACGCCGAGGACACGACGTGGCCGCCGTTCTCCGCCAGGTTGAGCAGCGTGATCGTCTCGGCCGCCTGGCCGCTCGCCACCGCCAACGCGGCGACCCCGCCTTCCAGCGCGGCGATCCGCTCCTCGAAGACCGCCTGGGTGGGGTTCATGATCCGGGTGTAGATGTTCCCCAGCTCCTGAAGACCGAAGAGCGCTGCGGCATGGGCAGTGTCTCGGAACGTGTAGCTGGTGGTTTGGTAGATTGGCACGGCTCTTGCCCCGGTGGTGGGGTCGGGAACTGCACCGGCATGGATCTGTCGGGTCTCGAAGCCCCAGTCGGGCATTGCCGTCTCCTACTCGAACCGGTTCCCGGGCCTGGCTCGCCGATACTGGACGTCGCCCTGCGAGCCAAATCATCAGAACTCTGACCAGGTTAGTCAGCTTTATCCGCCGAGGCAAACAAGCAGTTCAGCCAGCGTGTCGGTAACGGGCAAGCAGCCGGCGCGCCGCCTGACGTCCGATGTTGGCAAGCTCCGGTGGTCCGAGCACCTCCGCATGAGGCCCCAGACGAAGCAGGAGCCGTTCGAACCACACGGTGCTCGCCACGCCCAGCGCAACCTCCCTGCGCCCGCGCGTCAACGCTGCGGTGAACAGGACAGGCACGGCCTCTGCGACCCAGGCCCCCGCTTCATCGACTGCAAGATGCGCGACGGTGGCATCAGGACCCGGGACGAACGCCGCACTCGTCGGCCCTCGGTCGTGCGACGAGCGCGACGAGCGGACTGACGGCTCTGCCTTCTTGCCCGTTGGGCGCAGCGTCAAGATGCGGTCGACACGAAACCTGCGAGTTCCCCCGGCGCGGTGGCAATAGCCGTCGAGGTACCACCGGCCGTCCACCGCCACCACGTCAGCAGGATCGACCACCCGCAACGACTCCTCGTCGCTCGACACCGAGTAGTAGCGAAGCTCGAGCTGCTCATGTGCGACGGCGGCCCGCCGTGTTTCGGCGAGATGTGGCGGCTCGTCGAGGTCTACCTGAAGTGACCCGAGGTCGCCGAGGGTCGCCTCCAACTTCTCGAGAGCGCGCGCCAAGGCACCCTCAGGGTCGGCTCCGGGCACAGAGAGGATCGCTCGCGCTGAGACAGCCAGAGCAAAGCCCTCGGCGGCAGTGAGGCGACGGGGCCGGGCGAGATCGGGTCCCAAGTCGGCGATGACCTCGTTCTCGTCGACGATGATCTCCATCAACTGGTCCGGCGTGTAAGGAGGCAGCCCGCAGCAGGCCGCGAGCTCGAGGTCTGCGATCAGATCCGCGGGTGAGAACCCGAAGCGCTCCGCCAGCTCGGCGACAGGAGCCCTGCCTTGTCGGGCGAGCCACGTGAGCACCGCGAGCAACCGATGGAGACGCTGGCCGGCGCCGACGCGTCCGCCTGTTGCCCTGGCGCTCGCGCCGTGCCGGTCCTCTGAAGGCTCTTCGACCCTCGGTACCTCGTAGTCCCTCGGTGCCTCGCCTTCCCTGGGTGCCTCCTCGACGACGCCGTCGGTGGCGGACCCTCGAGGGGTGTCACGCCCAGGGCTCCTTGCGCTCGGGCCTCGCCGGCGCGGTCGCTTGACCGGCGGAGCCGAGACGATCGAGTCGAGCCAAGCAGCCATCTCGTCGCGCACCCACCCGGGTGCGAGCACCTCTGCATGGTCGCCGAGCTCGAGGACCCAGCTGCGCAAGGCCGCAGTGTTCGTCACCTCCAGACGCACGAGCACCGAGCCGTCACCCCGGTGCTCTGTCACGGTCGGCTCTCCGAGCTCCGATACGACGAGCGCGGCGAGCGGCGCGTCCACCTGGACGTCGACCCCGACAAGCTCTGACTCCCCCATCTTCCAGGGCGCGTCTCGCAGCGCCTCGGAGACCTCGAAACCGTCGGGCAGGTGTTGGGAGCCCGGAGCACCTACCGACGGCAGCCCCTCCATGCGGTCCACCCGGAACGTGCGCGAAGCGCCGCGGTCGCGGTCATAGCCGACCAAGTACCACCAGCCGCCGTGGAAGCGCAGCAGCGCGGGATCGACCCGGCGCTCGTCGGAGCGGTAGGAGAAGCTGACACTGGCGCGAGAGCGAAGCGCGCCGTGGAGTCTCGGGAGCGCGGGCAGGGCGGGTAGCTCGGCAAGGGGTTGCGCGCCACCAGAGGCGGGAAGTCCCAGACGCCACAGCGCGTCGCGGCCACTTGGGTCACCGAGGCGGACGCCGGCTACCGCGAGGTTCAACGCCGCCTGCTCGTCGGCTCCGAGCTCGAGGTCGGGCAGGTAGAAGTCCTCGGTGCGGATCATGTACCCGATCTGGTCCCTGCCCTCGACCGGGACCGTCGTGATCTCGACTCCGCCGTCTCGAAGCGTGCGTTTGTCGCGTTCGAAGGCCTGGCGGCGCGCCTCGCCTTCAGGTGGGTAACCGGGAACCGCGTTTGCGATCTCGCGAAGGGATCTCGGGTGCCCCTCGCGCAGGAACAAGACCAGGTCCGTGAGACGCTCGAGGCGGTCCACCACGTATGTCAGCTTGGCATCGAGCGCAGCGCCGTGTGACGGAAACGCACCGGCTGGGTGGCGCTCACCAACGTTGCGAGAAGCTGGTTCGAGGCACGCGACACGACCACGATCGCGTAGCGGCCGACGCCACCAGGGGGCGCAGGCCCGAGCGGTCGCTCCACTTCGTCGAGCTTGTAGATGCCGCGGTACTCGACGACGCACACGTCGTGGAGCTTGCCGCCGGCACGCGCTAAAAGGACATCTAGCAGGTGCGTGCGCTTGGCGAGCCGTTCCGCCGTCTCGAGCCGGACACCACCGAATGATCCTCGGCCATGGACCGCGTCCTCGGCCACCGGCAACGCCAGGTAGCAGGGACTCGAGTTGGTGCCGAGGGCGTTGCGTGCCGAGGTGCAGCTCGCGAGCGCCACCGAGCCGAAAGACAACAGGGCCACCACCGCGGCCGTCGGCAACCTCCTCGCTGTGAAGCGCATCACACAGTCACCTCCGAGACCTGGGCGTCGATCCTCGCTTCGACGGTGCCAGCGTTAGACCCACGGTGGCTCCAGATGAGCGCCCCCCACGTCGCCCATCCCACGGGCAGCTCCCCCCAGAAACTGATGATCCTGTAGAGCAGCACGGCCGCAACCGTCTGTGTCTCCGGCCCCCCGAACGCCACCAAGGCGATCGTGAGGCTTCCCTCGACCACCCCGAGCCCTCCGGGTGTGATCGGTAGGTTCGCCGCCAACTGCCCGGCACCGTAGGCGAGGAGCAGTCCCTTCCACGGGATCCCGACGCCGACCGCCGTGAACGAGAGCGCCAGACAACCGCAGTCGAGTAACCAATTCGCCACGCCCCATCCCGTCACCGACAGGACCTTGCCCGCGCTGAGCCGCACCAGCGAAAGACGTCCTACTAGCGCATCGACGCGGACGGCGGCCTCCTCGCCCGGCCAGTGGAACAGGCGCCGGCTTGCTCGTAGCAAGGAGGACACCACCCATGCGACGGCCCCTTGCTGGACGAAGAGAGCGCCGAGAACCAGGGCCCCCGCCAGCACCCCGACCGTCACCCACACCAAGTCGAACCCCGCCCCTTCGGCGCCGGCTATGGCGAGTCCTGCGGCGGCCACGATGGCCAGGCTCACCGCGGCCGCCACGAACACGGCCACCAGGGTCCAGCCTGCGAACGCCTCGTCGGCGCCCTGTCGGCGGTACTGGCGGAAGGCGAACACAGACGACACGAAGGGCCCTGCAGGCATCGAGTTGGCAATGGCGGTCACAGCGACGGTGACCGCCGTCACGCGCCTTAGGCCCATGTGCACCTGGCCCGCCTCCAACAGGCGTTGCTGGACCAGGCCGAAAGCGACCAGCGACCCCACCTCGAACACGACGGCTAGGACGAGCCAGACCCAGTCGATGTGCGACAGGTACCGCGTCGCGCCGGAAAGCTCGCCTCGGCGCCCCGAGAGCGCCCAGAGGGCGAGGGCAGCAAGCCCCATCCCGAGGAGGTACCGAAGCCATGGCCAGGCACGCCGCAACCGCCGACGCGAGACCGATAGCGCGCCCGTACCCGGCGCTCTTGGGGCGACGGTCATCTGCGCCGCAGTGGGTACAACAACGAGTTGGTCATCGCCACCGTGCGTTGGGGCTGAGGAGCCGGCCATGGATGGCGGTCATGCCCGCTGATCGTGGCACATCGACGCTGGGGAGCCTTCGCAACCGGCTCGTAGGATGGCAGCCGGTGCCGTCACCGATCATCAGCGAGCTAACCGTGCGGGCGCACGTTCCTGGCACGTTGCGTTCGGGAGTCGAGCTCCTCGACGGACGCAGGGTGGTGGTCGCCCGATCGGTCTCGCGCCATCATGCCGGAGCGCTCAGAAGAACAGACGGCGCGAAGATCGCCTGGGCGGCTGAAACTGCGCTCACCCAGGGCCTTCCACTGGTCTTGGTTCTCTCGTCGTCGGGGTCCGAGGTCTCCGAAGGCGTCGACGCGCTGCACGGCTGGGGGGAAGCGGCGGCGGCCGTGTCAGCGTGCTCGGGAGTCGTGCCCGTGCTCGCGGCCGTGACCAGGACAGCGATCTCGGGACCGGCGCTGCTTCTCGGCCTCGCCGACTTGGCGATCATGACGCCTGACGCCTTCTCGTACCTGTCCGGCCCCGACGCCGTGGAGGGGTTCACGGGCATCCGAACCGGACCACGCGAGCTGGGCGGAACGGCGTTGCACGCCACTGCAAGCGGGCTGTGCGCACTCGTGGCTACTGACGAGGCTCAAGCCTCCGATCTCCTCGGCGTCGTGCTCGGCTACCTGCCCGACAACACCGACGAGGAGCCGCCCCGGATCCCGACATCGGACCCGCCCGATCGCCTGGCTCCCGAGCTTCGCCGCATCGTGCCCTCGTCGGCTCGCTCCACCTACGACGTGCGCGAGGCGATCCGGCCTGTGGTCGACGACGCAGAGCTGCTCGAGCTGCGCGCTCGATGGGCTCCTCAGATCGTGACGGCTCTCGCCAGCGTCTCAGGCAGGGCGATGGGAGTGGTGGCGAACCAGCCCCGCTCGCTCGCCGGAACCCTCGACATAGCGGCCTCGCAGAAAGGTGCGCGCTTCGTTCGCTTCTGCGACGCCTTCAACCTGCCCGTGGTCACCTTCGTCGACACCCCGGGGTTCCTGCCGGGAAAGGACCGCGAGTGGCGCGGGATGATCCGCCACGGGGCGGAGCTTGCGTTCGCCTACGCCGAGGCGACCGTGCCGCGCGTGTGTGTCGTGCTGCGAAAGGCCTACGGAGGCGCCTACATCGTCATGGACTCGAAGGCGATCGGGAACGACGTCTGCCTGGCGTGGCCGTCGGCCGAGATCGCGGTGATGGGAGCTAAGGGGGCCGCGCAGGTCCTTCGCCGCGACGGGACCGAGGAAGAGCGCCGTGAACTCGAGGAGCGCTACGCAGAGGAGCTGCTCGGTCCCTGGGTCGCCGCTGAGCGCAGGTACGTCGACGAGGTGATCGACCCGGCCGACACCCGCGTTGCGGTGTGGCGTGCGTTGGACCTGCTTTCCACCCGCCGTGAGCGTCTCCCCAGACGCAAGCACGACGCCGGCCCCATGTAGTGGCTCTTTGCTGAAGGGCTCCCACCGGGAGCCAAACCCCGAGCTGTCGCACCAATACCTTCGTACAGACCACAACGCCGTCACATAGATAGGCGTTTGCCAACCTCGTTGTCGTGTCACACGTCGGTCAAGGTGCCCACGTCAGTTCCTGGGCGCGACAATGGCTCCCACCAAAGCGGGAGCCATTGTCGATCCGCACTACTGATCTCTCTATAGTGCTTGATAGTGCTTGGCCCGATGCTTCCATTGGGACAAGCACGTTCCGTCAGTTAGCTCCGGCGGCGGCTCCATAGGTGGTGAACCAAGTTGCCGAGCCGTAGCCGGCTGCAGTCGCCGCATTGCAGCTCGGCGGAGCTATATCACCAGTCTTCTTGCCGAAAGAAGTGTAGTACGTCCCAGCTGTGCCGGGCAGACCGGAGCCCAATGAACTTGAGCTTGGAGGCTCGTTTGGAGACACCAGCACATACCAGCAGGTCTTCGTGGAGCTGTAGTCACCGAGGATGACGGCCTGGCCGTCAGTCGACGCGTCGACGCTGATGTTGTTCTGAGCAGACACCGCCGCGGCCGCCCAGGTGAACTCCGGAGCCGATGACCCGTAGGTCGCGACGGCAGCGTTCAGTGGGAAGCTCTGGTTGTTGTTCTGGTAGATCGCGCTCGCCTCGGTCACCGCGTTAGTCAAGTTGGACTGCGCGGCGCGGTCGTTCGCCGAGCCGGTCACCCCGAGAAAGGTCGGGATGGCAATCGCGAGCAAGATCGCGATGATGAGCAGCACCACCATGAGCTCGATTAGGGTGAAGCCGGCTTCACCCGCTCCTTCACCGTCGAGCTCTTCCGCCCGCGCCTCGCACAGGTGCTGGAGCATGGACTTGAGCATGACTTCCTCCCGTATGTTCAATCGGCAGACATTCGCTGCCTGGAGGATCATCGACGGGGAGGTGACGGCGCTTGAGGCTTTTTGCCTCACAGTCAGGAATTCGTCGCATTGCAGCCGTACAGGTACCACTTCTTGTGAGCGTCGATGTTCGCAGAATCACATGAGTCACCGCAGCGGCAGTGCCGTAATTCCCCACGTGAAAGCGGCTCAGAGGGGAGAGGACCATCCGATTGGTGCAAGCGCGCCTCTGCAGTCAGCAGGGAGTGCTATTTCGAGGTGGCGCAGGAGGACTGTTCGCCTGTCGAGTAGTAGATGCTCCCTTTGAGCACGAGGTTGTAGTTCGGGGTGGTGGCAGCGGGAGCAGATCCACCGACCGCAACGGGGCCACCCGAGATCGTGATCGACGAGATCGTGAAAAGGCGGGGGAACGAATACAGGCCCTGGAGGAACGTGGACATCTGGCCGTACGTACCAGCGAGAGTGAAGTCGACTGCCACGGGCGTCACTCCAGCGCCGCCAGTACTCCCGGGTGCCTCTGTCACGCTGATGCTCGGCGTGTTCGGGTCGCCACTCGAGACTGCCAACGCTGTCACCTGCTGAAGAAAGCTGTCAACGTTTGGGGTACCTGGGATCTCGGTGAGATTCTTTGTCAAGGTCGCACAGGTTGGCCCCAGGTTCGCCTTCTCGTGGTTCAACGAAGCGATCTCTGCTCGGAGCTGTGTCTGCTGTTCCTGAAGCTGTGTCTGCTTGGCGTGCAGGCGCGCGAGCTTCGACCCTTCGGGGGATACCCACGCCAAGTACACCACCAGGGCAATCACAAGCACCCCGAGGGCCGTAAGGAGCGGGATCTTGTGCTCCCGGAGGCGTTCCATCAGGAGCTCGCTTTCTTCACGACGGCGACGCTCTTGAGCGAAACCGTTGACTGGAAGGAGACCGTCGTACCACCGGAAGCCGGCGCATTGGTGACCCCGTTCACGCTCGGGGGGTCGAACATCGGCGACGAGGTGACGCTGTCGATCCACTCCGCTACAGGATCGAAATGCGCATTGGCTGGGAAGGTGCCCGACACCGACACCGTGATGTTTCCTACGGTGCCCGCACTCGTGGCACCAGCCGAGGTTGTGGACGAGGACCCCGGCGTTGCCCCGGAGACGGTAGTCGCGGTGAAACTGGTGATCGACAGGCCCGCGGGTGTTCGCGCATTCAACTCCGCCAACACCGCAGGCCAGTCGACGGACGTGGACGCGAGATGTGTGATCTGGCCCTCCGTTGCGTGCAGCTCACTGTTCACGCTCACGACCTTGCCGTATGTCGGGATCAGGGCATGAAGCCCAGCGACGCTGGTCCGAAGCGATGTGACGTCGTTCTGCGCGCTGTGGACTTGGAGGAAGCGCGCGGCGGAGAGGCCACCCAAAAGCACTACCACCGTGGCCGCTCCAATGGCTGAGTATTTGAGAAGCTGTCGCTCGCGCTCACGCCGCAGGACTTCAGGCGGGACGAGGTTGAACTTCTTGATGGCCGGGTTCGGCTCGGGAAGCGCCAGCCCAATCGGCGCCGCGAGAACCGGTTCTATGTTCGCCGCCTGCTCGGGCGACAGATCGAACCCAGACAGGTCCAAACGCGATAGAGGAGCCGCGAAGCGAACCGGTATCCCTACCTGCGATTGGAGCTGATCGACCAGTCCCCGCAACCGGGATCCCGCCCCCGTGATGGTCACGCCCGCAATCGGGAACCGATCCGGAAGAGAAGCAAAGTATTGGATCGAGCTCCGAATCTCGCCGACCAGCTCCACGATGGTCGGCTCGACCGCGCGCTCGGCGGATCGCACATGCGGCTCGGCTGCACCGAGATTGCGTTTCATGGCCTCGGCGTCGACGAAGGGGACATCCAGTGCGGAAGATATGGCCGCAGTAGCCAAGTTGCTACCCATTCCGATGGTGCGAACGAACTGCGGGCGGCCCTGCTGGTGGACCACGATCACCGTCAAGCCGGCTCCGATCGAAACGATCGCCTCGGGCTCCTGCGCCTCCGGCACGCTAGTCACCAGGGCCCGTACCAGGGCCGAGGAGACAAGGTCGACTCGCTCCACATGGAGACCCGCCCGTTCCACGGCACCGACGACACCATCGACCAAATCGCGATGCGCAGCGGCCACGAGCACATGCCTCTGGGTGGTCCCGTCTGGGCCTTCGTAATCCGCCAGCACCTCGGTGGAAAGAATCGTCTTATCAGCCGGAAAGGGGATGACCTCCTCCGACTGGAAACGAACGGCGCTCTCGACCTCTTCGTCAGGGACCCACGGAAGGTCGATCTCACGCATGATGGCGCGTAGGCCAGCGATCCCGACGACGACCGATTTCGAGGTGAACTTACCGTTGCGCCAGAGGCGCGCAATCGCGTCGGATACTGCTGAGGAGTCCTGAACTTCGCCATCGACAACGACACCGGGAGGAAGCCCAACCTGCGAGAATGCCCGTAGCGCGGGTCGTCGACCGTTGATCTCCAGCTCCGCTGCGCGTACTGCGCTTGTGCCGATGTCGAGCCCTACGACTTGTGCCATCTTCCAGTTCCCGTCATCAGGCCTAGTTACCGCGTTGCTCCGAGGAGCTGCGCGAACCGAGTCTCCAATTGCGAAATGCCTGTGTCGTTGTCAGGGGTCATCGGCATGCTCGACCCATGTCTTGACATCCGGCCCACGCCGCCCGCAGCGAGCACCAGGATGATTCCAGTGGTCACTAGCGCCCACCAGGGAAACTCCCCTAAACGCCAGTCGCTCACTACCGTGACAACCACTGCCAGCACGCCTCCGAATGCGAGGCGCCACCGACCTGAGTGGGCAGCAACTACCAAGCCAATGGCGAGCGCGGGCCAGATGTAGAACGAGTCCATCACCGACTCCGTGAAGCATCTCAAGGCCATCGCGAGCGCGGCTACCCATACGAGCGTGTCGGGCCGATCGCGCCTCCACCAAACCCACACGCCCAGGCCACATGCAAGAAACACCGCAATGACACGACCTGGGCCGCCTGCGACGGCCACGTTCTTTCCGGTGCCACCGAGACTCGGTGCCAGTACCGTCCACGGCGTTGCATGATCGATCCGCGGGTAGTTTGGTTGGTCGAAAATAGCGTGCATGGTCGAGTGAAACTGGGCTACGAGAGGTGTTGCCATGAGCGCCACGATCGGGAGGAAACTTCGAAACACAAAACCCGTGATCCGCTGTCTGTCGCTCATGGCGAGAAGGACAGGAAGCATCAACACCACGAGTGGTTGCGTCGCCATTGCAAGACCGAAGAGCCAACCGGCACCCGTCCACCTCCCATCAAGAGCGAAGAGAAGTGAGTAGATCGCCAGTCCCACCGCGACCGCGTCTTCAGGATGTCCCCAGAACACCGACACATTCCATAGAACCATGCCCTGGATGGTGCACAGCAGAGCCCGACGGACCTTGTCCACGCCCAAGCGCTGCGCCAATGCGTCCGTGGCGAACAGAGCGACTGAGCTGAGCAAGATCTCGAAGGGCCCCACTAATAGCCACGCCGTCGGATGCAGGACGAAACGAGGGAAGGCCTCGGTCAGTCCAAGCGCTCCGGAGAGCATCGCCACGGGAGCGAGAAGCAGGAGGATCCCGGGGAAGGTCACAAGGGCAGTACCGGCCGAGTACACGCCTCCCAAGTACCCCCAGCCGATGTAGTGCGCTGAGCGGTAGGTCGCCCACAGGTCGCCTGGGGTGATCCAGTAGGGATGGTGACGCACCACCGGTGCCCAGAACAGCGTGTAGCACATACCCGCAATGAGCGAAACGGCGGAAATCAACAAGGGCCAACGGCGGCGGCTCACACTAGCGAGGACCGATTTGGCGAGCGCCGCCAGGACCGCCAGAAACCCTCCGCTTGCCCGGAGATCGCTGGTCGTCATCACGGCCCTTTGTGCTCAGCTCTGGGGTATGTGCTTTATGTAGTCGAACATCGGTAGGTACATGCTGATCACCATCGACCCGACCATGGCTCCCATGGCGACCGTGAGAATCGGCTCGAGCATCGAGGTGAGGTTGTTCACGGTGGCTTCCACCTCGCCGTCGTAGAACTGGCCCACCTTCTGCAGCATGTTGTCGAGCTGGCCGGTCTGCTCGCCCACCTCGATCATTTGAGTGACGAGACGCGGTATGACCTCCTCATGCTTACTCAAGGTGTCAGCGAGGGAACGGCCTTCGCGCACCCCGGCCTTGGCGTCGAGGATTGCGCCCCCTACGATGCAGTTGCCCGAGGTCTCGGACACGATGTCGAGCGACTCGAGGATCGGGACGCCTGCCTGCACCAGTGAGCCCAGGGTGTGAGCGAACCGCGCGATGGCGACCTTGTGAGCTAGAGGACCGAACACCGGAGGGCGCATCTTGAAGGCATCCCACTTCTTGCGGCCCAGGTCCGTCTTGATCCAACGCCGGACCAGCACGACGCATGTGACTATGACGGCGAGGATGAGCAGAGCCGAAGGTGAGAGGACGGTCTTCGACATCCGGATCAACATCCGGGTGGGCAGTGGAAGTGTTGCGTGAAGCGACGAGAAGAGCTTCTGGAAGGTCGGAACAATGAAGATCAGTAGTGCCAGGAAAATCACGATCATGATAGACACGACCACGGCCGGGTAGGTCATGGCCCCGCGGACCTTGCGCTGGAGCTCGGCCTGCTTCTCCATCGTCGACGAGAGGTCTAGCAGCACCGAGTCCAGGTGTCCTCCCGCCTCCCCTGCCTGCACCATCGTCACGAAGAGCTTGCTGAACACCTTCGGATGCCTGGCACACGCCGTCGACAGCGAGGAGCCGCGCTCGACGTCGAGCTGGACCTCTCCGAGGATGCGTGCGAGCTCCTTGTTCTCGACCTGTCCAGCGAGTATCCCTATAGCTCGGATCACAGATAGCCCGGACTCGACCATGGTGGCGAGCTGACGGGTGACGACGGCCGTCTCCCCCAGCTTCACCCGGTTCGTGAGCCCTGGGATCGTGATCTCTCGGTGGACGTCTACCTTCGACTGCGGGGTCACCGCGATTGGCAAGTAGCCCATCTCACGGAGCTTCCCCACGACGAGCGCCAGGCTGTCGCCATCGAGCTGTCCCTGGACCAGTTTCCCGCCGTGGTCTCGTACCTTGTAGTCAAACGTGAGTGCCATCTCGTGCTCCTATGACCTCTGCGGGATCGCGCGGTCTTCTGACCTCAGGTGGTTCCGAAGGTCTTCTTCGTTGCGGCAGCGGTCGAAGGCGATGCTCTCGGTGATGCGACGTTCCTGAACGAGCTTCGCCAGTCCCTGGTCCATGGTCTGCATGCCGTACTGACCGCCGGTCTGCATCAACGAGTAGATCTGGTGCGTCTTCTCGCTACGGATCAGGTTGCGAATGGCCGCTGTGCAGAACATCACCTCGCAAGCCGCCAGCCGTCCGGAGGCATCCGCATTCGGAATCAGCTGTTGTGTGACGACGCCCTGAAGTGCGCCCGCGAGCATGGCACGCACTTGTGACTGCTGGTGCGTCGGGAAGATGTCGATGACACGGTCGATCGTCTGGGGGGCGTCCTGGGTGTGCAGCGTGGCGAAGACCAGGTGCCCGGTCTCCGCCGCGGTGAGCGCCATCTGAGTCGTCTCGAGGTCACGCATCTCACCGACCAAGATGACGTCGGGGTCCTCACGAAGCACCCGGCGCATGGCCTCGGAGAACGAGAGCGTGTCGCTCCCCACCTCTCGCTGGTTCACGATCGAGCGCTTGTGGTTGTGGAGGAACTCGATAGGGTCTTCCACCGTCACGATGTGAAGCGGCTTGGTCCGGTTGACTACGTCGATCAGGGCCGCGAGTGTCGTCGACTTCCCCGATCCCGTGGGCCCGGTGACCAAGACGAAGCCTTGACGCATGTCCGTGAACGTGCGGACCGATTCGGGGATCCCAAGCGAGGAGAATTCCGGGATCTCGTGTGGGATCGCGCGCAGGGCGGCTGCCACGGTTCCTCGCTGCTGGAAGACGTTCACGCGAAAGCGCCCCACGTTCACGATCGAGTGCGAGGTGTCGAGCTCCTTCTCAGCCTCGAACCTCTCACGCTGGGCCTGGGACAGGACCCCGAAGACCATCTCCCGGATCGTCTCGTGCTCGAGCGGCGGGCATCCTTCGACAGGGCGGATGGCCCCGTTCAGCCGGATCAGCGCCGGCATGTGCGAGGTCAGGTGGAGGTCGGAGGCCCCCGCGCTCACCGCGTAACGCAGCAGGTCATCGATGTGGAGGGGCATGTTCGTCTCCGGCGCCGAGGACGGGCGCGGAGGGGAATGGGCAGTGGTGGCGAGGTCCGGGCTGATCGACATCAGGTGTGCCTCCTCGTATGGGGCAGGTAATTGATTGATCGGGCGCGCACCCGCGCGGGTTGAGCCCCTGTGGTCCGCTTAAGAGCCCGGAGCGCCGTGAAGCGAGGGTTACTGCGAATGCTCATGCGACCACCCGCAGGACTTCTTCGAGGGTCGTCTCCCCCTCCAGCGCCTTGCGCAGGCCGCTCTGGCGCAGAGTGACCATCCCCTGTTCCACCGCGATGTTGTGGATTGCGTCGACACTGCCACCGTCGAGGATCGCCTGCTCGACTTCCTCGGTGACCACGAGGAGCTCCAGAAGAGCCTTCCGCCCCCGGTAGCCGGTCTTAGAGCAAGCCGAGCATCCCACCGCGCGGTAAAGCTTCGGCTCTTCGGTGTCCGCGAAGACCTGCTCGGGATTCCAGCCGGTTGACACGACGTCTGCCTCGGTCGGCACGTAGGGCTCACGGCAGTGCACGCACAGCCGGCGCGCCAGCCGCTGGGCCAGCGCCCCGCTGACCGCGGATGTGACCAGGTACGGCTCGACACCCATCTCCACGAGGCGCATCGGGGTGCTCGCCGAGTCGTTCGTGTGCAAGGTGGCGAGCACCAGGTGCCCGGTCAGGGCGGCCTCGACCGAGATCATCGCGGTATCGAGGTCGCGGATCTCGCCGACCAGGACGATGTCGGGGTCCGCCCGGAGGATCGACCGAAGAGCCGAGGCGAAGGTGAGCCCGGCCTTCGTGTTCAGCTGGATCTGGTTGATGCCCTTGATCTTGAGCTCGACTGGGTCCTCCACGGTGATGATGTTCTTGTCGGGCGAGTTCAGCGCCGCCAGGGTCGCGTAGAGAGTGGTCGTCTTTCCCGATCCGGTCGGGCCGGTCACCAAGATCGTGCCGTAGGGCTTGGTGAACGCGCCCCGATAGCGCTCGAGGAGGTCCTCGTCGAAGCCGAGGTCCTCGAACCCCAGCACGATGTTCGACTTGTCGATGATCCGCATGACGACCTTCTCGCCGTAGATGGTGGGAAGCGTCGCCATGCGCAGGTCGATCGGGCGATTGCCCACGGTTAGAGAGATCCGCCCGTCCTGGGGAAGCCTGTGCTCGGCGATGTTGATGTCGGCCATCACCTTGAGACGTGTCGTGACCGCGCCAGTGATCGATCGAGGGGCGGTCGACATGTCATGGAGGACGCCGTCGATGCGGTAGCGGATGCGGAGGTTATCGGCGGTGGGCTCGACGTGGATGTCAGAAGCTCGCTCGTTCAGGGCTTGCAGGATCAGCAGGTTCACGTACCTGACGATCGGCGCATCGTCGACGACGGCTTGGATGCTGGGCTCGTCGCCCGAGTACTCCGATTCGTCAGAGGAAGCGGCGGCGCTCGAAGCGAGCTCGCTGGCATTGCTCCCCTGGTGGTAGGCGCGGTCGATGTAGGCGGAGATCTGCGACTTCGTGGCCACCACCGTCACGAAGTTGCGCCCCAGGATGGTGCGCACGTCGTCCATGGCGAACACATCAGGAGGATTGGACGCGGCCACGACCGGCGTGCCATCGGCCTCGCCGATCACGAGCACGTTGTGATGACGGGCGGTCGCCTCGGGCAACCGGAACGCTGCTGCGAAGTCGACGCCGCGAACCTCGAGGTCGACGAACTCGAGGCCCATCTCCTGGGCCATGCCCCACATGAGGTCCGCTTCCGTGACCAGCTTGCGCGCGTTCAGGATCCCCGCAACGGCCTGACCGGTACGGTCGTGCTCGGCCACGACCTCCCGCATGGCCTCGGGTGAGACGCGCCCGCCTTCCACCAAGACCCGTGCTAGCAGGGGAAAGTCGGCGAGGTCGCCTTCCGCCGACCTGGGCTTCGCCTCGTCTGATCCGCTCTCGCCATTGGCCGAATCCAAGACGCCTCTCGCCCGGTCGAGCTCGCTGGCCGCTTCCTCGGCCAGCTCGACGGCTCGTACGACATTGCTGTCAGTCACCCCGCCCGTCTGGCTACCAGAGGGTTCGGGCTCCGGCCCGACCGACGATGAACCGGCGGATGGTTCGCCGTCCGAAGACCGCAAGTCCCTCGCCAGGTCGCTCGGGACCTGGTCACCACCGGACCCCGCTGGTTGGGCTTCAGGTGGGAGGTCGCGGTACAGGCGTGCCAGGTAGACCTCGATCTGTTCGCGACTTGCCACGACCGGGACGAATTCGCGCCCGATCACGCTCCGCAGGTTGTCCAGCGCTACGACGTCGGTAGGATCCGAGATTGCAACCACGGGCGCGCCAAACCGACGTCCGAGCGGCACGGCGTGGTAACGGCGAGCCACGGGCTCGGGCAGAAGGGACCCGGCGGCCATATCGACGCCGTAGCGTTCGAGGTCGACGTGCTCGGGGGCGGCTTCGTTCGCGACGAGCCCAGCGGGCCCGGTGTGAACCATGCGCTTTTCATCGGCATGACGCGAGGCGAGATTGAACGCCGGGGCGAGGATTCCCGTCGGCACACGCCGCCCAAGGGTCGATTACACGAGGTGATAGCCTCGCCCCCGGATGCAAGCAGATGGTGGGCAAGGAGTTTTCCCAGGCCCAGGTCCTGTTCTCAACCTCGACGCATTCTCGGCAAGACGTCACCTCGTCCCGGTGATCGGACGAGGCAGGTGACAGCCGTGACGGCCACGACGAACGCAATAGCCGCGTTCGCCGGGGTCCTCGGGCTAGTGATCGGTTCGTTCCTGAACGTCGTCGTCTACCGGCTCCCGCGGGGAATGTCCCTCGTTCGCCCCGGATCCTCCTGCCCCTCCTGCGGAGCGCCCGTGAGGTGGTTCGACAACGTGCCGGTCGTGTCCTGGCTCATTTTGCGCGGCCGCTGCCGCCGATGCCACCGACCGATCTCATTGCGCTACCCGCTGGTCGAGCTTGCGACGGGGCTGGTCTTCGCGGCACTCGTCTTGGCCTTCGGACCCAGCTGACCCGGGGGACAGACCCAGCCAACCAAGAGATGCGGTCCAGGGGCTTGCGTTCCCAAGACGTCGGGTTCAACCGGCGGCAACCGCAGCGCCGGCGTGGCCAGTGGCGAGAACCCCCATCCGCTCGAGCATGACCTTCAGATCGTGGGGGTTCGAAGCAGCGTTCATAGCCTCGCGCAGCTCGATCACACCATCGCGCATCAGCCCCGCCACAGACTGGTCGAAGCTCTGCATGCCGTAGTACTCGCCCTCGACGATGATCCGGTCGATCTGCGACGTCTTGAGAGGGTCGAGAATCGCCTCCTGGATGCGCCCGTTCACCACCATGATCTCGGCAGCCGCGACCCTCCCGGAACCATCCGGCCGGAGGATCAGGCGCTGGCAGATCGTGCCGACCAGACCAGCGGACAAGCTCACCCGAACCTGCTGCTGCTCATCGGACCTGAAAAAGTCCACGATCCGGTTGATCGTCTCGGTTGCCGTCCTCGTGTGGAGCGTGGAGAGCACAAGGTGGCCAGTCTCTGCCGCGGTCAGCGCCGTGTAGACGGTCTCAGGGTCTCGCATCTCCCCGACCAGGATCACGTCGGGGTCCTGTCGAAGCACCACGCGCATGGCACTCGTGAAGTTCTCTGTGTCGAAGCCGACCTCTCGCTGCTCGATCGCGGCCAAGTCGTCCGTGTGCAAGTACTCGATCGGGTCCTCGATCGTGATGATATGGCAGGCGCGCGTGTGGTTGATGTGGTTCACCATGGCCGCCAACGTGGTCGTCTTCCCCGAGCCGGTCGGCCCGGTGAGGAGTATCAGGCCGCGTCGCTCCTCTGCCAGCCGCCGCACGACGTCGGGCAGACCAAGCTCGGCGACGGTAGAAGGGTTCGTGTGAACGAGGCGCATGGCCAGAGCCACCGACCCACGCTGGCAGAACACGTTCACCCGGAAGCGCCCAAGCCCTTGAACTGAGTAAGCGAAGTCGGCTTCGTGCTTGGCTTCGAATATCTCCCGGATGTTGGGGGGCATGATCGCCACGGCGAGCTCGGATGTGTCCTTCGGAGCGAGTGGGGGCCCTTCCAGCGTGCTCAACACCCCGTTTACCCGCCAGCGAGGAGGAGCCCCCGACTTCAAGTGGAGGTCCGAGCCGTCGACGTGAGCAAGGTCATGCAGAAGCCGGTCAAGATCGTCCCTCTTCACAACACGCCCCTCACCTTGTGTGTCACGCGCGAATCGCGGAGGGGCCCATGGGGGGCCCTCCTGCACCGATTTCATCGGCGGGCCATTGACGGATCTGAAGCCGAAGAGGCATGGTCTTCGATGATGACCAAGCCGCATTCGCCCACCACGGGCCCCTCCGACTCCTTCGAGCTCACGCTGTCGGACGTCTACCTGCTCACAACGGAAAGCCAGGGGGAGATCACCGTTCCCGGCCTGACGTTGGTGCTCGACCAGTTGGGACTCACCGTGGTCAAGCCCGACGGTGCAGTTGGTGCCGTCCTCGCCTGGGACAAATTACGCAGTCTTCGCACCGCAGAACGCGTGCAGATGCCGTCGGGGACGTGCGCCGTGGTCGTCGAGGCGGTATCGGATGACCGGACACATCGCTTCGCAGTTCCTAGCGATGACCCCGATGGTCTCGAAGCCGTCGTCGCCCGGCTCGCAAGCTCGAGGAGTGCAAGGGGCGCGCCCGGTGCGCCGAGTGGTCATCACCGATCGTGATGGCGAGGGTGCCTGTGAGGTGTTTTGCACCTCACAGGTAACGCAGAGTTGCCGAACTGATCGGCGTTGCCGGCAGGTCGCACTCCCAGTGGCCGGTCTCCCACAATCGAACCGATCGTCATGGAACCGCAACACGTACGAAAGCAATTCCTCAGGTTTTCTGGTAAGTATTTGATTCATGGAACCCCTGGTCCTGGAGTCTTGCCACAGCACCTGGCTATTCGACACCGAACGCATGCGCTTCTGTCGGGTGTTGAAAGGCCTCGCTCTGGACGGCCGCACTTCCTCGTCGTCGACAGGATGGCATGCCTACTTCGGCCTGGACATCGACCCGGTGTCCGAGTCGTTCGTCGTGCTCATGAACCCTGAGGGAACCAGGCTCCTGCGTTCCTGGCGACACGTCGAGCACTGCACTCAGTGCGGCGGGGAGGCCACGGGCGAGCTCTCGCTCGAAGAGCTGCAGAGCGCGGCACGCGCCTGACCTCTCCTCGCCAGGGTCGATCCACGGTGACCCTGTAGCTCTGATGGACCACTTTCTTCGAGCGACAGCTTCAGCGCGCCAGAAGATCTTCCGATGATCCGGGCATGCAGCTGTACTCTGATCAGCCCGTCCACGCCGAGGCTCCATCTGCATCCCTCCATGAGCGTCATCCGAGACGATGGGTCCGACGAAAGGTCCGAGGGACAAGGAAGCCAGACATGACGATCGAAGGTCCACAAGAAGAGCAGGTGTCGAGCACAGAACTCACCAGTTCTATGGCGTCGACGGCCGCGGAACTGTGGAACGAGGTCCTCCAGCGCCTGGATGAGGTCCGAGAAGCCCACACGAAGCTCGTCACGGCCGTCGACCATCTTGGCGCTCTTCTGTCGACCACCCTCGTGACAGAGCGTCAGCGGAACCTTGCCCGTCGAGGAATTGCCACTGACCCAGCGCTGGACACAGACGTGCCACCGCTCCTGCTCCCTGCGTCTGCGGACGTCGAGGTCCGCGAGTCCAGGGAGTCGGGGGACGAGGCGCCCCTGCTGCCTGAGCAGACCGTGGCCGACGCGCTCGCCACCCCTGAAAAGCGCGAGACGCACGAACCCGAAGCCCGTGAAGCAAGCTCCGAAGATGAACACCCGTGGCTGACCGAGTCCGTGGTGATCCCCGCTGTGGACGATCACGAGACCGAGGAGGAAGGACCCTGGCTGGCTGAGCTTGGCGAGACGGCGGGCCCTACGCAGAGCGCCGAGGCTCCTACGGAGACCGCCCAAGCCCCACCGGAGACCGCCGTGCTCGAGGCTTCCGAGAGCATGGCTCCCCAGGACCCACAGGTCGTAGACGCTCTTCTCACTGCGGAGTTCGGCGACGCGGCAGTGCGGGTCGTCGATCCAGAGACCCTCACGCTCGATGCATTCTTGGCCGAGGAGTTCGCTCCGGCGGATCGAGGGAACGGTGCACCGCCGGAGAACCTGCTACCCCCGACGCCCACCGATGATCCCCCGTGGTCGATCGACTTCCCCTTCTTGGCGGGAGAGTCCACGCTGCCGGTCGAGCCCCCGCCGATCCCCGAACCGTTCGCGACCGCCGACACAGGTGATATCGAGGGCACCCTCACCGACGTCGGTGACACCGACGAGACAGCCGAACCGGAGGCGGACCTCGATCCTCCCCCGCCCTCGTTTGCATCGATGACTACAGAGATCCTCGAGGCCGCGCCCGCAGAGTCACAGCGGGTGGCCGATGCCCCCCCTGCCGAGAAAGACACGCTCGTGTCGCAGGGTCAACTGGGGCCGAACATGGTCTCCGAGGACCTCACGATCACCAGCAAGCGCCATAAGCACCTACGCCTCCGCCCGCGCTGACCTCGAAGCCGAAGACCTAGATCCCGAGGCCGCCGAGACCCTCAGATCGGAGGGCGGCGCCAAGTGCCCGAGCTTCCTCCGGTCTTCTCCCACAAGGCAAGCTCGCCCACGCTCATCGAGCGGTCGGAGGACTTGCACATGTCGTAGATGGTCAGCGCCGCAACAACGCACGCCGTAAGGGCCTCCATCTCGACACCCGTGCGGTCCACGGTCTCCACCTGCGCCTCGACCTCGACGAAGTCGTCGCCGAAGGTGAAGTTCACGTGCACCGTTCCGACCAGCAACGGGTGGCACATCGGGATCAGGTCCGAGGTCCGCTTGGCGGCCTGCATTCCAGCGATCCTCGCCGCGCCCAGGACGTCGCCCTTGGTTATCGCATTGCTGGCCACCTTGGCCGTGGTCTCCGGAGCCATCATCACGCGGCAGCGAGCAAGCGCCCGGCGGTGGGTGAGCTCCTTCGGTGTCGCCTCCACCATTCGGGCACCGACCAGGGGGTCCAGGCGCGTCATGCTGCGGTCGGACATTGTGGGCATTCTACGTCCCCACAGGCTCTTTGGCCCCTACCCGGTCGAGGGGACACGACAAGGAGGCGGAAGCTACACTGGCACTCGAGGCTCCAGAGTGCCAACGAGGTGCCGACCGCGCCAGACGACGAAAGGGGCTTGGCGCCGATGCCCACCTACGAATACGCATGCACGTCCTGCGGGGAGCACCTCGAGGTGGTCCAGTCTTTCCGAGACGACCCACTGAGCGTGTGCCCCGCGTGTGGTGGCCCGCTGCGCAAGGTGTTCGGCTCGATCGGCGTCGTCTTCAAGGGGAGCGGTTTCTACAAGACCGACAGCCGCTCGGCCTCCGGCTCCTCTAAGCCTGCCGCCTCCTCGGGCGCCAAGTCCAATGACGTCTCGTCCAATGACGTCTCGTCCTCCCCCAAGTCCTCAGAGGGATCCTCGGGGTCGTCCGGGGCGACACCCGACAGCTCCAAAGGCAGCGGACCCTCGAAGTCCTCGTCCTCGTCGAGCACGGCCGCCGCTTCCTGAGCGGCTCGGCCGACCGGACCGAGCTGGAGCTCGACCTCGAGCCTTCAAGCACCGCTCAGCGCCATGTTCCCGATCGCCACGGTCTGGCCCGCCGCCAGCCCTGGGAGCCACTCCACGTCGCCTCCGATGTGGAGAACCGACTGGAGCATCTTCTGGAGCGTGGAGGCGATCGTCACCTCTCGCACGGGCTCGGCGAGATCCCCGCCTCGCACCATCAGCCCCTCCGCTCCTACCGAGAAGTCGCCGCTCACCGGGTTCGCACCCGAGTGGACACCGGTGACCGACTGCACGTAAAGGCCTTCGCCGACCTCGGCCACGATCCTCCGGGCGTCTAGGTCTCCAGGGCTTAGCGACAGAGCCCGGCAGCCCGCCACGGGGGTCGAGGCGTAGCCGCCGCGCACAGCGGATCCCGTGGAAGAGGTGGACGCTCGCCTGGCAGCCACGGTGTCGAACACGAAACCACGCAGGATTCCCCCTTCGATCAACACGTTTCGCCGGCAGGCCAGGCCCTCGGCGTCGTATCTCGACGCGCCGAACGCACGCGCGTCGGTGGGGTCGTCGACAAGCCCTAGTGCCCCCACCGCCACCTCCTCGCCCATACGACCGGCGAAGAAGGAGCGGCCCTTCGTCACCGCCTCCCCTGAGAGAGCTGATGAGACGATCCCGAGAAGCGTGGAGGTCACGCGCGGATCGAGAACAACCACCAGACGCGCCGACTTCGCCTTCGTGGCCCCGAGCAGGCGTGTCGCGCGTTCGACCGCGTCGACAGCGGTGCGGGCAGGGTCGAGGCTGCCAAGGCCGCGCCCGGCTGAGAACCCCGTTCCGGTCTGGCTGTGCGCGCCCTCGCCGGCGATGGCCATCACCGACAGGCTGCACATCGTGCGCCGCGCGGACGCAGCGATACCGGTCGACGATGCCACGGCGGACTCGAATGCCATGTCCCCGTAGTCGCAGTACGCCACCTGGCGAACTCTGTGGTCCACGCCACGCACGCGTCGTTCGAGCTCGAGCGCGAGCGCGACCTTCGTAGCGGTTGGCACGCTGAGCACCGATTCGTCCCACAGGTCCAAGGACGCCGGTGCCACACCGTCGGGTTCGGCCAGGCCCACGTGCTCGTCGGGAGTCGCGAACGTTGCATTGTCACGGGCCTCGGCCAGCGTCTCGGCCAGCACCGCCTCCTCGAGCGAGCCCGCATAGGCGAAGCCCTGGCGCCCGCCCGTCACCAACCGCACCCCGACTCCGGCTGAGGTGGCCGACGACAGCGACTCGATCTCACCTTCGTACGCGCGCACGTCGACCTCCACGCCGCGCGAGGCGTACACCTCGAGCTGCTCGCCAGCGCGCGCCTGGGACGCCACCTTCGTCGCCAGCTCGAGTAGCTCCCCGGCCGGCTCGTCACCAGAACCGGCGCTTGTTCGCTTCTCGGGCTCAGCTGCCGGCTCAGTCACCTGCTCAGTCACCTGCTGTTCCCCCGATCGTCACCGCTGTGACACGCAGGGTCGGCTGCCCGGTGCCTACGGGCACGCTCTGTCCGTCCTTGCCGCAGGTTCCAGGTCCGCCCATGGCGAAGTCGTTGCCGACGGCGTCGATGCGGCGCAACACCTCAGGGCCGTTTCCGATCAGGTTCGCGTCTCGCAGAGGCTCGGTGATGTGCCCGTCTTCGATGAGATAGGCCTCGGCGGTGCCGAAAACGAAGTCGCCGGTGGCGGTGTTCACCTGGCCGCCACCAAGCTTGGCAACGTAGACCCCTTGCCGGGTCTGGGCCACTATTTCGTCGGGATCGGACTCGCCGTTCACGAGGTACGTGTTCGTCATCCTCACCATCGGAAGGTGCCGGTAGTTCTGGCGCCTGCCGTTGCCCGAGGAAAACCTTTCTCTCCTGCGCGCTCGCTGGAGGTCCCACATGTAGTCGGTGAGAACCCCATTTTCGATCAGCACGTTGCGCCTCGCCGCGTGCCCCTCGTCGTCGATGGCGAAGCTCCCCCATTCGGGTCCCATCGTCCCGTCGTCTACCAGCGTCACCAGCGGGCTCGCCACCTGCTCGCCCACCTGTCCTACGTACACAGATGCGTCCTTCTCGATGTGGTCCGCCTCGAGCCCGTGACCGCACGCCTCGTGGAAGAGGATCCCACCGCCGCCTCGGGCGAGCACGAGCGGCACTTCCCCGCTCGGAGCCGGCCGAGCAGAGAGCTTCACGAGCGCCCTGCGCGCGGCGGTTGTGGCGATGTCCTCCACGTCGACGACATCGAACAGCTCGAATCCCACCGTGAAGGCTGCCGACTCGAAACCGCTCTGCATGCCGGTGTCACCCACCGCCACGCACGACACCACGAAGCGCGAACGAACCTGGTCGTCGGCAACGAGCAACCCGTCGCTGTTGGCCACGAAGATCCGTCGGCGGCTGTCCCCGTAGGCGGCGGACACCTGGGAGATCGCAGAACCCGACGAGCGTGCTGCCTCGTTCGCTCGCAAGAGCAGCTCGATCTTGCGAGCTTTTTCCACCGACTCGGGTAGAACCGCCACCTCGGATTGTCGGCGTACGTCGGAAGGTTCGAGGACAACCGTGCGCCCGCCGCCTCCGCGGTGCGCCACTGCCGCTGCCGCCTCGGCCGCTGCCACCAAGCCCGCCTCGGAGAGCTCGGCGGTGTGCGCATACCCCGTCGTATCGCCGACGACCACCTGCACCCCGGCACCGCGGTCACGGCCCGAGGACAGCTCCTCGATCCTGCCGTCGTCCAAGGTTGCCGAGGTGCCCCTGCGGTCCTCGGCAAACACCTCTGCAAAGTCGGCTCCGTGCTCCAATGCAACACCGAGCACACGCTCTACGACCGAGGCCTGCAAGAGAAACGGCCCCGAAGAGATGGTGTCGGTCACAGCGTCCTCCCTTCCTGGGGTTGCGGTTCGCAGTTCACGCCCGGGCTGCCACAAGACCCGGGTCTCGATTAGAGTTGGCTCGCGGTGGACCGACAAGTGCGACAGCGGGCCTCATCGCGGAGGCGGGCTGTGTCACTCCCAAACGACCGAGTGCCGGGTTCAGCGGTTTCGTATGGTACCGAAGTGTTGTTGGAACCTGGGCTGAGCGCACGCGTCTCGATGGTGGTGTGCGACGGCGACACTGCCATCGCCTTGCGCTCAGGCGCGGTGGACGTGCTCGGCACACCACGGCTCATCGCGCTCTGCGAGGAGGCCAGCTGCCTTGCGGTGGCGAAAGCACTGCCCGAGGGCCACACCTCCGTCCAGTTGCGGCTGCAGTTCGATCATCTGGCCCCGGTTCGTGTCGGCTCGAAGGTGACTGCCGACGCAGTGCTCGAGCGAGTGGAAGGGCGGCGTCTGGTGTTCACGGTGTCGGTTACGGACTCTGCAGGCCTTGTCGGCGCGGGCAGGGTGACCCGTGTGGTGGTGGAGACCGACGCGTTCCTGACGAAGGCGCGCTAACCCCTAGGTGTCGGTTCCCGGCGAAGGTTCGTCTCCTCCTTCGTTGTAGGCAGTCCCCGCTCCGTCGTAGTTGACCGCCCGCAGGCCGCTCTGTTCGGCGGGTCGCGCCGTCTCAGACAGGGCCGTGGCAGAAGGGTAAGTGGAGCGCGAGGTGCCGTCCGCCGGTGGCCGGGCCGAAGCGATCACCTCGAGGATCTCAGACCCGACGAGCTCCTCGCGCTCGAGCAGGGCGTCGCGAAGCGCCTCGACGACATGACGGTTCGACTCGATCATCTCGGCGGCCTCCGCCTTGGCGCACCGCAAGAGGTCCTCCACCTCGTCGCGGCCGGCGTCGGTCGAAAGGACCTTCGACACGATGTTGGCGCCACCCGGCACCTCCAGCGCCCCCGCCGAGATCAGGGTGCTGCCCATTCCGAGGCTCCCCACCATCTGGCACGTCGCGTCTGTAGCCGCCTGGAGGTCCGCAGCGACACCGGAGCTCGTCTCGCCGAAGAACAGCTCCTCGGCGACCATGCCGCCGAAGGCTATCTGGACCAACGCGTAGATCTCCGACCGGGTCTTGGTGAAGCGCTCTTCCTCTTCTGAGTGGGCTAACAGACCGAGGGCGTCTCTGCGCTTCACGATAGACAGGACGTCGAGCTTGCGGCCCCTGCCTGCCAGCCAGGCGACCGTCGCATGCCCAGACTCGTGGACGGCGATGGTGCGCCGTTCCGCCTCGGTGTACTCGACCGGCTGCGCGAGGCCGATCTCCTCGGTCATCTTCGCCTGGCTCACGTCGGCCCAGGACAGACGCTCGGCTCCCCGGCGCAGTGCCCACACGAGAGCCTCGTCGAGCAGGTGCTCGATCATCACCGGTGAGTACCCGGCCGTGAGAGCGGCCAGCGTGTCGCGCCTCTCCGGGTCGTCGAGCTCGCCCTCGTGGGCCTTTTTGTCGAGGTAGTAGTCGATGATCTCGCGCCGTCCACTGCGGCTCGGAAGCCCGAAGTAGATCGAGCGGTCGAAACGCCCGGGGCGCACGAGCGCGGGGTCGAGGTCGGCGGAACGGTTCGTGGCACCGATGACGAGCACGTTGGCCGACGCCGGGACCGGCTTACGCAACTCGTGCCCCGCCCGAAGCCAGCGGTTCAGTATCTCTATGAGAGCGCCCGCGACGCGCGTCACGGCAGGGGGCTGGTCGAAGGACTGGAGCTGGATCAACAGCTCGTTGACCACCCCGGCAACACCGTCGTGGTGGCGCCCGAGACCCGTCCCGCCCCGGGCCCCCCCAATGGCGTCGATCTCTTCAATGAAACCGACGGCGCCCCCTTCGCGGCGCGCGTACTTGCGCAGAGCCCGGAAGTAAGCGCGGATCTTGCGGTTCGTCTGCCCGTAGAACATCGACTGGAACGCCGAGGACGACACGAAGAGGAACGGCACGCCTCCCTCCGCGGCCATCGCCTTTGCCATGTACGTCTTGCCCGTGCCCGGTGGGCCTTCGAAAAGGATCGCCCGGCGCGCGGAACCACCCATGCGCTCAGAAAAAGTCTTGTGGGCGAGGAAGAGATTGAGCGTCTTCACCGCTTCGTCGACGACCATCCCCGCGCCCTTCACGTCGCAGAACCGGACGTCGATCTCGTTCGGCCGGTACAGGACGTGCGGCGACATCCCGCCGCCGATTAGCGGGAGCAGGACCGCCGCGCCTAGTAGCACGATCAGCCCTAGCGCAGGGAGGTACGGCACGAGAGAAGAAGGAACATGCGGCAGGCCGATCGCGCCGTGGTGCCACACGACGGCCCGCAGCACGAGCCAGACGGCGAGCGGCAGAAGCACCAGCGCCAATGCGCCCCAGCGACGCTGGCGTACACGCTCCCTGGTGGCCCCCACGTCCGCCGCCGCCGCGCGGATCACATCCGAACGTCCGAGCACCCCGAGTTCGACGAGAGCACCTCCGGCATCGGAGGCGTCGGTAGTGGCCGTTGACTGGCGCCTGAACGTGCGCCGGTCCGCCTTGCTGCTCATCACCCGTCGGATCCCTTCGTACGTGCCACCCGGCGTCGTTTCGCCGGCCTTCCTCGTGACTGACGCCTCCCCGTGCGCGAGCGCCGGTGCACCGCTCATGCCAGTCTCCACTGCTGCTCTAATGGCTCTGCCAACGGAAACTCAACTCTGGCCTAACTCCGCTACAAATGAATGCGCTACGCAGTGGAGTGCGCGCGCAGCGCGACAAATCTCTTCAATCCCTCAAGAGCGCTTCTCTGCGCGCGCAGACCCGGTGGAGTACCCAGACGACGGGAGAAGGCTCAGACCTGGCGTCCGAGGACGTTGCCGAGCACACCTCCCACGACCCCCCCGCCGACCGCTTCACGCCGGTCCTCTCCACCGAGGTACTCAGACAGGGCGTGGGCGAGCACCGGCAAGGGCATGCTCTGGAGCCAGATCGTCCCCGGTCCGGTGAGCGTCACGACGTGGTGCCCGTCGGCGCCGAAGAAGCGGTTGGCGATTCCGGGGAGGCGAACGACGCTGAAGCTCACGGTGTCGGTGAACATCCCGACATGTCCAGGGTGCGCGAGAAGCGACTGGCCCTGTGCCAGGTCATAGGTGGCGATCTCCCCCGACATCTCCACCCATGCCTGTCCCTCGCCTTCGAGCTTTTGAAGTACGAAGCCCTCGCCGCCCCACAGCCCGCCACGGAAGGTCTGTTGCAGGCAAACCGAGGGTGTAATGCCCGGTGTCCCGCACAACCAGCCGTGACGGTGGACCACGTACCCGTGTCCCGGTGAAACTTCGATGGGGAAGATGCGACCCGGAACCTTGCTGGCGAAGGTGACCATCCCCTGGCCGCCCTGCGGCTCATATCGCGTCAGGAAGAACCCACCCCCACCCGCGATCCGCTTCAACCCGCCGAGCAGCCCGCCACTGCCGCCGGTGTTGGTCTTCTGCGACATCTGCATGTTGGCGGTCATCCACGACAAGTCACCGTGCGTGGAGACGAGGGCCTCGCCCGGTTCGAGGACCATCTCGAGAACAGGCATCGTCGTGCCCTTCACATTTGCCTGCATCGCGTGTGCGCCCCTTTCGCTCTCCACCCGGCTGGTGCCAGGCAAACTCGGCCCAGAGTCTGCCTCGTCGCCAGGTCCGCTGCTCGTGTGTCGCGGGTTCGGTCGCGAGACCCGGACCAGCCGGGCCTGCTGCTGGCCTGCCTGGGCAAGGCTGGACGAACGCCGCGACGAAGATCTTGCCGCCAGTCCGGCTGTGCCAAGGCTCACCCAGCACCCGCCACCCCGGCCGTCGCGGGTCCGAGGTAGCGTGGGCCAGGCCCCACCGGGGACCCACCACTCATCATGTTCGGTGAATTCCCATGTTCCTAGACGAAATTCACGAGCCCGCCGACCTGCGGACACTGTCTCAGACCCAGCTCACGCAGCTGGCAGCAGAGATCCGGGCGCGCATCGTGGATGTCGTGACCGTAAACGGCGGACACCTCGGTTCGGACCTCGGCGTGGTGGAGTTGACCCTGGCACTGCACCGGGTGTTCGACTCCCCGCGCGACGCCATCATCTGGGACACCGGCCACCAGGCGTACCCGCACAAGCTACTCACAGGCCGTCAGGCCGCCTTCGACACGCTGCGCCAGCCCGGAGGCCTTTCGGGATATCCCTCGCGCGCGGAATCCGTGCACGACTGGGTCGAGAACTGCCACGCGTCGACGAGCCTCAGCTATGCACACGGCATGGCCACCGGGTTCCGGCTGCGCGGCGAGAACGACCGACGAGTGGTCGCCGTCGTCGGTGACGGGGCGCTCACGGGAGGCATGGCCTACGAAGCCCTGAACAATCTGGGCCACGCGCGGTGCCCCGTCATCATCGTGCTGAACGACAACGGCCGCTCCTACGCTCCTACCGTCTCGAGGCTCTCCTCGGGAGTGACATACCTTCGGCTCAATCCCTCTTACGTCCATGCGCGCGAACGCCTGCGCCTGATGCTTCGGAACATCACAGGTTTGGGCGGTCTCGCCTACTCGAGCATGCACGGCCTCACCAGCGCGCTGCGCGAGATAGTCACCCCCCACCGGTTCTTCGAGACGCTCGGCGTGAGATACGCCGGGCCCATCGACGGGCACGACATCTCGGGGATGGAGAGGGCGTTCACGAACGCGGCCGAGTGGCACGGACCGATCGTCGTGCACGTGCTCACCCAGAAAGGACGCGGATATGCGCCCGCGGAGGACGACGAGGTGCAGCGCCTTCACGACTTCAAGATTCAGCCGACCAGAATTGCCCAAGGGGACATGAATGCGCCGGTTTCGTACACCGAAGCCTTCACGAAGGCAGTCCTGAAGGAGGCCAAGCGCCGACCCGAGCTGGTCGCCATCACAGCCGCCATGCCAGGGCCCACCGGGCTGCTGCCCTTCCAGGCCGACTTCGCTGCACGCTTCTTCGACGTCGGCATCGCCGAGCAGCACGCGGTCACGGCGGCCGCGGGGATGGCGATGGCGGGGCTTCGCCCGGTGGTTGCGATCTACTCCACCTTCTTCTCGCGCGCCTTCGACCAGGCCAACCTCGACGTTGGCCTCCACGGCCTGCCGGTGGTGTTCGTTCTCGACCGTGCGGGGATGACCGGCGACGACGGCCCGAGCCACCACGGATTGCTGGACATGTCCCTGGCGCTCTCCATCCCGAACATGACCGTCTTCGCCCCTTCTTCTTCGCAGGAGGTCGGCGTCATGCTCGAGACGGCCCTGTCCCTCGACGGGCCCTCGGTGATCCGGTTCCCGAAGACGCCGGCTCCGCCTGTCGACCCCGACCGCGTGGGAAGCGGCCTTTCGGCACGGCTCGTACGGCACGGGGACGGCACGGTGTGCCTACTGGCGGTGGGAAAGCTCGTCGAGGCCGCAGAGGAGGCCGCAGCCAAGCTCGCCCCCGAGGGCATCGAAGCCACCGTATGGGACGTGCGAGTGGTCTCCCCGCCCGACCCCGCGATGCTCGCCGACGCGACTGGACACGGCCTGGTGCTGACGATGGAGGACGGGATCCGCGTTGGTGGCGCCGGCACGTTCCTCGTAGACGCGATGCGCCGCTTGCGCTCCGGCGAGCAAACCCTGCCCCCGGTGCGTGTCCTCGGGGTCCCACGCAGCTACATCCCTCACGGCAAGCCCGACCAGATCCTGGCTGGGCTCGGCTTGGACGGACCCGGGATCGCGGCTTCGGTAACCGAGGCTCTCGCGACGCAGAGGGACCGACTCCAGCCGACCTGAATCGGGCCCATTACTGAGCGACGGCGGAGAAGGACGGTCGAAAAAGACGGCGGAGAAGGTAGAAGCATCTGCGCGATTCGCCGAGAAGGTCGTGGAGAAGGCACGCTGGAGCCTCGATGAAGAACCTGAAGCTCGGGCTGCAACTCGGTTACTGGGGAGCACAGCCGCCCGTCGGTACCGCCGAGCTGGTCGAGGAGGCTGAGAGACTCGGCTTTGACTCGGTGTGGACGGCAGAGGCGTACGGGTCGGACGCGCTGACCCCGCTCGCCTGGTGGGGGTCGCGCACCTCGCGGATGCGGCTGGGCACGGCCCTGTGCCAGCTGTCCGCGCTCACACCGACCGCCATGGCGATGGCCGCCCTCACCCTCGACCACCTCACAGGCGGCCGCTTCGTGCTGGGGCTCGGAGTGTCAGGTCCCCAGGTGGTCGAGGGCTGGTACGGCCAGCCCTTCGAGAAACCCCTCGCGCGGACGCGCGAGTACGTGTCGATCGTCCGCCAGGTGCTGGCGCGCGAGACACCGGTCACGAGCGACGGGTCCCACTACCCGCTTCCCTACCCGAGGGGCACGGGCCTCGGAAAGCCGCTCAAGGCGATAGTGCACCCGTTGCGCTCGGAGATCCCGATCGTCCTCGGAGCCGAAGGCCCGAAGAACGTGGCGCTGGCAGCCGAGATCGCCGACGGCTGGTTCCCGATCTTCTTCTCACCGATGCACATGGGCGAATTCAGCGCCGCTCTCGCCGAGAGCTTCGCACGGCCAGGCGCACGGCGCTCGTCCGAGGACTTCGAGGTGGTCGCCCTCTGTCCCGTGCTTGTCGACGAGGACGTCGAGCGTGTCGCCGACACCTTGAGACCGATGCTCGCCCTCTACATCGGAGGCATGGGGGCTCGTGGGGTGAACTTCCACTTCGACGTGTTCGTACGCATGGGCTTCGAGGCCGACGCGCACAGGATCCAGGACCTGTACCTCGACGGCCACAAGAACGAGGCGGCGGCCGCGGTTCCCACGGCGATGGTGGAGAGAGTCGCGCTCGTGGGTCCCAAGGAGAAGATCCGCGACGACCTGGCCGCGTGGCAGGAGTCGATCGCCACCACCTTGCTCGTCGGCGGCTCGGCGAGCACGCTGCGGTTGATGGCCGAGTTGCTCCTGTGAGCGCGGCTAGGACCCCATTACCATCCCGTCGCTTCGAGGGAAAGACGGCGATCGTGACGGGCGCGGCCTCGGGCATCGGGCGTGCGACCGCCGTCCGCCTGGCCACCGAGGGAGCACGGGTCGCCTGCTTGGACGTCGCCGCCGAAGGCGTGGAGGAGACCGCCGGTGCGCTGGTGACTCTAGGGGCGATGGCACTCGCATACCGCTGCGACGTGACCGACGAGGACGAGGTCGACCGGACCGTCGACCAGGTGGCCTCTGCCCTCGGCAGGCCCAGCGTCCTCTGCAACGTGGCCAGCATCGGGATGTTCGCCCACAGCATCGATATGCCGTTGTCGAATTGGCAGCGCATCCTGGCGGTCAATTTGACCGGGCCGTTCCTGACGTCGAAGGCCGTGTTGCCGCACATGCTCCATCCCCAAGGGGGGAACATCGTCAACGTGGCTTCCACCTCGGGGCTTACGGGCAGCGCCTACTCGGCCGCCTACTGCGCTTCAGAGGGTGGCCTCGTCATGCTTACCAGGGCGCTGGCGGTCGAGTACGCGGGCCGGGGTGTGCGGGTGAACGCCGTGGCCCCGGGCGGTGTCGACACTCCCCTGGTCGCGAACTTCGCTCTTCCCGAGGGTGCCGACCCGAAGCACCTACATCGCATGATGAGCAAAATGGGTTCTTGCAGTCCCGATCAGGTCGCTGCGGCGATCGCCTTCCTCGCCTCGGAAGAGTCCGCCTACACCACGGGCGCGGTGCTCTCGGTGGACGGAGGCATCACCGCTTAAGGCCAGCCGAGCCGGTGCTCAGCGAGCATTTATGTAGTCGACCAGCTCGTTGCGGTCCTTCTCGAGCTCAACAATGCGGTGCTTCACCACGTCGCCGATGCTCACGATTCCGCACAGAACGCCGTCGCGCACAACGGGCACATGGCGGAACCGCATGTAGGTCATCGTCGACATGAGCGACTCGACCTCGTCGTCCGGCGAACACGTTGTGACCTTGGAGGACATGATCGACGAGACCGGGTCCTCGAGCAACGCACCGGCCCGGTCGGTCAACGCTCGCACGACGTCACGTTCGGAGACGATTCCCTCGATGTGCTTGTGGTCCGAGGACACAACGAGGGCTCCGATGCGGTGCTCGCGCAGCTCGGCAACGGCATCGGCCACTGTCGCACCAGGGGGAACCGTCGCCACCGACGACCCTTTGGTTACCAAGAGTTTCGAGACTTGCACCGGTCCATGCCTCCCCATGAGCCCATGCCTCCCCATGAACCCTGCAACCAGTGTAGAGGGAAGACATCTCGACGACCAGAGGTAGATCGGAGTTCTGGGTAGTGACGCACCGCGAAGGAGCCTGAACAGGCTCGAGCCCGAACAGGCTGGCGCCGGATCGCCTATCCGGGTAGGAGGCTGCGGTGGGCTTCAGCGAGCCCGACCCGGAGGACGACCGAACAGAGCGGCGACGCCGAGTGCGGATCCCCTCGGCGTCGCCGCTCTGCTCAAGGTGTGCTTCGCCCGCGGCAGGCGAGGCTTTACCGGTGACGCGCTACGAGAGACGCTCGACGATCATGGCCATTCCCTGGCCACCGGCCGTGCACATCGTTTCAAGCCCGTAGGTCTTGTTCTCGTGTTCGAGCGCGTTCAGCAGCGTGGTCATGATGCGTACCCCGGTCATACCGAAGGGATGGCCGAGGGCGATGGCGCCGCCATTCACGTTGAGCTTCTCCCAATCGATCCCGAGGTACTTCGTGGCAGGGACGATCTGCGCGGCAAAGGCTTCGTTGATCTCGACGAGGTCGATGTCGTCCATCGTCATGTTTGCCCGCCGAAGCGCCTGGCGGGACGCCTCGATCGGCCCCAGCCCCATTATCTCGGGGTTAAGGGACGAGACGCCGCTCGAGACGATTCGCGCCAACGGGGTGATCCCGAGCTCAGATGCCTTGGTATCTGACATCACCACGACCGCCGCGGCGCCGTCGTTCAGCGGACAGGAGTTGCCTGCCGTCACACTCCCGCCCTCTCTGAACGCAGGCTTCAACTGGGCCAGCACCTCCATCGTCGTGCCAGGGCGAGGGCCGTCGTCCTTGGACACCACGGTCCCATCGTCCAAGGTCACCGGGATGATCTCCTTCTCGAAGAACCCGTTGTTCTGTGACTCCACCGCCCGGTTCTGGCTGAGACACGCGAACCGGTCCATGTCCTCGCGGCTCACCTTCTCCTGCTCGGCGACGTTCTCGGCGGTCTGTCCCATGGCGATGTACGGGTCGGGCAGGCCCTTTAGCGGGGTCCAGGGCTCTGTGACCGCGGAACTGCGTGCCGCGGTGCGGGCCTCCGCCTCGGCGAAGGCAGGGTTGTGGGGGCCGGCGTCCGCGAACCCGTTCGGGTAGCGGCTCACGGCCTCCACCCCAGCAGCAACGAACACGTCGCCCTCACCAGCACGGATCGCGTGCGCGGCCATGCGCATCGCTACCACCGAAGAGGCGCAGTAGCGGTTCACGGTGACCCCGGGGACGTCCCAGCCGGCCAGGAGACCGGCGACGCGCCCGAGGTTGTGCCCCGACTCGCCTGCCGGCATGCCACAGCCCATTATCACGTCCTCGATCTGCTGGGGATCGAGCTGGGGGATCTTGGCCATCACCGCCTTCATGACATTGGCGGCGAGGTTATCGGGGAGACAGCTCACCAACGAGCCCTTGTTCGCGCGTCCGATGGGGGTGCGCCCGGTGGCCACTATCACGGCATCTCGCATCAAATTGCTCCTTGCGTCTCTACGGTCTTCACGGTCTTCACGGTCTCCGCAATGTTCGCGGGTCTCGGTCTCCGGTCTCCGCAATGTTCGCGGGTCTCGGTCTCCAGGTCTCAGGTTTGCACATCGGTGCCGCCCAGCCAAAGTCGGCGGGGCCACGCATGAACCCGAAGGGTCCCTGTCGGTTTGACCTCCTCGGTGCGCCAGAAGCCGGAAAACGGCTTGCAATCGAGCGCCGGGGATGTGACCAGGGAGGGGGCCCAGAACTGTAACCTGTTCTAGCGAGGGCGACTCAGCTGGGCCAGGACGAAAATACCGAAGCCTGGCTCAGGACGCGAGGTGAGCTCGGAACACCAGACCCGCAGATCACCCACACCGAGGAGCATATAGACGCTCCATGGAAGCCGGGCGAGACATGGGAACAGCGCAGAGATACAAAATGTTCCGTTCTCGATGGGGACAACGACCTGGAGGTTGCTATGTGTCCTGAGATCGACAAGTCGGAGGAGGACTGGAAGGCCGCGCTTTCGGCTGACCGCTACCACGTTCTGCGGGAGAAAGGCACTGAGCCAGCGTGGACCGGGGCGCTGCTCGACGTCCATGATGCGGGTCTGTTCCGTTGCGCGGGTTGCGGGGCCGAGCTGTTTCGCACCGACGACAAGTTCGACTCGGGATCGGGTTGGCCCAGCTTCACCCGAGCCGTGGCCCAAGGCGTCGTCGAGGAGCACGAGGACCGCTCGTTCGGCATGCGCCGAACGGAGATCATCTGTGCGTACTGCGGCGGCCACCTGGGTCACGTCTTCCCCGATGGGCCGGCGCCCACCGGTCTGCGCTACTGCGTGAACTCGCTGTCACTCGACTTCGAACCAGCCGATTCTGCCGACGCGTAGCGAGCTCGGAGCTCGACGGCGGTCGGACTACTCGCTCGAGCCGCCGCTCACTCGCGTGGACACAAGCCCATCTTCTGCGCGCTAGCCAGTCACCTCGACACCATCCGGCCTTCGGCGAGCTCGAACAGTGCCGCCATACGCGCGGCTTCGGCCGCTCTCCCCGACCGTAGAAGCGCTCGCTCGGCCTCGGCACAAGCCTCGCAAAGCTCGAACGCCTCTCGTTTCGAGAAGACGAGGACCGACGCGAAGCGCACTGGAACCTGCTCCAGCCGTTGCCGCTCGGCCTCCTTCACATCTCCGCCTTCTTCGTGAGGTGCCTTGCAACGATGATGCACGCGACGAGCAGCGTGCCCGGGACAGCCACCAGAACCGGGAGCCCGCAGTAGCGCACACCCTCCACGAAAAACGCCGTGAGGGCGCCCATCGGCGGCAGGTGCTTCACGAATTGGAGGAAGTCTTCGCTGGCTACGAGAGGTCCAGCGATCCAGGGATACAGCGCGAAAGCTCCCAAGTCTTCTCCTAGTTCTCTTCGTTCATATCTCCGTTCGGGATCCATCTGAAGGGCACGATCGGCGACCCGGGCCCACGGTCATTGCTGCTCGAGGGCCCGGGTCTCGTCCGATCAGGCGCTGGACCCGACTACGTGGGATTCCTCGGACGGGTCGGAGCTTCCACCCGGGGACACGCCATCGGGGACCCTGCGCTCTGCTTTGGTCACCTCGGCCGTGGCGAACCGTAGCGAGGGACCGACGTCCTCGGCGCTGACCTCGACGCGGCTTCGGCGCTCGCCCGCGTCGTTCTCCCACGCGCGCTGGTCGAGACGGCCAGTGACGATGACTCTGCTTCCTTTGACAAGGCTCAACGCGACGTTCTCGGCAAGGTCGCGCCAGCAGGCGACGTCGAAGAACGACGTCGCCTCCTCCCACTCGTCCGAACCGCGCGACTGCCAGCGCCTGTTGACCGCTAGCCCGAAAGTGGCGCTCGCCTGTCCTTCACGCGTGTAGCGGATCTCCGGAGTGCGCCACGAGGCGCCATGTAACCGTGCGGTGATGAAAGGACACCGCTGCCGACCTGTCGCAGCAGGGCGGTGAAGCTGAGGGCAGCCTGACCCTGGAAGCGCAGGGAAGGGCGGGAGGCAGCCCCTGACAACGACGGGACGAGTCGGCACTGCCAGACGGCTCGGGTCCGGCAAGCAAGATGGAAAGGTGTAACGCAAGTGAACCAGTGGGTGAACTCCCTCAAGTCAGATGCCAGCTCAAATCTGGTTGATATGGGCCGGTCAGCAACGCACGCTGAACGCAATACGTGTCAGCGACTCCGAAGCCAGTTGCCTGAGCTGGTGGTGAGGCCGCGAGGAAAGCCTGCGGCGTACTCGTGGCGAGGTTGCAGGGAGAGAAGCTGGGCGCCAACCCCGTCAAACGGTGCATGGTGAACGTGGGAACCACCTTGGGGCTGCCCTCCTTGCCGCACAGCCAGTGGGGCGACGGGCAGGTCCGCTGTCGGCTGATGGCCCCGGGGTGGGGCGGAGGGTCCGTAGTAGTCCGAGGACGGGAAAGCCGTCTACATGGCGAAGGGACCCAGCGAGCCAGCAGTGACGTTATGGCAATGGCAGGAGCTCGACGGTGAACACCGACGATCCGTGGCCCGACCTCGCAGAGGCCGAACCCCGGGTACTGCGTATGCAGGCGAAGCTGCACCAAAGGGCAACTGACAGCCCTGATCGTCAGTTCAGTGACCTGTACAACCTCGTGGCCGATCCCGCCTTCCTTGTGGTGGCGTGGCATCGGGTTCGGGGCAATCGTGGGGCACGGTCTGCCGGGATCGATGGGGTGAAACCGAACTCCATCCTCTTCGAGGACGTGATGCTCGCCGAGCTACGAGATGATCTCAAGGCCCGGCGATTCAGACCCCTTCCCGTCAAGGAACGGATGATCCCGAAGGCGAACAGCAACTACCGCCGCCTCGGCATCCCGACCACCCGGGATCGGGTGGTGCAAGCCTCCCTGAAACTGGTCTTGGAGCCGATCTTCGAGGCGGACTTCAAGCCGTCTAGCTACGGCTTCCGCCCGATGAGGCGAGCCCAGGACGCCGTCGCCCAGATTCACCACCTCACGTCCCGCTCCTATGAGTGGGTGCTGGAGGGTGACATCACGGCGTGCTTCGACGAGATCGACCACACGGCCTTGATGAGCCGGGTGCGGCATCGGATCGGGGACAAGCGTGTCCTGGAACTCGTCAAGGCATTCCTGAGGTCCGGCCTCCTCACTGAGGGCGGCCAGATCATCGGGACCAAGACCGGTACTCCCCAGGGCGACATCCTGTCTCCGCTGCTCGCCAACATCGCTCTCTCCGTCCTCGACGAGCACTTCGCCGAGGCGTGGGAGACGACCATGGCAACCGAAAACGACAGACAACGACGCCGCTACCACGGAGAAGCCATCTACCGGATTTGTCGGTACGCCGACGACTTCGTGGTGCTGGTGTCGGGAACCAAGGTGCAAGCCGAGGGTCTGAAGGAAGAGGTTGTAGCGGTGCTCTCCCCGATGGGGTTACGCCTGTCGGAGGAGAAGACAACGATTGTCCACATCGACGAGGGGTTCGAGTTCCTTGGTTTCCGCATCCAGCGGCAGACCAAGCCGGGGTCGGACAAGCGGTTCGTCTACACCTGGCCATCGAGGAAATCATTGTCCTCGATCATGGCCAAAGTGAAGGCGATCACCAAGCAGGGAACGAGCAAATCCCTCCCCGACCTCCTGCACCAACTCAACAAGGTGCTGCGAGGTTGGACCACGTACTTCCAATATGGCGTATCGAAGGCGACCTTCCGATACCTGAGCCACTACACGTGGCTCAGGGTCACCGGATGGCTTCGCCGAAAGTTCCGCCGCAGTACTTGGAAGGAACGGCGACGTCGCTATCTCGGCAACGGGTGGCGGCCACAGCAGGACGGGGTGATCCTCTTCGATTCGGGGGCGGTTCCGGTCAGCCGGTATCGCTACCGAGGAACGAAGATCCCCTCGCCGTGGGACGGATGGATTAGGGCGATGGCTGAAGGTTGACCAGCGGGGCTCGTGGAGAGCCGGATGCGGTGGAAGTCGCACGTCCGGTTCGGGGAGCGGGTCGGAGAAACGGACCAGCCGGAATGCTGGCACCGCGCTCCGGCTCGACTCCACTCGCGGGTCAGGTTCCCCGACAGGGTGGTCGTGTTGCTCATGGTCTTCACCTCTCCTCTACTCGTGACACCCTCGCGGGTGTACCCCGATCGTGGAGAACCGACCTCGCTCAGTCGCTGTCGCTCGACCTTGCCGCGGACCTTGCTGGAACGTGAACCTGCGATGTTTCCGCGAAAACGCGGTGGAGGATCGCAAGACGCGTCGACGCTGACAGGGACTGTGCCGGTGGGCGCCGCTACCGTGGGTCGCGATGTGCCTGCTCGTGATGGTTTCGCGCTTGGAAGAAGCGGCACCACTGGTGGTGGGAGCGAACCGCGACGAGCGCCTGGACCGGCCCGCGACCGCGATGACCGTTCTGCAGTCTGCAGGACCCAGGATCCTCGGGGGCCGCGACGAAGAAGCAGGTGGGACTTGGCTGGCGATGAACGAGCACGGCTTGGTGGCAGCCCTCACGAACCGTCCCGCGTCCGAGGGTCGCGACCCCTCCAAGCGTTCACGCGGTGAGCTCCCGCTGGCGTTGGCTCGCCACTCGAAAGCCCAGGACGCGGTCGAGGACTTCGTCTGCCGTTTCCACCCTCTCGACTACAACCCGGCATGGCTGCTCGTAGGCGACCGCCACTCGCTGTACTCACTCGACATGACAGGCGACCGACCCGTGGCAGAGGAGCTGCCCGCGGGAGTCCACATCCTCGAGAACCTCCCACCGGGCTCCCGTTCTCCCAAGGTCGACCACGTCCGTGAGATTCTCGGAAGTGTCGGTGTTGGCACTCTGAGAGGAGCTGCGCTCATTGGCCGTCTGAGGAGTGTGCTAGGGGACCACAGCCTGCCCGACGAGCCCGACGAGCATGCAATCTGGGGACCCGTACGCCCGCCCGAGACGCTCGCCGCGTGTGTCCACACCGAGAAATACGGGACACGTTCGTCCACCATCGTCCGGGTACCAGCCCGCGAGGACGCTCAGATCTCAGTGAGCGTGGCTCATGGCCACCCTTGCACCACCCCTTTCGTCGATGCCGACGGGCTGTGGAGAAGGTCCTGACCCTCAAGGCGGTTGATTGATCTGCCGATCAAAGGAACGTGTCAGTGCGATCGACGCGACCACTTCCGGATCGTCACGCCCTCGACCCGGGGCAATGGCGGCGATCGCCCTCGTGTGGCCGATGCGCACCCGCCGGCCACGGTGCACGCGTGGTGAGCCGGCATGACCTCCAATGACGAGGTCTTTCTCGACGGCAATCCGGTCCTGCACTTCCAGCCGGCCGTCGACCTGACCACGGGACGCCTCCTCGGGTTCGAGGCCCTCGTGCGCTGGCAGGATCCACAGCAAGGCCTGATCCCTCCAAACGTGCTCCTGCCGTGGGCCGAGAAGAACGGGTACATCCTCAACCTGAACGCGTGGGTGCTGTCCGAGGCCTGCTTCCAGGCCGCCAGTTGGCCCTCGGCCCTGCAGGTGGCGGTGAACTGTTCGACCAGCCAGCTCCGAAACCACCGGACTTCTATCGCCGCCGCCAACGCGCTGGAAGGGTCAGGTCTCAATCCGGATCGCCTGACAATCGAGGTTACGGAGAACACCGTGGTTGACGAACAAGCCAGTGGGGACCTCGACGAGCTGTCACACCTGGGCGCGCATCTCGCGGTCGACAACGTCGGGACGAGCTGGTCGACCTTGGAGAACCTGCGCCGTTTCGCCATCGAGACCGCGAAAATCGACCGTGAGTTCATCTCCGGTCTGGAGATCCACGAAGGCATGAACCGGGCGATCGTGGAAGCGATCATCCACGTGATCCACTCGCTTGCGATGACCACCGTTGCCGAGGGAATCGAGACGGCAGAACAGGTGGCGATCCTCCAAGAATTCGGGGCCGACGTGGGCCAGGGCTACTTCTTCGCCCGCCCCCTCCCCTCGGACCAGGCGTATGTGATCGCAAACGCCGAGCCGCGCACGGTCTTCGACTTCACAGCAGAGACAGAAAGCCCGAGCTCGAAGAGCGTCGAGACGCGCGTCGAGACGCGCGACGTGACCGTGGTTGAAAGCGCGTCGGACACTGAACTGGAGATGAGCAGGGCGCACGTGCTCTGATAGGACCTCGTGAAGCTGGCCGTGCCCACAGAGACGCGGATTGGCGAGCAACGCGTGGCCATCGTCCCCGAGGTAGCAGGCCGGTTGTCGGGTTCTGGAGTGGACATCTTCGTGCAGGCCGGCGCAGGTTCGAAGGCCCACTTCCCCGACGCCGCCTACCGTGAGAAGGGGGCAAACATCGTCGAGGGCGCCGACGACCTGCTCGCCGGGGCCGACGTCGTGGCCAAGGTCCACGCACCTGCTCCCACCGAAGCACAGCACCTGCCAACGGGGATAACCGTAGTCAGCTTCCTCCAGCCTGCCGCACAACTCGACATCTTGAGAGCCCTCGTGGAGAGACAGGCCACCGCGTTCAGTCTCGACCTCCTACCTCGCATCAGCCGTGCCCAGTCGATGGACGCACTGTCCTCTCAGGCCACCGTGTCGGGCTACCTAGCCGTACTGGCAGCTGCCGAGCGCCTGCCCAAGTTCTTCCCCATGTTCATGACCGCCGCAGGTACGGTTCCGCCGGCCAAGGTGCTCGTGCTGGGCACAGGGGTAGCCGGTCTGCAGGCGATCGCCACCGCCCGGCGGCTCGGTGCGCAGGTCCGCGCATACGACGTGCGAAGCGCTGCCAAGGAGGAGGTGGCCTCGCTCGGTGCCGCCTTCGTAGAGCTCGAGCTCGAGTCCCAGGAGGGCGCAGGCGGCTACGCCAGGGCACAGTCCGAGGAGTTCCTGGTCCGCCAGCGCGAGCTCATCGGCAACGAGGTGGCAGCCTGCGACGTGGTGATCACCACGGCCGCGGTCCCGGGACGAAAGGCCCCCGTCCTCGTCACGGCCCAGATGGTGGACCAGATGGCCGAGGGTTCGGTCGTGGTCGACCTGGCAGCGGACTCGGGTGGGAATTGCGAGCTGTCGCAGCCCGGTGCCGAGGTCCTTCGCGGCGGCGTGATGGTCTACGGGATGACGAATCCCGCCGCGGCGATGCCCACGCACTCGAGCTTCTTGTACTCGCGGAACATGGCCAACTTCCTCGGCCTGATCGTTGTGGACGGCGAGCTTCGTCCTGACTTCGACGACGAGATCGTTTCGGGAAGCTGCGTGCTGCGAAACGGCACCCCGATCCACGAACTGGCACGCGAGCTCCTTGAGGAGAAGCCTCAGAAGGCAGACGCGTCGTGATCGCCTCGCTCGCCAGTCCGGGCCTGATGGGCTTCATCACGATCTTCGTACTGGCCGCCTTCGTCGGTTACGAGGTCGTCTCGAAGGTGCCGAGCATCCTGCACACGCCGCTCATGTCGGGAAGCAACGCAATCCACGGCATCATCCTGGTCGGCACCATGCTCGTGCTGGGCCAGGCTCACGGAATTGCGCAGCTCACTCTGGGCTTCCTGGCTGTGGTCCTTGCAACCTTGAACGTGGTCGGAGGTTTCGTCGTCACAGACCGCATGCTCGAGATGTTCAAGGCGAAGCCGCAGGAACATTCGGGCGCTCCGGACGTCGGAAATCCCCCGAGTACCCCGAGTGCGCAGGACAAGAGGACCACCAAGTGAGCCGGGCCACCGCCACCGACCTCGTCTACCTGATAGCCATCATCGGGTTCATCTTCGCCCTCGTGGGCCTGAGCTCCCCCAAACACGCTCGGCGCGGGAACCAGCTGGGCGCTCTCGGCATGCTCCTTGCCGTCGCCTGGACGTTCTCGCTCCCCGCGGTCTACAGCAGCACGCGCAACCTGACGCTCATCGTGATCGCCGTGGTGGTCGGGACGGTCATCGGGGTACCGGCAGCACGGCTGGTGAAGATGACCGCGATGCCACAGATGGTGGCCATCTTCAACGGCGTCGGCGGGGGTGCGGCAGCGCTCGTGTCCGTCACCGAGTTCATCGCGCTGGGACACGGCTCCATAGCGGTGTACAAGATCTGCGAGATCCTCTTTGGAGTGCTCGTCGGATCGGTGTCCTTCGCCGGCAGCGCCATCGCTTTCGCCAAACTGCAAGAGCTGATGACGGGGCGCCCCATCACCTACCCCGCGCAGCAGCCGATCAATGCCGCTCTCGGGCTCGCCATCCTCGTCCTGGTCGTGGTGACCATCGCGACCGCGAGCACAGCGGTACTGGTGGTCGTTCTCTTGTTGTCACTCGTGCTGGGGATCATCTTCGTGCTGCCCGTCGGCGGGGCGGACACTCCGGTGCTCATCTCGTTGCTCAACGCCTTCACGGGGCTTGCAGTGGCAGCTTCGGGCTTCACCTTGAACAGCAACCTGCTCATCGTAGCGGGCACGCTCGTCGGGGCCTCGGGGACCCTGCTCACCCGTCTGATGAGCGCGGCAATGGGGCGCTCGCTGTCCAACATCCTCTTCAGCGCCTTCGGGTCCGTGATCACCGCCACAGGGGGGACCGATGCGGACGGTCGCTCCGTGCGAAGCGGCACTCCCCAAGACATAGGAGTCCTTCTCGCCTATGCGCGCAAGGTCGCCATCGTCCCCGGCTACGGGCTCGCCGTGGCACAAGGACAGCACGCCGCGCGTGAACTAGCCGACGCCCTCGAGGCGCGCGGCGTCAAGGTCTTCTACGCGATCCATCCGGTGGCAGGTCGCATGCCCGGCCACATGAACGTATTGCTGGCCGAGGCAAACGTGCCCTACGACGAGCTCGAGGAGATGGACCAGGCGAACGGGGAGCTGCCCACGACCGACGTCGCCTTGGTAGTCGGCGCGAACGACACCGTCAACCCAGCCGCGGAGAACACCCCCGGAAGCCCCATCTACGGGATGCCGATCATCCACGCGAACGAGGCGGCCAACGTCGTCGTCATGAAGCGCTCGATGCGCCCCGGTTTTGCCGGCATCGACAACGAACTGCTCTTCGACACGAAGACCACGATGCTGTTCGGCGACGCCAAGGACACGCTCGTCAAGCTGGTCGCCGCGGTGAAAAGCGCATAGCGCTGCTCAATCGGTGCTGGCATCGCCCGCCAGCGCAGAGGGGCCACCGTCGAACAGGTGGGCGAAGACGAGCAGTCCCTGGCTCGTCTGGCGCGAAGAGGACACCACCACCTCTATCTGTGAACGTCCCACCAGGTGCGAGGCGTCGTTGACCACCACCATGTCCCCATCGGGGAGATAGCCGACGGCCTGGCGAGGTTGGCGCCCCTCCTTGACCAGGTCGACCACCAGGCGCTCGCCTACCGGATGGTCCGGGGTGAGCTCGGTGAGGAGCCTGCGCAGGTCGACGACTTGCACGCCGTCGTCGACAGCGCGCTTGGCCAGCTCCGAGGAGCACGTGGCCAGGCGCACGTGAAGCCTGTGGGCGAGGGCAAGCGCACGGTCAGCGGTGTCGTCGAATTGCGGCACCTCTTCCTCGCTGGTGCGGACCTCGGTTCCAGCCTCTCGAAGCGCTTCCATCGCTTCGAGACCCCGACGGGCCCGGCGCGACGACACGGGATCGGGACCCTCGGCGAGCGTGCGCACCTCGTCAACGACAAAGCGCGGCAACACGATCCCACCGGCGAGCAGACCGGCTCGACCGAGGACGAGCAGGTGACGGTCGAGCATCGCGGAGGTGTCAACGAGAAACGCGGTAGAAGGCGGAGGATCACCGGCACGCTCGACCAAGTGCGAGAGGCCCGCCGCCTTCACGATCTCGCGTCCTTTCGACACTCCGAGCTGCACGCCGAAGCCACAGAGCACCCAAGCAAACGCGGCCACGAGCGGGTAGTCGACGCTCGAGTGCACCAGGGCGATCACCGGAAGTCCCGCCACCAAGCCGAGTAGCAGCCCGGTGGTGCCCACCACCGACGCGGCAAAGACCTCGCCAGCGGGCATGCGACTCAGCCTGGCGACTCCTTGTCTCATGCCCCGACTGAGAAGCCTCCCAACGATTCCGCCGATCACATATGCGATCAGAGCTCCCAGCGTGATCCCGATCACGGGGGCAGACGTGTTCTTGCCCAAGTCGTCTCCGACCTGCAGACCCCCGATCACCCCCCCTACCACCAGGAGGAGCCTGAGCACCTCTACGAAGACCACGGCTCGTGCCTCGCTCTCGCGCTCCCTCTGCGGGAGCACTCCCAAGGGTAAGTCATCCGAATGCTGCACACAGGTTTCCCCTGGCCTCAGTAAGGTCTGTGACCAGGGAATTACCAGCCTTGTGGGTCGGCTCGGCCACCATCTCGAGTGAGCCAGGGGCTGAAGTTCGGAGCCCCGATTGCCGACACCTATTGGATGCCGCAGTCCGTAGACGCTACGAGCGCGGGTGGAAGCGAATGCCCTTGAGAACGAGGCGTGGAGAGCCCGCGCGCGCAGTCCGGGACGCTGCCGTCCCAGGAGTGGTGGGATGGCAGCTAGTCGCAGCCGACGTCGGCGGGCAGGTACTGGTTCGCGGGGTCGGCCTGCGAGCCACGAAGAGAGGGCTGGACGTCGTGCGTCCCGGGAGCCCCACCGTGCGGAGCTGGCCGTGGGCAGGCGTGATCGATGTGCGCGTCGGCAGTGCCGTACCCCAACCGTCCGGCGAGGCCAACCGTCTGGTGGAGCTGGATGTCGAAGGCCACCGTCACCTCTTTGTGTGCTCAGCGTCGGAGTTGACCACGTTGCGCTCTTCCCTCGAACAACACGCCCCTCGCCTCTGTGACGGCGTCCCGGCAAACGACACGAGGCGTGCTCGGCATTGGCGCGCGGTCGGCTTGCGCGAGCGCCTTGCACCGCTCGGTACGGGGGTGGGGGCGCTCGTGCTCCTCGTAGGAGGAGCCCTGGCAGGCACCATCGCCGTCGGGAGCACGGCTCCTGCCGCCGGCCGGACATCGGGCGCCTCGAACAGCTCGATCATGGCGCGCATGGCGCACCAGTACGGCGCCGAGAAGTTGATCGACCTTCCGGCTGCCACCACCCCACCGGCGCCCGCGCCGCCATCTTTGGCCGGGGCACCAGCGCTCAAATCGCACGAGATATTCGGCTTCGCCCCTTACTGGACGCTCCCTCAGGCCTCCACGTTCGATGTGAGCGATTTCACCACGCTCTCCTACTTCAGTGTCGACGTTAACGGCGACGGTTCGATCGACCGCTCCGGGTCCGGATGGGTCGGGTACGAGAGCCAGGACCTGGCCCAACTTATCACCCGCGCGCACGAAGCCGGGGACCGTGTCGTGCTCACCACGACCTGCTTCGACCAAGCGAACCTGAACGCGCTGACGTCGAACCCCGCTGCGCCCGCCACGTTGGCATCGTCTCTGGTCGAACTGCTCGGCGCGAAGAACCTCGACGGGGTCAACTTCGACTTCGAGGGTCGGGGAAGCCAGGACCAAGGCGGCCTGGACCGCTTCGTGTCCCAAGTGTCGGCGGCGCTCAAGGGGGCCGATCCGCAGTGGCAGGTGACGATGGACACTTACGCCTCGGCTGCCGGGGACCCTGGTGGGTTCTATGACATAGCGGGGCTAGCCCCGAGCGTGGACGCCTTCTTCGTCATGGCCTACGACATGGACGACCCGTCCACACCCTCCCCCACCGCAGCGCTTACCGGACCCGGCTTCACAGATCTCGCCGCGTTGGCGGAGTACACCTCGGTGGTGCCGGCCTCCAAGGTGATCCTCGGGGTGCCCTACTACGGGTACGACTGGCCCACGGCCGGACCTGCGCAGGGGGATCCGGCCACGGGAGGCCCGTCACCGGTCAGCTACGCCCAGGTGGTCGCAGAAGCCCACCCCGTCTACTGGGACCCCGTAACCCAGACGCCGTGGACCTCGTACCAGGTCGGTACGCAGTGGCACCAGACGTGGTTCGACGACGCCACCTCGCTTGCTCTGAAGGCCCAGCTGGCAGACAGCTACCACATAGCCGGGCTCGGGGTGTGGGCGCTCGGCATGGACGGCAACGACCCGTCCATGATCGCCGCGTTGCTCGGCAATGCCCCGGTGGTGAAGAACTTCCAGCCCGCTCCGACCCCCGCTACCCAGAGCCAGCCACCGGCGGCATCCGCAGCAAGCCAACCCGGATCGGCAACCGCTCCCACGTCAACGACGAACCCTTCACCCTCCGATCCCTCCGGGCAGGCCGGCCCGACGTCGTCGGGGACCACGACGACCACGACTACGACCACCGCCACCACGACACCGACCACCGCCACGACCACGAGCCCAGCCGGCTACAGGTACACAGGCACGTGGGAGCAGAAGGCGATCACGCTCAATCTGTTGGCCCCGGACATGAAGCCGATCTTCAAGGGCCAACCCGTGGGACAGCTCACCAATTTCTCGACGAACGACCCCACCTACTCGTGTTTGCAGTCCGGCCCGCCTCTGGCCGTCTACGCGGCGTCAGGGGCGAGCGGTGTCTACGTGGTCGAGGCCAGCACGCCATCGGACTGCGCCCAGGGGATCTGGGAGCTGGTGGCCCAGGCGCCGTCCGGTGCCAGCGACGTGGGCCCCGGACCGGCCGCCTCCTCCATGACCACCACGACGACGCTCAGCAGCTCCATACCCAGCTCGAAGTCGACGTCCGTGTACACAAACGCCGAGACGGCCTCCAGCTTGCGTGAAAGGCGGTTCTCATCGCGCCATCGACTCCTTGCGCTGCGCTGACCTCTGACGCGCCGACGGGAACCTACTAGGCGAGGCTTCTGACCAACCTCCTCCTCGACCGAGTGGAGCTGATAGGGGGACGTCGCAGGCCATGACTCGTCCCCAGACGCCGTACAAGACAAGCTTGGGCCGTGATGTCCACTAGCGACGGCGTCGCCAGCAGGCTCAGGGCGTGGTGATGGTGGGCCAGCGAGACCTGCCGGGCCGTCCCCGCCCCCTTGGACGACCCACTGAGGGCATCCCCGGACCTGCTCCGGGAACACCCTCCGAGCGACCTCCGGGAGGCCCTCCCTTACGACCTGCGCAACAGACCGCCTCGCGCGCAGCCTCACGTGTCGCTTCGCTCGCGGCCAGGGGGGCTGGGAGAGGCGCTTCAGCCGGAGCTCGTCAGCTCACGGTGCTCTTCGGCGGGCAGATCCGCACCAGGGTAATCGTGGTCCTTGCTTGCGTACTGGCACTTTCGAGCGCGGATGCGGCAACGGTGGGGGCGGCGGCCACCGAGCTACGCAAGGCCTTGAACATCGACAACACGGACATTGGTCTGCTCGTGGCGGTGAGCTCGGTGGTGGGTGCCATAGCCTCCATCCCCTTCGGCATGCTCGCCGACCGCGTGAGGCGCACTTGGACCCTCTCTTTAGCCATCGTGCTGTGGGGATCGTGCATGTTGTGGAGCGCGACTGCTGGCTCGTTCGGAGGGTTGCTTCTCGCACGGTTGGGGCTCGGCGCGGCGACGGCAGCCGCGGGACCCATGGTCGCCTCTTTGGTCGGCGACTACTTCCCCGGCGGTGAACGAGGCCAGATCTACAGCTACATCCTCATGGGAGAGCTCGTAGGAGCCGGTGCCGGTTTCCTGGTCACCGGGGACATTGCCGCGTTCTCGTGGCGAGCTGCATTCGTGATCCTGGGAATGGCGGCGTTTCCGCTTGCTTGGGCGGTGTTCAAGCTGCGCGAGCCAAAGCGCGGTGGAGCGGGCGCGCTCGTTTCCGAGACGCCGCTGCGTGTTGCAAGCTCGTCCCAAGAACCACAGCCAACCGATCCGCCTCAGCGCTCGCAGTTCACCGACGTCCAACACCTTGTGATCGAACATGGAGTGTCCCCGGATCCCGAGCTCGTGATTCGCGCTCGTCGCAAGCGCATGGGCCTGATCTCGGCCACTCGCTACGTGCTCGCCGTGCGCACGAACGTCGCGCTCATCATCTCGGGTGCCTGCGGCTACTTCTTCCTCGCTGGGGTCCAGACCTTCGGTGTCGAGTTCGTGACGGGCTGGTACCACGTGAACAAGGCGCTCGCCAACCTGCTGATGCTGGTGGTGGGGGGAGGTGCAGCGCTCGGAGTCATGACAGCAGGGCCGGTGGGAGACGCTCTCCTACGACGCGGGATGCTGCGGGCGCGCGTGCTCATCGCGGCGATCGCAGCATCGGTCACAGTGCTGCTGTTCATACCAGCTCTGCTCACGAGGAGTGTCATTACCGCCCTCCCCTACCTGATCTTCGCCGCCGCGGCCCTTTCTGCACAGAACCCGCCGATCGACGCCGCCCGGCTCGACATCATGCCGTCGATGCTGTGGGGTCGTGCCGAAGGCATTCGCACGTTCCTTCGAACAATGGCCCAGGCATTGGCACCGCTGTTGTTCGGCTTGTCCTCGGACCACCTCTTCGGCGGAGGAAGCTCAGGGCTCAGATGGACGTTCGTCGTGATGCTCCTGCCGTTGAGCGCGAGCGCGGTGTTCCTCTTCAGGGCGATGCGCACCTACCCGGCCGACGTGGCCACAGCCAGCGCTGCCAGCGGACCGCCATCCTGATGTGCACCGAGCGGGTAGCCGACATCACGCGTCACCACGAAGCTTTGGCGTGACGTCGGAACTCTTTGGTGGACGCCGGCACAACCGTGTGTGAGCAACAGGCAAGTGTCCCTCCACTGTAAAGACAAATTCAAAGTGATCACTCGCGGCGCATCGACTGCCCGCCTTTCCGCGCTCCTGCCTGTCAAAGCGCCACAGCAGAGTTTCGCTAAACCGGTTCAGCCGGCGTCGCTGACCTCGGTGGCGGTGTCACAAGCAGGGCGCGGCGCAGCTGCCACCAGCTTCTGGAGCAGATCACGCAGCTGACGTTGCTCGGCCGCGGAGAGGACACCGAAGTACTCCGGAGGTTCGAGGAGCTGGTCGAACAGCTCCACTCGCATCTGCTCGCCCTTGTCGGTGAGGGCGACCGTCTTGAAACGGTGGTCCTGGGGATTGAACCGCCTCTCGACCAGGCCCCGCTGCTCCAGCTCCCGCACCTGCAGGGTCACGTACGACGGGTCACAGCTCCATTCACCGGCCAGGGTTCGCATAGGCACGGGCGTTCCATGCTGAAGTGCGGGTGAGAGGAGCGCCTTCACCAGGCCCGGTGTGAACCCCGTCGCTTCGCACATGCCTTGCATGCGGCGATGGACATCGGCACTAAAGAAGAAGAGGTCGGCGATGCTCTGCCAAGCCTGTCGCGCGGCTGACACCTTCCGACGTCCGGGTGCCTCCGGTTCGGACGGGCGTCCAACTTTCCCATGCTCGGTCCGGCGAACAGCCGGCCTCCGGCCCTTTACGCCCTGAAACCTAGGGACCACGGTTCGCACCATACCCGTCGCGACCCTCGCGACCCTCGCGACCTCTGGCGCCTGCGCGCGCGAAGCACAGACACCAGCACCTTCTTCATGTCCCCATCCGTCGAGAGTGAAATCCCATCAGCCGGGAATGCGGTCCACGGTTCACTGGTTGAGTTTACTGAACCATCGCGATCCTTGAGGTTGTTAAAGCTCAAGGCTTGATAACACTCAAGTGATCTGGCAGACTGACCGAGACAGCCGGGGCGCCAATCAGTCGCCCGGCCCGCAGCTCCCCCGGTCCCCGACGCCTCGTTCGCAGACGCACGGCGATGGCACCTTCACCGATGTAGAGCGTTCCGGGGAGGACACCCGCCAGGGGAGCATTCAACCGATCAGCCGGCCGGCTCGCCGAACGCCGATCACCGAACCCCGAGGAACGCCATGACGACGATCCAAGACTCCCACGACACTCAGCAGGCCCGGCACCTTGACGAGCCCGCCGCCCCCGCGCACCGCCAACTTGGTCTCGCCCTGGCGATCATCTGCGCTGCGCAGCTCATGGTCGTGCTCGACGCCACGATCGTGAATGTCGCTCTGCCGTCTATCCAGCGCCAGCTGCACTTCTCAGCGGTCAACCTCGAGTGGGTGATCACTGGTTACGCGCTCGCCTTCGGGGGGCGCACCGGCGACCTCTTCGGCAGGCGCCGCATGTTCGTCACCGGGGTGCTGCTCTTCACAGCAGCGTCGTTCCTCAGCGGCTTCGCCCCCGACCAGGCATGGCTGATCGGGGCGCACGTCCTACAGGGGATCGGCGGCGCGATCGCCGCGCCCACAGCTCTTGCGCTGATCACCAGCACTTTCCCCGAAGGACCCTCTCGCAATCGCGCCATGGGCGTCTACGCCGCGATGTCCGCGGGCGGGGGCTCGCTCGGTCTGCTCCTCGGCGGCATCCTGACAGACATCGCCTCCTGGCGCTGGGTGCTGTTCGTGAACGTCCCGATCGGGCTCTTGGTCGCTTTCGTCGCGCCGCGCGTCATCGGTGAGACCGAACGCCGGTCAGGCCGCCTCGACCTGCCGGGCGCGCTGACCGTGAGCGGCGGCATGACAAGCCTCGTCTACGGTCTCGCCCACGCCGCCGCGCACGAGTGGACAAACGCAGGGACCATCGTCCCGCTCGCGGTGGCGTTCTGCCTCCTCGTGGTCTTTGTCGGCATCGAGGCGCGCAGCGAACACGCCATCATGCCGCTTAACATCTTCGCCGACCGCGGCCGCTCAGGTGCGTACGCAATGATGCTCTCTCTCTCGCCGCGGCGTTGTTCTCGTTGTTCTTCTACCTCACCCAGTTCGTCCAGAACATCCTCGGGTACAGCCCGCTCAAGGCCGGCCTCGCGTTCCTTCCTCTCACGGCAGGAATCGCGGTGATGGCGGGCATCACGTCGAGGTTCGTGGGCAGGATCGGCACCCGCTTGCCGATGACGCTGGGCCCGTTGCTGACGACGGCAGCTCTCGTGTGGATCTCGCGGATCTCGGTTCACAGCAGCTACATAGGTGGCCTGCTCGGTCCTGTTCTTCTGATCGCCGCGTCGATGGGAATGACGTTCGTCCCACTCACGCTCACCGCCGTTTCCGGCGTGCGTCGCCATGAACAGGGACTTGCCTCCGCACTGCTCAACACCGGGCAGCAGGTGGGCGGGTCCCTGGGGCTCGCCATCCTCGTGACCGTGGCGACCACCGTCACCCGAGGCCAGCCCCACGTCGTGAAGGCGGTCGCGGTCACGAACGGCTATGGCGCGGCATTCAGGGTCGGTGCAGGTCTCGCACTCTTGGCCTTCCTGATCGCGCTCTTGTCGATCCGCTCAGGATCAGAGCGGACTGCCGAGGCTCCGGCGATGACGCCCACCCCCAGCTACGAGGAGCTCGCGGCCTGAGGACGGGCCGGCGGGCTCAGAGGCCGCGTTGACTGCTGCTCGCATTCTCCCGGTCCAGGCGCGCAGGCGCCGAAGGGCCCCCGGAGCGAGCCGTTCGCACACCCAGTCCCAGTGCAGCGCCACGGCGTCGCCTGGCTCGAGCTCCTCCACGAACCCGACCCCGTCGACGCTTCTGCGAACCTGCTCCACGCGTTCGGGCCCGTCGACGAGCAGGCGGTCTTCAAACGCCAGGGCTCGATCGCGGACCGTCACGGTGTCACCGTCCACCGACAGGACCCTCGCCCAACGGATGCGACACCGGTCGAGCACGGTGAGCGGAGCCCCCTGCGTGCCGGCTCGCAGCAGCCCCAGCCATGGGTAGACCGCGAAGACATGGAAGTTGTGGTGGGCGGCCCCCCCTGCGAGCGCAGCCTCTGCCACCGGGGCGAACTCCCGGGCGCCGTACCGCTCGAAATGGGCGTCGAGATGAGCGACCAGCGCCGCGGGCGAGACACGTTCCAGCAACGGGCTTCCGATCCAGTAGGCGTCGACCACCCTGGGGTCGAGGGGGTCGCCGATCCCGTTGCAGGCTGCGATCAGCTGAAGATAGGGCCACGCCCCCTCGAAACGGGCCGCCAGGTTTGACACGGCGCGCAGATCGGTCCCCTCGACGGCGGACTCCAAGAGCGCACTCGAGTCCGCCGGCCCGCAGTACCCGAGGGCGTTAGGCGGGTAGGCGAAGTGGGCGAAGGTGACCGGCCCCGGCACCGAGCGCGTCATCTCGTTTCCTCAGCACCCAGCGCTCGAAGCTCGGACAGGACGGCCTCTGCCTCCTGGGCGTCGGCAGGAGCGAGCGCGAAGCCGCTGTGAGCGACGAGCCAGTCGCCCACCTTCGGGGGCGGACCGTCGTACGCGAGCAACGACACGGTCTGCTCGCGTCCCTCGAGATCACGCACCGCGACCCGGGCGCCAACCGCAGTGCCAACCACACGGTGAAACCGGCTCATGCACACTTCAAAGCCTCCTCCACCAACTCCAACACACAGGTGGCCGCCTTGTCCACGGCCGCCGCCACAGCTGAGCTCAGCTCCGAGCCTTGGCGAAAGTCCTCACCTTCGACTCCGATCACCACCGTGCGCGCCGGGGCTTGCTGGACTGCCCGGGCGAGGCGAAGCACACCTACGAGCCCGATTCCGTGGGTGCTGGATCTGCCAAGACCCGGTCCACGGTCGCTCCCACTCTCGGCGGACGCCACCTGGTCCGGGTCCTCGAACTCGATACGCGAGATCGTGCCCGGAGCCAGCTCCGACCTCGTGGCGTCCACCACCACGGCGAGGTTGGCGCCGTCCCAGTGCCCGAGCAGGTCCAAGGAATCCCCCAACGGTGCCACTACACGGCAGTTGGGAAGAGCACGAGCCTCTGTGAGCTCTGCCACGCGCCTCGCCACGGCCAAGCCGACCCCGTCGTCACGGCGCCATTCGCTCCCCATCCCCACGACCACGACAACCGGCGGCGCGAAAGGTGACGTCACCGAGGCCCCCGTAGCTGACGGCAGTCTCGCTGTTCGACTCCTCGAAGAAGGACGCGTCAGGAGTGACGCTCCACCGTGACGTCGAGGAAGTGGGTGGCACACGAGATGCACGGGTCGTGGTTGCGAACGGCCTGCTCGCAACGCCACGTCAGCTGCTCGTCCGAAAGAGCCAGGGAACTCTCGACCACGCGGCGCAGGTCACTCTCGATCGAGAGCTGGTTCTGCGAGGTAGGGGGCATGATGCGCGCGGAGCGGATGATCCCGTCGGCCTCGAGCTCGTAGCGATGCAGCAAGAGTCCGCGCGGCGCCTCGGTAGCACCGCTCCCCACACCCGCCAAACCCGGGACCTCGACGGCCGGCGGCTCTGGCGGCTCGTACGACTCGACCAGGCGCAACGCCTCGTCACAGGCGAACACCATCTCCACCGCGCGTACCACGATGCTTTGGAACGGGTTACGACACACGGGTCCGAGCCCAGCGGCTGTTGCAGCCTGGCGCGCTATCTCGGGCAGGACATCGAAGTTCAGTGCATACCGCGCGAGGGGCCCCGTGAGGTACTCCTGCGTGCCACCGAGCTTCGCGTGCAGGGCGTTCGAGCGCTGCACGTGCTCTTCCACCGCGAACTCGGCGAACCCCGCCGGCGTGGTGTCGAGCCCCTCGGAGGAGACCACCCGACCCGACTCGAGGGGATAGCGATCTGGGCGGCGAAGGGAAACGAAGACGTAGTCGCGCTCCACGTCGGGGAAGTCGAACCCTGCGACCCACTCGACAGTCGTGAGCGCCGCGTCGCGCGCGCGGCGAAGAGGCTCTGCCAACGCGCGAATGACAGCCCGGTCGGGAGCACGGTAGAAGCCGCCCACCCGCACGTTCACCGGATGGACCGCCCGGCCGCCGACCGTCTCCATCAAGAGGTTGCCCGTGCGCTTCAGCGCGAGACCTCGTTCCACCGCGGCGGCGTCGAGCCCGGCCAGCTCCACGGCGTCCTCGCAATCGAAGAAGTCGGGAGCGTGCAGTAGGTACACGTGCAGTGCATGGCTCTGGATGTACTCCCCGCAGTACAACAGGCGGCGAAGTGCCTCGATGCCGGGGCCCACCGACACGCCGCAGGCGTCCTCCATAGCGTTGCACGCGCTCATCTGGTAGGCGACGGGACAGATACCGCAGATGCGAGCGGTGATGTCAGGGGCCTCGGTATGCCGGCGCCCGCGCAGGAAAGCCTCGAAGAATCGGGGCGGCTCGAAGATGTTGAGCGCCACCTCGGTCACCACCCCGTCGCGCACCGCGACGTGGAGGCCGCCTTCTCCCTCCACGCGCGCGATCTCGTCGACCTGCACCTCGCGGCTTGCGTTAGCTCCGTGCGTCATTGGCCAGGCTTTCTGTGCGGAAGGCGGGCGCGTTGGCATTGAACGTCCGGTACAACCGCGACGCGTCAACCGGCTGGAGGTTCTCCTCGAGAAGCCTGCCGGTGAGAGACGAGGTGTTCGCGGTGTCGGCGGGGCCGAAGCAGCCGAAGCAACCTCGGTCGACCACAGGGCAGAGAGCTCCACAGCCGGCACGGGTGACCGGGCCCAGACACGGTGTGCCCTTGGCGACGAGCACACACACCGTCCCCCGACCCTTGCACTCCTGGCACACGCTGTGACCCGGGATCCTGGGGCTACGCCCGGCCAGCGCGGCCATGATCACCTCCAGCAGCTGATAGCGGTCGATCGGACATCCGCGAAGCTCGAAGTCCACGGGCACGTGCGCAGAGATGGGTGTCGAAGTGTCAAGTGTGGCGATGTAGTCGGGGTGGGCGTACACGGTAGAGGCGTACTCACCGACGGAGGCGAAGTTGCGCAGGCCCTGGATGCCGCCGGCGGTGGCGCAGGCCCCGATCGTGATCAGGGTCTTCGACATCTCACGTACCTTCGCGATGCGCGCGGCGTCGTGGGCGGTCGTGACCGATCCCTCGACCAACGAGAGATCGTAGGGCCCGTCCACGTGCGCGCGCGTCATCTCGGTGAAGTGCGAGATGTTCACGGCACCGACCACCTTGAGCAGCTCGTCCTCGAGGTCGAGGAGGCTGAGCTGGCAGCCGTCGCAGGACGCGAACTTCCACACGGCCACGCTGGGACCTGGGGCACTGGCTGCGGTCATCGCTTGCTCGCTCTCATCGCTCGCGCTGCAACAGGAGGTCCGCCACCACACCGGCATAGGTGAAGACAGGACCGTCGCGGCAGATGAGCAGCGGTCCGAGCTGGCAGTGCCCACACAACCCAACTCCGCACTGCATGTTCCGCTCGAGCGACACGCGGATGTTCTCGGGAGGAAGCCCAAGGTCGACGAGCCCGCGTGCGGTGAAGCGGATCATCACCTCGGGTCCGCACACGAGGGCCACCGTGCTCTTCGGATCGAACGGCACCTTGTCGAGCAGGGTCGTCACCACGCCCACGGGCCCGTCCCATCCCGGTGCCGCGGCGTCGACGGTGACCTGGACGTTGGTGCCCTGCTCACGCCAGCGACGAATCTCGTCGGCGAACACCACCTGGTCCGGGGTGCGAGCACCGACCAGGAGGTCGAAGCGCCTGGCGCCACCCGAGGCGGACGCGCCAGCGAGTTGGATGACCGCCGTGCGCAAAGGTGCAAGCCCGATCCCTCCGGCTACGACCATTACGTCTCGGCCGGCGAGATCCCCGACCCCCCAGTCCGTTCCGAAAGGCCCACGCACTCCCACGACGCTGCCCACCGGTGAATTGCACAACGCCCGCGACACGGGACCGACGGTGTGCACCGTGTGCTCGATCGTCCCGTCGCTATCGGGCCCGCCCGACACCGAGATCGCCACCTCACCCACGCCGAAGGCGGTGAGCATGTTGAACTGGCCCGGTCGGGGAGCGAGCAGCGGGTCCTGGAGGGGCGCAAGCGACAACGTCACCGTATCCTCGGTCTCGCTCCTGCTCGCCGCGACACGGTACGGCTCGGGCACCAGCGGGCCGGGCGCCGGCGGTGCCAGCCGCTCGGCCGGCGACTCAACCGGCAACGCCATCGCCGTAAAGGTCTAGGAGCCTCAGGCGCGTGGCCTGCAGGCGCTGGAGGATGATCGAGCTGATCCGCTTCAAGAGCTCGTAGCCGAACGCCGGGTCTTCGTCGGCCTTTGCCCGCAGGCAAGTCGCGTCCACAGAAAGCGCCCCGACGGGGTCGAGTGCCCGCGCGTCGAAACTCCAGCGGTACGGGGGGAACAGCCACGACCACCCGAGCGGCTGGCCAGGGCTCAGGATGTCGAGGATCATCGCCTTTCCAGGCGCGCGGACCTCAAGTGCCACCCGGCCCCTGCGCAACAGATACAGGGTGTCTGCCGGGTCACCCTCGGCAAGCAGGAGATCTCCGACGTTGAAAGCCACATTGCGGGTGCACCCGGTCACGAGCTCGACCGTGTCACCGGGGAGCCCCGCCAGGAGCGGATGGTTCGCTACGAGTTCGGCTATCTCCTCGGGCATGAAGGGTCCTTGGTCATTTGGGTCACCTCTCGGCTCCCTCCTCTAGGCACCGACGCGCCGTGCTTCGGATCGCACGTTGCCGTCGCCGGCGCGAATCGCCGCCGCCTCTTCGGTGATGTCTATTCCAACAGGGCACCAGGTTATGCAGCGGCCACAACCGACGCACCCCGATGCACCGAACTGGTCCCACCACGTAGAGAGCTTGTGGGTCATCCACTGCCGGTAGCGCGACTTCGCTGAGGACCGCACCGGCCCCCCGCCGCTCATGAACGAGTGTGCCAAATCGAAGCACGATGCCCAGAGTCGCTGGCGCACGACGGCACCGTCTATGTCCGTCGTGTCCTCGACAGTGGCGCAGAAACACGTGGGGCAGACGAGAGTGCAATTGCCACAAGCCAGGCACCGCTCGGCCACGTCGTCCCAACGCGGATGCTCGAGGTTGCGGGCGAGGAGGGCTGGCAGGTCGTTCGTGTCGAGATGCCGTCCCATGTTCGACGCCGCATGCTCCACCAGGGCGGTCCTGGCGGCCAAGTCGCTGTCGGTGGCGGCCCTCGAAGACAGCCCGTCGAGGACCTCGGCCCCCTTGTCGGAGCCCACCCTCACCACGAAGCGGTGCCCGTCGCCGTCGAGGAGCTCGGTGAGAGCGAGATCGAAGCCTTCTTCTGAAGCCGGGCCAGTTCCCATGGAGGCGCAGAAGCAGGTGCCCGAAGGCGTCGCGCACTCGACGACGACCACGAAGCCGGCCCGCCTTCGACGGTAGACAGGGTCGGGACCGGGCGCATCAGAAAGGACGTGGCCGAGAACGTCGAGGGCCGCTAGCTCACAGGGCCGTGCGCCCACGAGCGCGGTGGGAGGGGTGTCGTCTCGGGTCTCTTCGAGCTCGACGGTCCCGTCGGTCACGTTAGCGCGCCAAACGACCGAACGGGAAGGGAACACGTCCCCCTTTATCGAGTGCTGTCCCACCGCCCAGGAGAAGAGCGCTGGATCGTCCCCCTGCTCGAGGCGGTACCTACCCGGGGCCTGGGTGTCGTGCCATCCCTTGGGCAGGTCGGCGGTGCCGTGCACCTCACCGACGGAGATCGCCCCGTCGCGCACCACCGGCCCGAGGACCCGGTACCCGCGCCCGGCAAGGCTGGAAATGAGCTGGTCCAGACCGTCACGGTCGATGACGACCGCATCACCGATGAGCACGAGACGAGACTATGACAGGAGCTCGGCACCGCGCCAACTGAGGCGACGCATACCTTTCACGCCGAAATGCCGGTGTCGTTCTCGGACGCAACTCCTTCATTTGAAGAGCCGAACGCTCAGCCCACATGGCCTGTGACGTACTCCTTCGTGCGCGAATCGACCGGCGAATCGAACACCGTCGCGGTAGGGCCGACCTCTACGAGCTCGCCGACTCGGTCCTCTCCCAGCAGGAACACCGCTGCCCGGTCCGAGACGCGTGTGGCCTGGAACATGTTGTGGGTAACCAGCACGATCGTGACGTCACGCGCCAGGCGTGTGATGAGATCCTCGATCTTGGCGGTCGCCACCGGGTCGAGTGCCGAGCACGGTTCGTCCATGAGGAGCACCTCCGGTTCGACGGCCAGCGCCCTGGCGATGCACAGCCTCTGCTGTTGACCGCCCGACAGGGCGAACAGCAGGCTGGTGCAAGCGGTCCTTCACGATGTCCCACAAGGCGACATGACAAAGAGCCGACTCCGCCGCCTCGCGTAGCAAGGACTTCGTCCGCCTGAGCCGCTGTTCAGTACCCAGGTTGATCGTTCAGGCATGGGGCTGTGTCCACTGGCCATAGCGAAGTCGGCGCCGAAGGACCTTTCCGCCCGGCAGCCGGGGCAGTGAATTCACGTGGACGACTTCGCGCGGGAGCTCGGGCCGGCTGAGACGCTCAGAACCGAACGCCCGCAGGTCGCTCACAGTCGGTGGGTGCTCGCCGTCGCTTGGCACGACAAAGGCCACGACCCGCTCGCCCCACTCGCTGTCGGAGACACCGGTGACGCACACGTCGACCACTGCCGGATGCTCCAGTAAGACGCGCTCGACCGCCGAGGGACTCACGTTGACGCCACCGGTCACGATCACGTCCTTGATGCGATCGAGCATGCTCAGACATCCGTCGGTGCTGATGCTCCCGAGATCGCCGGTGCGTAACCAACCGTCCGGCGTGATCACCGCACTCGTCGCAGCTTCGTCGCGGTGGTAACCGCTCATCACCACGGCACTTCTGACAAGGATCTCGCCACCCGGCGAAATGGCGACCTCCACACCAGCGAGCGGCTTTCCGTCGTGGACGCATCCCCCGCCGGTCTCCGTAAGCCCGTAAGTGGTGAGCACCGAGGCCCCAGCCTCTGCGGCGCGCCGGAGCAATCCTTCGGGAATCGGTCCCCCACCGACAAGGACTCGACGAAAGCGATGCAACGGTGCGCCGGCTTCGAGCAACCTCGCCAACATCGTGGGCACGACCGATACGAGCGAGCAAGGGCCTGCCGAACCCGTGACCTCGCCGACGTCGAAATGGGGATGAACAGTCAGAGCCGTGTCGCAGAAGTAGCTACGAGCCACGATCGCCAACCCGGCGACGTGGTGCACCGGCACGCACGCGAGCCAGCGATCCTCTTCGGCTGCGAGCTCGAGCGCTTCGCCCACCGCACGTGCCGAAGCTTGCATCGCCTCGCGGGTGAGCACGACGTGGCGGGGCTCCGCTGTGGTGCCGGAGGTCGTGACCACCGCCGCGACAGCACTCGGAACCGGTTGACCGTAACGCAGCGTTTGACGCCCGGTGGAGTCGACCAGATGCGTCGGTCGCACAGCCTCGAGCAGGGAGGCGACCTTCGCCCGTGGGGCCCGCGGGTCGACGACGACAACGGCCTCGCCGAGCTCCCACGACATCTTCACCGCCGTGGCCGCCTCCGGCGCTGACAGGCATACGGCAACTAGCGGTGACTCGCAAGACTCGGGCGGTGACTCGCAAGGCTCGGGCACCGCCGCTAGGTTATAACCATAGGAGTAGATGCTCTCAGAGTCAGGCGTCCCATGAACGAACCCACCACCGTGTCGATCCGGCCCGGCGCCGCCTGGGAGGCGGTGGAAGCCAACTACGGCGACATTCGTTACGAGGTCGCCGAAGGCATGGCCAAGATCACGATCTGCAGACCCGAGGTCCGCAACGCTTTCCGGCCCACCACCCTCTTCGAGCTGCACGATGCGCTCGAACGCGCCCGCAACGATGCGAAAGTCGGCTGCGTCGTGCTCAGCGGAGAGGGGTCCGAAGCTTTCTGCTCAGGCGGCGATCAGCGCGTCCGCGGCGACGACGGCTACGTGGGCCCTGACGGCATCGGCCGGCTGAACGTCTTGGACGTGCAGATACAGATTCGCCGCCTGCCGAAACCTGTCATCGCCATGGTGGCCGGCTATGCCATAGGAGGCGGCCACGTGCTGCACCTCGTGTGCGACCTCACCATTGCCGCCACCAACGCCAAGTTCGGGCAGACCGGGCCCAAGGTGGGCTCGTTCGATGGAGGGTACGGGTCGGGTCTGCTTGCCCGTACCGTCGGTCAGAAGAAAGCGCGCGAGATCTGGTTCTTGTGCCGCCAGTACGACGCGCAAGAGGCCCTGGCAATGGGGCTGGTCAACGCCGTGGTCCCCGTCGAAGCACTCGAGGAGGAGACCGTCTCGTGGTGCCGACAGATGCTGCGCCACAGCCCATTGGCCTTGCGCCTCCTCAAGGCCTCGCTCAACGCCGCCGACGACGGACTCGCTGGCATCCAGCAACTCGCCGGAGACGCCACGTTGCTCTATTACATGAGCGACGAGGCGCAAGAGGGAAAGAACGCCTACCTGGAAAAGCGTCGTCCCGAATTCGAGCGCTTCCCGAGACGTCCGTGAGACAGTTTGGCGAGCGGCGCGTGTCGTGACGTCCCCACAGCAGTGGTTGGGAGGCGCGCGGCCGCGCACCTTGCCTCTGGTGCTGTCGCCGGTGCTCGTGGGGACCGCGGCGTCGGCTGTGGGCGCGCCCGTGATCTGGTGGCGGATGGTCGCGGCGGGCTTGGTCGCGGTCTTCTTGCAAGTCGGGGTGAACTACGCCAACGACTACTCCGACGGTCTGCGGGGAGCCGACCGCTACCGCCGCGGTCCGATGCGACTGACGGCGAGCGGAGTTGCCACCCCCGCTGCAGTTCGCACAGCAGCCCTGACGTGCTTTACCGGCGCGGCGGTGGTCGGGCTCGCCCTCGCGCTCGTCGTCGACCTCTGGCTGCTCGTGTTGGGAGGCCTTTGCATTGCGGGTGCGTGGTTCTACAGCGGGGGACGACGCCCCTACGGGTACTCGGGGTGGGGCGAAGCCGCTGTACTCGCGTTCTTCGGCTTCGTGGCCACGGTCGGCTCCGCCTACGTGCAGGCGCGGTCGGTGCCGGCTGCTGCGTGGTGGGGATCGCTCGTAGTGGGGCTGCCCGCGTGCGCTGTGCTGGTGGTGAACAACCTCCGCGATATCGATGCCGACCGGCAGGCGGGCAAGCGGACACTCGCCGTGCGCATGGGGCCGACCGCCACACGCCAGCTCTTCATCGCATTGTTGGTCGGCGCCATGGCCGCTGTCATCCCGATAGGCCTCGAACATCCCACGGCCTTCATAGCCTTCGTGGCTGTTGCACTGGCTGTCGATCCGGCACGCTGTCTGTCGCACGAGGCGAACGCGTCATCCTTGACACGTTCGCTGACTGGAACCGTGCGTCTCGCCTTCGTCACCTCTGCATTGCTGTCGCTAGGGCTCGCCCTCGCATGACTTGGACCCGCGTGTACCGGCTGCGGATCGGCGATCGCGACTTCCGTTTACTAGAGGGCCCCTGCGGATGGGGTGAGTGCTCGCCCCTGCCCGGCTACGCGTGCTCAGCGTCATCTGCGCTCTCCGCGGCCACCGAGGCCGCTGTTCGAACGTGGCCGACGCCGGTACGCGACGTTGTACCTGTGAATGCGTTGGTCACCGGCTCCGACCTCGACCCCGCCGCTCTTGCCGGCTTTGAATGCATCAAGGTGAAGGTCGGTCGACGCGACATCCGCTCGGACATCTCGCTCGTCTCCGCCGTGCGTGACATGGTGGGACCGTCGGTGGCTATTCGTGTCGACGCCAACGGGGCCTGGGACGAGACGACGGCCGAGCTGGTGCTCACCAGCATGGCGCGTTACGGCATCGAGCTGGCCGAGCAACCCGTTGGCGACATCGAGGCCATGGCGCGGCTGCGGCGGCGCGTGTCAGTGCCACTTGCCGCTGACGAGTGCGTGCGGTCGGTCGACGACGCACGACGTCTTCGTTTTCTTCGTGCTGCCGACGCGGTCGTCTTGAAAGTTCAACCCCTCGGAGGGATGTGGGCGGCGCTGAACGTGGCTGAAACAGCGGGGGTGCCGGCCTTGGTCAGCTCCATGATGGAGACCTCTGTGGGGATCGCCACCGGCCTCTACCTGGCGGCGTCGCTGCCCGAGCTGCCACTTGCTTGTGGTCTGGCCACCGTCGGGATGCTCGAGCGCGACGTCACGCGCGCACCGCTAGTGCCCGAGGGCGGCGTGCTCGCCGTGCGGCGAGTGATACCGGACCTGGATCTGCTCGCGGTCGTGTCAGCGGACGACCGTCTTCATGAGACCGAGTCATGACCGTGAGCGTCGCGCACCATCTGGAGGAGAACGCCGGCAAGGGCTTCAGGTTGCTCCAAGGGCAGCGAGTGGCCGCCGTCGATGCGCACCCGCAGAGGGAGGCGTACGTACCGGGCCATCCGGTTCCCGATGACGTCGTACTTGGGATCGGCTCTTCCCGTGACGATAGCGACGCGCATGGCAAGCTCGCCCAGGCGGTGCCACAGCGGCTCCTGGACGCCCTGGCCGAGGGCTCGAAGCTGATGCGCCAGGCGTTCGGCACTGTAGGCACGCGTGCGCTCGACCACCTCGTCGGCACCGGGCTCGAGCGTGGCGAACAAGGGGTTTTCCAGCCAGCGCTTCACGAAAGCGCCCGCGCCGATGTCCATCGCTTGGCGGGCGAGCTCGCCGTCGAGCACAGCGCGCTCGGCGCGCGCGTCATCGTCGGCTATGCCGGGAGAAGAGCTCACGAGGACCAGGCCGCGCAGGAGGTCGGGAAGATCAAGCGCGATCCGAAGGCACAGACGACCACCCATCGAATAGCCGACGTAGATCCCGGGTCCGCAGGCCTCGGCGATGGTGCGGGCCGTGGCGTTGAAGTCGAGGGCGTCGGGCACCTGGGGTGTGACGACGTCGACGGGTTCGCCTCCGGCGCTCGCGGGGAGGTGACGGCGGACCTTGCCCCACGCGGCCGGCGTCTGGCTGAAACCGTGGACCAGGACCAAGCGCACGCACCGATGTTCCCATGAGCCGGGACGCAAACAGCGCCTTCGCCCACTGCCTCGTTGACGAGTGGAGCCGCGGCGGGCTGACCGACGTCGTGCTCTCTCCCGGCTCCCGGTCCACCCCGCTCGCCGTGGCGTTCGCCGATCACCCCGGGTTTCGGGTGCACGTCCACCTCGACGAGCGCTCGGCGGGCTTCTTCGGCCTCGGGCTCGGCAAGGCATCGGGTAGGCCGGCCGTGGTGATGTGCACCTCGGGCACGGCGGCCGCCAACTTCCACCCCGCAGTGCTCGAGGCATTTCACGCCCGGGTACCGATGATCGTCTGCACGGCCGACCGACCCCCGGAGCTCCGCGAGGTGGGCAGTGGTCAGAGCGTCGACCAGGGCCGTCTCTACGGCACCGCCGTGCGTTGGTTCTTCGAGCCGGACGCGCCGAATGACCACCTCCAGATCCCCTCCGCCTGGCGGTGGATGGCAGCCCGGGCCTTGGCAGAAGCGCAGGGACCTCCGGGCGGCCCGGTGCATCTCAACCTCCCCTTTCGTGAACCACTGGTGCCGGCAGAACGGTCACGGTTCGACCTCGGGAGCCGTGCAGAGGCCGCTCCTTGGCTCCGGGCGCCAAGATCGCGTCGTATCGCCGATGCCGCGGTGGTCGATGCTCTTGTTAGCCGCGTCACCTCTACGGCCAAGGGCGTCGTGGTCGCCGGCTGGGGCGCAGACGTCGGCTACGACGCCGTGAGCCGGCTGGCACGAGCGGCGAGATGGCCGGTCCTCGCGGATCCCATATCAGGTCTTCGCGCCGGTCCCATGGCCATCTCCACGTACGACGCCTTGTCGAGGATCGAGCAGGTGCGCAAGAAGCTCGCTCCCGACCTGGTGCTGCGCCTCGGTGGCCCGCTCACGAGCAAGTACGCAACTTCTTGGTTGGGCGCATCGCCTGCGATCATGGTCGATCCCGACCGCTCCTGGTCCGATCCCCAGCGCGCCGCAGAGCTCGTGCTCGAGGCCGAGCCCGAGCCGCTGCTCGAGGCGGTCGCCGAGCGCCTCGAGCGCGCTCGCGACGACTCGTGGCTCTCCTCATGGATGGAAGCCGAGAGGAGGGCGCGCCGGGCCATGGACGCTTTGCTCGACTCGTGGCCAGAGCCCTTCGAAGGTCGCATCGCCCGCGACGTGATGAGCACTATTCCGGACGATTCTGCACTCGTGGTGGCCTCAAGCATGCCTGTCCGGGACCTCGAGACCTTCGCTCCCCCTCGCACCGGTGTCAAAGTGATGGCCAACCGAGGCGTCAACGGGATCGACGGGTTCGTGTCGACCGTTCTCGGGGTGGCAGCCAGCGAGGTGTGGCCGACCACGGTCGCCCTCGTCGGTGACCTGTGCCTCTTGCACGACGCCAACGGGTTTCTCGGATCTCGCCGCCGCGACATCGACGCTGTCTTCGTCGTTCTCGACAACAACGGCGGGGGAATCTTTTCCTTCCTTCCCCAGGCGGCGCTGGATGCACACTTTGAAGACCTCTTCGGCACTCCGCAGAACGTCGACCTCCATCAGCTGGGCGCCCTTTATGGCATCGACGTCGTAGATGTGCGACACGCCGAAGAGCTGGCGCCGGCGATCGCCGATGCCGTCTCCGCGGGCGGACTCCACATCGTCCGTGCGGACTCCGAGCGCCACGAGAACGTACGCCGTCATCGTGCGGTGTTTCGCGCAGTCTGCGAGGAGCTTGCCGGGTGACAGCAGCCAGGCCTGTCATGCCGGCTCGTCGGTCAACCTCGGCTCGTCGGTCAGTGGCGCGTGAGCGCCTTGAGCATCGGCTCGAGCTTCGCCTGAGTCTCTTGCCACTCGGTCTCCCACGTCGATCCTGCGACGATGCCCGCACCGGCGTACAACACCGCTCGGTTCGCGTGCACCTGTGCGCAGCGCAGCGCCACAGCGAACTCGCCGTCTCCGCGGGCATCGACCCACCCGACAGGTCCTCCGTAGCGGCCACGCCGGCGCGGCTCGAGCCGGGAGATCAGCTCCAGCGCCGGTTCCGTAGGCTCACCGGCCACTGCCGGCGTGGGATGCAGCTCGAGAGCAAGGCCCAAAGCCGACGGCGCCGGCGGGGCAAGATTGCCTTCGACATTCGTCACGATATGAGCGAGGTCGGAGAACACCTCGACATCAGGTCTCGAGACCCGTGGCCGGTCAAGGCACCGTGAGACCAGGCGCTCGACAACTGCATCGACCACGAGCCTGTGTTCCCATCGGTTCTTGCGCGATGACGCCAGCCATTGCAGAACGTCGTCGTGGTCAGTGCCGTCGTGGTCAGCGCCGTCGTCGCTGAGCGTCACCGTGCCGGCCATCGGCCGGCTCAACACTGCGTCACCGCGTCGTTGAACCAGCAGCTCGGGGCTCGCCCCAACCAGCCCGTCTATCGCGAACACATAACAACGCGGGTTCTCGCGGCACAGGTATGAAACCACGTCGGCGAGAGAGAAGTCCGCGTTGGCGGAAACGATCACCTGGCGAGCGAGCACGACCTTCTTGAGCCTGCCCTCAGCGATGCCCTCGAGCGCGGTTGCCACTACACAGGCCCACTCACTTCTCGACATGACGGCACTCACGTCGAAACGCTCGGGCGCCTCGCCGTCACGCGAATGGGGTCGCTCAAGGTCGCACGGCGACACGCGAGGGTCGGCGTCGATGTGGGTGACCCAGGTGCGACCATCGTCACCTTGCCCCATGACCACGGCGGGGATGACCATCTCAGCCGTGGTGGAGGGGTCGGCTGCAGGGTCAAAGGGCATCGCTCCCACGGCGATGGGCCCGGTGCCGGGTGCCTGCACCTCGTCGTCGACGGCGATGTCGGACAATGCCTCATCGACACGAGACGCTGGCACGCGCCCGAGGACGCCGTCCGCCACGAACCCCCATCCGTCGTGCCACCAGGCGAACCCTTTCGCCGGCAGCGTCGCCAGCACGTCGACATCGCGATCGACGTGCCTCGTCCTCGCCGTCAACTGTCTCTGGCGCGCCGGTGCAGCAGCCTTCACGGTCTTGTCGCGATCAGCATCTTCACCGCTCCCCACATGAGAGCGGACAACCCCACGCCTTCGAACCCGGCGCGTTCGACCACGGCCGCAAGCTCTTCGGCACCGGGCAGGTACGCAGTGGAGGCGGCCAGGTACCGGTACGCCGCCGGCTCGGACATGCGAGCACCGAGCCACGGAACCACGTGTCCGAACCAGAGTTGGTGACCGGCTCGAGCTACGGCGTTCTCGGGCGTGGCGGCATCGATCACCGCCAGGCGACCGCCCGGTCGCAGCACTCTGGCACATTCGGAGAAGAAAGATGAGAGATCCACCAGGTTCCGTAAGGCAAAGCCGCACGTGACCCCGTCGGCGGCCCTATCGCGGACAGGAAGCATGCACACGTCCGCCCGTACCAGTGCGCCGGTGTTCTTGGCGTGGCTGAGCATGCCTGCTGAGAAGTCGATTCCCACGGATCGGTACCCGCCCGCCGCCAGTACTCTGCACAGATCCCCGGTGCCACATGCCATGTCCATCACGACGGCACCGCGCCGAAGCCCGAGGCCATCTACGACCCGTCGACGCCACCGACGGTCAGCGCCCAGAGAGATGACGCGGTTGACCCGCTCGTAGTCGCCGGCGATACGGTCGAACATCGCCTCGACGACGGCACGTTTGTCCTGCGCGTCGGGAAGAACCGAGCTCCGACCGTTCGTGGGACTTCTCAAGCCGTCTCCGTGGTGGTCTTGGCCTCAATGGTGACAACGGCAGACTCGGCGGGCCGACCGACCGACTCCAAGTGCTGCTGGGCGATCTCCAGAAGGACACGGCGAAAGTGATGCGACACGAGCGTAGTGACCGCAGAGAGGAGCTTGTCGAATGTCTGCACCAGCCATTCGGCGCGCTCGTCCGGATCGAGACCTGTCTCTTTCAGGGGCCGGCGGACGTACGCGTCGAAGAGCTCTACGGCCCCTTCGGCGATCTCGCGCGCGGCGTGGTCGTGCCGGCGAGCGAGCTCCATCAGTTCGGCCAGCGGGATCCCCGCGCTCAGCAAAGCAAGTCCTGCTTGGACGACACGAACATCGACGTCGGTGAAGTGCCGGACGCCTTCGACAGATCGCGGTACCAGCAGGTTTTCGCGTACTACGGCGTCGATGAGCCCCACCGGCACCCCCGACTGCTCGGCCAGCTGGCCGAGGGTCAGTAGTGTCTCGTGACCTTCATCTTGGTCAACGCGGGCGCGAGCTACGACAGCAGCGAGCGGAAGGTCGGCGTCATCGAGCTCTCCATCGAGGACCCGCGCTATCACTGCCAGCGTGAGCCCGCTGGCTTGGAGCTCCTTGATCTTCGCGAGACGCTCGACGTGCTCAGGTCCGTACCACCCGATCCGACCTTCTCGCTGCGGCGGCTCGAGCAGACCCCGCTTCTGGTAGAAGCGAATCGTGTCGACCGACAGACCTAGCCGCCGGCTGAGCTCCTCCACCCGAAGGCGTCCGGGGGAGGTCGACGGCAACATGATCCCATTCTAGGAGTGGTCACTCCTGGGATGCGAGAACACGACAAGCCTCAGCCGGTGGACTCGAGCTCCGATATGACGTCGGCCCCCACAACCAGCGGCCCACCGAACAGATACCCCTGCGCCAGCGTGGACGCGACACCTGACAGATAGCCGGCAACAGATGGTGGCAGCGACCCAGAGGGCTGCACGAGGAGCATGGGGCCTCTGGTTGCCTGGGCACCCATGAAGACCCCCCCGGAGAGGGCATCGGGGAAGTCGACGCCGGTGGCGACGCCAAACTTCGTCGCCGCGGCGAAGAAGGTGCTTGCAACAGCGGCCGAAGTTGCGTAGAGGTCCTCGCCGTACACAGGGGTCGCCGTCGGGTCAGCGCCGTAGGCAGCGAGTGGCCCACCGATGGCATAGCGAGTGTCGTTCGGGTGCGCCGCCAAGTAGGAGGCGGTCGCGGGCGCCTGAGCCGTCCCATCGGTGAGAAGAATTGCTCCGCCCGTCGCTATGGCTGCCGGTACCGCAGAGAGGGCGTCTGGGAAGTCGAGCCCGGTGGCCTCGAAGATCGTGGAGGGGTCGCCAAGTTGCTCGGCGACATCGACTGCAGTCGCGTACTCGTCGGCGCCCGCGATGCGCCGGGTCACGTACCCGAGGCCTTCGAGTGCGCCGTCTACGTCTGTGCTCAGAGCGAGCGGACCACCGAGTATGTAGACGGTGCCCCCGGCCGGGAGGACGCGTTCGATCTCGGATTGCACCCGAGAGTCGAGGCTCGAGCTCAGAGGTGCTCCCGGGGTGATGAGCAGCGGACCTCCCACCTTTGCCGCAAGTGGTCCGCCGGCGAGCGCGTCGGAGAAGAAGTCCGAGCGAGCAAGGACCACCGCCTTGGCCGAGCCAGAGATGGGGAGCTCGGCCTGCGAGATGGCGATCGAGGTCTCGATCGCATCGGTGCCGTAGATGCGTTGCACGGCGACACCCGTAGCTCCGAAGGTGAACGAGGCTGCCACCGTGCCGACGCCCAGCGCGCTGGTCGCGCTCACCGTCACTGAGCCAGTACCCGAAGGCACGATGACCGTCGCTTGGGTCGCTGAGGCGCTCATCACCTGAACCGAGGTACCACCGAAGGAGACGGTCGCCCTCTCCAGCCCGAGTCCCGACACGGTGACCGTCGAGCCCGCCGCGGCACTGGCCGGCTGCACCGAGGTGATCTCGGGACACGAAAGGCCGCCGGCGATCGGTGAGCCGAGTCCCGTGGCGGCGTCGTACCCGGAACCCGCTGGGAACGCTCCGCCGTAGGTCCCGGTCATGTCGTTGTTACCGCTCGTGATGTCGTTGAGTGCCGTCCCGTACACACCCTGGCTGGACAACGCGTAAAGAGCAGGGGTGAAGACACCGGTGGTCGTGGTACAGCCATCGTTCTTGTCGGCGATAATGCCGGCCACCAGCGGCGCGGCCAAGCTCGTGCCAACGCCCGCTGTCCAGGAACCGCTGAGGTAGATGACCATCGGAACCCCGGCGTTGGCCGAGAGGTCGGGTACCTCACGACACACGGTGCCACAGGGCTGAGCGACCGGCCAGGAAAGAACCTCAGGCTGGTAGCTCGGTCTGGGTTCGTAGCGCGACAGTCCTCCGCCACCAGCAGCCACGCCCCCGTTGAGGTCCGCGCAAGAAACGCTCTCGTCGCTCTGACAGAAGTTCCACGCCACTTCGTTCCCGGGACCGATGAGCGAGGTCCCTCCGACCGCGGTGACCCAAGCGTCTGACGCCGGGTAATCCACCTGCTCGGTCGTCGATCCGGTGATGGGGTAGCAGTCCTCCGAGCCAGAGTCACCTGCCGCCGCGAGCACGGTCTGTCCCTGAGCGGCGGCTTGCTCGAAGAGTGTGGTGAACGACGGGATCTGTCCGGCAAGCTGGGCGAACGGTTCACACAGTCCCCAGCTGGTCGACACGACCTGTGCGGCATCGGCGGTGACGATGGCGTTCCAAGTGTCGTAAGGACCTGTACCAGAGTCCGGTCCCTCGTAGGAGATGATCGAGGCCCTTGGGGACTGGGTGGCCACCTGCTCGGCGTCGGCGTCGGCTTCGGCGGTACCACCGAAGCTCGCGCTGCCGCCTCCGTCTACGGCCACGGTGCCGACGGGGTTGGAGAGCCCGAAGCAGGACTCGTAGGTCGCCAAGTCGCTCACCGAGTGTGGCGACAACTCGTAGAGGCCGATCGTCTGGCCGTGTCCGTTCTCGCCGTCTGCAAGAAGCGATCCGATGCCATAGTCGGCTCCAAGACCGTCAAGGGTGTCGTTGCCCGTTGCCGCCTCCGATTGAGCCGCCGCACACGGAGTCAGGCCGTCGGCATTGGGCTTTGGCGTACGACCTGCAGTTCCGGCAGTTGCAGCCCTTGGGCTGCTAACGATGCTGCCCTCCGGTTGGAGCCGAGCCAGTGTGTTGAGCCCCAGGATCGCCTGTATCTGTCCGTTCGCCAAGGCCGTTGGCACGAGGGGCGCTCGTTGTGCCAGGTAGCCAACATTGCCAGTCGGTACCCGGTACTCCTCGAGTGGCGTGTCCAACGCTTCGGAGACCTCGCTAGCACGAGCGGAGACGTCGACAGCCAAGCCCGACAGCGTGACGTCGGTAAGGCCACTCTCCTTGAGCCACCCTTCGACGGCCTCCACCTCGGAGGACGAGGGCCCGAACCGAGAGAGGAACATCCCCGGAGCGAGCCAGCGGTGGTACTCGGGCGAGCTCCTGTCGTAGAGGCTGCTCAGGAGCGATTGCAGCTTGCCCTCGTTAGATGGCGGGAGCACGACTCTGAAAGCGATCCGCCGGTCGGCACTGACCCTCCCGAGTGCGACCGAACCTGGCGGAGGGCTGCCTGGGAAGAGGTGGCTCGGTCGCACGAGGCCTTCGCCGGCAGCCTGAACACCCTGCGTCAGAGCGATTTGTGAGAGAGCGATTACTGTGATCGCGCAAACGACCAGACCGACAATCGATCGGCTGGGCGCGAATCTCCTGCCTTGCATGTACCGCCTCTTTCCGCCCCGGGCCAAATGCCCGGGCCAAATGACAGCCAAAGAGCATCTACACGCGCGCAACCATAATTGGGACCCGACAGGTTTCCTTGCCAAACGGGGAGCTTGGTCGATCTCAATCCCGATTGCCACTCCCACCGGATGAAAGCGCAACCCGGGTGGTCACTTCCCCCGCCGCCGGCTGTGGATTCACTCCCCGGAGCTGTCGCGCCTCATGGGTCGCAGCAATGCCGCTCGCCACGAAGTCTCGCTGTCGCACCAGCCCGTAGGAGAACACAGCACCGACCAGAGCCAGCACCCCGCCTATCACCATCAGCTCGTTCAGCGTGGCGGAGAAGCCGACTCGGTACGCGTACAGCAACGTGGCCCGGGCGACTGGTGGGAGCTGCGAGGACTGAGCGAGGGTATGCACCTGCCCTGCGGTGAGAGCCAGGTCCAGACGGCTCCCGCCGTGGCTGGTGAGCAGCCGGCCCGCAGATGTCGCCGATAGGGTCGCGATGGTGCGATGAACGATCTGACTCTGAAAAACCGCACCGAGACCGGCGATGCCGGTCGCGATGCCGACCTGACGGAACGTCGAGTTCGCTCCAGATGCCATACCACTGCGCTGAGGGATCACGACCGCTACGGACGACGACGCCAGAACCGGGTTGACCATCCCGATCCCCGCTCCGCCCACGATGAAACCGGGAAGCAGCTGGGTCCAGCTCGAATCGGGATGAGTGGTGGCCATGAGCAGCTGGCCGACCCCGACGAGGAGGAGACCCGACCCGAGCAAGTACCTCGCCTGCACCCTCCCGGTGAGCTTCCCGGCGAACGGAGCGACTATGAACGAAAGCAGCGTGATCGGCAAGAAGCGCACGCCTGCACCGAGCGGGCTGTAGCCGAGGTCGTCCTGGATGTAGAGCGTCAGATACAAGAAAAGGGCAAAGAGCGAGGCCGAGAGCGCGAAGGCACAGATCGAGGCGCCGATCATGGCGGGGCGCCTGAAGAGGGAGAGGTCGAGCATGGGCTCGGCCTGGCGCATCTCGGCTACAAGAAACACCACCATGAAGAGCGCAGCGCCGACAAGCAGCCCCACGATCTGCGCGCTCCCCCAACCCGAGGTGTTCCCTCGGACCAGCGCGAACACCAACATGAACAATGAAGCGGAGAACGAGACGAAGCCGGCCCAGTCGATCGGGCGCCGGTTGGGATCCTTCGACTCCGCCACCTGCGTCAAGGTGAGCGCGATGGCGAACACTCCGATGGGCACGTTGACGAAGAAGATCCAGCGCCAACCGATGCCGGACGTGATGGCTCCGCCGATCAACGGCCCCACGGCCACGGCTGCGCCGGTGACGGCGCCGTAAACGCCAAAAGCGGTCCCTCGATCGCGACCGTGGAAGGCGCCCGCGATCAGGGCGAGCGACGTCGCGAACATGATCGCGCCACCCACACCCTGAACCGCACGGGCGACGTTCAACATCAGCGGGTTCGTTGAGAGCCCGCACACCAACGACGACACCGAGAAGACCCCGAGGCCGATCGCGAACACCTCGCGCCGTCCGAACATGTCACCCACCACGCCGGAGGTGAGGAGGAAGGCAGCCAGGGTAAGGGCATAGGCGTCAACCACCCATTGGAGGTCGCTGAACGACGAGTGCAGCGAGCGCTGGATGTCCGGCAACGCGACGTTCACGACCGTGATGTCCAGCAGGAGCATGAAGATCGCCGTGCACACGGCGATCAGGGTCCACCACTTTCGTTCGAGGGCGGGCACCGATCAACCTCCTCTCGCCCCTCGTCTCGCTGAGACTTTCGATCCAACACGGATCGTCTTGAAATATGCCCGAAGCTCACATCAAGCGGTCAAAACCCTTCCGACTCCGCAGCCGCGCGATCAGGACGAGACGATCGCGCCGACCGATCGCCGCGTGGTCAGCCCGGGCTCACGGCGACAATGTCCGAAACCCGCCAGACATCTCCCGCCGACCGTGCCACCATGTCGTGGTGATGGAGGATTTCGAACGCTGTTACCGGGCGCTACAGAGCCGAGACGCCCGCTTCGACGGGTGGTTCTTCACCGCGGTCACCTCCACTCACATCTACTGCCGTCCGAGTTGTCCAGCGATCACACCGAAACGGCAGAACGTGCGTTTCTATCCCACGGCAGCTGCGGCTCAACACGCGGGGTTCCGCGCTTGCCTGCGCTGCCGTCCCGACGCCGCGCCGGGTTCCCCGGAGTGGCTCGGAAGGGCGGATGTCGCCTCCAGGGCGGTGAAGCTCGTGCTGGACGGCATCGTCGACCGCGAAGGCGTGTCCGGGCTGGCACGGCGGCTCGGCTACAGCGAGCGCCAGCTGCACCGGGTGCTCATAGCCGAGGTGGGCGCCGGCGCGGTGTCTTTGGCCCGGGCACAGCGCGCCCAGACGGCAAGGCTTCTTCTCGAGACCACGGGCCTACCTGTGGCGCAGGTGGCGTTCGGAGCTGGATTCGCCAGCGTGCGCCAGTTCAACGACACCGTGAAGGAGGTCTTCGCGCGCACGCCCACTGAGCTGAGACGCGCGCCGACAGGCCATCGAGGACCCCACCGTCGCGCCGAGGAGCCGTTGACTGGTGCCCCTCAGACAATCGCGCTGCGCCTCGCTTACCGGCAACCCTTCGCCGCTGATCCTCTCTTCGAATTCCTGGGGCTGCGCGCGATCCCGGGAGTCGAAGCGTTCGACGGCACGACCTACCGAAGAAGCCTGCGACTGCCGCACGGGAACGGCACGGTCGAGCTGACACCGGCCGACGGGCACGTAAGAGCCGTGTTCAGCCTCGGCGACGTGCGCGACCTCACTACCGCGGTCGCTCGATGCCGGCACCTGCTCAACCTCGACGCCGATCCTGTGGCTGTGGACGACGTCCTCGGAGCCGACCCACTGCTTCGACCGATGGTGCGGCAGGTGCCCGGCCGACGAGTCCCCGGTTCCACCGACGGGTTCGAGATGGCGGTCCGGGCGATCATCGGACAACAGGTGTCGGTGGCAGGGGCGCGACAAGTGACGGGGAGGCTCGTCGAGGCTGCAGGGCGGAGACTACCCGAACCTCGCCCGCCGATCACCCATGCGTTTTTCTCACCTGGCGACCTTGCCGATCTCGCGGCAGCCCACCCAGAGGCGTTCCCCATGCCGGCCGGACGCCGACGGGCGCTGCAAGCGCTGGGCGAGGCGGTGGACGACGGCCGGTTAGCGATAGACCCAGGAGCAGACCCGGCCGAGCTCGAGACCGGCCTCCTCGCTCTAGCTGGCATCGGTCCGTGGACCGCCTCCTACGTGGCCATGCGAGCGCTCGGCGATCCGGACGCGTTCTTGCCCACCGATCTCGGGCTGCGCCGTGCGGCGGCCCGCCTGGGCCAGCCCGACGACCCGCGATCGCTCGTCGCGCGAGCCGAGAGCTGGCGCCCTTGGCGTTCCTATGCCTTGGTTCACCTCTGGTCCGTACTGACAACCTCGAACCCGAAACAGAAAGAGAGTGCAGCGTGACCCAACAAGCAGCGATGACGCACCGAGTCACGATGAAGAGCCCGATCGGCGTCCTGACGATCGAAGGCAACGAGAAAGCGGTCACCGGCATAGAGCTACCCGGCGAGTGCGCGGCAGCTGGCTGTGCCTCCGAGAATCGCGACGTAACCGAGCTGGCTGCCCCGCTGGCCGACGCGGTCGCCCAGCTCGAGGAGTACTTCGCCGGCAAACGCACCGAATTCGACCTCCCGTTGAAGCTCGCCGGCACTCCGTTCCAACGTCAGGTCTGGCTCGCGCTAGCCAAGATCCCCTACGGCAACACCGTCAGCTACGCCGAGCTGGCGGCGATGGTGGGTCGGCCCAGGGCTTTCAGGGCCGTCGGTCAGGCGAACAGATCCAACCCGGTCCCCATCGTCCTGCCCTGCCACCGGGTTGTCGCGAGCAGGGGCGGGATCGGTGGCTATGGCGGCGGCCTTGACATGAAGCGCCATTTGTTAGCCCTCGAAGGCGCGACCTGGACGGACTAGAGCATGGCGCTGAACGAAGAGGTGAGCGGTACGGGCGCGTCGGGTCCGGGGAGAAACCTCGAGGAGGAGATCCGTCGGTTCTGGGACGCTGACGCGCCCACCTACGACGACTCGTCCTCCCACCGTCCCCGTGATCCTGCCGTCCTTGCAGCCTGGACCGCTGCTCTCGCCCACCTGCTCCCACCCGCGCCGGTCCGCGTTCTAGACGTGGGCGCAGGTACGGGTTTTCTGAGCCTCATCGCCGCACGCCTCGGGCACACGGTCACCGCGCTCGATCTTTCACCGCAGATGCTCTCACGCCTCCAACGGGTCGCTCGTGCAGAGGACCTCGAGATCGAGGTTGTCACAAGTCCAGCCGCGCGTCCGCCCGAGGGGTTCGACGTAGTGATGGAACGCCATGTGCTGTGGACGCTTTCCGATCCCGCTGACGCGCTCGGCTCCTGGCGCCGAGCAGTTCCGAACGGGCGGCTGGTGTTGTTCGAGAGCGTGTGGGGAAGCGTGGACTCTCTCAAGGCGCTGCGATCTCGCGCTCGCCAAGTGCTTCGAAGACTACGAAGCGAGCCCTCCGCCCATCACGGCAGCTACTCCGACTCCCTGCGTCAGTCGTTGCCGCTCGGTTCAGGAACGCCGCCTACTCGGTTGGTACAGATGGCGGCTGCGGCAGGTTGGCACCGAGCACGACTCGAACGCCTACGAGACATCGAGTGGGCTGAACGGTGCACGCTGAGTCCTCTCGAGCGCCTTCTCGGCGTCCAACCACGATTCTCCGTTGTCGCGGATTGACACCCGTCGGGTCGGCGGCCGCCGCGAGGCGACCGTATCGGGCCTCATTCGCGGCCCTCAGGATGGAGCCGCCGGGATCGCCCACCACGGCCATCGTGCCGAGATCACCGACGGCACTGGCTTGGACGTACATCTGGCCACCGTTGGCGCAGACAGCGTCGACCGTCTTCCCGGCGTCATCAGTCGCCAGGTAGATCGACCAGACGTCCGGCACGCCCGAATCGGACTGGCTCGCAATCGAGCCGACGCCACAAAGGGAGCGCGTTGTAGAGACCGGATTCCGGTGAGAAAACCCGGGCATGCCGCAGGCCACCAACGACGTCACATCGGCAACGTGGTCGACGAGCGGGTAGGCCCGGTACCCTGGTTGCTCAATTCCAGGTATCGAAATCTCCACGACGGATGATACGTGATCAGGCACACCGGTCATCCTCACACCGGTCCCGACCAGATCGACATGGAAAGTCGCCCACCGAGTGGCCCCGATCCACGCCGTCACCGGGTACCGCTTTCCGCCGGTAGCGCCTGACAGATTCTCTCCAACGCCGATGTCGAACCGAAACCAATCTCCAAGGTCCAGCTCAGCTCCGGCTCGCAATTCGCGCTCAACCATGGTGCGTTCCGCATCGCGATAGAGGTCAATGTCGGTCGAGTGGCGAACCGAGACCTGGCGTGCCAGCAAGGCGACGGCTCCCTTAAGCACCCAACTGTCGTCGATAACGTACAGCCGAGCAAGCAGCCTGTCGTAGGCGAACTGGCGTTGAAGTTCGGCAAGTGTCCACCGTCCCTTCGGAGTGGCGAGCGCCCTCAGTCGGTCGGTCACCGCTTGCCGCAGCGCTTGCGGAGACTCGTATGCCTTCTCGTCAGTCATGGCGTCCGCCCTTGGCCAGAAGGTGATCCCGTCTCCTCGATCACCCGGCCATCGTCCTGTGCGGACCGGGCTCTGTCCATGTGGGCGCGTGCCTCATCAAGCCACTGCGGCACGTCGGAGTCCGGCGCCAGCTCAAGGAGCCACCGAAGCAGACCGAGGCTGTCGTGCCGACGCAGTCCGAACCTTGCGGCGAGCGGTGCAATGGCGTCGGCGACCGTGCCGGGGTAGTCGTTGATCTGTCGCAGCGCTTGGGCGACCATCGGAGCGACCGCGTCTGGCTCTTCGCCGTCGGCGAGCAGGTCTGCAGCGATCCTCGCTGGACGAGTGACCAGCAGTCCACCGAGGTTGACCCACTCTCCACGGTCGAGGCTCCCTCGATGAAATTTCACGTCCGAGCGACGGGACTGGCGCCGTCTGGGGAGGATGAACTCATTGCGGTCGGCGGTCAGATCGCCCAGGCCGTAGACGGAGACGGCGGAGCGGTGCGACACCACACCCTGTTCCGGTGTTCGCTCCCATACAGGCGTGGCGGGTGCGAGCTGCATCCAGGTCGCTCGAAGTTCCAGGTGGTCTGGTGGCGGTGACCCCCGCAGGCGATACACGCCGTGGGCGACCCGTTCGAGCGCCGAGCCGTTGGATGCCAGGCGTGCGAGGGTCGTCCACGCCAGGCCGGCGCCCTCCGCTTGCTGGCGCGTCACGAGGCCCCACTGGTCCTCGGCCAGGTTGGCAAGGAGTTCGAGCGTCGCCACGTGTGCCATGCCTACATTATATAGCGGTAGTGCCATACTTTGCAGCTATATGTGACCCATAGGGCTGCTAAATCAAGCTACTTCGCCATACTTTGTAGCTCTCAGCGCTTTCCCGACACTCGCTAGGGAGCCGGGCGGGTTTGGGAGGTCGCCACGGCGGCGACGGATGCTTCGTAATACAAGGTGCCGCACGGGGATATCGCGAGCATCCGCTGGTGCCGCGCAGCTCCTGCGTCAGCGGATCGCCGTACCGAGCAGCTCTTCCAGGACGACCCGGGGGATGACAATCCGCCGGCCGAGCCGGACAGCAGGGAGTTCTCCCCGGGCTACCAGCT
>Ga0187864_10000135_pt1 | contig 83544 bp, 81 predicted proteins | sample June2016WEW_11_4_FD_132985 | JGI IMG/M metagenome (GOLD analysis project Ga0187864, IMG submission 132985) | Peatland microbial communities from SPRUCE experiment site at the Marcell Experimental Forest, Minnesota, USA - June2016WEW_11_40 | ecosystem: Environmental > Terrestrial > Soil >... | reverse complement strand
TGGAAACCAATTACTCGCGGCTGGGCGCAGAACTGGCCAACGCTGACGCGGGATGGGAGGCGTATGACTCGTGGATTAGCTGGGCAAACGAAGCGGCCAACCAGCTCTACGCAAATCGCCTGACCGGTGGAATAACCAGTCCGATGTTTGAGGCAGCACTGCGTCTCCAGCGCATCGGCGACGCAATCGCGTCTGCCATTTTTGGCAATCTATGGCCGGCTCTCGAGCTCCCAACGGCAGGACAGCTGCTGATGCTGCGCGGCGACGTGGCGGCGTTCCGTGATGAACTTCGCGCAGCCAACCGGCCGTTACGCTCGGACCATGCAAGCGATGAGCGCCGGGACGATGGTACCGCACCTCGCGTGGAGCAACGACATCGCCGTCGTCGCGCTGCACATCCCAAGATCGGCGCAGAATGGAGTGCAGCGGTGTGAGCATTCGCAGACCCTCATTTTATCTCGCTTCCTTACTCGACAGCTACAAAGACTGCATGGCTGTTGGGAAAACATGGTGCCGGGGGCGGGACTCGAACCCGCACGGAGCTTGCGCTCCAGAGGATTTTAAGTCCTCTGTGTCTGCCATTTCACCACCCCGGCCCGCACCACAATCCGGCGCTTGAGTGGCGCCGCTCGCGTCCCGCAGAATAGCGCATCTGCGCGGCTGCATGAGAGTGCCCGCGATCGCGGGACCGCAAGGCTTCGCACTGCTAATATATAGATGGACGACGGACTTGCTTAACTCCATCGCGCGCGCATGATTTAGTGATGGGTAGCGTGAGGACGCCCATGACGAAAAAGATTTCCGGGCAGGGCATTACTCATCAGCGTCGCAGCAACGTCGGCGCCGCGACGCTTTTTCATTGGAGCCGCTGCAAGACTACTGCGGTCTGGCTCCTGGCCAGCTTCATGTTGGGGGTTGGCGGTTGCGCGATTGCGCCAGCGCCGATCAAGGATATGCCGCATATCGTTGCGGCCCCGGCAAACGGTCAACTTACAGTTAGCTCCGAGCCGGGCAAGCCGATCGGAGACGTCCTGCCGGTTTACGTCTCGATTGCCAACGGGACCAATTCCCCGCGCGCGGTCGTGCCCAGCCAGATCTTTGCGCTGAATGACGCAGGCAGCCGCGTTGCCCCGCTGCCGCCGGCCGAGGCCGCGCGCGAGGCTGGAGGCGCCGGCGAACTCCGTGCCGCGTTACTTAGCGCCGGTACGAGCGGCTTGGTCGAAGATGCGATCGGCGCCGGTGTCGGTGCGATCGCCGGATCGCTCATACATAGCGGTGCGACCGGTGCTGCGCTGGGCGGCGCGATCGGCGGCGGCTCGGGCGCGATCCAGGGCGCGACCGCGGGACCGGCCAAGGCCGACGCTCAGGCCAATACCCAACTGACCGCGCTCGCGCTAACCGCGCAGGACGTCCGCCAAGACTTCACCGTGAGCGGCTATGTCTTCTTTCCCAAGGGTAACTACAAGCGCATCCAGATGTTGCTGGTGGACGACGAAACGGGCGACGCCGAAGTTGTCAATCAGCCTCTGATGTGAATTGCAGCCTTTGATGTGACCATTAGCCGCTCACAGGGGCTAATCCTTTTTGCGTGCGGCGAGTTGGTCGAGCGCCTCATTGATAAAATAGCGCTGGTTGGGATCGCGATCGTCGAGTTCCAACTTCCGTCGCGCGATCCAGTCGGCCAGCCCAATCAGCGCGGCCTCGTTGAAATCGGCGATTTCCATGGCCTCGGCGATTCGCGCCAGGTCGTCGCCCAGCTCCTCGGGCAGATCCAGTGTGATTCTCCTCGCCGGCATCGGAGTATTCGCCATCGCGCCTACTCCATATAGTCTTGCGCTCGGCCGCAGGTCAAAATGAATTCCACCGTGGAGTCGAACGTAAAATACCTGGGCACGCTGGTTGAGTTCCTCGACGAAGGCCGGCTAAAGCCCGGTCTGGTCGTGCGTGAGCAGGCCAATCAGTTGGCGGTGATCGAAGCCGGCGGCCGCGAGCGCTCGATCGCGCGCGACCTGGTGATGCTGCGACACCTGGATCGCAAGGTCACTCGCGAGACTCTCGCCGGCGTTATCGCGGCGCTCGAAGGCGAGCGCGCGCGGTTGACCTCCGAGTTAGACCTCAACCTGCTGTGGGAAGTCGTGCGCGAGCACGGCCGCAGCTTCAGCGCGGAGGAGTTGGCAGAATTGTTTTTCGGCCGGCGCTCCCCGAGCGCGACCTCGGTGATGCTTGAGGCGCTGTTCAACGACCGCCTGTATTTCGTCCGCCGCCATCTGGAGTTTGTCGCCCGCAGCAGCGAGCAGGTCGAACGGCTGCGCATTCAGTACGACAAAGTGCGCCTGCGCAGCGAGGCCAGCCGCCATACCCGCAATCTCATTCGCGGTATCCTTGAAGACGGCCTGGTACTGCCGCCCGAGGAGGCCGCGCCGCTGATCGCGGAACTGCGCCGCTATCTCGATAACCCCTTCACCCGCAGCCGCGATCTCACCGCGATGATCGAAGCGGCCGTGACCGATATCGCGCCGGCCGAAGCGGCCTACGAAATCCTCGAGCGGCTCGGGGCGCCATCGCCCGGGCCGCGCTACGTGATAATCGGGGGCGTCAGAAACGGCTTTCCCGAGGCCGCAATCGCCGAAGCCAAGCAGGCCGTGGCGCCGGTACGAAGCGCGGGCGATGACACCGCCGCGGTCACCATCGACGACGACGATACCGTCGAAGTTGACGACGCCCTCTCATGCGAGGCGCTCGCCGACGGCGGCCTGCGCATCCGCGTACATATCGCGCTGGTCGCCGATTTCGTCCCTATCCATGGTCCGATGGACCGCGAGGCGGCGGCGCGTGCGACCACGGTCTATCTGCCCGAGGCGACCATCAGGATGCTCCCCGACCGTATCGCTTGCGACGCGGCGAGCTTGATCGCGGGCGAGGAGCGCCACGTTCTAACGACGGACGTTCGGCTTTCGGCCACCGGAGACATTGCGGGCTATTCTATCTACCCCTCGCGCATCCGTATCGCAGCGCGGCTCAGCTATGACGCTTGCGACGCCATGCTGGCAGCCGAGTCGGACACGGCACAGGCGGCAGGGCTGCGGCTGATGAATCAGGCTGCGCTCAAACTCCGCGAACGGCGACGTTTGGCTGGGGCGCTGTTGATACATCGGCGCGAGCCGAAAATCAAAGTCAGCGAAGACGGTGAGATTACGCTGACGTTGATCGACAGCGCGTCACCGAGCCGGTTGCTGGTGGCTGAGCTGATGGTGCTGAGCAATTATGCGGCAGCGCGATGGGCCGCCGACCATCGGGTGCCGATCATCTATCGGGTGCAGCCGAACCTCGGTGGTGATTATGCTGCACAGCGGCCGCGGCTTTCATTGCATCCGGAATTTCACGCCGGCGTCGGGCTCGATTACTACGCGCAAGTGAGTTCGCCGATTCGGCGCTATATGGACCTGGTGTTGCAGCGGCAACTGCTGGCAGCGCTGGCCGAACCGCCGAGTGTCGCCTACCAGGCCGACGAACTCATGACCGTTCTGGCCAATGCCGAGGCGGCGGAGACCGAGGGCAAAGAACTAGAGCGCCGCGCGAAACGGTACTGGATTCTGCGTTATCTGGAGCGCAACGCGCAGGGGCGCGAACTTGAAGCTATCGTGCTGCGCGACGGCGCAAGCGCCGAACTCGACGCCTACGCCGTCCGCGGAAGCTTGCACGGTGCTCCCAACCTGGTGAGCCAGTCTCGCATCGTCGTGCGGATTGCCCGCGTCGAGCCGATGCGCGGCTGGCTCACGCTCAACTATGTTGGCACCCTCCCACGGACCGCCGCGGGCGTCTGCTAGGGCATAAGCCCCCGCCTGCGCTGCGAAAGGGTGCAGTCTTAGGAGTTTTCGGCCGCGCCGAAGCTGTCCTGCTCGAGGCGCCAGCGATCGATCGATTCGACGTTAAAGCGCCAGTCGCTCCCTACCTTGAACGCCGGCAACTGCCCACGCTTGAGCTGGCGGTACACCGTCGAGGGATGAACCTTGAGGTAGTCGGACAGTTCCTTTACGGTCATTACCCGGCTGTTATCTGTTTTCATTCGGCGAACGACCTCCCTGTTTTCCTTGGGCGTCCATTGGTGGACTATGACTCCCTCATCGCAAATGGTGTGCCGGGTCTCGAAGGGCGTCCCCAATTAGCAAATTTGCGCGATGACAGTCTGAATTGCCATTAATTCAGCGCCAACATATTGACGAACGACACAATAATGGCCTCAAACAACTCGGCGTGGCGGTGCAGAACCGGTCACTTCTCGTTTCAACCCTGCAATGCTCGACCGTCCGTAATTGCGATTTCGCTACAATTCTCGTGAGTTACCTATTTTTTGCTGCGCGTCGCCACAGCCATCTTATTTGCAGCAATGCGATGGTAATTTGCAAATCTTACTTTCAAGTTCGGCGATGCAACAGATTAGAAATTCACGCTTGATTAGGCAGAAATGCTGATGCGATCCGGCTCAGATGCAGATCGTCAATGCTGGCGAGATCCGGGGCTTGTCTTACAGCGGGGCTGGAGGACAGATCCGCACCCTGGGGCCGCCGATACTGGCCTTGTTCGAGGGAAATGACGCAACGACGCAACATCTGCGATGCGTCGATGCTGCACGCTCGCACCGACGAAGCCGTCAGATTGGTCCCCCTGCGGTTTCGCGAGGTGCAGTCGCTCAGACCTTGCCGATAAGCTCCCGGCCGGTTTCGCCGATGAACTCGAGGAGGCTGCGCTCGTCGTTCGTCCGATGGAGCAGGATCAGGCGATGGACCCCGGCCTCGGCGAAGCGTTTGGCGCTGTCGCGATCGACCTTGCCCCGTGGAGCGACGCTGATTTCAAGCTCTTCGAAACGCCGTCTGTGTTGCTTGCAGGCCGCGCGCAGACCGTCGAGGCTCTTGATCGTGCCGTCCACATCGAGGGCGAAGCCGAACCATCCATGTGCCAACCGCGCGGCACGGCCGTATGCATCTTTGGTCATACCGCCGAAGACAATCTCAGGATGCGGCTTCTGAATCGGACGCGGCATCGCGTTGACGCCGCCGAATGAGACAAAGCGGCCGTGATATTTCGGCTTGTCCATCGACCACAGCGCGATCATAGCGGCCAGGAACTCCTCGGTCCGCGGTCCCTTGTGGTCAAACGGAGCACCGATAGCGTCGAATTCGGGCTTGAGATAGCCGATGCCGATGCCGAACGTGAGGCGCCCGTTCGAGAGCACATCGACCGACGCGAGTTCCTTCGCGAGCACCACCGGGTTGCGCTGCGGCAGTATGATGATGCCGGTACCGAGACGAACCGTCTTGGTATGCGCCGCGATGAAGCCAAGGGCGACGGCCGTGTCGATAAACGGGGTGTCGGCCGGCACCGGTGAAGGCGGCGCCTGCGGATCGGGCAGGACGATATGTTCTCCCGTCCAAACGCTTTCGAAACCGGCCGCTTCCGCGGCGCGTGCGGCGGCAGCCGCCGTCGGTGGATTCGCGCAGGGACCCATGTTGATGCCGAAAAGTCCAAATTTCATGAGGCGACAGATACCATGATGGCGTGGCGCACGGCCAGCGCTCGGGCGGCTTTGGATCAAGGGTTGGCAGGCGGCAGCGGCGGGTGGAATTGACCATGCGCCGGCGCTTCCACATAATCGCGACTGTTCTTCCCGACGATCAAACCCAGCCGGTGCTCACGGGAAACTAGCGGCGATGAGATGTCCTCAGTGTGGATTCGAAGCAATCGCGAATGCCGCGTTCTGCGCGCGCTGTGGTGCGCGGTTGATGACGCCGCGGCCGGAAACCAAACATGAATACGCGCTCACGCGAATCCTGCCGTCGTGGTGGCATTTCGCACGGGGGCTGCTGCTGGTCGCGATAATCTTCGCTGCGAGCCTGTACGAAATTACCGCGCCGCATGGTGATCGCCGCTTGGGATTGCTGCTGATCGCGATAGCCACCGGGATCCTGGGTCTGGTCCATCTTGCACGGCGCTATACCAGTTGGAGTCTCACCTCGGATCGGCTGATTGAGCGGCGCGGCCTGCTCTCGAGCCGGCGACGCGAGATGGAGCTGGCCGACGTGCGCTCGATCGAGGTCAACCGCAGCTTGATGCAGCGGATACTGGGGCTGGGCGACGTTGGCATCGCCTCGGCGGCGAGTGCGGACTTCATGATTCGGATGCTCAATATTCCCGATCCCGATCGGGTCGCCGAGATTCTGCGGCAGGCGCGGCTCAAGCGACTCGCCTGAGGCCAGCGAACGCAGCAATCTGTTGAAAGACCCGACCACACTCGCGTCGATCCTTTGCACTCGACGGCCGGTCTTCGCATAATCGGTTGAGCGCACGGGCGGCGCGATCATGTCGAATTGCGTCGGAGGGGGCGGGTGTGAGCAAACGGCCGGACTTACGTTACGAACGGCGCTTCTGGAAGACCGGGCTCGGCGCGATCGCCGGCGTTGACGAGGCTGGCGTCGGGCCGATGGCGGGTCCAGTGGTCGCGGCCGCAGTCATCTTCGAGCCCGAATGCTTCATCAAAGGTGTCCATGATTCCAAGCAACTCACGCCGGAGCGGCGCGACGAGCTGTTTCCGCTGATTCGGGGAATGGCGCTGGCGGTGGGCGTGGGAATCGCGGGTGTGGGTGAGGTGGACGAACTGAACATCTACTGGGCCTCGATGCTGGCGAGCGAACGGGCGTTGGCGGCGCTCACGCAAAAGCCCGATCACGTGCTGGTGGACGGCCGTCTGATTCCCAACCTGAAACTGCCGCAGACCAAAATCGTCGGCGGCGATCGCAAGAGCTTTTGCATCGCGGCCGCATCGATCATCGCGAAGGTCACGCGCGACCGCATGATGTTGGAATACGACGCCGTATATCCGGGCTACGGGTTCGCCAGCCACAAGGGCTACTGCACGGCAGACCATTTTGCGGCGCTGGCGGCGCTGGGGCCGACGCCGATCCATCGGCGATCGTTCGCGCCGGTGATGGAAGCAGCGCAACGCAAACTCTTCTAATGATTGACGCTCGCGATGCTCGGGTAGACGGCTAAGTCCTGCGGGAGCGGAGAAAGCGAGCGATTTGCGGGGTTATCTTCGGACGCCTGCTGCGGTAGTGTTGAGGGAGGCGCACGTGACACGAAGGAGTGAGGCTTGGCCAATTCACGATACGACCTGGTGGTAATCGGATCGGGACCGGGCGGCTACGTCGCGGCGATTCGCGCAAGCCAGCTCAAGCTGCGCGTGGCGGTGATCGAGCGCGATCTGCCGGGCGGCGTGTGCCTGAACTGGGGCTGTATCCCGTCGAAGGCGCTGCTCAATTCGGCCGAGACTATGGAATCGATTCGCGGCGCGGGCAAGGAACACGGAATCGAAGTCGGCGAGATCAAACTCGACTTCAAGCGCGTAATTGCGCGCAGCCGCGAGGCCGCCGACAAGCTTTCCAAGGGCGTGCGCTTTTTGCTGCGCAAAAACAAGGTTGACTATATCGAGGCCGAAGGCGTGATCACGGGACCGCATACGGTGGCGCTGCGGCCGGTAACCGGCAAGCCGGCGCCCCCGGCCGAGGCGATCGAAGCGGAACGGATTCTGATTGCGACCGGGTCGGGCGAGAAGCTGTTTCCCGGGATGGCGCTGGGCGACGGCGTGATGACCAGCCGCGAGGCTCTGATTCACGATCGGCTGCCGCAATCGGTCGTGATTATCGGCGCGGGCGCGATTGGCGCGGAGTTCGGCTACTTCTACCAGGCCTTTGGCGCGAAGGTGACGATCGTTGAGCTGGAAGCGCATATGCTGCCCGGCTTCGACGCCGAGATCGCCGAGGAATTGCGCAAATCTTTCGTCAGGCGCGGGGTCAAGGTGCTGACTGGCCACGCCTTCAAGTCGATGGCGCGCGCCGGCGACGGCAACGGATGGTCGGTTGCGCTCGACGCCGGCGGCACGCCCAAGACGATCGAGGCCGAGGCAGTGCTGGTCGCGGTCGGGCGAAATCCGCTCAGCCGCGAGTTGGGGCTCGACGCGGTCGGAATCGAGGGCGACCGCGGCGGCTATATCAAGATTGACGATTCGTTTCGTACCACCTGTCCGAGTATCTACGCGATAGGCGACGTCGCGCGCCCTCCCCTGCTCGCGCACAAGGCCTCGGCCGAAGGCATCGCGGCGGTGGAAATCATGGCGGGCGTGCGCGAGCCCGGCTTCGACTTGCTGTCGATCCCCGGCTGTATTTACTGCGAGCCGGAGGTGGCGGTGGTTGGGCTAAGCGAGGCGCAGGCTCGTGAGCGCGGAATCGAGGTGAAGGTCGGCAAGATTCCGTTTCGCGCCAACGGCAAGGCGGTCGCGATTAATCAGACCGAGGGCTTCGTCAAGATCGTCGCAAGCAAGGAGTACAGCGAAGTGATCGGATGCCAGATCATCGGCCATCACGCGACCGATCTGATTTCCGAAATCGTGCTCGGCCGCACGCTCGAGACCACCACGGCCGAACTCGGCCGCAGCATCCACCCGCATCCGACGTTGTCGGAATCGATCATGGAGGCGGCGCTCGCGGCCGAGGGCGAGGCTATCAATTTCTGACGCGATGGATACCGCGGTCGCATCGCTGGGTGTGGCACGGCTGGGGCTGGTCGATTATGCAGCGGCGCTGGAATTGCAAAACGCGATGGTCGCGGCGCGGCTGCGCGATGAAATCGGCGACACCCTGCTGCTGCTGGAACATCCGCACGTCTATACGCTCGGGCGCGGCGCCGACGCCAGCTATATACTCGACGCACTACCAAGCGTGCCGATCTACCGGGTCTCGCGCGGTGGCCAGGTGACTTATCACGGACCGGGGCAGCTAATCGGCTATCCAGTCGTGAAGTTGAGCGGCGCGCGCCGCGACGTTTCACGTTACCTGCGCAAGCTCGAACTGGCATTGATCGGCGCGCTGCGCGAATTCGGAATCGAGGGCAGCCGGCGCGATGGCATGACCGGAGTGTGGGCGGGGCCGCGCAAGATCGGCTCGATTGGCGTCGGTATCCGGCGTTGGGTGACACTGCACGGATTTGCGCTCAACGTGACGACCGACCTCGCCTACTTCGACGCGATTGTGCCGTGCGGGATCGAAGACTGCCGGATGACGTCGGTCGCGGCGCTGGGCCATCCGCAAGTGACGGTCGCGGACTTTGCCGATGCGATCGAGCGCAGTTTCGCGCAGGTTTTCGAATACGATCGGGTTATCAGAGTCACGCCCGAGGAGCTGAAAGAGAAAGGGAGAGTTGTCGAGGAACGCAAAACTGATAGTTTCCAGACACACTGAAACCTCACCATGATTGACGCTCGCGATGCTCGGGTACGCGGCTAAGTCCTGCGTGAATGGATCGCCAGGCGCTTTCAACTATTCACGCAGGACTTGGTAAGTCTAATCGAGCATCGCGAGCGTCAATCATTAAAAAAGCGAGCGGCAATCATTGAAAATGGCTGAACGCCGACATCCCGATTGGATCAAGGTGCGGGCATCCTCCTCGCCCGAATACCTGCGCACGCGCGCGCTGCTGACGGAGCTGAAGCTGCATACGGTCTGCCAGGAGGCGGGCTGTCCGAATATCGGCGAATGCTTTTCGAATCGGACGGCGACCTTCATGCTGATGGGCGACGTGTGCACGCGAAATTGCCCCTACTGCGCGGTGACGCACGGGCGCGCGCGGCCGCTCGATGCCGACGAGCCGCGCCGGATTGCCGCGGCGATCGCGCGGCTCGACTTACAGCATGTAGTCGTCACGTCGGTCGATCGCGACGATCTGCCGGACGGCGGCGCGGCACATTTCGCGGCGACCGCGGTCGCGATCAAAGTGCTCAGCCCGGATGCGCGGGTGGAGGTACTGGTGCCGGACTTCAAAGGCGCGCATACGAGCGTTGAGACGGTCGTCGAGTCGCCGGTCGAGATCTACAATCACAATATCGAGACGGTGCCGAGCTTATATCGCAAATGCCGTCCCGGCGGGCGTTATGAGATTTCGTTGGACGTGCTGGCGCATGCGAAAGCGACCGCGCGCGGGCGCGGACGCGAGTTGCTGACGAAGGCCGGGATCATGCTGGGGCTGGGCGAGGAGCGCGACGAACTGATGCGCACGCTGGCGGATCTGCGCGGCGTCGGGTGCGACATCCTGACGCTCGGGCAGTACCTGCAACCGTCGCGCGACCATCTGCCGGTGGCCCGTTACGTCACGCCGGCGGAGTTTGCGGAGATTAAGACCGATGCACTCGCGCTGGGCTATCGCCACGTCGAGTCGGGACCGCTGGTGCGCAGCTCATATCATGCGTGGGCGCACGTGAACTAAAGGGGCGGTAGCGGTCAGGTTTTTCCGCGGCGGCATTGGACCCCACACGAAAAGAAAAGAGCCGCGGTCGTATCGACCGCGGCTCTTGTGCGTCATGCTTTTCAGCAACAGTTATTCGTTGATTTCCTTGAGCCGCGCCGCACGCCGCTGCATATAGCCGTCCTGCACCGCGCCGTAGAGATCGATCGCGTAACGATCGACATCCTCGAACAGATTCAGATGCAATGAGCGGTAATTTACGGCTTCAACCGTGACCATGCCGGCGTCGGTGGGAAGCGAAATGTACCAGGGCACGAAGTAGGGCAACGGCCACATCGCGCCGTCTACGGCAAGGCCGACCGTATCGCGAACGGTCGCAGGTCCCAGAAGCGGCCACACGATATAGGCGCCGGAGCCGACCCCATAATGACCCAGGGTCAAGCCGAAGTCATCGTTGTGCTGCTTCAGCCCGAACCAGCTGTCGGCGACGTCGAAGAGGCCGCCCACGCCGAGCGTGCTGTTGATGCCGAAGCGCGCGACTTCACCGCCTGCGTTCACCATGTGCAACTGAAACAGGTTGTTCGCCAAGCGTGGGATGAAGGTTACGTTGGCGAAGAAATTACCAACGCTCTCACGCGCGGGCTTGGGCAGGACGAAGGCATATCCGCTCGCCACCGGATGGAGGACGAACTTGTCGAACTTGAGATTGAACCAGAACATTTTCTCGTTGAAGGGCGCGAGGGGATCGCCGTACGACTGCGCATATTCGCCGGGAGGTCCCGGTGGTGGCGGCGGTGCCGCCGGATCCGCGCAATAGGCGGGCGTGACCATCACGGTCAACGCGAATAAGAGAATTGCAGAGATTGTCTTCAACACCTTTCCTCCCGCTAGCGACCCGCCGGACTCGATCAGGGGACAGATTGTAGCTCGGGACCACGCGGTTGTCATGTCAAAATACGCGTTTTGAACAAACGTGACACGTGCGTTTATCTGATTTCACTCTTAATATCCAGCGGGACGCTTAGCTACCGAGCAGCGAGGCCAATTCCTGCTGTTTGGCGCGCAAATCGGCCATCAGAGTAGGAAATCCCTTTTCGTTGATCACGCGATTAAACTGATTGCGGTAGTTGGCGATGATGCTGATGGCTTCGACGGTGACGTCATAAATCTTCCAACTATCGCCCTTCTGGAGGAGCAGATAGTTGACCGCGATCGGATTTTTGCCGGGCTGAACTATGTCCGTATTGATCTGTGTATAGCCCTGGCCGAGCGGGGCCTGGCCGTCGAATCTCACTTGCTGGCCTGAATAATCCTGGATTTTGCTCAGATAGGCATCCTCGATAAACGCGGTGAAGAGCCCGGTGAACTGGGCGCGGTCGTCGGGGCTCAAGTTGCGCCAATGGTAGCCGAGTGCGGAGCGCGACATCTCGCTGAAATCGAACTCGTTCTCAATCGCTTCACGCAACTCGCGGCGGCGCTGGCGCACCGGCATCGTCTTGTTGGCCATAATCTGAAGCGCGTGATTCACCATGGCTTGCGTCACCGACATCGGTGAGTTGCCCATGTCCGCGCATGCCGGGACCGGGGTGAGGCTGTTGATAATCGACGCGAACACGATGGTCGCGACCGCCGTGATTGCGAGCCTCAGGAGTCTGCGCAGCGCCGGGGCCGGCCGTTGTGGATGCGACCGGTCGAGCGCGACTGGGAAATTAATCGTCTTCATAGTTCCCTGATTACTTGTCATTTGTCTTTTGGCGCCGGCGCCGTGGGAGCGATGGCGCCGTCAGCGGCACCGCTGCCGCCGCTGGGTGGGCTGCTCTTGCTGCCGCTCGAGCCGCCGCCGTTGATGAATGCGCCGATCGCGTTTTCGAGCACGAACGCCGACTGGGTCTGGCGAATGGTGCCGCCATCTTTGAGGTCGTCGCCGGCGCCCAGCGCGACCGAAACGTATTTGTCGCCAATCAGCCCGCTGGTCAGGACCGACGCGATCGCCTCGTTGTCGATTTCAACGCCGTCGTTGATGCGCATGGCGACGCGCGCGCGATTGTCCTTGAGCCCGATGCCGGTGACCTTGCCGACCTTGACGCCCGCGATCTCGACCTCGTTGCCGGTCTTGAGGCCGGCGATATTGTCGAAGTTGGCGAAGAGGGTATAGCCCGGCGCCGGAAAAATCTCGAGCCGCCCCAGGCGGACAGAAAGAAAGATCATCGCCGCGATACCGAGCAGCGTGAAGATGCCAACGATGACTTGTGTGGTTCGACTCGCGTACATGTGGCGCTATCTCGCGGCTGCCGTCGAAGGTTCGTCTATACCCGACGCGCGGCCTTCGAGGAATTGGGTGAAGTTGTCGTGTTTCGCGGCCATCACTTCAGCGACCGTGCCGTTCAAGGCCGTGCGGCCCTGATGCATGAAGGCGATACGGTCGGAAAACTCGAAGACCGCCGGCACGTCGTGGCTGACCATTACGGCGGTGAGATCGAATTGCTGCTGGGTGCGCCGCACGAGTTCGTGAATCTGATGGGTGCGGGTCGGATCGAGGCCGGTAGTCGGTTCGTCGAGCATCAGGATCTTCGGCCGCCGGATCAGCGCGCGGGCCAGCGCGGCGCGCTTCTGCATGCCGCCGCTCATCTCCGAGGGAAACTTGTTTTCCATGTCCTGCAAGCCGACCGCTTTGAGGGTGTCCCGCACGCGCGCGGCGATTTCCTCGCGGCTCTGATGGGTCAGTTCGACCAGTGGAAACGCCACGTTGTCGAATACGCTCATCGAATCGAACAGCGCGCCGGCCTGAAACAGCATCCCGAACTTCTCGCGGACTTCATTTTGCGCGCGCGAGCCGAGCGCGGTCACTTCGATATTGTCAATCACGATGACGCCCGCGTCGGGCCGCAGCAGGAGATTGAGATGCTTCAAGAGGACGGTCTTGCCGCAACCGCTGGGTCCCACGATCGTGGTGATCTGGCCGCGCGGGCATTCCAGATTAACACCATCGAGAACCTGCTGGCGGCCAAAGCGCCGGCGCAGGTCCCGCACGCTGATCGCGGCGCCATCGCTATCGGAATTGTGGTTCATCGAGCGCATGGATTGTTACAGAAGAATCGAGGTCAGAAAATAGTCCGAGATCAGAATGAGCACGCTCGAGAGCACGACCGCCTGGGTCGTCGCGCGACTGACGCCGGTCGCCATACGCTGGGCGTGGTAGCCCTTGTAGCAGCAGACCCACATGACGACGAGTCCGAAGACCAGCGCCTTGTACACGCCGGTCGCGATGTCGTGGCCGCTCATGTTTTGCGCGATACCATTGAAGAAGGCGCCGTTGGGCGCTCCCATCAGGCCGACGCCGACGGCCCATCCGCCCCAGATTCCGATGACGTCGAAAAGCGCCGTCAGCAGCGGAAAACTGATGATACCGGCCAGCACCCGCGGCGAAACCAGGTATTGTACCGGATTTATCGCCATCACGCTGAGCGCGTCGATTTGCTCGGTCGCCTGCATCGAGCCGAGCTCCGCGGCCATTGCGGACCCGGCACGCGCCGCGACCATCAAGGCGGCCAGCACCGGACCGAGTTCGCGCACCAGTACCAGCGCGACCACGGTACCGAGCGCGCCCGCGGAGCCAAAGCGGCTTAGTGTGTTGTAGCCCTGGAGCCCGAGCACCATGCCCGTAAACAAGCCGATGAGACCGACCAGAAAGAAGGAATCGGCGCCGATGCTGCGGAGCTGGCGAATCAGGAGCCGCACCTTATAGGGCGGCCGCAGTGCGTAAAGCAGCGCCGCCCCCAGAAAGATCACGAAATCTCCCAGCGAGGTGAGACCGTCGATCACGTAAGCGCCGAGACGCTCGATACTACTCACGATAGACACCGCACCTGAATGATTCAGCCGTGGACCATGCCCAGACGGGTTAGCTGGCCGAAGGTATGGGTCATACTGGGCGTCCGAGCGAACTCGATCAAGTCGTGCGGCGTATCCAGATCGATCGCCGGGCGTGGCATCCGCACGACTTCGCAGGGAATCCCGCGCGCGCGGCAATCGTCGAGATGACGGGCGAGGCTCAGGCGGCCGAAGCGCGTCGCAATCGCGTCGGGCGGCGTGCGCGTGATCAGGTTGGTGCCGGAGAAATCGAACGATGGCACCAACACCACGCCCGGGCCGTTCGGCGGTATGGCGGCAAAGCTCGCATCGATATCTTCACCGGTGACCAGGGGAATATCCGAGAGCACAGTGCATACGGCGGTCGCGCCGCGGCCGATGAGGAACTCGGTGCCGAGTCGCACCGCGACGTTGAGGCCGCGCGGATATTCCTCGTCGATCGTGAGTGCACCGCCGCCGCGCGCGAGCGCGATCAATGAGGGATCGGAGGTGACGACCGCGACCATCGCGGGCAGTCGTGCACTCAACGCAGCGGCAAGAACGTCGCGATACATGGCCTCGGCCAGCGCGATTCGTTCGGCGGCGGCGGGCAATGCCGGCGCCAGCCGCGTCTTGGCAAACGCGAGCTGCTTGGCAGCTATGAGGACGGCGCGCACCGCGTTCTTATAACCTACGACCGCCGCTGCGCCAACCATGGATCAGTCGGCCCCGCGGTTACGCGAGTACACCGGCACGGCTTGACAGGTTTTGCCTTGGCGTCCAAGAATTAAAGCTGCCGTGGCCTGAGCGATGGGCGGGGGTCAGCTCCCAGGCCTCGGAGCATGCTTGATCGCGTCGATCCAGTTACACGCATAGAACTCTACGTGCCCCAGGAGCCATCCATGAAATGGACAGGAAACCAGCGCCCTGCGACCCACAGACTGACGATTGTGGCCGCGATTATGGCGGGCGCGCTCGCGAGCTTCGGGTTGGCGGGATGCCAGCACAAGTCGGTTGACGACAACCTTGCGGCGGGCAATCTCGCGATGCAGAACACCAAGCTCGCGGACGCCGAGAGCGATTACCAGCAAGCCGCCTCGATGGCGCCGAACGACCCGCGTCCGCACGTCGCGCTGGGCAATCTATATGTTTTCGAACAGAAACCGTCCCAGGCCGAGACCGAGTACATGAAGGTGCTCGAGCTCGACGCGCACAATGGCCCCGCGCATACGGCACTCGGCAACGTCTTCGCGGGGCAGTCGCAACCCGGCCTGGCAGAGGAGCAATATCGCGCGGCCGTGGCGATCGATTCGGTGAACCCTGCGTATCGAATCAACCTCGCGACATTGTTGCAAAAGCAGGGCAAGCTCGGCGAGGCGGAGGCCCACCTGCGCACCGCAATCGGACTCGACGGGAGGAACGCTCGCGCCCACCTGGCGCTGGCGAAAGTGCTGAGTGCGGAACCCGACCGCCGCGCGGAGGCCGAGGCTGAATTCGCGCGGGTCAGAACGCTCGACCCGAGCCTGCTTCCGGGTGCCGCTCCGGCCCCGGAACCGGCTGCCGGCGCTGCGTCGCCAACCACGCCGCCACCGGGACCGCCGATGACAACTTCGGCGCCGCCGCCGGCACCCGCTCGCGCACCGCAGGTCAAGGTACGCGAGCTTAATCGCAGATTCCTCTTGACCCACGACTCGCCGGTTTACGGAACTCCGCAGGAGAGCGCCAACGTGATCGCGCAGGTGCATCGCCGCAAGTACGTCAAGGTGACCGGAATCGCCGGCAATTGGTTACGCATCCGGATGAAGAACGGCACCGTCGGCTTCGTTCCGGTGACGGCGGCCGAATAGCCAGACGCTAAGCAGCCTGGACGCGGACGCTGAAGCGCTTCGCGGTGAATCTTCAAGGCTGAGCGCACGGCAGGTAGTAATCGCTGGGCAACGGGCGCGTCGATCGGCGCGCCCGTTTTCCATTCGCCGCCCGGCGATGAATTTTAGTTTCAACCTCGCTGGAGATAGAATCCTTACTTCGATCAGATTTGAATGGGTCGGCGAGGCAGATCGGCACTTTGCAGATGCGGTTGAACGCCTCTGTGAGTGCCGGCCAGGTCGAGAGTTGACCCGTTCATCCGCCGCCGCTACGGTCTATGGCTGCGGGCGATCTTCTCGCCCAAACTTCCAACGGATCTTCAACCGACTTTCGAACACGTCCGCAAGGCGGCTTGATGCCTCACCTGACTGAAGTCCAGGTTCTGCGCTTTCTGATCCAGTTCACGCTGCTGTTCGTGATCGCGCGCGCACTGGCCGATCTCGCGAAGCGCCTCAGCCAGGCAACCGTGATCGGCGAGTTGCTCGCGGGAATCGTCCTGGGTCCGACGATCCTGGGACACTTCGCACCCGGCCTGTATGCGATGCTCTTTCCGCCCGACCCGATCGCGGGCCAACTGCTCGAGGCGGTGGCGTGGATCGGCGTGATCATGCTGCTGCTCTATACCGGCCTCGAGACCGACCTCAGGATCCTGCGCGGCGTTGGCAGCGCCGCACTTGCGGTTTCGCTGTTCGGAGTAATCGTGCCGGGCACAACCGGGTTCGCACTGGGCTGGTACCTGCCGGCCGAATATCTGGCGGCGCCGAACCAGCGGACGATCTTCAGCCTCTTCATGGCCGTCGCGATGTCGATCTCGGCGGTGCCGGTGATCGCAAAAATCCTGATCGACCTCGACCTCATGCGGCGCGATCTCGGACTGATGATTCTCGGTGCCGGAATCCTCGACGACACCATCGGATGGCTGATGCTCTCGATCGTCGCGGGGCTTGCGGCGCATGGTGTTCTGGACTTGCGGACGTTCGCCTCGATCCTGTTCGCGGTAATCGCGTTTGTCGGTTTCTGCTACTTCATCGGCGGCAATCTGATCGTCCGCATCATGCGCTGGGTTGACGATCGGGCACGCGCCGAGCACGCCGGCATGAGCGCGATGGTCGGGATCGCGATGGTCTGCGCGATCATCACGCAGGCCATCGGCATCCATGCGGTGTTCGGCGCGTTTATCGCGGGCGTGATGCTGGGCCGCTCGGCGCGCCTGCGGCGGTCGGATCGCAGCGAGCTCGAGGCGACCACCATCGGGGTTTTTGCGCCGGTCTTTTTCGCCTTTTCGGGCCTCAAGGTCGATCTTTTCGCGTTGCACGGGCTGGGCTTGCTCGCGCTGGTGGTGGGAATCGCGATCGCCGGCAAAGTGATCGGCTGCTCGACGGGCGCCCTGCTCTTCGGGCTCAAGCCGCGCGAATCGCTGGCGGTGGCGATCGGCATGAACGCTCGCGGCGGGATGGAAATTATCGTCGCGCTGATCGGCCTCAGCCTCGGAGTGCTGACGCAGGAGATGTATGCGATCATCATCATGGTCGCGATCATCACCTCCCTGATGACGCCGCCACTGTTGAGCTGGATACTTTCCGGGGTCGAACCGAAGCCGGAGGAAACCGCGCGCCTGGAGCGCGAAAAACTGCTCGCCCGGCTACCGTTTACCCGCGAAGGGGCAAAGCTGCTAGTGCTCAGCGGGGGCGGTCCTCATGCTCAACTCGCGGCCCATCTGGCGGCCGCCCTCGGCAATCATCGCGACGCCAGCATCACGGTCTTCCATGCGACCACGGGCACGGCTGACCCAGCCACCGCACATGACGATGCCGAGTTCGCGCGCGTGAAAGCGATCGCCGAACAGAGCGGCGCGCATAATATCCTGCAACGCACCGGATCGGCGGATTCGATCGCACTGGCCATCGTCAAGGAAAGCGAACGCGGTTACGACGCGATCTTCGCGGGCACCTCACCGATGGAAGGCGACTACGCACTTGGCGGGGAGGTCTTGCGTGAACTGGTCGATCGCGCGCAGACGCCGATCGTGATCGTGCGTAACGTCGGCGCGCATCTGCCGCTCAGAAAGATCCTGGCGCCGACCACCGGAGCGCCGTTTTCCCGCCTCGGCGCGACCTTCGCGATGCTCTATGCGAACGCCACCAACGCGCAGATGACGGCCTTATATGTCAAAGAAGGCCCGACGCTGACGCTGCGCGATATCTACCGCCGCCGCGCGACGCCGGAGGATGGCGCACCGATCGTCGAGGAACTGCGGCAGCTCGGCCAGCAGGTCGGCGTCAATCTCGAAGCGCGAATCGAGTCCGGCGGCAGACCCGAGAGCACCATCCTGAACGCGGCCGAGAAAGGCGGTTTTGACTTGCTGGTGATGGGCGTGATGTTCCGGCCAGCGGAACGCCGCCTCTACTTCGGCCCCAAGGTCGAGCACATATTGCGCAACGCGCGCTGCGCCTTCGCGGTCGTGGTAACGCCGGAAAAACCGTCCCGCGCATAGCGCCCGCTGCACTGAGGACCGCGCGCAATCCAGTTGTCGAGGAACTCAAAATTGTTATTTTTACTGAAGCCTCATAGAGGTTTCAGACTTCCCATCTGTGAAGATGCGGCAGCGCCCTCGGAACTCCCACTCACGCCCGGCGTGCAGGGAGATCGCGAAATACGGCTGAACTAGTCGTTTATGCCGTGAGCCTTGTAGCAAGCTCATGCAAAGCTCTCATACAAAAGGGATGGTGCCTCAGTGGCCGTGGCCCTCATCGGGGAACGGCTGCGCGTATTCCACCAGCACACCGCGCGTCGCCTTGGGATGGAGAAAGCAGATCATGCCCGCGAGTCCCGGCCGCGGCTTTTGATCGATTAGCTGGATGCCCTTGGCTTTCGCACCGTCGAGTTCGCGCTCGACGTCCGCGGTCTCAAAGCACACGTGATGAAGCCCGCCACCGCGACGCGCGAGAAACTTGCCGACGCCGTTGTCCGGGCTGAGCGGCTCGAGCAGTTCGATCTCGCTTTCACCGGCCTGCAGCAACGCCGCCTTGACGCCTTGGTCCTGCACCGTCTGGCTCTTGGTCAGACGCAGTCCCAGCAGGTCGCGCCACAGCGCCATCGCCTGCTCCAGGTTCGGCACGACCACGCCCACATGATGAATCTTTTTGAGCATCGTCAACCTTCCGACCGGTTCTCGCAGAGCTTGTGCTGGAGCTCGTTCCATTGCGCCTTCATTCCCGGCGAGCCCAGATTCGGATGTTCGCTGCGCGTGACGTTGAGTTTGTTGCACGCGCTCGCGAGATTACCCTGATGCGCGAAGATTTCGGCCATGCTGTACTTGGCTTCATAAAACAGCGGATCCGATTCGGCCGCCACCGACTCCACCCGGCTCCATAAATCGATCGCGTCCTTGTAGTCCTTCTTTTCCTGCGCGATGCGCGCCAGCCCCGCATTGGCATCGGGCGAAGCGGCGTCGGCTGCTGCCACCTTGCTGAAAGTCGCCTGCGCCTTATCGACGTCGCCCATCGCAAGATAAGCCTGCCCCAGGATCGAAAGGGTGCCGGTCAGATTTTTCTCGGGGATTTTGCCCTCGCTCACCATCCGCGCGAAATACTCATAAATGACCGCCGTCAGCCGCGCGTCCTGCACGTAACCGTTATGATCGCCCGCGGCCCGATGGGCGACGGCGCTCTTCCAGAAGTCGAGTCCAATTTCCTTGATGTAATCGTTTTGCGCGGGATTCGCCGCGTCATGCGCCACCAGCGCCTGCGCCTCGCGCGTGAGCTGCGGATATAGCCCGGTCTGATCGAGCGCTTCGACGCGCCATTCATAGGTCTGGTTGAACTTCCCGTTCATCGCCGGATACTGCGACTCGAAGCCCTCGAGAATCGACGCGACCTCGCGATAGTCAATCTTCGGCTGATGTTCGAGCAGCGTCGCGAGCATGAAGATCGCACGCCCGCGGCTGTCGTGCAGCGCCTTGTGCGCCGCGGCCGGCGCCGCGCGTTCCGCGCCGGGCTCCAGAGCGATCGCAGCGCTCAGCGCCGCGATCGTCTTCTGGCGCAACGCCTCGCGATCGGCCGCGCTGAGTGCCGACGGCGCAGGCGCCACGACCGGCGTCACGCCGCTCGCGTTTTCGATCTTGACGCCGCCGGCCGCGGCCAGCGCGCGATAGTAACATTCGGCAGCGTTGAAGCGCGCGGTGAAATCATAGTCGGGATTGCCGTGTACCTGATCATACTCCTTGGCCGCTTCCAGAAACTGACCTTTGTGCTGGTGAACCTCGCCCATACGGAAGCGCGGCTCAAATGCATAATGGCCTTGCGGATAGTTCTTTAAATAGTCCTGTCCCGCGGCGATCCATTTGTTTTCGAGCTCCGTGCTGCGCATCCCGCGGCGCTCCCATTGCAGGCGCGGAATCTTGAAGAGCATGTACGAAGCCCATTGCGCGTCGGGACTCGACGGCTGCTGTGCAAGATCCTGCGCGACTTTCTCGACCATGTCGACGCGGCCGCCCAGGTAGAAGAGATCGGCGGCATATTTGTAGGCCTTGGGATACTGTCCGCTGCGTCCGGCCGCCCAGTACATATTCGCGGCCACTAGCGACTGATGTTTGTAATAGGCGACGTTGGCGCCCAGCCAGTTCTCGAAGCCATCGGTGCTCGCGCCGAACTCTGCGGCCGGATCGCGCACATTGTCGGCCGCGGTTGCCACCACGATCGCCCAGCTATCGCGGTCATGCTCGCGCGCGCGGGCAAAGTCGATGATATCGCGATGCAGGTCAGCGCGCTTGGCCGGATCGCTCGCCGCTTCCTCCTGCCGGAACATCTCGCGCAGGCGCAACATCTCGAGCCCCTCCCTCTGCGCTCCGGTCGCCGAATCCGCCAGCTTCGCCGTCATCCCCTGCGCCTGGGCGGTCTTGCCCATCGCGGCATAGGTCGTCGCCAGTCCCTGCTCCGCCGCGTGATATTGCCGGGTGCCAGCGCCGGCATCCATGATGCGCTTGAAATCAGCCACCGCGTGCGCGTACTCGGCATGCTGGTATTTGCCCAATTCCCGCTCGGCGAAGGCCCGTCCGATCAGGTTCTCGCGAATCAATTCCGGCGACAGGATCAGCAGCGAGCTGTCGGTGAAACCATCGATCGCCTGGCTGAGCAGGCGGCGCGCCGTCGCCGGTTCATTGGCGTAAAGCGCCGCACCCTCGAAGCGCAGCCACGAGAGCGGGTAGAGCGCCCGCAGTGCGAGTTGCTCGGGCTGATCGTAGTCGCAGGTGCCACCTCTATCGATGGTCTCGATGCAGGTGTCCTTCTTCTTCTGGTAGGTCGTGTACATCCGGTTGAGCATCGCTTCCAACCGGTCATAGCTGCTCATCAACGCGCTATTTGGCCGCGCCCCTTCGGCGACGCGCGCGAAGTCGGCCTCGGCCGCGTCCAGTTGCGTGATTACCTGGCTCGCTAACTCGGGGTTGCTCACCCCCTCGCTAACTTGTGGCTCGAGTTCGTCGAGGCGGCGGCTCACTTCGCCCAGGCTTTGCGCCGCGGCAACTGATACTCCCGCCACAATCGTTGCGACGATCAGTGCAAGCAGCAACGCCAGCCGGCGAAGCTCGGTCACTAGCCTCATAAAATGCTCACCCCGTCCCCTCGAACAAGCGCCGGCACCGTCCCCCGAAAGCGCGTTCAGTTAAGGATAAACTGTCGTACGGGGTCAAGTGAACGCTATTCGATTGGCGACTTCGATCACCGCGCTCAGGCTGGCGACGCGCGCGCTGCGGCCTGATATCGCGCAACGCTCGGGCGCCCTGCGATCGATCAGGACCGCCGCGATTCCCGCCGCCAGCGCCCCCGCGAGATCCATATGCTCCGAATCGCCGACATGGAGCGCCTCGCCTGGCTCAAGGGCGTGGCGGTTGAGCGCCGCATTGAATATCTCGGGCGCAGGCTTCGCCCATCCGGCCTCAGAGGAAATCGTCACCGAGTCGAAATAAGCGCCGAGGCCGAGGCCTTTCAGGACACCGTAAACCCGATAGTCGAAATTCGAAATCACACCGAGGGTGTGTCCGCGCTCCTTGAGTTGCGCCAGCAGCGGCTCCGCGTCCTGGTCGGCCTTCCAATTGGCGGGGTCGGCGAGGAAATCGAAGAGCGCCGCGAAATAACCCTCGAAGTCGCGGAACGGCCCGAACTCCGCGAAGGTATCCGCGACTACCCGCCGCCACCACTCGCGCTCCAGGCGCCGTAGTTCGCGCGCGTCATGACCAGGGCCGAAAGCCAGCCCGGGCGCCGCGTTGAAGGCCCGTCTAAACGCTGCCCCCACGGCGTTGGCGTCGGCTTCGAGGCCATAATCCAGCGCCAGCCGCGCGTAACTCTGGCCGATACGCTCACGCGGGACGATCAGCGTCCCGGCAACGTCGAAGAATATTGCCCGCAGCCGTCCGGCCATCCGTCTCCCCAGCCTCTACTCGCTGCCCGCGCCGGGACCGCCGAGGCCGTCCCACACCTGCACCAGCGTACCCATCGAGGATTGCGGCGAGATGAAAAATTGCCGCTCGCCCCGCCAGTTGCTCTCGCGCCCGACGATACGCTGACCGTCGGCGCGCAAGCGCTCGAGCGTACTGTCGAAGTCCTTCACGTCAATCGTCAGGTGATGCATCCCTTCGCCGTAGCGCTCGACGAAGCGGCCGACGAAATCGTCCTCCGTATTGGGCCCGGGGCTCTGCAGGAATTCGAGCTTGCAGCCGGCGGCCTCGATATGGGCCAGCACGAAATTGCCCTGCGATTGGCTGCGCACGGGGTAGTTCAAAACTTCGGTGGGAAAATAGCGCCGGAAAAACTCCATCGCGGGATTTATCTGGCGCACCGCGATCGCGACGTGGTCGAAACGCGCGCGACCATCATCGTCCGGGCGCGGCACCGGCTTGGCATAATCGAGTGGCTGCCAAAGCTGAATCAGCACGCCAAACGCCGATCGCGGCGAGATGAAGCAGGTCTTTTGCCCGTCGGGAAACGCATGCTCATCGACTACGCGCACGCCGCCCGCCTTGAGCGCGGCGATCATCGGATCGATCCGGTCGATTTCGAAGCAGATATGATGCAGTCCCTCGCCGTGGCGCCGGATGAATTGCGCGATGAAGCCCTGCTGGCCCGGCAACTCCTCGATAAACTCCACCGGCACGCCGCCGAGGTAGAAATCCTGCCATAGGAATCCGCCCTGCGCCTGCTCGCTGACCTGCTTATCGTTACGCGCGATGGTCGGGAAATAGCGGCTGAAAAAACCGACTCCGCGATCGATCGATTCGACCGCGATCGAGACATGGTCGAACCGCATCCGCACGCCCTCAACTGGACTCATCGATACGAGTTCTCCCCTTCACCGAATTAGTATCATCCTCATCGTTTGCTTCATTCGCCCGGCTGATTGTGCGCGCCCCGCCCACGATCGTGGCAGACCCGGCGCGAGCAGCCGAATCGTTCGAACACGAAGCGGCGCATCAGCGCGCCCATGCTGCGGATAATCAACGGCCATCCGTGGACGATCTTGCCGCCATAGACACCGAGCGATTGGCCCGCGCGCGACAGTCCCGGTACATTAAAGAAACTCCAGTCGTGCGTCGAGCCTGCCGTCGGCAGCCCGCACCACGATATAGCCGCCGTCCTTGAACGGTCCGGCATTGACAATCGTAGTCGGCCCGATCGTATCGACGCCCGCCGATTCGTGGATATGCCCTGAGATGCACAGGTCGGGCTTGATCTCCTCGATAAACCGGCGCGCCGCGGTGCTCCCGACCGCGCGTCCCCCGGGTATGCGATCGCAGCGGGTCTCGAACGGCGGCGTGTGGCAGACCATCAGCAGCGGACGCACGTCGCGCACTTCGGCATAGCCGCGTAGGAGGGTCTCGTAGATTTCGTCTTCGCTCAATTCGGTCGGCGTCTTGAAGGGCGTGATGTTGGATCCGCCGCAGCCGAAGATTCCGATTCCGTCGATCACCAGGCCGCGGCCGTGCAGCGCTATGCCTTCGCGCTCCAGAAACGGGAACACGTCGGCCTTGTCGAGATTCCCCGGCAGCGCGAGCACGCGCCCGCACGCACGGCGCACCGCATCGATAACCTTGCCGGCATCGGCGCTGCCGCCGAAGTTGGTCAGGTCGCCGGACACGATGACGAGGTCGGTATCGCGCATCACCTCGCCCATCCGCGCGAGGTTGCGCGTCGCCATGTGCACGTCGCCGAATGAAACTATCTTCATCGCCAATTCAGCCCGCGCCTACGATAGCGCACCCGCCCGAACGCTCCTAGGGAAGCTCTGCACGACGCCGCCCATCAGCCGCCGCCCGCGCCCATTACGCCCCTTCCCATAGTGGGCGCATGGAGACACTCTTTGATTCAGGATATTTCTTCTAGTCTGTTGCGCCGGCGGTTAGCGGAACCTTAGACGTATGAACGCGCTCGACAAATTCGCCTTCGTGCTGTTCTCGCCCAAACACTCGGGCAACGTCGGCGCCGCCGCCCGCGCGCTCAAGAACATGGGCGTTGCCGACCTGCGCCTGGTCGCGCCCCGCGATTACAATCCGCGCGCCGCCGCCGCGATGGCCGTGCACGCCGACGACGTGCTCGAGCGTGCGCGCATTTTCCCGGACCTCGCGACCGCCCTTGACGATCGCACGCTGACCGTCGGCACTACCTGCCGCGTCGGACCGTATCGCAGCGAGACCCGCACGCTCCGTGACGCCGCCCCCACCCTCATCGCCGAGAGCTCGGCAAATCGCGTCGCGATCGTCTTCGGCCCCGAAGACTTCGGGCTGACCAATCTTGAAATCGCACAATGCCAGCGCCTCATTACGATCCCCACCGCGCCGGACTACCCATCGCTAAACCTCGCACAGGCGGTGATCGTGGTCGCCTACGAGCTGATGCTCGCGGCGGGTGTCGCGCGCGCCCCGATGGAAGCCGGCGAATTTGCGTCCGCCAGCGAGGTCGACGCGATGCATCGCCGGTTGGCCGAGGCGCTCGTCGCCATCGGCTTCCTGCCCGAGGATAATCCCGACCACCTGATGCTCACGCTGCGTGCGATGTTGGGACGCAGCGGCGTGCGGCCGCGCGAACTCGACATCCTCAATGGCATCGCCCGCCAGGTCCGCTGGGTCGCCGAGGACGGCGCCGCAACGCTCGCGGCCAAGCGCGCGTCGGGCCGCAAACTCCGCTGATATGCAGCGCTCGAAAATTACTCCACGATTTGCGCAAGGTGCGCTCGCGTGCGCTTTGCACCGGCGTCGGCAAGCGCAATAATAGGCCACCGTTCACGCCTCGTAGCGGACGACTTGCTCTATGGCTGAGATAATCCAGATTTGGGAATTCCAGGCGGCGCGCCGCCGCGCTGCCCACCGCTATTGCGAACAGCAAAGCCTCGAGGCCGCGCTCGCCATCATGCGCGAGAATCTGGCAGTCGCAGCCGGTGACCTTTGCGACGCGCCGATGGCCGCGCAGCCGGAACTCCTCGATCGCATCGAACAGCTCACCGCGCTGATCCGTTACGGCCTTCGGATGGTGGGCGAAGCCTGCGGCGCGGGCGAAGCCGGGGGCCCAGGCGGCGCCGGCGCTGGCACTAATCGCTAGGGCTTCGCGCGCGACGTTCTTGATTCTCGCGCTCAAGGCGAATACCAAATAAGGGTTCAAGTTACTTCGCGCGCTCCCCGGTAGCTCAGTCGGTAGAGCAGACGGCTGTTAACCGTCGGGTCGCTGGTTCGAATCCGGCCCGGGGAGCCAACCTTAACTCCTTGATTTGAAGTTTTTCTCGCCCGCAGCGCCGGGCCTCGTTTCGTGAGGCGTTCTCGGAGAGACTGAATGATCCCCTTTGCCGGCAACCCCCTTAATCGCGCGAGCGAAAAGCGCACCGATTCGAGCTGGATCGAGTCCCAACGACACGATCCGTCGTCGCTTGTACTCCCGATGTGGCGTCTGCAGCCATTCCTCCTTGAACCAAAAAAGTCGGGCGCTCCGCTTGAACTTGGCCTGTTGCGGCCGGGAGTTGCGGATTCGCTCGCGGCTGCCGGTGCGCCCTGCATTTTTCTGGGTCTCGATGGCGACCGGGCGGTATTTGCACTTGACGTATCGGAAGCGAGCGACCCATCCAACGTGGGGCCGCTGGCAGGACTCGGCTATTTCCGGGAGGCGCGGACGGCGGCGCAAACGGTCTCGATGAGAGACGCCGCCATCATCGCGCAAGCCAAGGCGTTGATCGATTGGCATCAGCGGCACGGCTTCTGCCCGCGCTGCGGTACGCCGACGAAAATGGTGGACGCGGGTTATCGGCGCCTGTGTGACCAATGCAAGGCCGAGCATTTTCCGCGCGTCGATCCGGTCGTCATCATGCTCGCGACCCATGGGGAGGCGTGTCTGGTAGGACGCGGCAAACAATTTCCGCCCGGGATGTTCTCGGCGCTGGCGGGCTTTGTCGAGCCGGGTGAAACGATCGAGGAGGCGGTGCGGCGCGAGCTGATGGAGGAAGCTAACCTTAAAGTGGGCGAGGTAACCTATTACGCTACCCAGCCCTGGCCGTTTCCTTCCTCGCTGATGATCGGATGTTTCGCGCAGGCCGACAGCCGCGACGCGAAGGCCGACGAGAACGAACTCGCCGAAGTGCGATGGGTGGAGCGCAGTCTGGCGCGCGACCTGATCGAGGGAAAGCAGGTGGCGGGCTTACGGGTCCCGCCGCCGATCGCGATCGCCCACCATCTTATCAAGACTTGGGCGCTGGGCGGGAAGTGATCGCCTGAGATCGGAGATCTGCTGTTTGCCCTTCGGCGGGTGCGGGCATTCTCGTAGTGCGATCCTTTGCGGCTGCGGAAGTGAGTGCGCCTCAGGTCTCATCGCGGTGCGCGGCCCCAACCTCCACCACCCGGAGTCTCGATTCTTATCCGATCTCCCGGCGCGAGCCCGACGTTGGTCTTGCCCGGCAGCTTCGTCCGCTTGCCGTTCTTCCGCACCACGTAATTCTCCCCGACCGCGCCGTCGCCGCCGCCGGCCAGCCCCCACGGCGGGATTACGCGCCGCTCGGTCAGCAGGCTCACGTTCGATTCCACCAGGCATTCGAGCTCGCGCACCAGCCCGTCGCCGCCCGCGAATTTCCCGCGCCCGCCGGACCCGCGCCGCACCCGGTACTCGGTGACGCGCATCGGATAGTACGCCTCCAGCGCCTCGATCGGCGTGTTGAGCGTGTTCGTCATGTGCGTATGGATGCCGGATGCGCCCGGATGGCCCGGCGCGGCGCCCGCACCGCCCGCAATGGTCTCGTAATATGAAAAATGGCGCGAGCGGAAAGTGTCATAGCCGCCCACCGTCAGGTTCGACATCGAGCCCGAGCTGGCGGCGGCAATTCGCTCCGGTGCGGCCTGCGCCAGAGCGCGAAACAGCACGTCAACGATTCGCTGCGACGTTTCGACGTTGCCGCCCGCTACGGCGGCCGGCGGCAGCGCATTCACGATCGTTCCTGCCGGTGCGATCAGCTTAATCGGCCGCATTAGCCCCTCATTTGCCGGCACCGCTTCCGCCGCCAGGCATTTCATCACGTAGAACGTCGCCGAGAGCGTGATCGCGTAATTGGCGTTGATCGAACCGCGGACTTGCGGCGCCGTACCGCTAAAATCGACAGTCGCACGGCCGCCGCCGATCCGGATCGCGACTTTGATCGGTATCGGTCCGTGGTCAAAGCCGTCGTCGTCCATCGCATCCGACGCGCGGTAAATTCCCGGCCGGATTTTTTTGAGCGTCGCGCGCATCAGCCGGTCGGCGTAGTCCTTCAGCGCCTCCATCGCGCCGGCAACCTCGGCGCGCCCCACCGCCGTAACCAGGCCGATCAGCCGTTCGGCGCCGACGCCGAGCGCCGCAATCTGCGCGCGCAGATCGCCCTCGCGCTCCTCGCGCACGCGGGTGTTGGCGAAGAACAGCTCGAAGACGTCGCGCGCCGGCTTGCCGCCGACCATCAACTTAACCGGCGGCAGACGAAATCCTTCCTGATAAATCTCAGTCGCCAACGCCATCGAGCCCGGCGCCATCCCGCCGATGTCCGCGTGATGCGCGCGATTAGCGGTGTACGCGAACGGCCGCTTATCGCCTTCGAGGAATATCGGTGCCACCAGCGTGACATCCGGCAGATGGGTGCCGCCGGCAAACGGATCGTTGACGATCGCGACGTCGCCGGGCGCAAGCTCCAGCCGCTCGATCACCGCGCGCACCGAGAGCGGCGTCGAACCGAGATGCACCGGGATATGCGCCGCCTGCGCCACCAGCTCGCCCCGTCCGTCGAACAGCGCGCACGAAAAATCGCGCCGCTCCTTGATATTGGGCGAGAAACCCGTTTGGCCGAGGACGACCCCCATCTCCTCGGCAATCGCCGCCAGCCGGTTATTCATAACTGCCAAAGTGACCGGATCAAGCTTCATTCGTGTATGTCCTGGAGAGGGCTCGCCTTTCGCACTGGGCAAAAATGTGGCCCTCACGCGGTCTCGAGATGCAGGTTGCCGAAATCGTCGCAGCGCAGCGTGAACTCCTGCGAGACGTAAGCGGTCGCGCTCAATTCGACCACGATCGCCGGTCCGCTGATTCTCGCGCCCGCGCCAATCTCGTCGCGCGCATAAACCGGCACGCTGCGCCGCGCGCCGCCGACGATCACGTTCATCTTCGAGGTCGGCGCGGGCTTGCCTTTGGACTTCGCGATCCGCGCGGACGCAATCGGTGGACCTCCAGCTGACGCGCGCAACCGTATATTCACCACCTCGACCGGCGCGTCCGGCGCGGCGTAGCCGAACGTCCGTCGATGCGCCTGATGGAACTCGCTGACGAATCGCGGCCCCAGCGCAACCTCGATTTCGTAGGATTGACCGCGGTAGCGCACGTCGGCACGCAAGTCGATCTTGATCTCCGCCGGCTTCGCTCCATGTGCGATCAGTTCCGCGCGAGCACGGGTGATCAGCGGACCCGCCTTCGCCAGCAGGCGCCGCAGTTCAGGCGCGGTGTCGCGCACCGTGATCGAATATTCGAGCCCGAGCGGCGCCCCCAGCGCACCCCACGCGCACAGCAGCCCCGGATTTCGCGGCAGTATGATCTTGCGGAGGCCGAGGTCGAGCGCCAGTTCGCACGCATGCATCGGGCCGGCGCCGCCGAACGCCATCAGCGCGAAGTCGCGCGGGTCGTGCCCGCGCTCGACGGTGATCACGCGAATCGCACGCTCCATGTTGGCGTTGACCACGCGAATCACGCCGCGCGCCGCGGTCGCCGCGTCGGTCTTCATCGCACGCGCGAGACCCGCGACCGCGCGATCAGCGCGCTCAGGGTAGAGCCGCATCCGGCCGCCGAGAAAATTCTCTGCGACCAGCCGTCCCGCCACCAGGTCGGCATCGGTAACCGTCGGCAGAGTGCCGCGTCCATAACAGGCCGGACCCGGATTCGCGCCGGCGCTCTGCGGCCCAACTTTGAGCGAACCGCCCGCATCGACCGCCGCAATCGAACCCCCGCCAGCCCCCACCGTATGGATATCGATCACCGGTGTGCGCACCGCGTAGCCGTTAGGATAGCTCAGCGAGCGGATGCGAGCGGCGCCGTCGAACAGCGACACGTCGGTCGAGGTCCCGCCCATGTCGAAGGTAATGAAGCGATCGACGCCCATCGCGAGCACGAGGTCGCCGGCGCCGACCACGCCCGCGGCCGGCCCCGAGAGAATCGTCCGCACCGGCTCCTCGCGCGCCAGCCGCGTGCCGATCGCATAACCGTTCGATTGCATCACGCGCAGCCGCGCACCGCCGAGCGATCGTTCGAGGTTCTCCAGATGCGCGACCATTCGCGGCGCGACATAGGCGTTGATCACCGTGGTCGAGAGGCGCTCGAATTCGCGGTACTCGGCCAGTATCCGATGCGATACCGAAAGCGATCGCTTGAGCGGTGCGAGCGCGCGCGCAATCGCGTTCTCGCTTGCGGGATTCGCATACGAATGTAGCAGGCAGACAGCGAAGGCCTCGGCGCCGCTGCGTTGGGCGAGTTTGCGCAGGCGCGCGAGCTCCCCCGCCGTCAGCGGCGTAGCGATTTTCCCATCGAAATGCGTTCGTCCGCCGACCCCAATGCGCAGCGCACGCGGCACCAGCGGTTCGGGCCGCTCCGGCGCGAGCGCGTAAAGCTCGGTGCGGTTTTGCCGTCCGATTTCGATCAGGTCCTCGAAGCCGGCGTCAACAATCAGTGCGACGCGCGCCCCCTTCTTCTCCAGCAACGCGTTGGTCGCGACCGTCGAACTGTAAGTGACCGCGTCGGCCGAAGCGTCTCCGAGAATTGCCTTGAGCCCCGCGATCACCGCCTGCGCCGGATCGTGCGGGGTCGAGGGCAGCTTATGCACCCGCAGTTCGCCGCCGATAATCGCGACCAGATCGGTAAACGTGCCACCGGTGTCGATTCCGACGATAATCGGCGCCTCGCCACTAGCCGCAACGCGGCGCCGCGGCCGGCCTTTCACCGATGCGGCGGATTTGGGCGTCACGGTCGAATCACGATTTTGAATTTTGATTTATCGGCCGCCGCCGTGAATGCGGCGACACCGTCGTCGAGCGAATACGTCGCGTCGATCAGCGGACGTGGATCGAACTTGCGGGCCGCGAGCGCGTCGATGGCCGGTCCGAAGCGCCCGCAGCGCGACCCGATAATCGTAATCTCGTTGATCACAACCGGCGCCAGATTCATCGCCGCGCCCGCCGCCGCCGTACTCTTGAGAATCACGGTGCCGCGCGGCCGCACCAATGCGATCGCGCTCGAGAAGCCCGCGCTTTGCCCGGTGCAATCGACTACCGCGTCGTAGCCGGGGGCGAGTTCGTCGGCGCTTTGCGTTTGCAGGCCCAGCGCGGCGAGCCGTTTGAGTTTTTCCGGATGATGGCCGGCGACGACCGGCGCAAAATTTTCACCGCGCAATGCGAGCGCGACCAGCGCACCGAGCCGTCCATCGCCCAGCACCGCGATCCGGTCGGTGCGCTTCAGATGCGTCTGATCGAAGATTTCGCAAGCGGCGGCGAACGGTTCGGTAAAGACCGCGGCCTCGTCCGTAACCGAATCCGGCAGCGAAAACAGGTTCGCATTCGGCAGGCGCAGGTACTCGGCGAAGGCGCCGTCGCGCCCGAGAATCCCCAGCACGGTGCGCGTCGGGCAATGACGCCCCATCCCGTCGATACACGAGTTACAGGTCCGGCAGCTCGCGTTGATCTCACCGACGACGCGCTTGCCTGCCAACGACGCGATCTCCGATTGCACTACGCGGCCGACGAATTCATGGCCGGGCACGCCTCGATATTCCATGTAGCCGCGCGTGATTTCGAGATCGGTGCCGCAGACTCCCGCCAGGCTGATCTTGACGATACTCTCGCCCGGCGCGGGCACCGGGTCGGGATAGTCGGTGCGCAGATGGAGTTTGCCGTCGAAGACCAGCGCGCGCATGGGACGGCATTGAAACAGAAAAGCCGCGGAGATGGCTACCCCGCGGCCCGTCGCGCTCAAGCGCGCTGGAATGAAAGTCGCTCAGTCGGCGGATTTGCTCGCCGTGCTTTTCTCCGAGCTCGATTTGCTCGACGACGCGGCAGGGCTTGAGTCCGTGGACGTGCTCTTGCCGTTCGCCCCCGCTGAGGATGACGCGGATTCGGACTTGCTTGCGGTGTCCGATTTGGACGTTTCCGTCTTCGTTGATTCGGTCTTGGACGAGTCCGCCTTGGTCGAATCTACCTTGGATGCGTCGCCATTCGACTTGGCGTAATCAGTCACGTACCAGCCGGTGCCCTTCAGGATGAATGAGGTCCGCGACAACATCCGCTCAACCTTGCTCTTGCAGGTTGGGCACTTTTTCAGCGCGTTTTCGGTGATCCTCTGCGTCACCTCGAACTCTCCGCACTTGGGACATTTGTATTCGTAAATGGGCATAGGTTCCTGGCGTCTCTCGCGGAAATAAGTCGGTTCTCCTCAAATTCAGGTAATCACGCGCTGCGGCCATGTCAACGCGAACAGCAAAGGTTCACTTTTATTTCGCCTCGCGGCACGCTTGGGATTCGCCAAACGAGCCCGGCCGCAATGCCTATCCTAGCACAGCGCGGTCCGTGTCAGTGCCTGGAGTCGCGCCGCGATCGCGACCGCATCGCACGGCTCAATCCGCACCGTTTTGCGCCGCGACGTTTCGCCCCGGATGATCGCGATCGCCGATCGAGCGACCTTCAGTTCGCGCGCCAGATACTCAATCAGCTCATCATTGGCCTTGCCCTTTTCAGGCGCTGCGTTGAGCGCGATTATCAATCCGCGCGGGTCGAGCCGCACGATGCCCGCCCGCGACGCGCCCGGCCGCGCAACGATCTCGATCGTCACCCGATCTCCGCCGAGCGTGAGCCACGAGATAGATCCCGATGCGGGGCGCGCGCCGGCCCGCGCCATCAGGCGAATCCGAAGATGAGAATCCGCGTGAGCGTCGGAATCAGGTACTGCTGCAGGAATTGAATCCCGAGGATGACCAGGATCGGCGAGAAATCGATTCCGCCGAACACCACCGGGAGATGCTCGCGTACGAAATCGAAAACCGGATCGGTCAACGCGCGGAGGGTGCGCACGATCGGGTTGTACGGATTGGGTTCGATCCAGGAAATGATCGCGGAAGCGATCACGATCCAGAAATAGAGCGTGAGGATCCCCGAGAGGACCTGCGCAATCCAGACAACCAGGTTGGTCCAGACAAACACGTCGTCGTTTCAGCCCTCCGCGTTTATGACCGCCCGAGCGCGCGCGACCGATCCGCGGCGGCATGTACGGCGCCGGCCACGATATCAGAAAACCGCAGGTCGTCGAACTTGCGCAGGGCGGCTTCGGTGGTGCCGCCGGGCGAAGCGACGATCCTGATCAACTCGGCCGCGGTCATCGGTGACCGGCGCATATTCTCTTCGGCGCCGCGCAGCGTCTTGAGCGCCATCCGCGTCGCCAGTTCCGGCGTCAGCCCTTCGCTCACACCAGCGTCCGCGAGCGCCTTGACGAACAGGTAAACGTAGGCCGGCCCGCTGCCGGAGAGCGCCGTTACCGCGTCGAGCAGGCTTTCGTCGGCGAGCGCCACCGCGTCTCCCACCGCGCCGAAAATCCGCAGCGCAAAGGCCTCGTCGGCGCGGCTCGCGCCCGGCGCCCGCACCAGCGCCGCCATTCCCTGACCGACCATCGCGGGCGCGTTGGGCATCACGCGGATCACCCGTGCGCCGCGGCCCAGCGCCGTGGTCATGCGCCCGAGCGTGATCCCGGCCGCGATCGAAATAAACAGGCGATCCGCCGGCTTCACGCGCATCGGTGCAGGCTTTATCGACGCGCGCGAAGATTTACGGCTGGCGCCGCCACCGGCCTCCTCCGCCGCACCAATCGCGCGCATCGCGGCCGCCATCTCACCTAGCACGTCGTCGATATTTTGTGGCTTCACCGCAAGCAGCAGCGCGCGCGAATCGCGCAGCACCGCGAGGTTGTCGGCGGTGGTTTCGACCTTGAGCGAACGCCCGAGCTTGCGCCGGCGCACGGGATCGACGTCGGAGACGATAAGGTCGCCGGGCTTGAAGATCTTCTTTTCCAGCAGGCCGCGCACGAGCGCCTCAGCCATGTTGCCGCCGCCGATGAATCCGAGTTTCTTCATAGGTTCTTTCATCCCGGACGCTCGCCGAACACCGCACGCCCGACGCGCACGATGGTCGCACCCTCCTCGATTGCCGCCTCGTAATCTTCGCTCATGCCCATGGAAAGCTCGCGCAGCGCAAGACCGCAGGCAGCCGCCGTCCGCTCGCGCAGCTCACGCAACTGGGCGAACCAATGACGCGCCGCCGCGGGATTTGCCGCCGGGGGCGGAATCGTCATCAGCCCGCGCACCTCGACGATTGCGCGCACCGACTCGATCAACCCCGCGACCGCGCCAGGACTCACGCCGCTCTTGGAGGCCTCGCCGCCGAGGTTCACTTCGACCAATACCGGCATCGGCGGTGCCGGACGCACGCGGGCGAGCGCATTGGCGAGACGCACGCCGTCGAGCGTATGCACCAGCGCGAAATTTTCCACCGCGGCGCGCGCCTTGTTGCTCTGCAGATGACCGATCATGTGCCATCGCATCCCGAGCAAATGCGTGAGTGCCGCGCGCTTGGCGATCGCCTCCTGCACGTAATTCTCGCCGAAGTCGCGAGCCCCGGCAGCATACGCCGCCGCGATCGCCTCAGGCGTCCGGGTCTTGCTCGCGAGCACCAGGCATACCGACGACGCCTCGCGATGAACCCGCGCGCACGCCCGCGCGATTCGTTCCCGCACCGCGTCGAGCCGTGTGGCGATGTTGGTCATGGTGGTCATCTCAATTCAATTCGATTCCGCCCGTGCCACAGGGATTCCATGGCGGCGCAGCGCGGCCAGAACCTCGCGCACCGGCAAGCCCATCACGTTGTCGCGCGTTCCTTCCACCCGCTCGACAAAACCCGCACCGGCGTCCTGAATACCATAGGCGCCGGCCTTATCGAGCGGGTCGCCGCTATCGACGTACGCCGCGATTTCATCCGGCGAGAGCGCCCGAAACGTGACGCGGCTCGCAACTGGCACGCTCTCGGCAACCGCGCCCGCGCGGGCGATCGCAAAAGCGGTCACGACGGTGTGGGTATTGCCCGAGAGCGAGCGCAGCATCGCGCGTGCAGACGCGGCGTCGGCGGGCTTGCCGAGAATTTGCCCGTCACATTCCACGATCGTATCGGCGGCGAGAACGATCGCGTCCGGGCGGTGGACGGATACGTCGAGCGCCTTCTCGCGCGCCATCCGCATCGCGAAATCCGCCGCATTTTCCCCGTCCTGACGGACTTCATCGATTCTGCTTTCGACAATTTCGAAGTCCAGACCCGTCGCCGCCAGAAGCATTTTGCGCCGGGGCGAAGCCGAGGCCAGTATCAATTTGATCGAACTCAACTTAATCCTACTCAACTTGATCGAACTCTGGATGCCCGTCAGGCTTTACACGCCTTCGCGTCTGGCGGCGTGCGTAGTTCACGGCCACGCACGGAGGCCGGCATTGGAGTTGTTGCCAGACGGCGCCGCTCGCCGCAAGGGGGGCCCGGCTCGACCCGCGCCAGCTCGATTCGCGCCCGACGCATTGAAGCCGCGGCTCCCGTCAGATAACCAAGTTTGGATGGGTATGAAGTGCTGGCGCCGGTGGGTTTGGTTGGTTGCTGTCCTCTGCGCGATTGCGTTGCTGAGTGTCTGCGGCGGCAATGCTCCCGCCCAGATGTTCCCGTTCGAACGCAACAAGGTCGAGCCACTCGATCCGCACCAGGCTTTCGTCGAAGGCTACAACGCTTACCAGCGGCGCGATTGGCCGGCCGCGATCGAGCGGATGCAATTGGCGGCGGCGCAGGTGCCCGACCTGATCGACTATGCGCTCTTCTATCAGGGGCTCGCCCAACGCGAGAGCGGCGACCCAACTGCTGCGGCGGCGACGTTGCGGCGCCTCACTGCTAGCTACCCGCAGAGCGTTCTCGCGGATCAGGCGGCGCTTGACTTCGCCGATATCGAACTCAAGCTGGCGCGGCCGGACCTCGCGCTGGCCGCCGCGCGGACCGTCGCCGATAGAACCGGCGACTCCGCGATGGAGCAGCGCGCGCGCCTGATGGTGGCCCGTGCGCTCGAGGCGTCGGGCGATTACCGCGGCGCTTACGCGCAGGCGCAATCGCTGCGCGAGCGTTTTCCCAACGGGGCCACCGACGGCGCGGCGCGCGACTTGGCTTATGCGATGCTCGCGGCGCATCCGTCGGTCGCCGACACCGCAACGCTCGGTTACAAGCGCAACGAGGCGGAGCTGTTGCTGCACGAGGGACGGCCAGCGGAGGCACTCGAACAGATTACCGCGGCGCTCGCGATGGAGCCGCCGCCGGAGCTGCGCAGCGAGCTGGTATGGCTCCAGGCCGAGGCCTCGCGCGGCAACCCCGAGAGCCGGCGCGCCGCACTCGGCCACTACCTCGCGCTGGCGCCCGGCGGCACCCATGCTGCCGCCGCCCTCAACGCGCTCGCCCATTCGTGGTGGCAGACCGACAATACCGACGTCGCGCGTCAGTATTTCAGCCGGCTGGTGCGCGATTTCGCCGGCAGCACGCTCGCGCCGCAAGCGCTGTTCGAGATCGGCCGTACCTACGAGGACGACGGCGCCCGCGAAGCCGCACGCACGCAGTACCAGCGGCTCATCGCGCGTTACCCGGGCAGCGACGCCGCCACCGACGCGCATTTTCGCGCGCCGTTCATGCTCTTCATGCTCAAGCGCTACGATCAGGCCTCGGCCGAATTCGCCGAGGGCGCCGCCCGTGCGGGCGACCCTAAACAAAATGACATGTTTTCCTACTGGCAGGCGCGTTCGCTGGAGGCCAACAGCGAAGGCGCGCAGGCGCGCGCGATCTATCAGCGCGTCGCCCTCAGCATCGACAGCAATTACTATCCCGCCCTGGCTGAGCTGAAAGTGCAGGTCGGCCCCGCTTCCTTTCCCGCAGCGCTCGCGTCCGACCCGGTTGCCACGGGCGTGCCGTCCGCGACGGGGCTGGCGCAATTCCATCTGCTGCGCGCGGTCGCGCTGCGCGACCTGGCGTTGCGCAATCTGGAGACGGCAGAGCTACGCGCGGTCGAAGTTAATTCCGCGGGCAACCCGGCGCTGCGCGATTTCGTCCTCGCCGAATATGCGGCGGCGGGCGCCTGGTACGACTCGATCGCTGCCGCCAGCCGTCTCGCGGCGCGCGGCGAAATCAACCCCCACGTCGCCGAAAGGATGCACTATCCGCGCGGCTATTGGGACCTGGTCTCACCGGCCGCGGCGCGCTATAGCCTTGATCCCTACCTGGTGCTCGCGCTAATTCATCAGGAGAGCCTGTTCGATCCCAATGCCCGATCCGGCTCCGACGCGCGCGGGCTAATGCAGCTATTGCCGACAACCGCCGATCGCTGGGCGCCGGACGCGGGCGTAGCCTCGGCGCCGCTTGACCTGTACGACCCCGCGCTCAGCGTGCGTATCGGGACGGTCTATCTGCACAACCTGATGGCGATGTTTGCCGGCGACCAGTTCAAGGCGGTCGCGGCCTACAACGGTGGCGAGCACGCGGCGGCCGGATGGGTAGCGAAATATCCCGGTGACGACGATCAGTGGGTCGAGAATATCGGTTTTCATGAGACCCGCGACTACGTCAAGAAAGTGATCGGCGGCCTGCGCGAATACCGGCTGATCTATGCCGCGCCGGCCACTGCCCCAATCTCAGCGGCCCCGCCGCAAGCTCCGCAGTAGCTGGGACCCGCATGGTCGTCGCGACTCCAGATGCGCGAGCGCTGTGCACTTCGGTCATGGCACCGCCCGCCGGGCCAATCATCGGAATAGACGTGGGCGAGGACTTTCTTGACCTCGCGATACTCGACCCGGCCGCCAAACATCTGCGGCTCGCGCGCGTCGCGGTTGCCGGAGTCGATCGCGGCGGCCTCGCAGGAGACGGAAGCGCCAATGACGGCCGCGCGCAGGACGGCACCGTGAAGGCCCGTGGCGCGATCGCCGAGTTGGCTTGCCGGTTGCTCGCGGCGGCGCCCGAACTCGGCGCCGCCGGCACGATCGCCCTGATCGATTCGCCGCGCTGGCCGCGCGATCTCGATCTCGCGATAAATGCGGCCGAGGCTCACGCGCAGCGCGGCTGCGCGCGCCCCGCCGCCGGCCGTGCGATCGATGCTTCGCTGCGCGCGATGGTGCGGGAACTGGCGCTGCGAAAACGCGACGGTGCGCCGTTTCGATTGGCCCTTTTCCCGACCCCGACGCTTGAGTATTTTGCCGCCTGCGTGCGCGATCCGCGATGCAAGCCTCATCTGGCGGCGATCGCTCGCGCACTCTTCGGCCACACCCTCGCCAGCGCGCCGACGCTGCCGGCGCCGCTTGGTGGCCGCCTCTTCACGCGCTTTATGCTCACCGGCTTCGCCGCCTATCGTGCGCTCGAACGGACGCCGGCCGAAGGCTTTGAAGCCTATCCCGACCTCGCCTTCAGGCTGTGGGCCGGCGGTGAGGAAATTCCACCCAAGGGTGCGGGCCGGGCGGCGCTTGACGCACGCAAGCGCATCAACCGCCGCCTCGCCGGCGAAATCGCCTGCGCAGGCGCATCGAAGATCTCCACACTCCATCAGGCCGATGCGGCAGTTCTGGCGCTGAGCGCCGGAGTGGCTACGCGCACGGGCGCAATCGTCGTAATCGAGCAGTCCGGCGAGGGACGTTTCGCGCTGGCCGTGGATCGCGATCAGGCGCGTCGATCGAAGATCAACTATTGTAAAGTGGATGGCCGCTCGTTGAATTTAACTTAATTTGTAGTTGACCTGCGGCGGTTCCCGTTGAAAGCTGCTAATGCACGTTTCCGAGAAGGAGAAGAAATGAAGGATCGAAAACAGTGGCTTTATGCAATCTTGGCGCTCGTCGGGGGAGTCTTCGGAGGCGCGCTCTCGGGACATATTTTCCCGCGCGAGGCCGAGGCCGCCGCACGTGCGGCGCAGGTTCTCAAGGCGGAGAAATTCGTCCTCGTCGATCGCGACGGCAAGGAACGCGGGGTGATTCAGGTGGATGCCCAAAACGGCGCTGGGATCGGCTTCTACGATCACGATGGGAACAAACGCGTAATTCTCGGGGCGGCCCCGAATAGTCGTAACGGCTTGGCGATCTACGGCCGCAACGGCCGGGAAATGGCAGGCTTCACCGTCGCCGAAGATAATCAGTCGAGCGTTACGCTCTATGATCCGGCCAGCGGTCGCGCGCGGGTCGGTCTCGGCGTCGCCGCCAATGGCGAACCCGCGCTAGTGCTGTTCGATCAGAAAGGCCATGATCGCGCTGAAATGCACGTCACCGTCACCGGCAAGCCCGGACTCGCCTTGGCCGACGAAGCCGGCAAAACGATGGCTGGGCTGCCCGTCCAGGAATCTCAACCGCCGCAACAATAGGCGCAAGGACGCTCAAAGTGGAGGAGAGTTGAAATGAACTCGATCGGAAGAAAGGTCGCGGCCTTTGTAATCGCCGCGGCGATGCTGGTCGCGCTGGCTGGATGCTCGGGCCAACCGCTGAGCACGCGTGAAAAGGGCACTGGTATCGGCGCCGTGCTCGGCGCTGGCACCGGCGCGATCATCGGTGCGGCCGTCGGTGCACCGGGCGCGGGCGCGGCGATCGGCGGCGCCCTCGGCGCCGGCACCGGATTCGTCGTCGGCAACGAGATGCAGAACCAGGAAGTTCAGCAACAGCAAACCCAATCGCAAATGCAATCGCAACAGACGGAGATTGAGCAGCAGCGGCGCGAGCTCGAGCAGCTCAAATCGCAATCCGAAACCGAATGAACCCCAGGCCTTGACCGTGGCCGGCCGCGTCCACGCGCGGCCGGCTCGCGCAACCGCGCCTCTGGCGGGCGCGCTTGACAATTTGCGGCGTTCCGCGATTGATCGACCCTGCGCGCCGCGAGGGCGCGGGCAGGTGGCCGCAATCCCTTACGAGTGTTCAGTCTTTTGGAACGCAGCTTCAAGGCTATCTTTTTCGACCTCGACGGCACCCTGGTCGATCTCCATGGACCGCTCTATATCGCTGCGCGCAACGCTCTCGATCAGCTCGGCCAGGGTCCTCCGCTCACCCCCGAGCGCTACCGCGAGGCGCTCGCCCGCGATGACCTCTACCTCGGCCTTCCCGACCATTTGCGGCCGCACTATCTGCGCCTCGCGTTTGCCTACTTCGTCACCGAACTCGACCGCACCGAACGGCTCGAGGTGCTGCCGCACGTGCATGAGACGCTGGCCGAACTCAAACGCCGGGGCTATGCGACCGCGATCGTCACCTCACGTCCCGGGGATTCGAATCGGCTCGTGGCGAAGCTCGCGATGGTCGGACTGGCCTCGTACTTCGACCAGGTCATAACCCAGAGCACCGCCTCCCTGCGGGCTCTCGACAAGACCGAGAGCCTCAAGCATGCGTCAGCGCGGGCCTCGATTCTGCCGCAGGCGTGCATGTACGTCGGCGACGAGCCGCGCGACGTCATGGCGGCTACACAGGCCGGCTATGGCGCCAAGGTCGCGGTGGCGACCGGTCCCGCGACCTTCGGCTATCTCCGCGATCATCCGGAGCATCGACCCGACTTCGTCATCCGTTCGATGGGCGAACTGATCGCCCTCCTCGATCGCCTGAAGGTTGGCGACGCCGAGCCGCGATAGCCGAAGCAGCTCGCCCGTCTTCGCGAGGCTTGACTTAAGCCAACAGAATTCTGCCGCGCAGAGGCTTGACATTCGTTTGCTCCCCCAATAGTTAATCTCGACTAAGTCGATAGATTTAATATGCTCACGCATAAGTCAAAATACGCCATGAAGGTATTGCTGGTCCTCGCCAAGGAGTTCGGCCAGGGTCCTGTGCTGATTTCCGAGGTCTCGCGGCGCGAAGGGATTCCGCGCAAGTTTCTCGAGCTGATCCTGCTCGAACTTAAGAACGAGGGGCTTCTTGGGAGCAAAAAAGGCAAAGGAGGCGGGTACTTTCTCGCCCGGCCGCCGCGCACGATTCACGTTGGAGATGTACTGCGGGCGCTTGACGGGCCGATCGCGATGACCTCCTGCCTGAGCCAGACCGGCTAGCGCCGTTGTGAGGAATGTATCGATGAGCGCACGTGCGCCGTGCGCCTGGTGATGAAGGAAGTGCGCGACGCCACGGCGAAAATCCTCGACGCGACTTCGCTGACCGATATCTTGAAGCGGTTTGAGGTCGCGGGAGGGAATAAAGAGGCGCTGAGTTACTCAATCTGAATTTTTTAGCCGATTAGTCTATTAAATAGATAGATTGAATAGATTTTAAGGAGGTGACAGCTTGAAACAGTTAACAACCTTGGCCGCTTCACTCGCTTTTCTCGCGCTCTCAGGATGTGCCGGGCGCGATCCGCTGCTGAGTTACGGACCGCAACCTCGGGTCGAGGATTGCGCCCAAATCCGGCAGGCCACGCCGACTCAATATGTCTGCGATAGCAAGACCTATACCTCGGTCCAGCTCACCGAAATCCGCAACGGAATCGTTGCCAGCAAATGACGCTCAGGCGGACGGAGAGGCGCACATTTTCGACCTCTGGGGATGTCGCGAAACCCCCGGCCTTCGATCCGCCGATAGACACCAAGCAGAGAACTGAAGGAGGAATCTCGATGAAACGCAGATGGAAGGCCGCGCTGGCCGCGATCGCTACCCTCTCACTCCTGGCAAGCGTGCAAACCTCACGGGCACAGGATGCCTCGATCATTTCGAAGCAGACGACGCTGTGGGTGGACCAGAAAACCGGCCAGATCTTTATTCGGCCGGGCCGCGGCCGTGAGCCGATAACCTTCGGCGCCGATCAGCAGGAGATCGAGCGGCAGGTCGAGGAGCGCACTCAGCAGCGGACCCAGGACGCGGTGCGGGCGGCGGTCGCGCAGACCGAGGCGCAGCAGCGCTTCGACAACGCGGAATTGCAGAAGCAGGTCGATCAAATCAAACCCGCCTGGACCAGTTACGTGAGCAATTTTCAGAACAAGTTCAGGATTGGGGCGTTGGCCTACCTTGATTACGGCCTCTATACGCATACCGGTTTCGGGCCCCAGTTTCTCGAGAACATGAATCCGCCCGGTCCGTATAACAACCTGTACAACTCGTTCGATATCAACCGGGTCTATCTCAATACCTATTTCACGCCGACCGATGAACTGACCTTTCGCTTCACACCCGAGCTGTACCGCGCCAACGGCACTGCCACCGCCGACAAAACGGGCGCCAACACGGGCTACGGCTCGAACCTCGATGGCGATCTGAATGTGCGCATGAAGTATGCTTATCTGCAGTACACTGGGCTGACGGACGGTATTCCCAGCCTCAAGGGCGGCAACGTGACCTTCGGTGCGCAGCCCAATCCGCTGCTCGGCTGGGAGGAGGATTTTACCCAGTACCGCTACGTGTATCTGTCGCCGTGGAACTATCTGGGCCTTTCATCGAGCCAGATCGGCCTGCAATTCAATGGTCCGGTCAGGCTCGCCGGCAGTGAAAAGACCTACCTGGATTACGGGGTGGGGATTTTCGATAACGGTAAGTTCAACCAGCAGGAGCAGACCGACACCAAACAAGGGATGGCGCGGTTGACCGCCTACCCGTTCGGCTCCTCTTATCGCTACCAGGGGCTCGGGCTGACCGGGTTCTACAACTACGGCTATGGCAACGTCGCTCCGGACATCGGCAGCGTGCCGACGGCGCTCAAGGGACCCATCGCGCATTTCACGCGCATGTCCGCGATTCTTAGCTACGCCGCCCAGGAATGGAATGCGCTCGGCGAGCTGGACTACGGCCAGAATGCCTTTCAGTTGAGCAACCTGTATTCGGGCAGCGGCCCGCTGGACGCCTTCGGCACCCCGACCGGCACTGCGATTGCCCCCGCCCCCCCAAAAAAGCCGGTCAAGTTTGCCGGCAACACATGCTCATCTACCGCTCCGTGTTATTCGTTCGTGAACAACTGGGGTCCGCAGACCGCCGCCTACACGGCGATTCTGAACAACGGACGTGCGCGCGAAATCGGCGCGGATTTTCTCGGGCATTACCATATTCCCGGGACCAGGCTCACGGCGTTTGGAATGTTCCAATGGTTTCTGCCGAATGACAATGTGAATACGGACCCGCTCGACTTCCAGCGCTTCGTGGTCGGCCTGAGCTACACCTACAACGAGTACCTGCGCTTCGCGCTCGACAGCCAGAACCTGCTCTTTTACCACAACCAGCTCTCGATGCCGGTGAGTTACTTGAAGGGCGTCGGCTATGTGCCGGGCAGCAAGCTCAACGGCCAGTCCGTACCGAAGACCGGCAGCATTCCGAATATGGTGCCGCTCGATACCCATGCGATCTTCCTGAATATGGAGTTCGCCTACTAGAGAATGGAGCAACTCGAAATAGCATGAAGCTGAAGCAGGTTATTTTCTTATCCGCCGTGGCGCTATTTGCGTTCACCTTGATTACAGTACGCGCGGCACCGGCCGCCCAGACCATACTGAACGTCTCGTACGACCCGACGCGCGAGCTCTACGAGGACTACGACGTCCAGTTCGCGATTCATTGGAAAGCGAAGACCGGCCAGGACGTCACCGTCAATGTGTCCAACGGGGGCTCAGGCAAGCAGGCCCGCGCCGTGATCGACGGGCTCGAGGCCGACGTCGTGACGCTGGGCTTGGCCTACGATATCGACGCGATCGCCGAAAAGGCGCATCTGCTGCCCGCCAACTGGCAGAGCCGTCTGCCCGAGAACAGCTCGCCCTACACCTCGACCATCGTGTTCCTGGTCCGCAAGGGTAATCCCAAGGGCATCAAGGACTGGCCCGACGTGGTGAAGCCGGGCGTGCAGGTGATCACGCCCAATCCAAAGACCTCGGGCGGCGCGCGCTGGGCCTACCTTGCGGCGTGGGGCTATGAACTGCAAGCTAGCGGCGGCAATCAGGCTGCGGCCAGGGATTTCGTGACGAAGCTTTACAAGAATGTGCCGGTACTCGACTCGGGCGCGCGCGGCTCCACTACCACCTTCGTCGAGCGCGGGGTCGGCGACGTGCTGCTGTCGTGGGAAAACGAGGCCTACTTGGCCCTCAACCAGTTCGGCAAGGACAAGTTCGAGATCGTTTACCCCTCGACCAGTATACTGGCCGAGCCGCCGGTGGCGCTGGTCGACAAGGTGGCGGACAACCATGGCACACGTGAGGTCGCGCAGGAGTACCTGAAATATCTCTACACGGACGAGGGGCAGCGGATCGCGGCGAAACATTATTTCCGCCCGCGGCTCGCGTCCGCGGCGAAATACGGACCGGGGTTCCCCAATTTGCGGCTCTTTACCGTGCAGGACGTTTTCGGCGGATGGCAAAAGGCGCAAGCAACTCATTTTGCCGACGGTGGCGTCTTCGATCAGATCTATTCGCCGTAACGCGGGAGAGGGAGAGGACTCGGAGAGAAAAAAGTTGTTGAGGAACGTAGAACTATAGCTTTCAGGAAATTGAAACCTCAGTGAGGTTTCAAACTTCCCGCGGTGGGTTGACGCTCGCGTTGCTCGCGAGCGTCAAGCCATGATGGCGAAGCCTGCATTTTACCAACGGGAACTCTGAAACCTCGTGAGGTTCCAGTAAAGTTAAGGTTTTGAGTTCCTCGACAACTGGATTGCGCGCGGAGGACTGCGCGGGTTCATTCTATATGTGGAGAAGCGCGATCAAATGAGGTTGAACGGATACACACGGAGCGGACGACGAAGCGCATGGCGGGCATGACCAAAACCAAGCGGCGGGTATTGCCCGGCTTCGGCCTTACGATGGGCTATACGCTCGCCTATCTCAGCCTGATCGCGTTGATTCCGCTCTCGACGATCCTGCTGAAAACCGCCGGCATGGGCTGGGAGCGGTTCTGGCACGTGGTGCTCTCACCGCGGGTAATCGCTGCGTACAAGCTGAGCATCGGGGCGTCGCTGATTGCGGCCGCGATCAATTCGATTTTCGGCTTCATGGTGGCGTGGACGTTGTCGCGCTACGAGTTCCCGGGCAAGGGCGCGCTCGACGCGCTGGTCGATCTGCCGTTTGCGTTGCCGACCTCGGTCGCCGGTATCACGCTCACGTCGATCTACGCGCAAAACGGTATCATTGGCCGGCTGTTCGTTCCCCTAGGAATCAAGATTGCGTTCGCGCCGCTCGGCATCATCGTGGCCCTGACATTTATCGGTCTGCCCTTCGTGGTGCGGACGGTGCAGCCGGTGCTGCAGGACCTCGAGGCGGAACTGGAGGAGGCGGCGGCCACGCTGGGAGCTTCGCGGCTGCAAACCTTCCGGCGCGTGATCGGGCCCGCGATGCTGCCGGCGCTAATCACCGGTTTCGCGCTGGCCTTCGCGCGCGCGCTCGGCGAATACGGATCGGTCGTTTTCATCTCGGGCAACATGCCGATGCATACCGAGGTCGTGCCGCTACTGATCATGACCAAGCTCGAGGAGTTCGACTACCAAGGCGCGACCGCCATCGCGCTCGTGATGCTGGTGCTGTCGTTCACGATGCTTTTCGGGATCAACCTGCTGCAACGTTGGAGCGCCTCGCGCTATGCCACCGATTGAAGGCGCGCAGACCGGCTCGGGCGGCGCCGCGGGCGGGGGCTGGCGGCCCGTGGCGGAAGCGACCGCGAATGTGCGCCGCGCGACCGAGGATCCGGCCTGGGCGCGGCGGCTGATTATCGGGGTCGCGGCCGGCTTCCTCGGCATCTTCCTGATCATCCCGCTCGGCTCGGTCTTTGCCGAGGCGCTCAATAAGGGCGTCGGGCTCTACTTCGCCGCGATCACCAACCCCGAGGCGCTCAGCGCGATCCGGTTGACGCTGCTGACCGCGGCGATCGCAGTGCCGCTCAACCTGATCTTCGGCCTGGCCGCGTCGTGGGCGATCACACGCTTCGAGTTTCGCGGCAAGAACCTGCTGACGACCCTGATTGACCTGCCGTTCGCGGTCTCGCCGGTCATCTCGGGCATGATTTACGTGCTGATGTTCGGCGCGCAGGGATGGTTCGGCGGATGGCTGATGGCGCATCATATCAGAATCATTTTCGCCGTTCCGGGAATCGTGCTGGCGACCACTTTCGTGACCTTCCCCTTCGTCGCGCGCGAACTGATTCCGGTGATGGAGGCGGGCGGCACCGACGAGGAGTTGGCCGCGATCACGCTCGGCGCCACCGGCTGGCAGACCTTCTTTCGGATTACGCTGCCGAAGGTCAAATGGGGCCTGCTCTATGGCGTGATAATCTGCAATGCGCGCGCGATGGGCGAATTCGGCGCCGTTTCGGTGGTCTCGGGCCATATCCGCGGCCAGACCAACACCATGCCGCTCTATGTCGAAATCCTTTACAACGACTATAATTTCACTGCTTCGTTCGCGGTCGCCTCGCTGCTCACCGCGCTGGCGCTGGTGACCCTGGTGGCCAAACGCGTGATTGGCGGCAAGGTCAAGCATGCGCAATTGCCCTCAGTCTCCGCCGACGGAATCGAGCGCGAGGCCGCATGAGTATCGAAGTCCGCAACATCCGCAAAAGCTTCGGCAGCTTTGTCGCGCTCGACAATGTCAGCCTCGACATCCCAACGGGCGAGCTGGTCGCGCTGCTGGGTCCGTCGGGTTCGGGCAAAACCACGCTGCTGCGGATCATCGCCGGCCTTGAGTTGCCCGACGGCGGCGAGGTGCGCTTCGACAGCGAGGAGGCGACCAATCGCAGCGTGCGCGATCGCAATGTCGGTTTCGTCTTTCAGCATTACGCGCTGTTCAAGCACATGACGGTATTCGAGAACGTCGCCTTCGGCCTGCGCGTGCGTCCGCGCAGGATTCGGCCGCCCGAGGATCAGATCCGCGCCAAGGTCCACGACCTGTTGAAGCTGGTGCAGCTCGACTGGTCGGGCGACCGCTTTCCGTCGCAGCTCTCCGGCGGACAGCGCCAGCGAATCGCGCTCGCACGCGCGCTCGCGGTCGAACCCAAGGTGCTGCTGCTCGACGAGCCCTTCGGCGCGCTCGACACCAAGGTGCGCGAGGAACTGCGCCGATGGCTCCGGCGGCTGCACGACGAGCTTCACGTCACCAGTATTTTCGTGACTCACGATCAGGAAGAGGCGCTCGAACTCGCGAATCGCGTGGTGGTGCTGAACGAAGGCAAAATCGAGCAGACCGGAACGCCCGAGGAGCTTTATCACCATCCGGCGACGCCCTTCGTTTACAATTTCCTCGGCAACGTCAATCTGTTCCACGGGCGTATTGAGAACGGCCGGCTGTATATCCGCGGGACCTCGGTTCCGGTCAGCGGCTACGCCGACCTCGCCAACTCCAACGGCAAGGAGGCGATGGTCTATGTGCGGCCGCATCTGCTGGAGATTCATCTGCAGCCGATCGCGAAAGGCTCGTTTGCCGCGACCGTGCGCCATATCAACGCGGCCGGCCCCAAGGTCAAGGTTGAGCTGACGACCCATTGGGGCGATCCGGTGCAGGTCGAGATCGATCACGATCGCTATCGCGAGCTCAAGCTCGAGCGCGACGCCGAGGTCTTTCTAAGCCCGCGCGAAAACCACGTCTTCGTGTACCAGATCTGATTGGATGAAAGAGGGAGCGGAGAGTTGTTGAGGAACGCAGAACCTTTAGCTTTTCAGGAAACTGAGACCTCATAGAGGTTTCAGACTTCCCATCAGGGATTGACGCTCGCGACGTTCGGGCAGGCGGCTAGGCCGGGCGGGAATAGAGCACTTGTTGATGTAGAGGATGTCGGCCGCGGTCAGACTTGAAAATAAACATCGCTTCATTCGAACATTTCGGGTTCGCGGGTGCTCAACCAGCGCAGTCCCTGGTAGGCGTAATGCAAGCCTGCGGACGCCGTGACCGCGAGCGTCAGATAGAGCAACCAATGCCAATACAGCGGCCATTTCACGCCAACGCGGGCCAGTGCACCGATGACGCATAAGAGCTGCAGGAAGGTGCTCCCTTTGCCCAGGTAGGTCGGACGCATCGGCGGGCGTTCAGCGGTGAAAAACGCGAACATAAAGTAGCCCGAAACGATCACGATGTCGCGAATCAGCACAACGCCGAGCAGCCACCCCGGGATGGAACCCTCGAGCGTCAGGACTACGAATGCGCTGACCAGCAGGAGCTTGTCGGCGAAGGGATCGAGGTACGCACCGATCTCGGTGCGCATATCGAACCAGCGCGCGACCGCGCCGTCGAGCCCGTCGGTCAGCGCGGCCAGGCCGAAGAGATACAGCGCGGACGTGTAGCGATGCTGGCTGAGCAATGCGAGAAAGAACGGAATCGAAACGATGCGCAGCAGAGTCAGCGCGTTGGGAAAGTTGAGAAGCTGACCGAGCGCGAGTCCACGCGCAACCGGGGGTTGCAGAGCGGGTTGAGTTGGCGCTGGAGTCATCGGCAAGTGCGCGCGATGCGCCGCTTCGTCAGGCGCTCGCGACCGCGGCCTTGCGCAGGCGTCCGGCGACCGGCACGCTGACGCGCGCACGCATCGCGACCACGCCGTCGTGATATTCCTCGCTGAGCACTTCGCCGTCGCGCCGCGCCATCGCGATCAGGTCGCCGCGATCGGCCGCGAGCGTCACGCTCACTTCTTCGCGCAGGTTGGCGAACGATCGCGCGATCGCGTGCAGCAGGCGGTCGAGTCCCTCGCGCCGCAGCGCCGAGATCGCGACGGTTTCGAAGCCGTTGGTCACGCGCGGCGGGAATTCGAGCAGGTCCGCCTTGTTCATCACGATCAGCCGCGGCGCCGCCCCCGCGCCAATCTCATCGAGCACGCGATCGACGACCTCCATCTGCTCGCTGGCGAGCGGCGAACTGGCGTCAACCACGTGCAGCAGCAGGTCGGCCGTGCGCACCTCTTCGAGCGTAGCCTTGAAGGCCTCCACCAGCATGTGCGGCAACCGATGGATGAAGCCGACGGTGTCGGCCAGCATCACGGTGGCCTTGCCCGGCAGGCTGAGGCGCCGAATGGTCGGGTCGAGCGTCGAGAAGGGCCGATTGGCGGCCTCGACGCCGGCGTCGGTCAGCGCGTTCATCAGGGTGGATTTGCCGGAGTTGGTGTATCCCACCAGCGCGACGGTCGGGTATGGGACTTCGAGCCGGCGACGGCGCTGGATCGAGCGGGTGCGCTCGACGTCGCGCAGGCGCGTGCGCAACCGCGTCAACCGTTCGCGCACACGGCGACGGTCAACTTCAAGCTGGGTTTCGCCGGGGCCGCGCGTGCCGATACGTCCACCGCCCGCCCCCGAGCCGCCGGTCTGGCGCGACAGATGGCCCCATTGGCGGGTCAGTCGCGGCTGTAAATAGCTCAACTGCGCGATCTCGACTTGCAGCTTGCCCTCGAGCGTGCGCGCGCGCTGCGCGAAGATGTCGAGAATCAGTTGACTGCGATCGACCACCCGCAGCTTGAGTTCGTTTTCGAGATTGCGCGCCTGCGCGGGGCTGAGCGCGTCGTCGAAGATCGCGAGCGTCGCACCGCGCTCGTGCGCGAGTTCGCGGACTTCGGCGGCCTTGCCGCGCCCGATAAAGGTGCGCGGGTCGATGCTCTTTAATTTTTGCTGGACCTGCCCGGCGACTTCGGCACCGGCGCTGGCGGCGAGTGCGCCGAGTTCCGCCAGCGAATCGTCGCTGGCAATACCGATGGGCGATCCCAGTTCAACACCGACCAGAATGGCGCGTTCGGCGTTGTCGAATGACGGCGTGTGCGTAAGACCCAGAGGCAAATCTCCTGGTAATTCCCGAGCACTATCCTAGCAGAACCGCCGGATTCGTCTAACCGGAAAGAAGGGCAAGTTGGTTGAGGAACGCGGAGTTGGGAGATTTGTTGAAGAGCGCAAAACTTTAGCTTCTTTCCGGAAACTGAAACCTCACGCAGGTTTCAGACTTCCCGTCTGTAAGATGCGGGCTGAAAACCTCATCATGGATTGAGCCTCGCGATGCTCGGGTAGGGGCCAAGTCCCGCGGAAACGACAAACGCGAGAATCCGTCGCCGGCGCAGACTCAGCGCAATTGGACGGCGTTGGCCGAGAGCAGTTGCTCGACCTCCGCGACAAAACCCTCCGTCGGCGCGACCCGATAGCCGTCGCCGAGCAGGAAGACCGCTTCGCGCCCGTCGTCGAAGCCCAGATGCAGATAGGTGATCGAGGCGCCGGGATAGCGCCGCAGCAAATCCTTGAGCTGCGCCATCTCGCCGTTGGCCAGCCGCTCGCGCGGCGCGCGGATCCGCACCTCGCGCACGGCCTCGGTCAGCGCCGCGGCGATCGGGCGCAGGTCATCGACGATAATTTGCGCGCGCTCGTCGTCAACGTCGAGCTTGCCCCGGGCCACCACCGGCTCGTCGCCCATGATCACCGCCTCGAACTTCTGGTAGGCCTCGGGCCACACGATACATTCGACGGCGCCGTCGCGGTCTTCGAGCGAAAATGTCGCGTAGCGCTTGCCCGACTTGTTGTTCTTGAGCTTGACCGCCTGCACCACGCCGGCCAGCCGCACCTGGCTGCCGTCGGGCGCCGCGGGCAGATCGGCAGTCGTCAGCTTGCCGATACGGCGCAGCTCGCGGTCGTATTTGTCCAGCGGATGCGCCGTAATGTAAAAGCCCAGCGTCTCCTTCTCGAACTTCAGAATCTCCTTCTGCGGCAGCTCTTCGACTGCTTCGCGCAGCGCCAGCACCGGCGTATCGCCGCTCTTGCCGAACAGCCCAATCTGATTGCGCGCGGCATCGCTCTCGGCTTTCTGCGTGATTTTCAGCGCGTCCTCGACCAGCGCGAGCAGCGCCGCCCGCGCCATCCCGGTGAACTCGAACGCGCCGCATTTGATCAGCGCTTCGAGCACCCGCCGATTGACGATCTGGGTGCCGACGCGCATGCAGAAGTCGGCGAGATTCTTGAACTCGCCGCCCGCCTCGCGCATCGCGATAATCTCTTCGCCGGTCTTCTGGCCGACCCCGCGAATCGCGCCCAGCCCGAAGCGGATCGCCGCGCCGCTGACGGTGAATTTGACCCGGCTCTGATTGACGTCGGGCGGCAGAATCGCGATCCGCATCTCGCGCAGCGCCGCGATATTCTTGTAGCTCTTGCCGGTGTCGTCCATGTCGAGCGACATCAGCGCCGCCATGAACTCGCGCGGAAAATGCGCCTTCAGGTAGGCCGTCGTGTAGGTCGTCAGCGCGTAGGCGGCGGCGTGCGACCGATTGAAACCGTACGACGCGAAGGTCTGTATTTTCTCGAAAATCGATTCCGCCAGCCCCTTGTTGACGCCGTTCTTCACCGCACCCGAGATGAACCGCTCGCGCTCGCGCTCCATCACGGCGAGCTGCTTCTTGCCCATCGCGGCGCGCAGAATATCGGCTTCTTCGAGCGTATAGCCCGCCAGCGCCTGCGCCGCGCGCATCACCTGTTCCTGGTAGATGATTACGCCGTAGGTGTCGCGCAACACCGGTTCCAGCAGCGGATGGTCGTACTCGACCGGCTCCTTGCCGTGCTTGCGATGGATAAACGGCTCGACCATCCCGGCGTCGAGGGTGCCCGGACGAAACAGCGAGATCGCCGCGATCACGTCCTCGAAACAGTTGGGCTTCAGTTCCGTCAGGAAGCGGCGCATCCCGGAGCCTTCCATCTGAAATACCCCGACGGTGTCGCCGCGCGCGAGCAGGCGGAAGCTCTCGGGATCGTCGAGCGCGAGCCGCGTCAGGTCGGGCGCGGTCTGACCGCTCGCGTTGATCAATTCGAGCGTGTTGGCGATCAGCGTCAGGTTCTTGAGCGCGAGGAAGTCGAACTTGATCAGCCCGATCTCCTCGACCCCCTTCATCGAATACTGCGTGATCGACATCGCTTCCTCGGAGCGCTCCTTGTCGACGTAGAGCGGCACCATGTCGGCCAGCGGCAGATCCGAAATCACCACGCCGGCCGCATGGCGCGAGGCGTGACGCAGCAGCCCTTCGAGCTTGAAGGCGTAGTCGAACAGCTCGGGATTTTTCCTGCGCTCCTCTTCGAGCCGCGGCTCCATCTCGAGCGCGTCCTTCAGCGGGAAATCGCGGCCCTGCTTGGGCGCCGGATAGAGCTTCACGATGCGATCGGTTTCGGCGAACGACAGCCCCAGCACGCGGCCGACGTCGCGAATCGCCTGCTTGCCCTTGATCGTGCCGAACGTGATGATCTGCGCGACCCGATCGTCGCCATACTTTTTGCGCACGTAGCTCAGCACTTCGTCGCGGCGCTCGAAGCAGAAATCCACGTCGATATCCGGCATCGAGCGGCGCCCCGGATTGAGCCAGCGCTCGAACAGCAGCTTGTGCTCGATCGGATCGACCTCGGTAATGCGCAGGGCATACGAGACCAGGCTGCCGACCACCGATCCGCGGCCCGGCCCGACCGGGATTCCGATCGAGCGCGCGTAGTTGATGAAGTCGGCGACGATCAGCATGTAGCCCGAAAAGCCCATCTCGCGGATGACCGGCATCTCGCGGTCGAAGCGCTCGCAATAGGGCGTCTCGTCGAAGTCGCCGCGCCGCGCGTGCATCTCCTGCAGCCGCACCGCCAGACCGTCGCGCACGTTGCGGTCGAGCAATTCCTCGAGCTTCTTGTCGGTCAGCTCGCTAGCGGTCGCGTCGGGGCGAAAAATCGGAAAGTGAAACTTGCCGAACTCGAACTCGAACTCGATCCGGTTGGCGATTTCAACGCTGTTGCGCACCGGCTCCGAATCCGCGCCGAACGCCGCCGCCATTTCCGCCGGCGTCTTGACGTACAGCTCGTCGGTATCGAAGCGCCAGCGCGATTCGTCGGCCATGGTCTTGCCGGTCTGGATACAGAGCAGGACCTCGTGAGCCTTGGCGTCCTCGCGATGCAGGTAATGGCAGTCGTTGGTCGCCACCAGCGGCAGCCCCTCGGTACGGCCGATATCGCTCAGCCGATCGTTGAGCGGGCCGTGCAGCGCGTTGTCCTGAAGCTCCAGGTAGAAGCGGCCGGGAAAAGTCCGCGCATACCACGCGGCGGCCTCGCGCGCCCGGTCCATGCGATCGGCCTTCAGAGCGCGCGCGATCTCGCCGGAGAGGCATCCGGAGAGCACGATCAGTCCCTCCGAAAGCTCGGCCAGGATTTCCTTGTCGATGCGCGGCTTGTAGTAGAGGCCTTCCTTATATGCGGCCGTCAGCAGGCGGCACAGATTGCGGTAGCCGATGCGGTTTTGCGCAAGCACGATCAGATGGAAGTTGCCGCCCGCCTCGAAGTCTTCGCTCTTGTTGGTCTGGATTCGGTCGCTGCGCTTGCCCGGCGCGAGATAGACCTCGCAGCCGATGATCGGCTTGATTCCCGCGGCCTTCGCCTTGGCGTAAAACTCGACCGCGCCGAACATGTTGCCGTGATCGGTCATCGCGATCGCGGGCATGCCGGATTTCTTCGCGTGCTCGATCAGCGGACCGATCTTGTTGGCGCCGTCGAGCAGGCTGTACTGGGTATGAACATGAAGATGGACGAAACTCATCGGGCAGCGAACCCCTCCTCGCCGCACCCGATCCGCCGTCTTGCGAACGGCGCGGTGCGCGTCCGCATTATAGCGCGCCGCCGCGAATCCGGGATGCGTGGCGGCGCACGGATGCCCACAGGCGCGGGTCGGAATCACGTGCGCCTGCGCGTGGGCTGTTGACAGCCGCTCGTTCTCAGCGCTGCCCACCGCCAATACGGACGGCGCCGGAGCATCGCTCCGGCGCCGTCTGTTCGCTCATCTCGATGTCGGCCGCGGCTGAATAGCCGCTGCCGGCGAATCGATACTTCGTCAGCCCTTCTTGCCGCCCTCTTTGCCTTCCTTGCCACCCTCTTTGGCGCCTGCTGCGGGCTTGGCGCCCGCTGCTGCGGGCTTGGCGCCCTCGGCCGCCTTCTCGCCCGCTGCCGGAGCAGCACCCTCGGCTGCAGCGCCTTCGGCGACCACACCTTCGACGGCTGCCGCAACCGGAGTCACCACTTCGGCGACCGTCGGCGGCATCACGGTCACGACCGGATAGTCGGTATCGAAAATCGGCCGGAGGTTCGCCGGGAACTGCAGCGTCGAAACGTGCAACACGTCGTGAATCTTGAGCGCGGTGACGTCGACTTCGATCGCCTCGGGGATCTCAAGCGGCAGACACTCGATTTCGACCTGGCGCTCGAGCGGCGAGAGAATCCCGCCGTCGGCGATACCGGCCGCACGGCCAACGAAGCGAAACGGCACCGGCACGCGTAGCGGCTTGGTCAGATCGACCTCGTAGAAATCCGCATGGACGATTTTGCCGGAGACCGGCAACTTCTGGATTTCCTTCAGGATGACGTGCTTGTCGTTGAGCTCGGGCGATTCCGACCGCAGCCGCATGATGCGCTGGCGCGACGCGGTCGAGACCCGCGCCTTAAGCTCCGCGCCGCCCACCGCGACCGCGACGGCCGATCCGTGGTTGCCGTAGATGACGGCGGGAACACGGCCCTCGCGGCGAATACGATTCACCAGCCCCTTGGGCCGGACTTCTCTTTTTTCACAAGCCAGATCTACGGTTTCCATTGGATCCTCTTAAATGTAATGGCCGCGCGCCGCTCAACTGAAAAGCGAGCTGACCGACTCCTCATTATGAATGCGGCGGATGGCTTCCGCTATAAGGCCTGCCACCGAAAGCACCTTCAAATTCGACAGCTCCGCCTGGGCCTTGGCCTTGAGCGGGATGCTATTGGTGGTGACCAGTTCCTTAATCACCGACTTGCCGATTCGCTCGCATGCCGGATCGGACAGTATCGCATGGGTCGCGCAGGCGATTACTTCGGTGGCGCCGGCGGCCATGATGACCTTGGCGGCCTCGGTGATCGTGCCGGCGGTATCGATCATGTCGTCGATCAACAGCGTAATCGAGTCGCGCACCTCGCCGACCAGGTTCATCTCGGCGACCTCGCTCGCGCGCTGGCGGCGCTTGTCGATAATCGCAAGGTTGGCATTGAGCCGGCGGGCAAACGCGCGCGCCCGTTCGACGCCGCCCGCGTCCGGTGCGACCACGGTAACCTTCTTGCCGTCGATCTGGCGCCGCAGGTACTGCACCAGCACCGGCATCGCATAGAGATTGTCCACCGGGATATTGAAGAAGCCCTGGATTTGCCCGGCGTGCAGGTCAACCGTCAGCACGCGCGAGGCACCCGCCGTCGTAATCAGGTCGGCAACCAGCTTGGCGCTGATCGGCACGCGCGGGGCCACCTTGCGATCCTGACGCGAGTAGCCGAAGTACGGGATGACCGCGGTGATACGCTTGGCCGAGGCGCGGCGCAGCGCGTCCATCAGGAGCAGCAGCTCCATCAGGTTGTCGTTGGGGGGAGAACAGGTGGATTGGAGCACGAAGCAATCGCCGCCGCGCACATTCTGGCGCACTTCGACCATCACTTCGCCGTCGGGGAAACGGCCGACCTCGGCCTCGCCGAGCTCGACCTTGAGATTCTGACAGACCTCGCGGGCCAACGCCGGGTTTGAATTGCCAGTGAAGATTTCCAGTTCGTCCTTGGCCCGTTCAGACATCTCTTTCGCTTACCTCGCTTCACCCGCGCCGGCGTTGGTCACACGGCGTCAGTCTTACCGAATGCACCCACTCGATCGGCGATCGGCAAATCCGCGGCCCATGTCGGCCGCATTTTTGGCTGGGCGGGAAGGATTCGAACCTTCGAATGCCAGGTCCAAAGCCTGGTGCCTTACCAGCTTGGCGACCGCCCAGCAAAAGCGCGCTCGGTTCCCGAACTCGTCATTCAAGGACGTCGCGAGTCCGTCCTGCGTAACACCCTGATCCCAAATGCCGACAGCCCGCCATAATCCGCGAGGCGGGCAACGCGAATATCGTAACACAGAATGGCGATCGCTCGCCGCAGCTTGTCAGGAGACGAAGTTCTGGCGCAGCGGCCTCACCTGCTCTCCAGCGCCAGCGCGGCTGCCAGGAATTCCGAATCACGATGTTATTTATGGCTCATTTCGCTGTCAATCTGAACGGCAACCAACAATTAACCGGGACGTCAACCTTCCGCTTACGCCCCGGCGAAAGGTCTCAACGGAATCGTCCGCAAGACCGATCCTCCCTGTTCACCGTGGGAAGTGTGAAACCTTTCAAAGGTTTCACAGGCGCTTTATCCCTCAGCTTGGGCGCCGATCTACCTGCGCGCAAATATGGTTCGGCCCTTTGGTGAGACTAAATCAGAGGGTTCATTTGGAATGGTAGATCGCGCATGCGACGGCGGTGAGCGCGGGATCGCGGCGGAGCAGCTCGGCGGCGGCGCTTGCGGCTGCGACGGGCGTATCGAAGATGCCGAAGACGCCGCCGCCACTCCCGGTCATCGCGGCAGCGCGCGCGCCCGCCTCTTCAAGCAAAACCTTCACCCGCGCGATTTCAGGCCATCGGATCATCGCGACGCGCGCGAGATCATTGACGAAGAGGCGCGGAGCGACAGCCCCCGCAATAATCGCGCGCACGTCTTGTTCGGGCGCGGCGCCGCTCCAATGCTCCGGCTTGAGGTCGCGGAAGACCGCCGCGGTCGGTACTTCAATCGGCGGGACCGCGACTACAATCGCAAGCTGTGGCAGGTCGCTGAGCGGTGCGATCCTCTCGCCAATCCCGGTCACCCGCGCCGGCACGGGATTAAGGAAGAAGGGCACGTCGGCACCGAGCTTGACCGCGAGCCGCGCGAGCCGTGCGGACGCGTCGAGATCTTCCTGACGGAACAGCGCGGCCATCATGAGCAAGACCGCGGCCGCGTCGCTCGACCCGCCGCCGAGGCCGGCGCCCGCAGGAATCGCCTTTCGCAAATCGATCAGCACTTCGCCGGTGACTGCGAATTCGGCCATGAAGTCGAGCGCCGCGCGCACCGCGAGATTGCGATCGTCGGACGGCAGATCGCCGAAGGTGCCGCGCAGGGTGACGAGGCGCCCGGGCGACGGCCGCGCTTCGATCGAAAGCCGGTCGCCGAGAGTTATAGGGATGAAGATGGAATCGAGTTGGTGGTAGCCGTCGGCGCGCCGGCCGACCACGCGCAGAAAGAGATTGAGCTTCGCGGGGGCGAAGGCGCTGATCAACTTGAGCATCGGAACGCGCGGGCGTGAGAAGCGGCGGTTAACGCGGGAGCGGCTGCGATCGCACTGGCAGGCGGCGGGGCGCACGACGGGCGTCGCGGCGAATCACGCTCAAGAATCCGAGCAACATCACGATCAGGCCGGTGACCGCGAGCACCTGGCCGGTCAAAAACGTGGCGTGATAGAAATCCATCCGCGCGCGGGTGTACGAAATCTCGCGGGCGGGCGAGGTGAACGGTTTGAGCACGTCGCTGGAGCCTGCTTCGAGCTCGTCGAAGCCGCGCGCGGAGGAGTCGGGAAGCGTGCGCCATTCGGCGGCAACGAGGCGGCCGTAGAACTGGGTCTTTTGCCAGCCGACGATCCAGTTGCCCGCGCCAAGCAGCATCAGGGCGAGTCCGAACATGATGCGCCAGTCGCGATAGACATCAGGAATTTTCATAATGCGTTAACCCTGAGGATATGGTCCGGCGGGCCTGAAAACAACGCTGTCAACCATAGTTGTGCACAGGGGAAAACCGCCTCGAAGAGGGTCCGCTGGCGGTCGGTTGGGAGCCAGGGTGAAATTATTGCGAAGGGTTTCACCGCAAACAGAACGCAAAGATGTTTCACGTGAAACATGTTCGCAGTCCGTTTGCGGTGGGTGAAACCTTTGAAAGGTTTCACACTTCCCACAGTGAACAGCGTTGGCAGGTCTTGCGCGCGATTCCGTCGTGACCTTGCGCGGGCGCGCAAGCGGAAGGCTCGGCGAGCAAAGGTCGAACGGAAACGACACCCCTGCATCAGCCCGGCTCTTTCGCGCATCGCAGGGGATCAATCAGGATGAGCCAACTAATAGGGGCGGAGCGATGCGGGAACCGCGCGCTGCGCTCTTTTTCAAGGACTCCTTTGCGGATACGATGGGGGATGCTGCATGCGCCGGATTGTGCGCGACATCTCCGATGGCTGATACCAAACTCGAATCACTGCTCGACCGCTTTGCCAAACATGACCGGGTGGCGCTCGCACGTCTGATCACGCGGGTCGAAAACCGCTCCGCCGAAGTCAGCACCGTGATGGAGCGCATCTATGCGCGCACCGGCCACGCCTACATTATCGGGGTGACCGGGGCGCCGGGCGCGGGCAAGTCCACGCTGGTCAACCAGCTCGTGGTCAAGTATCGGGCGCAGAACAAGTTCGTGGCGGTGCTGGCGATCGATCCGTCGAGTCCGTTTTCGGGCGGGGCGGTGCTGGGCGACCGCGTGCGCATGACCGACCATTACCGGGATACCGGCGTTTACATCCGCAGCCTCTCGACCCGCGGCCATCATGGCGGCCTGAGTCGCGCCGCGCGCGAGATCGTCAAGCTGCTCGACGCGTTCGGCCACGACATTATCATCATAGAGACCGTCGGCGTCGGGCAGACGGAGCTCAGCGTGATGGACCTGGCAGATACCACGGTCGTAGTGACGGTGCCCGAGGGCGGCGACAGCGTGCAGGTGATGAAGGCGGGGCTGAACGAGATCGCCGACCTGTTCGTGGTCAACAAGGCCGACCGCGACGGCGCGGATCGGATCAAGGCGGAACTGGAGCTGAGCGTACATCTGCGGCCAGCCGTCGGATGGCGTCCGCTGGTGCTGATGACGCAGGCGTCCAACGATATCGGGATCGACGCGCTGGTCGTGGCGATCGGGCGGCATCGCGACTACCAGCGGGAACATCATGATCCAGCGCGCGATCGCGAACGCCGGACGCGTGAGTTTATCGAGGTGCTGACGTCGGAGCTGGAGGAGCGCACGGAGCGCGCGCTCAAGAATGGGGCGGGCGGCGGCGCCGAGCAGGTGATGGGTGAGATTCGCGAGGGCAACCTCAATCCTTACAGCGCGGCGCGGCGCATTATCGAAGACCACGCCGCGGTCGCGCGGTTGCTGGACGAGGGCGGACCGAAGTCGGTCCGGGAATAGCGTCCGGCCGGGAGTAGTTTGTGGCGATACTGGGCAACAAGACCAAGCCGGACGGCCGGCTGTTTGCGATAGGGGATATCCACGGATGTCCCGACGAGTTGTCGGCAATTCTGAAGTCGATCGCGCCGGGGCCGAGCGATACGGTGGTGTTCGTCGGCGATTACGTCGATCGGGGTCCGTCGGCGCATGACGTTATCGAGCAGCTAATCGAGTTGCAGCGCGGGCCGGCCGAGATCGTGTTTCTCAAGGGTAATCACGAGGACATGATGCTCTCGTTCCTGGGCTTCCCCGGCCATTACGGCGAATCGTTTCTGTTTAACGGCGGATCGCAGACGCTCGACAGCTATGGCGTCTCCGAGGATACGCTCGGACGCGCGATCGAATTCCTGCCGGCGCCTCACCTGGAATTCCTGCACAACCTCGGCACCAGCTATCATCGGCCGCCGTACCTCTTCGTCCACGCGGGGATTTTGCCCGCGCGCCAGCTCGAGGAGCAGTCGGTCGAAGACATGCTGTGGATTCGCCAGGAGTTCATCTTCAACACCCATCGGATTGGAGCGACAGTGGTATTCGGGCATACGCCGATGCGCGCCGTGATGGTCGATCTGCCGTACAAGCTCGGGATCGACACGGGCCTGGTTTACGGCGGGCGGCTCACCTGCCTGGAGTTCAGCGAGGGGGTCGCATACCAGGTGGCGCGCGGCAGCCGGCAGGTCAAGGCGGTGCAGGTTGACGTGCGCTGAACCGGGCGGGGAGAGAAGAGTTTTGAAACCTTTGAAAGGTTTCAAGCAGCCCAACAGTCGAGAGCAGGGAAACCTTTGAAAGGTTTCACACTTCCCACAGTGAACAAGGGATCGCAGGTCTTGCGCGCGATTTCGTTGACACCTTGCGCGGGCGCGTAAGCGGAAGGTTCGTATCGCAGGGGTCAATCAGGATGAGGTTTTCATAGGGCGAAGCCCGCATCTTCCAAACGGGAAGTCTGAAACCTCGTTGACGTTTCAGTGTCCTGGAAAGCTATCGGTTTTGCGCTTCTCAACACTGTATCCTTCGAGCCGCCCGAAAAGGGTGGCGTTCAGGCGGCCGCGTAAGCGACGTTTGGAACGAAGGAGGGCGCGAGTTCCGAACTGCGTTCGTGGCAGACTCTTCCGCGCGGGCATCGCGCCCGCTATTGTGATGCGCTTGATGGCGGCGTAGCTCAGTTGGTTAGAGCATGCGGCTCATATCCGCAGTGTCGTAGGTTCGACTCCTACCGCCGCCATCCTTTCTCTGCGCTAACTATTTGATTCTAAAGGGTTTTTGGAAGCCAAAAATACCTGTGTCAATTATGTACCCGACTGCTTTTGGTGTAGGTCGAGTGTTTCCTGCCGCCTACACTAGCTTATTTCGGTCAGATAGATCAGCATTTTCGCCCGCGCGTCTGCTTCGGTGTCGCCAGTCTGAAGATATAAAGCCCGCATTGGGCGAGGGTTTCCCTCTCGGTCACTGCTGTAATAGATGAATCAGTGTTCGATTGCTTTGTCGCAGATGAGGTGGTCAAAATCGCCATGAATCGTTATCGGTAACATCTCTCCGAGTTCAGCGACGGTGAAGGCGGAGGATCCCTCATCTATCCCGTCTTTGCTGAAATTTGGACAGTGCGCCAACTCATAATCGTCGCGCTCGGGATTTCACACCTTCTTCCACCAGATTAAACTCTCTTGCTTCATGCCGAGGTGCTCTAATCTCTTCGCCAGCTTAAGGGAGCAGACTTGTTGTTCGAGGGTCATTACTTTAAGCATAGAATACGTCGTTAACTCTGCAAGTTTGGAGTTGGGGATAAAGGGGGGATGGATTTGAGCGTAGGTCGGTGGCACGTCATTGCCATGGGATTACTGGGTTGGTACCTGCTGATACCTCCTTTCTTGGGGTCCACTCCCGAAAATGCAAGAGCCAAGCTCGATGCACCGCTAAGCGAATGGAATGTCTGGGCAGGATTCGATTCCGCGAAGGATTGCAATCGTACCAGCAAGGAATATTACGAAGAATATTTGAAAGAGAAGAGATTGCTGAGTCCGGAAAAGATGGATGAGATTGCAACGAAAGCGGGATTCACGGGAGATGAGCGGAAAATTTTCGCTCCTTGGATGGAAACGGCATTTCCGTACGGACTGTGCGCCGAGAGCAATGACCCGCGACTTCACAAGCCGGGGTCGGGGCAGAAATGAAAAACAAACTTCTAGAAGAAGTGAACGAGGGCGGGAAGATTAAATATCGGGTCGAATGCGAACAGCCGGGTTGTTTTCAGGCTGGTTGGATCGACCTTGAGGGTGATGACGCAGATGATTTTCGGAAACGCATCGTGACGGGATTGATAGTGTTTAGATGCAAAAAGCATCCAGATTTCGACATAAGCAAATTGTAGCACTTGTATACTCAAAAACGTGTGTACCCATTATGTACCTGATATCCGCTTATTCCCCGTTTTTGGCGTGTCGAGCCTAAGGAAAAACCAAATAGATTAATGGAATCAGTGAGGTGGGAAAATGCGACTCCTACCGCCGCCACCAACTTTTTCTCCAGCTCCCGCTCGCCCTCTAAAAGAAACCCCCGTCATCTGGGCCTTTTCCCTACGTCGAGAACGTCGACGAAACCATCCGCATAAGTCCCGCGTCATTGATGTGTGGGCGCCAGGCTGATCGCGAAGCTGCTGAATCGGAGCGCGAGGCCACAGTGGATCGAATAAACGGAATGCAGATGAAACCGGATGACCGCGAGCTGCGTCATCAAAGGGTCGTCGGCTGTGTTGACGGATTGATAAACAATTGTCGGGCCACGACGCGATGGAAACAGCCGCGCCACCGGCTCGATCAACCAAGCAGGAGAGTTTTATGAACAAGCGATGGATTGCCCCAATTGCCGCCGCGTTGATTGGCACTGGATTTCTTGCGGCCACGGCCTTTGCGTACGGAGGAGGCGGAGGTCACGGGCGTCATCATGGGGACTCAGCGATGGGTCTGTGCATAGGCGTGATGTCGCCGACCCAGAAAGCAGCTCTTCGGTCGACTCTGGGCAGCTCGTGGGCAACCCTGAAGACCGACTCTCAGGCTGTGCGCTCGGCCAAAGCGGCGATTACACATGACATCCTTTACGGAAATAGTGTGACTACGGACGAAGCCGCCCTGGCCACGGCCGAGAGCACACTTCAGTCCGCTAAGGACAGCCTCGCGGCCCAAGTCTGCAGCAATGTCACAAACATCGGCGCAGTTCAGACTTTGTATGGTCAGCTGCAGGCCCTGCACCCGGAAGAGCAGACGCTGCATCAGGACACGCACAGCGATTTCCAAGCAGCCCGCGCCGCGCAGTCTGGGTCTGGTGGTGGTACTGTCAGCGACCTCAAAGGGACCCGCAGCGCCCAGTAAGCGCCGCAGCGGCCTCGCCGGCGGCTATCGCATATGATGGTCGCCGGCGAGCGGCTGAGATGGACCGGGCGAATGAGCTCTGATCGTACACCAGCAATAGCCAGTGGACAGCGACCCTTTGGCCTGTCCAATTCGACGAAGGAGGAACGGCCGTGCAGCAAAGCTGGACAAACTCCGAAAGATCTTCCGGAGCAGAAGCGGCTTGGATGGTGAACTCCCGATTTGGAGGGGCTGCGCTGCTGTTCCTGATGGCGCTCGTTATGTTGGCGGCGGCGGCGCATGCGTAGAGTGACGGGTATTCCCCGTCGAGACCGAGCGTGAACTTTTGGATTTTTTCTGAAACCTCACCGAGGTTTCACGGCATTCCATGCCGTCGGTGGGCCACGCTCGCGTTGCTCGATCGCGCGATAATTGGCGCGCGGCGGACCGCGCGAGATCCTTCGACTCCGGCAGCCTCCGCTCAGGATGACGAAAGAGACCGGCCGAACATGACCGACGGTTCCCGCACGACCGAGCCCCCACCCGAGCATCGCGAGCGTCTATCCATAATGGGAAGTTTGAAACCTCGTGAGGTTTCAATGAAATAAAGGTTTCGGGTTCCTCAACGACTCTCCCGCTCTTTGGGCGCGCGCAGGACCGCGCGAGCGGCATTCCATGCCCAACTTTTCCAGTCGTGCAGGGTGACAACCTCAGCGGGCGACGCTTGACCGACGGCGGGGCGGCGACTTAGGTTCGTAACCGTACACTTGGCTGGAAGATCGTGGTTTCGCGAGCGATCGCGGGGCCGCAGAGGGCGTGGGCGTGAACGGAATCCATGACATGGGCGGGATGCACGGGTTCGGTCCGGTCGTGCGCGAGCGCGACGAGCCGGTCTTTCATGCGGAATGGGAGCGGCGGACGTTCGCACTCAGGCTCGCCATGCAACGACGCCGCGCGTTCAACGGCGACGAATTCCGCCGCACGATCGAGCGCATCCCGCCGCAGCATTACCTTGAAGCGTCATACTACGAACGCTGGTTTCTAGCGCTGGAAAACATGCTGGTCGAAAAGGGCATCGTCGCGCGCACGGAAATCGACGTGGTGATGGCGGCATTGCGGGCGGGCGCATCGCCAGCGAAGGCGTCAGTAATCGCGGCGGACGATCCGGGTTCTACCGCGGCGCCTCGCGAGCAAGGCGGGGCCGCACCCACGATCCTCGGTGGCGGCGCTCGCGATCTGCGCCACGACCAAAGCTATCGCCCGCGCTTCAAGGCCGGCGATCGCATAATCGCGCGCAATATGAATCGGCAAGGCCATACGCGGATGCCGCGCTACGTCCGCGGCCATCACGGGGTGATTCATCGGGATTGGGGCGTGTTCGTGTTTCCCGACACGCATGCGCATGGCGAAGGGGCGAGGCCGCAACATTGCTATGCGGTCGAGTTCGAGGGGCGCGAACTGTGGGGCGCCGACTATCCGGCGGGCGAGCGCGTTTACGTTGATTTGTGGGAAGATTATCTGGACGCTCCGGCGGAGGCGGCGGCCCACGCGAGGTTGTTGACCAACGGATCGCGCAAGCCGGTCGCGAAAGCCGCCGCGAAGCCGCATCCGAAGAAACCGGCGCGCATGGGAGTCGCAAACGCGAAGAGGAAGGCGCCGAAGCCGCGGGATACGCGGACACCGCCGGTGAAGGAATAAGGGCATGGGCCACGACGACCACGATCATAACGCGCCCGAGACGGGACCGACGCTGCGGGTCAAGGCGCTCGAAACACTGCTGGTCGAAAAGGGGCTGGTCGATCCGCTCGCGCTGGACGCGCTGGTGGACACGTATGAGCATAAGGTGGGTCCGCGCAACGGCGCGCGGGTGGTAGCGCGCGCGTGGGTCGATGCGGCGTTCAAGGCGCGGCTGCTGGACGACGCGGTCGCAGCGATCGAGGAGCTAGGGCTGGCGGCGGGACCGCAGGGGGAACATCTGACGGTGCTCGAAAACACACCCACCGTACACAATATGGTGGTCTGCACGCTGTGCTCGTGTTACCCGTGGCCGGTGCTGGGATTGCCGCCGGTGTGGTACAAGAGCACGGCGTATCGGTCGCGCGCGGTGAGCGATCCGCGCGGCGTGCTGCGCGAATTCGGTATTGAATTGCCGGCCGGGGTGGAACTGCGGGTGTGGGACAGCAGTGCCGAACTGCGCTACATGGTGCTGCCGATGCGCCCCGCCGGTACCGAAAACCTCGGTGAGGAAGAGCTGGCGGCGCTGGTCACGCGCGACTCGATGATCGGGACCGGGGTGGCGGGTGTTCCCTCGGCGGAGCCGGCCGCGACGAAATGAAGACAGCTGCGCCGACGAACCGCGTCGATAAGGCGATGCGCGCGGCTGGCGCTACCGGCGGCGTCGATGCGGTCTTTGCCGAGCCGTGGGAGGCGCGTGCGTTCGCGTTGGCGGTGACGCTCAGCCGCAGCGGACAATTCTCATGGGACGAATTTCGCGAGCGGCTGATAGCGGAAATCGCGCAGGCGGACGCGGCGGAGGTTCGCGACGCGGATGCGGCGTCGCCGCGCGGTCCCTACTACGAATGCTGGCTGGCGGCGCTCGAGAAGCTGTTGCGCGAGAAGGCGTTGCTCAACCTCGACGAGATCGAAGGGCGCGCCGCCGCGATCGCCGCGTCACCGCCCGCACGGACCAAGGCGAAATCGCGCGGGCCGATTAAAATCGCCTAGGCCTCTCGGCCGGGCTATCGCAAAATTACCCAGGCTTACCGCCTGGGCTTGCGCAAAATCGCCTAGCTTTTGCGCGCGGCGCGCGCGGCGGGCTCGATCACGTAGCGCTGCCATTCGGGCAGATGGCTCAGCGACTTCATATCGGGCATCCGATCGAGATAGACCTCGCCCTTGAGATGGTCGGTCTCGTGCTGGATGACGCGGGCGTGAAAATCGTCGGCAACGAAATCGAGCGCCTCGCCATCGCGGCCGAGCGCCGTCACGCGCAATTGCCTGAAGCGCGGCACGCGCCCGCGCATCTCCGGAATGCTGAGGCATCCCTCCCATTCGTCGAGCGGGGCAGTATCGGTAATGGTGACGACCGGATTGATCAGATAGGTCAGCGGGACGGTCGGCATCTCGGGGTAGCGCGGATGATTCTCGACCTCAAGCACGGCGAGTTGCAGCGACAGATGGACCTGGGGCGCGGCCAGCCCGACGCCGTTATACTCGCGCATGGTTTCGACCATGTCGTCGAGCAGGCGCTGGAATTCGGGCGTCGCGATTTTTTCGGGGTCCACTGGATACGTGGGCGTGCGGATAACGGGATGGCCGAGGCGGGCGACCTTGAGAATCATGCGGGGCGTCGATCCTTTGCGAAGTCCCGCAGCCGGCGCGGGCGCTTCGATTCTAGCGCGGCGGCGGGCGGCGGCAAACGGCGCGCGACCGATGCGCGATCTACAGAAAAAGGTGAAGGAGAAAGAAGCGTTGAAACCTTTGAAAGGTTTCAAACTGCCCACGGTGACTCGAAAGGATCGGTCTTGCGGGCGACTCCGTTGAGACCCTTTGGCGGGCGCGTAAGCAGAGGCTCAGCGCCAACTACATGCCAGGCACAGAAGGACCGAAAAAGCAGGCCTCTGCCCTATCGCTCTGAGCGCAGCGAACGGGTCCGGGAGCCGGGAAAAGGCCCTTATTCGTTCGACGCGCGTCATTGCGAAGACCGATCAGTGTTCCAGGATACACTGGAGGAATCAGTTGACATCCACCCGCCGCCTGCCCACGAAGTGAGGTCTCAGGCGCCCATACGCCTAAGATCCCCCCTTACTGTCGACCGGGATAATCCCCAGTCCGCGGCCGCTCTGCTCCGCTTCAGCGCGCCAACGATCGATCGACTCGAGGTTGAAGCGCCAATCGCTGCCGACCTTGAAGGCCGGCAATTGCTTTTTCTTGAGCAGCCGGTAAATCGTCGACGGATGCACCCGTAGATAGCTGGCAACTTCCTCCAGCGTCAAAACTCTTGCCATCGCCGCCCCCCTTTCAAGGTGGCTTGGTAGACCTTGATGCATGCGCGTTTCAAGTTAACAACATGTGAGCAGATAGACAACCATGTATGCCAAAGTTCCGGCGCGGACGGCATTCGGAAGAAGCGGCGAAAGTCCATAAAAAGCGCTCTTTTCGACGGCTGTGCATAATTGCAAAGGATTTTCTGCTAACTGCCAGTCAGCAAGAACGATAACCTGCAGGCGCTCCAGACTCAACAATGTTTCTTGGGTCCCACACGCTTGCGTGGCCGAATATCGGTTGGCGCGGGGCAGTCGAAATCGCGCCCGCCGCGGACGCCGCGAGTCACTGGATTCATTGGTGGTTTCGATCGCCTGGCGATAATCTGTGTTCATGGCGATGCGGACGAACGGAGCAGTGCAGGTCTCCATTAACAGAAGACAGGGGTAACAAGATGGCGAAACGTAAAATATTGATAGCGGGTGCGTCAGGGCTGGTGGGCTATGCGGCGGTGCGCCATTTCGCGAAGCTCGAAGGCTGGGAAGTAGTAGCGGTCTCGCGGCGGACACCCGCGGCGATCGAGGGGGCGACATTTGTCTCGATCGACCTGCTCGATACGCGGCAATGCGCCGAGATTTTTTCGCAGATGTCCGACATCACGCACGTGGTTTATGCGGCGGTGAACGAGAAGCCGAATCTGCTGGAGGGCTGGCTCGAACGCAAGCAGATGGAAATAAATCTCGCGATGCTGCGCAACCTGTTCGATCCGCTGCAAAAGGTCGCGAAGAATCTCAAGCACGTTACTGTGCTGCAAGGCACCAAGGCCTACGGAGCGCATATCGGCCCGATGGCCACTCCGGCACGCGAACGCTCACCACGTCATCCGCACGAAAACTTTTACTGGCTCCAGGAGGATTACATTCGCGAGAAGCAGGCCGGGCGCAGTTGGTCATGGACGATCCTGCGGCCCCAGCTTGTGCTAGGCGAGGCGGGCGTCGCGAGCAATCTCAACGTGATTCCGGCGATCGGCGTGTATGGAGCGATTTTGAAGGAAGCGGGACAGCCGCTTTCGTTTCCCGGCGGTCCGTCCTACCTGTTCGAACTGGTTGACGTCGATCTGCTCGCGCGGTCGATGGAATGGGCAGCCACCACCGCGGCTTGCCGCAACGAACATTTCAACATCACCAATGGCGACGTGTTCCGCTGGCCGGAGGTGTGGCCGGTGGTCGCCGAAGCTCTGGGCATGGAGGTCGGGCCGCCACGGCCGCTGTCGCTGGTGCAGGAGATGCCGAAGCACGCGGCCGAATGGGCGGCGATCGTGCAAAAGTATCGTCTCGCGGCACCGGCGGACATGCATCAATTCGTGGGCGAGTCGTTCGGCTTGGCCGACTTCGCCTTCGCTTACGGCGCGAAGGAGGTAAATCCGATCCTCGTGAGCACGATCAAAGCCCGGCAGGCCGGTTTTCATGATTGCATCGACAGCGAGGACCTGTTGAGAAAGTGCTTTCGGCGATTCCAGGAGCTGAGATTGCTGCCGATGCCGACCGATTAGACTTCGAGAAGGGATCGGCGCGCGCTGCCTGTGAAGGTCTGGCCCGCGCTTTTTGTGAGGGATAAGGGCGAAGAAAGGGTTGGCGATCCCAGCGGGAGTCGAAGCCGCGCGGCGCGCACCGATAGACGAGATTGCCGGTTGCACGACTTGCGGCACACGTTCGCAAGCTGTCAGGCAATGGCAGGCGTCGCGGGGCGCGGCCTGCAAGTTCTGCTCGGCGATAAAGACGCGCGGATGACCATGCGCTACAGCCATCTGTCGGACGCCTACCTCAAAGCAGCCGTCGATGGCGTCGTGCTTGGGCGCTCGAACCCGGATCGAGCCAAGGTCGCATCGAACGCGGCGGCAAGCTGACGGGGCGGATTCAAGCCTGTGGCACCACTCCGTCGTCTGGTGACCAATCACTTCATTCTGTCCAACTTGTGCTGACCGGGAACACGTCTGAGATCAGAGTGAAGCAAGCCACGATTCGATGGCCTCGATATGAACTGCAACCGTTCCTTCGAGATCGTCGGGAACCGGTCGTCTATGCAATTTGCAGAAGTCGGCAATTGTTTTGTCAATATCGATCCACGAAGACGCGGCCAAGCCAGGTGCTTTCTCGTCTACGTCATCGCGGCGACTCGAACGACGGTCAAGTTCTTCCGGGTCCAGACTTCCCAGGACCTCGACCATGCGCTGGTAGACCACCCCATAGCGATCACCCATTTCGATGAATGGCGCGACCCCTTGTTCATCGAGATAGTCTGCCACAGTGGCGCTCGTGCCGTAGCTGCCCTTTGTCTTTGGGTGAGGGGTCAGATGACCGAAACTCTCACGTCCATCAGGATCAACCCAGCGGGCAAGTGGATAGAGTCGGCAGGCGAGGGGCCGGTCGGGATGGACGCTACAACCTTGCTGATTGAGGAAAATGCATGCGCGATTGTTCTCGTCGTGTGTGCGCAGGACGGTGCCACCAGCCTCTGTATGCTGCGCGATGAATTCCGTCGTCGTCATGCCAAGGCGTCGCGCAAGCCGCAGGATTTCGTAGGGACCGACGCGGATCACCTTGTTGTGACAGCAACGCGAGCAGGCGTTGCACTGATAGGAGAACACACTGTCGCGTTTGAGAGCAAAATCGACCCGGGCAAGAGTGTCGCTGTAAGACATGACCTAGGCTCCGGTAGGCAAGAGTCAGGAGGGCTGCGCGATCGATTTTGCTCGCTCGAATTGGCTTCGCTGCGAGCTCACATCTAGTCGCAATCGTCCTTGCCCTCCCTCTTTCCTTCGAACTTGCCCCACATCCTTCCGTCGAACTTGCCTTCCATCTTTCCCTGGAACTTGCCCTCCATCTTTCCTTCGAACTCCCCGTACTCCGGCTCACACTTGCCCTCAATTTTACCCTGCGCCCATGCGGTGGATGCTCTCATGCCCATGGCGGCACCAAACGCCGCCACCGCAGCTGCAAGCGTGAGGACGGCGCGACGTGTGATTTGTGGCTTCGGCAGATTGTCATCTGCTTTGTCTTGTTTGTTCATGTCCACTTTCTCCTACTTGCCCTTCGACGCTTCAGCAATCTGCCGTTACAACTTATCCGTCTATCATGCCAGCCGGATCGAGACACTTTCACAAGGGAAATTAAGGCCCGCGTGCCTCTTGGGAGAGCCCCTGCCGAGCGCGGTGCTTTCGCACCACGCGAGCGAAAGAAAATCGAGCCAAGGAAGCATCGAACGTCGCGGCAAGCTGACGGTCGGATTCAACCCCCGAAAAGGGAAAAAGATGGCACTCATTTGGCACCAGTTCATCGGCTGGAAACGCGCGGTTGCGTATGTGCTTGATTTTGTTGGTGATCCCAGCGGGAGTCGAACCCGCGTTACCGACGTGAGAGGCCGGTGTCCTAACCACTAGACGATGGGACCGATCGGATGGCGGCGCCGGCTCAAGGGCGGGCGCGTTTGGCTGAGGAGGGAGGACTCGAACCTCCAATCCCCTGATCCAGAGTCAGGTGCCTTGCCAATTTGGCCACTCCTCAGCGCCGCCTTCATTTATAACCACCCGCGCGCGCACTTCCAAGAGGCGGCGCGTGCCGACTAGCGGAAAGTCTCAAGATCGACAACAACGGGGCTGAGCAGGCGCTACGACCGATCGTGCTGGGGCGCAAAAATTGGCTGTTCGCGGGCAGCGAAGCGGCGGCACACCGAACCGCGATCCTGTGTTCATTGGTGCAGACCTGCAAGCGCCTCCAAATCAATCCGTTCGTCTACCTGCGGGACATCATCGAGCGGGTTTCGACACATCCGGCCAGGCTCGTGTTGGAGTTGACGCCGCGCGAGTGGAGGCAGCTGCGGGGGAACGCCGCTGGACGGTCTGCTGCCTGAACGACTCGCTGCTACCGCGAAACCCATCGTGGAGCCCTTGGGTTTCAGCGGAAATTCCATAGAACTACGAATCTATCGGACTTGGGATAGCGAAAATGCCCTCAGGTCTCCGCCGCTCTCCCGTCGTCGAAGCGGACGGCCGCGCGCCAATGGAGCGCCAGGCGGTAGCCAAGATTACGCGGGAGGTTCCACCAGATACCGACGCGCGACTTGCAGAGGAGCCGATCGAAGATCGACGGCAGCGAGTAGAACTGATCCGCGAACCACGCGACCCCTTGCTCCAGCTCGCGCGGAGACATGTTGCTTGGTCGAAAGACCGCGTCGACCTTGCCGTTGTAGCGGTCCCAATCCGTCGTCAGCAGGCGTCCGGTACGGACCATCTCGTCGAAGAACGGCGTGCCGGGCATCGGCACGACGATGCCTACCGTTGCGCTGTCGATGCCGATCCCTCGATAGAATCGTAGAGTGCGCTCGAAGATCCCCGAGTCGTCGCCATCGAGGCCGAACATGGTGCCCGCCTGAATGGCGATGCCGTGCCGGTGAAGGTTGGCCACCGCCCGCTCGTATAGACGCACCTGATTGAAGCGCTTCCCTTGCAGGTCGAGGCTGCGTTGAGAGACTGTCTCCAGCCCCACGAACAATGCCTTGCATCCGCTCTCTGCGGCGACAGCCATCAACTCCTCGTCGAAGGCCACGCGCATCGTGGTCTGCGTCGTCCACCACTTGCGATAAGGAGCGATGGCGCGGCATAACGCGAGCGCATAGGCTCGGTCGGCCATCAGGTAGTCGTCCCAGAAGACCACCGATTTGCCGGGCATCAGCGCCACCTCCCGTGCCACCTCCCCGACCGGACGCCGACGCTGCCCGCGCCCGTACAGGAAGGGGATCGAGCAGTAGCCGCAGCGGTGCACGCATCCGCGGGTGGCGATCGTAACTGCGCGTCCATAGCGTCGACCGCGAATGAGATCCCAGCGTGGCGCTTTCATGCCGCGTAGATCGGCGGGCCGACCGCGGTAGATATCCTGCCACCGGCCGCGTGCGAAGTCATTGACGACCTCCGGCCAGACGAGCTCCCCTTCGCCGATCACCAACGCGTCGGCGTGGCGCAGGGCATCCGAAGGCATGGCGGTGACGTGCGGTCCGCCCAAAACGACGCGCCGGCCGCGGGCGCGCAGCTGCCTGGCCAGCCGATACGCGTGCGCCGCCGCCGGGGTGTTACAGGTGATCGCAACCAGATCGGCGTCGCGATCCAAGTCGACGGGCTCAACGATCTCGTCGGTGTGGTGCAGCTCCACGCCCGGCGGCGTGTAGGCTGCGAGCAAGGGCATTGTGAGCTGCGGAAACCGGATCAATCGCCATTTGCGCAACCGCCGTGACGGTCCAGACTCGGGAGTGATCAGCTCGATCTTCATGCGGATGCCCTATACGTTGTCCGTCCCGAAACCTTGACCATCTCGAAATCTCGAAATCTCAAGTGAAATCGTGGTCACCCCCGGGGTGGGAGTAGCCAGGCATCGAATGCGTCCGTTGCATTGGTAAGACCTAGGCCGTTCGAGCCGTTCCGGAATTTTGTTCGTTCCGGTCATTCCGGCCCACGACCTACGTCCCTTGGCGCCCGGCGGGTTCTCAGACTGACACTGCGAACACTGCATCGGCACTGCATCTGTCCCAGATCGGATCACGCCACTGTCAAGCTGCGAGTCGGCTCCAGGAAGGGCTGCGAACAAGGAGGATGCTCGGTCCGCCTAAGCCCTGGTGCCAGTGTAGCTGCAAGGGTGAAATGGTGTTCGCCCCACACTTACGGAAAGTCAGTGCGCGTCGGCGGCTTGGCGCAGGGTTTCGGCGTGATGATTGACGAGCGCGTCGCATCGCGAAAGCAGGGCCGGGTCCTGGCAATGCTGCTCGATCATGTAGCTGAGCTCGCCGAGGTCGTGGACCAGCAGGCGCTGGCAGCGTTCGTACTCGCCACGCTCCTGCAGCGCTTTGAGCAAATCGCCGACGAGGTCTTCGAGCTCGCTCTCCTCGACTTCGACCGCGATGGCCAGCGCCCGTTCGATCGCGAAGGCGGAGTCGGGTTGCGCCAGGTAATGCTCGATGGTCTCGCGCAGCCGCGTCATCCCGGCTTCCTTCACGGGCACCGGGCTGGGACCGTCGATGACCCCCTCGAGTTCAAGCACGGTCGCGACCAAGCCGAGCGCGCCGACGTGGCGCGCCTCGTCGCGCGCCATGCCGAACCAGAATTCGTGCAGCGGCGGCTGGCCGGCAAAGATTTTGGCAAAGCGCGCATAGAGCGCCATGCTGCGCTTTTCCAGTGCGATCGTAGTCTCGAGCACTTCGCGGGTGGTCAACACGAACTGGATCTTAACGCCAGCGGTCGCCCTTCGTAAAGCCAATGCGCGCCGCCGCTGGGGGGTTGGCGAACGGCGACCCGCTCGCACCGGCGGGGAGTGTGCAGCAGGCCGTTTCAAAAATCTCATCGAGTCAGTACCTTACCAATGGAGCTATGCGTAACTCCGCGGGGCGCCGAGGTCGTCATCCGGAGCGGAAGGTGGGGATCGGGATTCTTCGCAGGCTCAGAATGACAGGGGTGAGGCTGCGCTCGGAATGACAAACATGAGGCGGCGCTCAGAATGACGGAGGGGTGCGGCGTTGAGAGTCATGCCAAAGCTCTCTCATCGAAGGAAAGAAGATCGGTATTGACTTCGACAATGAGCACCATCTATCAGACCTACCCTGCGCTGGCGTCGCTTGAACGGTCGCCGTTTTCGGCGATCCTTGGGCTCAAGGTCGAGTCGGCGACCGCGGGTGCAGCGGTCGTGCGCATGCCGTTCGCTTTACGCCTGCTCAACGACGGCGGTCCCGAGGTGCCGATCCACGGTGGCGCGATCGCGTCGCTGGCCGATTTCGCCGCCTGCGCCGCAATCTGGACGATGCCCGAAACGCAGCGCAGCGCTACTATCTCGATCACCGTGAATTACACCGCGCCGGGGATCCAGAGCGACCTGGTCGCGCGCGCCCGCGTGCGCAGCAAGGGCAAGCGCGTCGCGAGCATCGCCGTCGAGATTCACGACCAAGCCGGTGGGCTCGTGGCCGACGCCCTGGTCACCTACAAAATTGCATGACCGTCGTTTGCGATTTTCCGGCGACGATTCGATTCACTAGCGGGCGCCGCGGCGCGCGCAACCTCCGCACTTGAGAGGATACATGACGCAATTGATCACGATCGCTATCCCGCGAATCACCCGCATGTTTTTGCTGTTCGCCGTTGCTGCCGCGATCATCGTCGGCGCCGCCGACCGCGCGGGCGCGCAGTCCGTTGCATCGCCACTGCCGCTGACGATGGTAAACTCGGCGCTCTATTCGTTCGGCGAGATCGGCAGCAACGACGGCACGGTGCCGAAGGGCTCGCTCACGTTCGATGGGATATCGCTCTTCGGGCGCACCACCACGACCGTGCTCAATGACGGCGGCGTAATTTTCTCGATCGATCCGACGGGCACGGGCTACGCGATCCTGCATCGTTTCGCCGGCGCGCCCGACGACGGCGAGAATCCGCGTCACGACGCGATGACGCTGATTAACGGTGTTCTCTACGGAACGACGCTGCAGGGCGGCGCGCATAATGGCGGGGTGATCTTCAGTATCGCCACGGACGGCACCAGCTACAGCATCCTCCACGATTTCCGTCGCAGCTCGGGAGTCCAGTCGCATAGCTGCTTCGTCGAGTCGAACGGCGTGCTCTACGGGATGACCGCGAAAGGCGGCGGGCGCGACTACGGCGTGATGTTTCAGATCGCGCCCGACGGCAGCGGGTACCATCACAACTACAGTTTCAAGGCGGGCAGCGGCGCCGAGCCGCACGGCGCCCTCGCGCTTTCGGGAAGCGTCTTCTATGGCATGACCCGCAGCGGCGGCAAGCGCGGGCTTGGGGTCATCTTTTCGATCAATCCGAATGGCAGCGATTACACGCGCCTGCACGATTTCAAGGGCGGCAAATTTGACGGCGCCGCCACCGACCACGGCTACGTCGTCATCTCCGGGCCGATCATGTACGGGATGACCACGAAGGGCGGTGCGGCTAACGACGGCGTGGTCTTCTCGATGAATCTGGATGGGAGCAACTTCACGATCCTGCACACGTTCGGGGCGAAAGCCGGTGACGGCAGCAATCCGTACGGCTCGCTAATGCTCAACGGCAGCGATCTTTACGGCACCACCGCCAACGGAGGCAGTTTCGGCAAGGGCACGGTTTTTCATATCAGCACCGAGGGAGCGCCGTACACGGTGCTTCATTCGTTTGCGGGCAAGCCGGATGGGGAGCGGCCGATCGACAACGTTATCCAGATTAACGGTATGCTCTACGGCATGACGACCAAGGGCGGCGCCAACAAACTCGGCACAATCTTCGCGGTGCCGGTAACCGGGGATTGAGCGCGCGTCACTCGATTCGACGATGAACGATTCGCTGGGCGAGATTCGCCGCGCCGCCACGCGCCACGGCTTCAATCTAATCGCCGCGATTTCGGCAGATCGGTACGATCGTGCGGTCACGGCCGCGATGCGCACCGATGCCTTCGACTCCGCTGATGCGCCGGCGGCAGCGCGGTCGATCGTCGTCGTCGGCAATGGCGGCGGAGATTTCTGGCGCGCGTTCAGCGAGTTCGCCGAGCGCAATCCCGGATGGCGCGATCGTGCGAATCCGCTTGACGATTTCACCCGCGAAGTAATCGAGCGCGACGTCGTTCCCGCAGTGCGTCAGTCGGGTGCGCGATGCCGCACCGTCTATCCGTTCATGGACGGCGGCCCGACGCTCAACTTTATCGAACTGGCCAAGCTCGCCGGCCTCGGCGGTCCGAGCATCATCGGGGTCGTGGTCCATCCGGTTTACGGCCCGTGGATCGCGTTTCGCGCGGCGCTGATCGTCGACGTCGATCTGGATTCGCCGGGCGCGGCGCTCGGCTTCGACCCGTGTCCGGGATGTGTGCCGCGAAGCTGCATCGCCGCATGCCCCGCGAGCGCGGTCGCGTTCCCGGCCGGCTGGGACGTTCCGAAGTGCCTCACCCATCGCGTGGAAGTGGAGACCGATTGCGCCCTGCGATGCCACGCGCGCGCCGGATGCGTGCTCGGGCCGGAGCATCGGTATCCCGACGAGGAACTCGAGTACCATCAGCGTCGCGCGCTGGCGGCGATGCGCCCGTGGTACGAGACGCACCTGCGCCCGCGTGCTCCGTCATCCTGAGCCTGCGAAGGATCTCGCGCGGTCCTCCGCGCGTTATCCAAGCCCCTGGGCAATCATGTTGCCGCAAGACTTGGCGAACTACCCGAGCACCGCGAGCGTCAATCATGACGGTTTCAGACTTCCCGTTTGTAAGATGCGGGCTTCGCCCTGTGAAAACCCATAATCGATTGACTCTCGCGATGCTCGATGGTCGGCAGGGACGCTCGAGAGTGCGCGCGGCGGACCGCGAGATCCTTCGACTCCGCTCGCAGACTCGCTTCGCTCAGGATGACTAGCTCATGGATGCAACTTATTAATGGGACACCACGCTAGCGCAGATGTTTGGCGACGGCGGTTGCGAAGTAGGAAAGGATCATATCGGCGCCGGCGCGTTTGATCGACGTCAGCACTTCAAGCCTCGCGCGTTCCTCGTCGATCCAGCCGTTGATTCCCGCTGCCCGAATCATCGAGTACTCGCCCGACACGTTGTAGGCCGCCACCGGCACGTTGAACTCCTGCTTCACGCGGTAGATGAGGTCGAGGTAGGGCAGCGCCGGCTTGACCATCACGATGTCGGCGCCCTCCTCGAGATCGAGCGCCACCTCGCGCATCGCTTCGTCGCCGTTGGGCGGGTCCATTTGATAGGAACGGCGGTCGCCGAATTGCGGGGCCGATTCGGCGGCCTCGCGGAAGGGTCCGTAAAAGGCCGAGGCGAACTTGGCCGAGTACGCCATGATCGCGACCTCGGCAAAACCCTCGTCGTCGAGCGCCGTGCGAATCGCGCCGACGCGCCCGTCCATCATGTCGGAAGGGGCGACTATATCCGCACCCGCGCGCGCATGGGAAAGCGCCTCGCGCACCAGCAGTTCCAGGGTCGCGTCGTTGTCCACGTCCTGATTGCGGACCACGCCGCAATGGCCGTGATCGGTGTACTCGCACATGCAGACGTCGGTGATCACGACAAGGCCGGGCACGCGCTCCTTGAGCTCGCGAATGGTGCGCTGCACCTCGCCCTGATCGTTCCAGGCCTCGGTACCGGTCGCGTCCTTATGCGGGGGAATACCGAACAGAATGACAGCCGGCACGCCGGCCGCGAAGGTCTCGCGCGCCGCGCCGACCACGTTATCGACGGACATCTGTGCGACGCCCGGCATCGCGCCGATCGGCTTGCGCACGTCGCGTCCGGGACAGACGAAGTAGGGCTGGATAAAATCGTCGGGCGAGAGCCGGGTCTCGCGGACCATCCGGCGCAGCGTGTCGGTGCGGCGCAACCGCCGCGGTCGATTGATCGGAAATGCCATCGAGGTATACTCCCGGCGTGTGACCAGCCTTATTGGTGACTGATTATATTAGCGACTCTGTCGTGGTTGAAACCGTGCGATGCCAGTTCCGCGCCGGTCAAGCATAGTACTCCACGATCGCCGCGAGCAGCGCCTCGACGGTGTACTGCGTGGGCGCGATGACGACTTCGAAGCCATGCGCCCGCGCGGTTTCGGCAGTTATCGGCCCAATCGCCGCCGCCTTGATGCCCGCGACCGGCACGCCGGCCATCGCTACGAAATTCGTGACTGTGCTCGAACTGGTGAAGCTGACGAGGTCGATCGCGTTGGCCGCGATCAGCGCGCGAAGCCCTTCGGCGTCCGCGGCCGCCGGCCTCACGGTGCGATAGGCGGGCGCGACCACGACCTCGCGCGCGCCATGATGCCGCAGCAAGTCGGGCAGGATTTCACGCGCGACCTCGGCGCGAGGAATAAGGATTCGCGCACCCGTGATGCGTGGGGCGCCGATCGCGTCGATGACCGCCTCGGCGCGATATTCCGACGGCATCGCCGCTACGGTCAGGGCATAGCGCCGCACGCAATCCGCGGTCGCGGGCCCGATCGCGGCGATCTTCACGAGCTGCGGGCGTCCCAGCTCGCGGAGGTCGCAGCCGCGCGTGCGCATGCGATCGACGAAACGCTCGACGCCGTTTGCGCTGGTGAAGATTACCCAGTCGAACGATCCGAGCTCCGCGATCGCGCGGTCGAGAATCTCGTAGCTTGAGGGCGGCGCCATTTCGATTGTGGGAAATTCGATGGCCTCGCCACCGAGCGCGCGGATGCGCGCGGCGAAATCGCTCGCCTCGGCGGATGCGCGGGTGATCACGATGCGGCGAGCGAAGAGCGGCATCGCCTCGAACCATCGGAGTCGATCGCCGAGCGCGGCGCATGCGCCGACGACGATCACCGCCGGCGCCTTGAGTCCCGCCTGTGCGGCTTTATCCGCGAGGGTCGCCAGGGTCGCGACCACGGTCTTTTGGGCGGCGGTCGAGCCCGCCTGAATCGCCGCGGCCGGCGTCTCGGGCGGGAGTCCGCCCGCGGTCAGCCGCGCCAGGTTCGCGCGCATCCGCGCCGTCGCCATCAGGATCACCAGGGTGCCGTGCCCCTGCGCCGCGCGGGCGAGGTCGTCCCACGGAATCGCGCCGTGGGCGTCTTTGGCCGCATCCTGATGGCCGGCGATGAAGGCGACGAACGATCCGCGATCGCGATGGGTCAGCGGGATCCCGGCAAAGGCCGGCGCCGCGATCGCCGAGGTCACGCCGGGCACCACCTCGAAGGCGATACCCGCCGCCGCCAGCGCCTCGGCCTCCTCGCCGCCGCGCCCGAAGATAAAAGGGTCGCCGCCTTTGAGCCGCACCACGCGCCGGCCCGCACGAGCGCGATCGATCAGGATGCGGTTGATTTCGGCCTGCTCGGCGCTGCGCTGCCCGCCGCCTTGCTTACCGGCGAAGATGCGCTCGGCCGCGGAGGGTGCAAGGCGCAGCAGTTCGGGACTCACCAGGGCGTCGTAAACGATCACGTCGGCGGTGCGCATCACGGCGGCGCCGCGCAGCGTAATCAGGTCGGGCGCGCCCGGACCGGCGCCCACCAGAAAGACTCGGCCGCGAGCTTGATTGGCAGGGGTAGGCCGACGCTTCACGGCGCACACATTCAAGCGCTCGCGATCAGCTCGCGCGCGCCGCGATCGATCATCCGATAGCCGAGCGTCGCGCCGATGGCGGCAGCCGCCGGGGCCAATCCGTCGCGTCCATCTTCGATTCGATACGGCACCGCGATTTCACCGGCGAGGTTGCGCGAGCCGTCAACACTGAACAGCAGCGCGTTAAGTTTCAGCGTGGCGCCATCGACGCTGGCCTTGACTCCGACCGGCGAGACGCACGACGCGCCGATGGTCGCCAGGAACGCGCGCTCCGCCGCCACTTCCGCCAGCGCGTGAGCGTCGTTGAGCGCGGCCAGCGCGGCATCGATCTCCTGCGCGCCGGCGATCGGGCCCGCGGCAAGCGCCTCGATCGCGAGGGCGCCCTGCCCGCCCGACGGCACGAACTCGCGCACGTCGAGTTCGGTGAATTCGATGGCGCCCAATTTGCCGAGGCGGCGCAGCCCCGCAATGGCGAGAATGATCGCGTCGAAGTCGCCGGCCGCCAATCGCGCGAGCCGCGTATCGACATTGCCGCGCAAGGGCATCACGGCGAGATCGGGTCGCAGGCGCAGCGCCTCGAGCCGCCGGCGCGTTGACGATGTCCCCAACCGGGCGCCGTGCATCAATTCATTCCATCCACCGCCTGCATGCGTGATTAGCGCGTCGCGCGGATTCTCGCGCTGCGGCACCGCCGCGAGGCGAAACTCACTGGGCAGCACGGCGGGCAGATCCTTCATCGAATGCACCGCGATATCGATTTGGCCGGCGGCCAGCGCCTGCTCGAGCTCGCGGATAAAGAGTCCCTTGCCGCCGATTTGCGCGAGTGAAGCCGTGGTCAACTTGTCGCCGCTGGTGCTGACCGCGACGATCTCCGCGATCAGGCCGGGCAGCGCCGCTTCGATCAGTCCCTTGATCAGATTGGCTTGGGCGAGGGCGAGCGGGCTCGGACGCGAGCCGATACGCAAACGAAAACTCATCACTTGATACCGGCGATAGCGCGAGGCGTCACAGGTCGTCGTCCTCGTCGCTATCGTCGTCGATCAGGCCGCCGCCCTCGATGGCGAGTTCGGCGCTGAGCAGCCGCCGCGCGATTTCGGCGGCATGGACGCCGTCGCCAATACCGGCGCGGCCGTCGCGAATCCCGGACAAGATTCGATGCAGGAGTTTATTGACGAGCCCGCGCGTCATCGACTCGATGCGCTCGCGCTCGCCGGGCGCCAGGCTCTCGAGCCACGCGCGATGGCGTTCCAGTTCGAGCTCACGCAACTGCTCGACGCTCGAGCGGATATCCTTGATAGCAGGCACCAGATCGAGTCCGTCGAGCCATTTCAGAAACGATTCGACCTCGAGGTTTACGATGCCCTCGGCTTTCTCCGCCTCGCGTTCGCGATCGCCGATCGACTCCCGCACCACGGTGCTCAGATCATCGATATCGTAAAGGTAAACGTTCTCGAGCGCGTTGAGGCGCTGGTCGAAATTGCGCGGCACGCCGAGGTCGATCATGAAGACCGGCCGGTAGCGCCGATCGCGGATGACGCCTTCGAATTCGTCGGGCCCAATGACCGGCGTGGCGGCCGAAATCGATCCGATGACGATGTCGGCCATTTTCAAATAAGGATGGAAGCTGTCGAATGGGACCGCGGTGCCGTCGAGCTTGCGTGCGAGGGCGACGGCGTTGTCAAAGGTGCGGCTGGTGATCAGCAACGATTGGATGCCGAGGCGTTTCAGGTGGCGGGCCGTCAGTTCGGCCATCTGGCCCGCGCCGATCAAGAGGACGGTCTTGTCGGCCAAGGTGTCGAAGATCTTCGCCGCGAGGCCGACGGCGGCCGAACTCACCGAGACCGATCCATGACCGATCAGGGTGGCCTTGCGCACCCGCTTGGCGACGGAGAAGGCCTTATGAAACGCGCGATGGAGCACCAGCCCGGCAGTGCCCGCCGCGGCCGCCTGAGCGTATGCGTTCTTGAGCTGGCCTAAGATTTGTGGTTCGCCCACGACCATCGAGTCAAGACTGGCGCCGACGCGAAAGAGATGGCGGACGGCGGCGCGCGCCTCGTGCCGGTAGAGCGCCGGGCCGAACGCAAAGGCATCGACGGCGCGATCGGCGGCGAGAAATTCGGTCGCCTCGTCATATGCGCGGGTAGCGACTTCGGTCACGCCGATGATCTCGACGCGGTTGCAGGTGGAAATCAGGGCGACTTCGTGGATCGCGGGTGCGGCCAGCTTGAGGCGGGCGAGGGCCGTGACGATCTCGCCGTCCGCATAGGCCAGACGTTCGCGCACCGCGACTGGCGCCGTGCGATGGTTCACACCGAAGATGAAGAGTGTCTCGCGCATGGGGGTCTAACCGAAATTACCCCCATGCTTGCCCGGCGCCATCAGGCTGATGCCGACGAAAGAGCCGACCAGGACCGTGAAGACCACGATCGTGAGAGCCGCCGCGCGGCGCCCGCGCCATCCGACCGTCAGGCGCGACTCCAGCAATCCCGCGTAAAGGAACCAGATGACCAGCGTCCAGGATTCGGCCGGTTCCCACGACCAGAAGTGGCCCCAGGTGGCGTCGGCCCAGATTGCTCCGGTGACGATCGCCAGGCTGAGCATCAGGAAGCCCCAGCCGAGCAAGCGATAGTTGATGCGATCGAGCTTCTCGAGGCTCGGCGTGCGCTCGTCGGTGGGCAGCAGCGGGCGCTTCGCCTTGAGCCGCTTTTCGTACACCAGGTAAACCAGGCTGACGCCGGCAGCCAGCACGAACAGCGCGTAGCCTAGCAGGGCGAGGGTCACGTGTATGGGGAGCCACGCGCTGCGCAGACTTTGCGGCATCGTCAGGCGGGCCTGGCGCGTCGTGGCGGCATCCAGCGCCAGTACCACGAATATGATTGGTGCGACGTACACGCCAATCACGGGCATGCGCATGCGGATGATTACGACCAGGCCGGCCAGCGCGGTCAGCCACGCCAGGAACACCAGCGATTGGGCGAAGTCGGTCACCGGGACGTTGCCGGCCTGAATCCCGCGCATCAGGAGGTCGCCAGTCTGCATTGCGGCGCCGGCCCCCAGCAGCAGGGTGGCCGAACGCGCGAGGCGGCCGCGCAGTCCGCCCCGCTCCATCGCGAAGCCCGCGGCCGAAAACGCATAGCACACCAATGCGGGTATCAGCCAGATGGTGTTCATCGGATATTCATCGCGATTTGCCCGCGCGGCGATTAGTTGCGGATGATGGGCGATCCAGCGCGGCAGAAGGGAGCGCCGGGTCAAAGCCGAGCTCGGCGAAACTCGCACCGAGGAGGCGGTGGACGGTCGCCTCGGCGGCAGCGAGGTCGGCGCGGTGCAGGCATTCGCGCAAATCCGATCGCACCAGCGCGGTGAGCAGCCGTGTGCGAGCGCCAAGGTCGTGCTCGCGGGCTTGCAGCCATTGGCGCGCCGCCGCGAGTAAATCGATCATCAATTCGTATTCGAGGCCGAAGCGGTCTTCGAGTTCTTCACGGATTTTGCGGGCGAAGGCCGGGCTCGCGCCACCGGTCGAGACGGCGATTTGCAGGCCGCCGCGTTTGATCACAGCCGGTGCGATAAAGCTGCACAGATCGGGCACGTCCGCGACGTTGATCAGCACGCCGCGTGCGCGCGCTTCGGCTGCGGCGGCGCGCTCGGTTTCGACCTTGCCGCTAGCCTCGAAGGCGAGAAACGCGCCTTCCAGATCCCCCGGCCGATAGGTGCGGGCGCGGTGCCGAATCGTGTTGCGCCTGGCCATCGCGGCCAGCCCGGCGGTCAATGACGGGCTGACCACGGTGACCTCGGCGCTTGCGTCGACTAACGAGCGGGTTTTACGCTCGGCGATTTCGCCGCCGCCAATCACGACGCAAGGGCGCCCGCCCGCATCGACAAATATCGGCAAATATCCCATCGGATTCGGATTATCTTAATACAGCGATCTACCAGAAACATCATCGGCGCGGGGTTCTCGCCGGCTGGCGGTGCGGAATATCTTGATCCTGATGCGGCACGCCGCCAACAATTGACGCGGCGCCCAGGCGCAATCTCAGCGGAAGCGATGGAGCGCAGGCGGAGGTATAGATGGGATGAGCGGCGCAAGCATTCGCGCGATCAATCGTACTCGCGGCACGACCCTGTGCCAGCATCTCGAGGACGCTGGCGGTATTGCCGGCCAATCGCGCGGACTGCTCGGGCGCGATGGCCTCGAGTCAGGGCACGGGATGCTGTTTATTCGGGGCCGCTTCGAGCCTTTCATGTGGATGCACATGTTCTTCATGCGCTTCGCGATCGATATCGTATTCCTGGACCGCGACGACCGCGTTGTCCGCATCAGTCATGCGCTCAAGCCGTGGCGCGTGTCGGCGGTGGTTTTCGGCGCCAGCAAAGCACTCGAACTTGAAGCGGGCGCCGCGCTACTCAGCGACACTCGCGAAGGCGATTCGATTGCGTTCGAGTCCACCTAATCGATCGTCCGTTGCTGTGCTGCTAATGTTTCCTCGACGCGACGTTCCGTTGAACGCGAAAGCTTGGGTATGCGCTATAGCCTCCGATCGATTGATGTAAGGCCTTGTGGCGCTTCACAGCAAATTCATAGTCACCCTTTTTAGTGCGGCTCTGTGTGGATTAGTTAGAAAAAGTAACAAAGCTCCAGTAACGTCTACTAGCACAAACGATGCACACGATTCACCGAAGAATTATGTCTTGACTAATCTCGACGCTTACTGTTAAGTAGTGCCGAGGTCGCCAAATTCACCGTCTTCTGACGACGATGAGAGAATCGAGTCAGGCGGCTAAAGGCCTTGGCGTTAGAATGATCGAATAAAGCGCTCATGTAGCGCAGAAGAAAGGAGAACAGCAGCATGTCAGCACCAAGCTCTATGTGAAGAATCGCGAGCGTCTTTCCCGCATGGCCAAGGGCCAGACGATGACGGAATACGCGCTCATTCTGGCGGCGGTCGCGATCGTAGTGTTCATCACGTACGAAGTGATGGGACAGGACATCGGCAAGTTGGTCAACAACGTTGACAGTGCGCTGACCACGACCTGATCGCGGTCCAATAGTTTCGGTGATGATCGCGGCGGGCGCTTCGGCGCCCGCCGCTTTGCGTTTGAGCGGGCGCGGCCGGCACGTTCAGTTCGTCGGCGGCCGGCGAAGTCGATATCGAGTAAACCCCGCTGACAGATGATTTGAGGGGTCAGGAGAGTTCTTTTGCGGTCTAGGCAGTAGAATATAGATTCTCCTCAGCTTTGTTGCGCATTGGCAACATAACGCGCTGCTTTGCTGCACCAGGCCGGGCACACTTTTGGACTAGACTTACTTATATCGGTCTTAATCAGGCTATCTTAGCTGGCACAACACCTGCGACTGGAGACTGTCATCAAGGGAGGCGCGGACCAACCGCGTACCCAAGTACAGCCGTAAAGGCAACGAGGAGGAACTGTAGATGGAAAAGATCACGCGGATGTACCTGAAGGCGCGCGAAATGGGCAAGCGCCTGAGCAAGGGCCAGACGATGACGGAATACGCTCTCATCCTGGCGGCGGTCGCGATCGTTGTGTTCATCACG
>Ga0187864_10000133_pt1 | contig 84210 bp, 77 predicted proteins | sample June2016WEW_11_4_FD_132985 | JGI IMG/M metagenome (GOLD analysis project Ga0187864, IMG submission 132985) | Peatland microbial communities from SPRUCE experiment site at the Marcell Experimental Forest, Minnesota, USA - June2016WEW_11_40 | ecosystem: Environmental > Terrestrial > Soil >... | reverse complement strand
CCCGCTGTCGGCTGCCCAACCGCACCAAGCGCCGGTCGTATCCGCGGGAAGTGTGGGGCCGCGGCTATCGCTTTCCCAGCAGGCGAACGGAGGAAAAGTGAGTGGCATTGCGCTGAAGCGTGCGCCACGGTGGCGTGTGAGAAGATCGAGTTAATGGGTCCCACACAACCGGGCGAAATGCCGAAGCCCCCGATTCCGGGCGTCGAGAATCTGATCGCGGTCGGCTCCGGCAAGGGCGGCGTCGGAAAGACAACCATAGCGGTCAACCTGGCGCTGGCGCTCGTGCGGCTCGGCCGCCGGACGGCGCTGCTGGACGCCGACGTCTACGGTCCCAACGTCCCGCTGATGCTGGGCGTGGACCAGACGCCGGAGGCGCTCGGCGACCGCATACAACCGGTCGAGCGGCACGGGCTGAAGGTGATGTCGATGGGTTTCATCGCGCCCGGCGACAAGCCGCTCATCTGGCGCGGGCCGATGCTGCACAACGTGATCCAGCAGTTCCTGCGGCAGGTGGATTGGGGCGGCGTCGAATACCTGATCGTGGACTTGCCGCCCGGAACCGGCGACGTAGTGCTGTCGCTGGTTCAGACCGCGCCTATCGCCGGAGCGATCGTGGTGACGACGCCATCGGACGTCTCGCTCGAGGACGCCCGCAAAGCGGTGAACATGTTCCGGCAGGTGCGCGTGGAGCTGCTGGGCATCGTCGAGAACATGAGCTACCTGGTGTGCCCGCACTGCCAGAAGCGCGTGGACGTTTTCAGCTACGGAGGCGGCAGACGAACGGCCGGAGAGATGGGAGTGAATTTCCTGGGCGAAGTGCCGCTCGATCCCGAAGTGCGCGTGGGAGGCGACATGGGCGAGTCGGTCGCGCTGCGCAAACCGGACGATCCGCACGCCGCGGCATTCTACGAGCTGGCGCGAAACGTGGCCGCGCGCGTGGAAGCGCTGGGCGCGCCGAAAGGGCCGCGCATCGAGGTGACGGACTGACCGCTCTCTGACGGCCGCGGCTCAGTAACTTCCGACAGGCCGGAGGCCTGTCCTACAGCGCGAAGAACACATCCAGACGGCGCACCGCTTCGGTGCGCTCGAAGACGGCGGCGCTGGTTTCGGCGTCGAGGTCGAGGCCCTCAACCGTGCTCCGCGCACCGTCCGCACGGGTGATCTCGATCCGCGGCGGTCCCGATTGGTGAGCGACGACGGGCACCTGACAAACGGTGAATGCGAGCGTGCCGGGATCGAGGGCGAGATCGTAGAACGGGAAGGTTCTCGGCGCCGTCAGGAACTCGTCGCGGTTCACCAGGTGAGCACGGAACGAGAGCCGCCCCGCCTCGACGACGACACCCATCTCGCCGAGCCGCGAGATGATGTCCTCTTTCACCTGGCCGGTCATGCCGGGCTGTTGCACTCCCGCGAAACCGGGGGTGTGGGAGTAAGGATCGGTGGGGATGGCGCCGTACAGCTCCGGCGGCTTGTGCGCCCCGATGCCCTCGCGGATGTCCTGATAGTGGCGGCGCAGACGCTCGACCACCGATGCGTCTTCGCCTGCGGCGGCCGCGCGGTCCATCACTTCCTGAACCGCGAGCAGGAGCTTCGACACCATGTGCCAGTAGATGCAGCCCAGTCCTTCGTACTTGTAAAAGGTGCCCGAGCGGCCCGTGAAGGACTGATGATCGAACACCTCCTCATACAGCGCCAGGATCTGCGCGCGCTCTTCGTCCGGCAGGCCTAGCGGCGCGAGCGCTTCTTTGAGCAGCGTGGCGTTTCGGAAAGCGGCGTTGAAGTGAGAGACGCCGTTCACGTCCTGGACCACGATGCGGCGATCGGCCAGCGCTTTCGACTTCGCGACGGCCGCGGCGGGAATGTTGTTCTTCTCGAAAAAGCCTGGCAGTTTGCGGTCGGGATAGAGGACGTAGCTGTTCTGGTCGGCCCGGTAGAGCTTGCTGCTTCGGAGCGCGTCGAGCAGCGCGGCCGATTCGCGGGCGGAGAGCGCGCCGGAGCCGAGCACCGCCATCTGGCCTTCGAGCATCTCATAGAGCCGCCGGATCGCGATCCCGTCGCCCGCAACCTTCATGAGGTTGTAGGCGTGATAGAGGCCGTCGCTGCGGCGGTTGGCGCGAATCGAATGATCGATGTGCCGGAGCGCAACGTCGCAGAAGGCGGTCAATTCAGCGGCGGTGAGTGCGGTCTGCGTTCCCGAAAATCCGCTTGCGTAGAGCTGCGCCCGGTAGTCGCTGCCGACGACGCCCAGAGCGTCGAGGACGGCTTTGCGGTCGCGGTCCGAGATGGGGCCCTCGAGCAATCCCGCATGACGCTCCAGCGCTTCCGCGACCCGGTGAAAGGCCTCGGCGACTTCCGCGGAAACCTCGATCGGCTCGGTGAAAAGGCCGCGGCAGAAGGACAGGAACCGGCGCAGTGCGTAGAGCGTCACCATCGAGACGCCGGAGCCGACCAACGCATTGTTGGCGTCGTTCCACTCCGGCCGCTGCGTGTTCATCCACAGGCCAGCCTCGGGGATGTAGTTGAACAGGCGCGCCAGCGCCAGCACCAGCAGCTTCTCGGCCAGGTTCACGCGGTACGGCGTACCGTCTGCGCCCGGCAGAGCCTTGCCGTCGGCTCCCAGCGTGGCCGCGCGCCGGCGGATCTCGCGGTCGAGAGCGGCGTCGAAGTCGATGGTGTTGCGCGAATCCTCGAGAAGCGCCGCATACGGCTTGATGCGGTAAGGAACGTCGGCGTAAGTGAAGACGCGGCGCGCGAGCAAGTTCGCGAGAGCGCCCGGATGGTAGCGCGCCGAAACCTCCAGCAGCTTCAGAAGGTAGACGACCTGGTGATCGCCCCAGTATCCGATGTAGGACCAAGCGTCGTGCGGGTCGAGCACCTCCCAATCGAAACCGTCGCGCATGATGCGGTAAGGGTTGTAGCCGTCGGCGGTGGAGGCGCCGGCGAATTTGAAGATCATGCTCTCGACGTAGCCGGGGAACGAGAGCGCCAGCGCTTCCCAATTCTGGAAGATGTCGCGCCAGTTGCCCTGGTAGTTGAGGAGCCGCTCGCCGTGCTCGCCCTTCACCTCGATGGAAAAGATGTTCCAGGGGCGGCTGGGATCGCCGTGGCGGCGGCTGAAGGTGAGCGGCAGGTATTCGTGCGCCAGGCGCTCGAGATCCGGGTCCCGCCGCTCGCGCGCGAGCGCCAGGAGGCGGCTGTGAAGGACGGGGTCAGGGAGCGCGTCGAGGAACGCGGCTTGTCTGGCGGCGACGGCGCGGCTGGCCTGGGCGATGAACGCCTGGAAGTCCGCGCGGGAAATCCAGTAGCCGCGGTCGGGGATTCCGCCGCGCATGGTGTTGAACAGCGCGCTCGAAAAATGCCGCCAGGAGTTGAGATCGTCGCCGGTGACTTCGAGGCCATCGGCGCCGGCCACGATACGAACCAGGCTCTCGGTGCCGCGCTCGACGTCTTCGTCGAGTTGCGCGCGCAAGTTCTCTCCTGACTTGACGAGCCTGACCAGAGCCGCGACGCCCGCGGCGTCCTGATTGACCTCGGCCACCATGCGCCACTCTTTGCGCTCGCGGGCGGGAAGCGCCAGCCGGGAGTGGATGAAATACGCGCCGCGCCGGCCGCGGATCAGCGTTTCATCTTCCACCGCGAGACCCTGCCGGAAGCGGTCGAGCTGCGCCGCGCACAAGAGACGATGCGCCGGTTCGATGCCTTCCGACCAGACCGTGGTGGCGCGCAATGCTTCGCTCGGCTCGGGCCGGTCGGCCGGGATCGAACTGAGCTTGAAAAGCCCCAAGCCGGTGGCGGGATCGAGTTCGTTCTCCTTGTAGCCGTCCGCCAGCGTGCTGTACTCCATCTGAAACCGGCGCGTCAGGCCGTAGGGCATCAGGTTCTGAATGCCGTCCAACAGGTCGATGTCGATGGGCTCGCCGCCGAGGTTGACCAGCGCCGTGCGCCGCACGAAGCCGAAACGGTCGCTCGTCATCCACGCGCAGGAGAAGGACAGCCCCAGATCGTGGTTGACCTCCTCGAAGACGATTTTGTTGCTGTAGACGTTCTTCGCCAGGCTGCGCGTGATGCGGTACAGGCCTTCGTAACGCTGCGAGAACGGCTCCCAGAGCGAGGTTCGCCCGCCGCGCGTGCCCAGCACGATCGTCTTGCCGCCGGTCTGGTCCTGGCTGTCGTGTATGCGGTCGTCGGTGTAGTAGGGGAACAGCGCGTGGTCGGGATCGCGGCGGCCGGCGGTGAGGGCGCCCGTGCTCGAGACGAACATCCAGTGGTCGGAGTCGCTGACCAGGCTCATCAGGAACGGCGGCATGGCGTCGTAGTTGACGATGCGGTAGAAGCGCTCGCCGCCGATGTCGATGTGGCCGCCTTCAACTTTGCGAGAGCAACGGTTCAGGGGCGCTTCGCCGACGAAAGCGGTAGTCACTTGGCCTCCTGCGCATCGTAACCCGGCGACGTCGGCCCGGTCGGCATGAGGTCCGGATAAAGCCCCTGCATGGCCGGCTTGGCTTTGCGGCCTTCGGTGAACAGGCCCCAGTGACCCTCGGTGCCGCTCCCTTTCCAGGGCTCGTCAAACGCCTCGAAGAAGAAAACCGTCACGTCGTTGGCCTTGGCCCAGGCGGTCAGCTCCTCGTAATAGCGCTTCTGCTTCTGCTCGTCGCCGGCGCGCGGAGCGTTCTGCGGGCTGTTGGTGTAGGTGGCCCAGCCCGCCTCGCCGAGCACAATGGTCATCCCCGGGTGAGCCTTGCGCACGCTCTCGTAGTGCTTGATGGTCGAGGGCATGGCCGTATCGATATCCTTGCGGCCCCACATGGGATAGGCGTGCATGGTAATGAAGTCGACCACGCCGGCAAGTTTCGCTTCCGGCTGCCGCCAGTAGAGGACGTCGTCGGCGACCGTGACCGGGCAGCTCACCGCCTTCTTCACCTGCTGAACGTACTCGATGGCCCGCTCTTCGGTCAGCTTGTGGTCGGACCAGGACACGAGAATCTCGTTGCCGACGCTGACGGCCGCCACGATATCCTTGTACGCGTTCGCGAGGCGGATGCCGGTCGAGATCTGCGCGGCGTTCTCGGCTTCCTTGCCAGGGTGGCCATCCAGCCACACGCCAAGCATCACCTCCAGCGGGATCTTCTCGCGCCGGATGACTTCCAATACGTCCTCGGAGTGCTGGTCCGATCCGTAGAGACGAATGAGCTTCCAGTTCCTCGACAGGATCTTGAGGTCTTCGAGGATCTGCGCCTGCGTGGGGAATCGGTTGAGTTGCGGATTCTGGCCCGCGCGGTAGCCGGAGTAGTCGATGGCGTTACCGTGCCATTTCTGCACGGTCAGATCGGCCGCCAGCGCCGAAGACAGCAAGGCGGAGGCCAACAACAGGAAGGCGGGCCTGGCGACCCGCAGAGTGTGGGGCGGACCCCCTGGTCCGCGCTGGTCCCCCTGGACCCGCTTTCTCGCCGTTGCGTCAAGCTCATCGGTGCTACGGCCAGGCCGACGGGAGCGTCGGCCACGGACCAGGGGTTCCGCCCCACAGCTAGGAGTATGCGCCATTGTCACACCTCTCCGCGCCGCTCCTTCAGGTCCTCCTCGATCCTCACCATCAGCGTCTCGTCGAGGGGGTAAAGCTGCATAAGGGCGGTGGCGAGCAGCATCAGGGCGCAGGGGATCCAGCTCATCGACAGGATGATGCCGTGGAGCGAGCGGGCCGTCTGCGCCACGTTGGCCACGTAGCCGAAGTAGTCGAAGATGAGGCCGAAGATCAACGCGCCGATGGCCACCCCGGCCTTGGTGCTGAAGATGGCCGACGCGAAAACCAGCCCCGTCGTGCGCCTGCCGGTGCGCCATTCGGCGTCGTCGGCCGTGTCCGCGAACATGGCGAAGACCAGCGGCGAGTTGAACCCGATGATAAAGCTGGAGACGATCTGGAGCGCGAACATGAGCACGATATCCGACGGCCCGGCTAGGTAGAAGGCCCCGATCACGAGCCCGCCGATGCCGATGGCCATCATGAACAGGCGCTTCTTGCCGAACACCTTCGCCAGTTGCGAAGCGATCGAAACCGCCACCAGGAACGCCAGACCGTTCGAAACCAGGAACGGCCCCAGCAAATCCTCGCGTTTGACGAAGTACTTGAAGTAGTAGGCCGACGCCGATCCCTTGATCACGAACGCAGCCAGAACCAGGAGCAGCACGCCCACCAGAACGAGCCACGGCCGGCTGGTGAAGAGATCGCGGAGATCGCGCTTGAGGTCCGATTTCTGCTGCGGAGGCGGCGTGACGCGCTCGCGGGTGCTGGCGAAACAGAGCGCCAGCATCAGGACCGCCAGAATGCCGTACAGCACCATGGTGAGCTGCCAGCCGCGTGCGTTGTTGCCGTGGCCGAAGAACCCGACCAGCTTCAGCGTGAAGTACTGGACGAAAACGCCCGCCGTGAACGCGCCGATAAAGCGGATCGAAGCGATGGAGGTGCGTTCCAGCGAGTTCGGCGTCATCACGCCCATGAGCGCCGTGTACGGGATGTTCACCGCGGTATAGAGGAACATCAGGAGGCTGTACGTGATGTAGGCGTAGACCAGCTTGCCGCCGCCGCTGAGGTGAGGAGTGGTGAAGGTCAGCACGCCGGCCACGGCCAGTGGCAGCGCGAACCACAGGACATAGGGCCGGAAGTGGCCCCAGCGCGTTTCGGTCCGATCTGCGATGGCTCCCATGACGGGGTCGGCGACGGCATCGGCGAGGCGCGTGACCAGCAGCATCGTGCCCACGGCCGCGGCGGAGATGCCGAAGACGTCGGTGTAGAAGATCATGAGGAAGAACTCGAAGGTCTTCCAGTAAAAGTTCGAGGCTGCGTCCCCGAGGGAATACCCGATCTTCTCCTTGAGGGAGATCCGGTCTGCCAACGGGATCTTTTCTGTCGCTGTGGTCACACGATCCTCCGCATGGTGCGCGAGCGCGGTTGGAGGACAGAATCGATCCGCCGCAGTTCGTCGGCCGAAAACTCCAGGTTCGAGAGAGCGGCGACGTTCTGCTCGATCTGCTCGACCTTGCTGGCGCCGATCAGCGCGCTGGCCATCGAGCCTTCGCGGAGAACCCACGCGAGCGCCATCTGCGCCAGGCTTTGACCGCGCTCGCCGGCCACGGCGTTGAGGGCCCGCACCTGCGCCAGATGGGCCTCGTCGACATCGGCCTTCTTCAGGAAACCGTGCGGTTTGGAGGCCCGCGAGTCGCCGGGAATGCCCGCCAGATACCGGCCGGTCAGGAGACCCTGCGCCAGCGGGCAGAACGCGATGCCTCCTATGCCCTCGCTCGCCAGTGTCTTGAACAGCCCCTCTTCCGGAATCCTTTGGAACATCGAGTACTTCATTTGGTGGATCAGGCAGGGTGTTCCCAAACCGCGGAGAATCGCGGCTGCGCGAGCCGTCTGCTCGGGATCGTAGTTCGAGACGCCGGCGTAGAGCGCTTTGCCCGAGCGCACCGCCTGGTCGAGCGCCCCCATCGTCTCCTCGAGCGGAGTCTTTGGATCCGGGCGATGCGAGTAGAAGATGTCCACGTAATCGAGGCCCATGCGCTTCAGGCTCTGATCCAGGCTGGCCAGCAGGTACTTGCGCGAACCCCACTCGCCGTAAGGGCCGGGCCACATCAGGTAGCCGGCCTTCGTGGAAATGATGAGCTCGTCGCGATACGGCCGCAGGTCCGCTTTGAGCGCTTGCCCGAAGGCCTCCTCCGCCGATCCGGGCGGGGGGCCGTAGTTGTTCGCCAGGTCGAAATGGGTGATGCCCAGATCGAAGGCCCGGCACAGCATGGCCCGGCTGTTCTCGAAGACGTCGACTCCGCCGAAGTTGTGCCAGAGCCCGAGAGAAATGGCGGGCAGGCTCACGCCGCTCGATCCGCTGCGCCGGTAGATCATCGTGTCATAGCGTTCGCTCTTGGCCGTATACACTGTCATCCTCCTCGATTCACTGCTCCTTGCCCGGTCCTTCACGCTAGCAGAAAGGGAACCTGTGGATCAACGCGAAGCGTTCGACTACAATCACTAAGTTGGGGTCTATTACTATGAACGCAGTCCTGCCATTCTTCATGTGCGCTTGTGCGGCTGCCGCCGCGGCTACGGTCGAGATCAAGGTGGACCAGGCCGGCTACCCAGCCGGCGCGGTCAAACTGGCCATGGTGGTCTCCAAAACCGAGGCCGGGGATTTTACCGTCCGCCGCGCGGCCGACGGCTCGGTGGCTTTCCAAGGCAAACTGGGGGCGCCGGCGGCGGATGCCGATAGCGGCGACCGCGTGCAAACGGCCGATTTCTCGAAGCTCGATTCGAGCGGTAGATACTACCTCGACGTCCCCGGCGTGGGCCGAAGCTGGAATTTCGCCATCGGCCCGGACGTGTATTCGCGCGTGTACTATCTCGCCATGCGGGCGCTATACGGCCAGCGCTGCAACACCGCCGTCGATTTGGGACCGGAGTTTCCGGGCTACAGCCACGCCGCCTGTCACCTGAACGGCGCCTACCATCCGTCGTCTGGAAAGACCGGGCCGCGCGCCCCTTCCGGAGGCTGGCACGATGCGGGCGACTATGGCCGGTATATGGTGAACTCCGGAATCACCACCGGCACGCTGCTCTGGACCTGGGAGATGTTCGCCGCACGCATCAAGGACGTGAAGCTCAACATTCCGGAATCGGGGAACGGCACGCCGGACCTCCTGAACGAAACCCGGTGGAACCTGGACTGGATGCTTTCGATGCAGGATGAAGACGGCGGCGCCTGGCACAAGCAGACCACGGAGGGGTTCGGCGGCTTCATCCCGCCGGAGAAGGACACGGGGCCGAGCTACGTGGTGGGGACCGGCAGTGCGCCCTACAAGAGCTCCTGCGCCACCGCCGACCTGGCTGCGGTGGCGGCGATCGCAGCCCGGGTTTACCGCCCGTTCGACCAGGCATACGCCGACCGCAACCTGGCCGCCGCGCGCAAGGCCTGGGACTGGCTCGGCAAGTATCCGAATGTTCCGTTCCTGCACGACCCTCCCGGAATTCGAACCGGGACGTACGGCGACCCGGACTGCGGAGACGAGCGGCTCTGGGCCGCGGCCGAACTGTGGCGCACCACGCGCGAGGATGTCTACCAGCGCTATTTCCTGGCTCATTATGGCGAATACGCGAAAACGCTCGCGCCCCGCGTCCGGCCACCGGAATGGAGCGGCGTGGCGCCTTTCGGTATGTGGACCTATGTGCTGGGCGGCGGTAAGGACGCCGCGGCGGTGGAGACGATCCGCAGCCGCTCGGCGACCGCGGCCGACGACATCGCCGCCCGCGCGAGCCGCAACGGATACCGCATCACTCTGCTGCCGGGAGATTACGTGTGGGGTTCGAACGCGATCGCTGGGAACTACGCCCTGCAACTCCTGGTTACGAACGCGCTGCGGCCCAACCCGCGGTACGTCGAGACCGCGCTCGACACCGTGCACTACCTGCTGGGCCGAAACACGTTCTCGCTCTCGTGGGTGACCGCGGTCGGGGAGAATGCCTATCGGCACCCGCACCATCGCCAGAGCGCCGGCACGGGGAAGCCGGAGCCGTGGCCGGGGTTCCTGTCCGGAGGGCCGAACGCGGACCGTCAGGATGCGGTGGCCAAGGCCTTGCCGCCCGGCCTCGCTCCCGCCAAGGTCTACGTGGACGAGCAGGCATCCTATTCGACGAACGAAGTCGCAATCAACTGGAACGCCGTATTGGTGTTCATACTGGCGGCGACCGCTCCCTGACGGTCGCGGTTCGGTGCTGGCGGCACGGAACCGCGCGCGTAAGCAAGCGGAGAAAGGGACTCTTACATGCAATACGGTCACTTTGACGACAACAACAAAGAATACGTCATCACCCGTCCCGACACCCCTAAGTCGTGGAGCAACTACCTGGGCACCACCGAATACGGCGCCATCATCACGAATAATGCCGGGGGTTACAGCTTCTATCAGTCGGCCGCCCAGGGCCGCTTCCTGCGCCTGCGTTTCAATTCGCTGCCCATGGATCAGCCGGGGCGGTACATCTACCTGCACGACCGCGATAGCAAGGACTACTGGTCGGCCTCGTGGCAGCCGGTGGGCAAGCCGCTCGATCGCTATAAGTCGGAATGCCGTCACGGGACGGCTTACACGGTCATTTCCTCGGAGTACAGCGGCATCCGTTCGGAAACGACTTACTTTGTCCCCCTGGGGAAGACCTTCGAGTGCTGGCACGTCAAGCTGACCAACCTGGGAGACAGGCCTCGCCGCCTGAGAGCTTTCACCTATGTCGAGTATGTCGGCAACTGGAGCGCATTCGACGACCAGGTGAACCTCCAGTACACGCAGCACATCCTCAAGATGGATGTCCTCGGTAACATCATCGACCACGGCACCAACGTCAATCTCCCTTACATGCCCGACAATCCGGGGGAGAAGGACCAGGGACGCCACACCTTCCTGGCCGTCGTCGGCGCAGATGTGTCCGGCTACGACACGGATCGGACCGCCTTCATCGGGACCTACCGGGGCTACGGCAATCCCGCGGTGGTGGAACTGGGGCAGTGCACCAACTCACTGGCGGCCGGCGACAACGGGTGCGGAACGTTCCAGATCGACATCGCGCTCGATCCCGGCGAGACCAAGGAGTTCCTGGTGCTGCTAGGGGTCGGAGCGGCGCACGACGTGGGTAAGCGGGTTGTGGCCGAATTCAGCACCGTCGAGAAGGCCTCCGAGGAACTGGCCAAGCTGAAGCGCCATTGGTACGACCGGATCCGGGGGCTGACGGTGGAAACGCCCGACGCCGAGCTAAACAGCATGTTGAACATGTGGAGCTCGTTCAACTGCCTGATGACTTACGCCTGGTCGCGGGCGGCCAGCCTGATTTATGCCGGCGAGCGGGACGGACTGGGGTACCGGGACACCGTCCAGGACATACTTGGGGTTCTGCATGCGATTGCGGGAGAAGCCGTCGAGCGCCTGGAACTGATGATCACCGGTCAGGTCTCGACGGGCGGGGCGATCCCCGTGGTCAAGGCGTTCACGCATCGGCCCGGCTCTGAAGAGCGACCACTCGAAAAAGAGTACCGCTCCGACGATTGCATGTGGCTCTTTAACACCATCCCGGCCTATGTCAAGGAGACCGGGGATCTTTCTTTCTACGGCAAGGTGTTGCCTTACGCGGACCAAGGGGAAGCGACCGTCCTGGGCCACATGCGGCGGGCTATCGAGTTCAGCCTGGAGCGCTCCGGAGCGCATGGCCTGCCGTGCGGCCTGCACGCGGACTGGAACGATTGCATCCGATTGGGGCACCAGGGTGAGTCGGTGTTTGTGGCTTTCCAGTTACGCTACGCCCTGGCCGTGTATGTCGAGGTTTGCCAGTTACTGGCGAAGGCCGATGAGGAGAAATGGGCGCGAGAGCGACTGGTCCAACTGGACGCCAACATCGAGAAACACGCCTGGGATGGACAGTGGTACTTGCGCGCCTATGCGGCCGACGGCTCCAAGTTCGGCACCGACGAGAATCCCGAGGGCAAGATTTTCCTGAACCCGCAGTCCTGGAGCGTGCTCAGCGGGCACGCCGGCGACGACAAGGCGCGGCAGGCGATGCAATCCGCCCATGACCGTCTGGCCACCGAGTGGGGACTCGCGATCCTGGACCCGCCCTTCGTGAAGACCGACTTTCACATCATGCTCGCAGCGCTGTTCAATCCGGGCATGAAGGAAAACGGGGCCATCTTCAGCCACACGCAGGGCTGGGCGGTCATCGCCGAAACGATGCTGGGGCACGGCGACTTGGCTTACCAATATTTCAGGGCCTACTTACCGGGAGCCTATAACACCAGGGCCGAAGTCCGCGAGATCGAGCCCTACGTTTACTGCCAATTCACCCACAGCAAGTACAGCCCGCGCGCCGGCGCCTCGCGTATTCCGTGGCTGAGCGGGTCCGCCACGTGGTCCTTCTTCGCCGTGACCCAGTACATCCTCGGACTGCGGCCGGAGTACGGCGGGCTCACAATCGACCCCTGTATACCAGCCGGCTGGAAAGGGTTCAAGGCCACCCGCACCTTCCGCGGGAAGCGGGTGAACGTCGAAGTGACGAATCCGTCCGGGGTCCAAAAAGGCGTGAGGAAGCTGGTGCTCAACGGCGAGCCGCTGAAAGGCAACTTCATCCCAGCGGAGAAGCTGGCGGCGGAGAACCAGGTGCTCGTCGAGATGGGCTGACGGGGCTATTCCTTCTTGGTTGCCTTGCCTTCCATGATGTTGGTCCAGGCGGTGCCATCGGGCGAGTAGTCGAAGCGGAAGGTATAGACGGTGGGAGAGACCACCTTGGCGACGAAGCGGCCTTTGAACATGTGGCCGCCGAAATCGGAAGTGCCGGTCCAGGTCCAGGTGTCGCCTTCGACGGCCCCTTTGTAGACTTCATGCTCACCCGCGTTGTCGAAGCTGTCGAAGGTGTAAACCTGCTCCTTGGCGTCGTACCCCATCACTTCCAACTCGTGTATCGGCCCCATCGGGCTCGTGCCGGACGAGCGGATCACGAGGAAGAAGCCGCCGGGGAAGATCTCAGCGCGGTCGGTGCCGGTCGATTTTCCGCCGGGGAAAGGACCCATCGGTTTCATCTCCGCTTCCGAGTTCCACGTGCCGGCGAAGTAGGCGAGTTTCTTGTGCTCCGGGCTCGGACCCGGCATGTTGGGCTGCTGCGCTAGCGCCGCTCCGGCGAGTGCGCACAGAACTGTGAGCGTGAGGGAAGCTTGACGTGTCATTGGTTGCGTCTCCCAGGGTTTGAGGTTGCCCAGGTCCGGCCGGAAGCCGGACTTGTGCCTGCTATCTTGATGTGCGGCAGCGTTTCGGCGCTGCTCTTTTCTTGAAGGGCGAAGGGTTTCGACGCTACCTCGCGCTGGGCTGGCGCGTGTAGGCCCGGCGCAGGCTGCCGCCGGGAACCGGACCCGGGGGCTGCGGGCCGGGGGGTGGCACCTCTTCGGGCGCCGGCTTCTTGGGACGGGCGTTCAGCTTGGCCGCGATCACCTCTTCCTTGGCCTTGTCCCATTTCGGCGTGCCCGGTTCGACGCCCTTGGCGCGCACTTCATCGTCCGTCACTTCCTGCGCCATGGGCAGGTACTTCTGGAGGTAGTTTCGGATGCGGTCCTGAGCCAGGCGCACCTGCGAGCGCAACAGCAGGAACAGGATCTGGTCTCCGGGCGCCTTCGACAGCACCTGGTACAGGTGGGACGGGCGGGTCAGCTTGGCGGACTTCAGCTCCCGCTCCAGTTTCTTACTGCGGGCCTCAAGCTTGTGCCAGGCGTCCACATCGGCCTTGGGAATGGCGGCCGCCTTCATCAGCGCCGCCCTCTCCTTAGGAGTCAGCTTCTCGGTGAGGAGGTCGAGAAACAGGCCGAAGTTTTCGACCGGGAAGCGGACGCCGACGGGAATCAACTGGCGGACCTTGTGCAGCCTGGCGAAGCCCGCCAGGTTGAGCTTCGGCCCGGCCAGTGCGGGGGAGAACAGCGGCAGCAGCTTCTCTTCCTCGAAGGCGCGCAGCACTTCGCCGGGGTTCGTGTCGTCGGCGATGTGCCGCAGCTCTTCCATCAGGCGGCGCGGAGGGATGAGGTTCTCCAGTTGTTCCAGGCGGACGTTTTCGTACTGCTGCGCGGTCCGTTCGTCGATGGTAAAGCCCAGCCGCACCCGCAGCCGGACCAGCCGCAGGATGCGGGCCGGGTTGTCGTAGAGGGCGTAGTTGTAAGCGGCGCGCAGCTCTTTGCGCTCGAGATCGCCGAGCCCGTTGGTAGGATCGATGAGCAGGCCGCGCGAGGCCCGGTTCAGAGAAAGCGCGACGGCGTTGACCGTGAGATCGCGGCCTCTGAGGTCCTCGTGAATCGTGGCCGGCTCTACTACCGGCCTGCCGCCCGGCTTGGCGTAGCGCTCCCGCCGCGCCATCGCGATCTGGGCCGTGACTCCGCCGGGGAAGCGGAGTTCCACCAGCTTGCGGTGCTCGTCGTCCTCGATCACCTGGGCGTGGGTCTTCTTGGCCACTGCCTTGGCGATTTTCGGGGCGTTGCCTTCGATGGTGAAATCGAGGTCGCGGATAGGGAAGCCGCCCAACATATCGCGCATGGCTCCGCCCGCGAGAAACAGGCTGACATTGGCCTCCGCCGCCGCGGCCTGGACCTCGCTCACCACGCGATTCTGGTCCGCGCTCAGGCGGCTCTCCAGCATGAACATGTAGTCGCTCATATCGCTCGTCGCTCGCATCCTGCCGCCCCGCACTCGGCCGGCGGCGGGAGAAAACTACGCACGCGGGTGGTGCCGGTCCACGATTTCGCGGAGCCGCGACCTCATCACATGCGTGTAGATCTGTGTGGTCGAAATATCGGCGTGGCCCAACATCGTCTGGACGCTGCGCAAATCGGCTCCCCCTTCGAGCAGGTGCGTCGCGAAACTGTGGCGCAGCACGTGAGGCGTCAGCCGCCGCAAGATACCGGCCTTGGTCCCGCAGTGGCGCAGGAGCGTCCAAAAGCACTGGCGCGTCATCCTGGTCCCGCGGGCGGTCACGAACAGGTATTTGCTGCCACGGCCCCTCAGCAGGAGGGGTCGTCCCGTCCGCTGGTACTCCGCCAGCGCCGCGACCGCGGAACGCCCCACCGGAACCAGGCGCTCCTTGTTGCCCTTGCCCATCACCCGAACCACCCCTAACTCTTCGTTCACATCGGATAATTGCAGTTCGCACAGCTCGCTGACCCGCAAGCCGCTCGCATAGAGCAGCTCGATCATGGCGCGGTCCCGGACGCCGGTCGGCTTGGCGGGGTCCGGAGCCTCGATCAGGCGGTCTATTTCACTATGATTCAGGAACTTAGGAAGGTTCTTCCACTGCCGCGGAAGCGCCAGCGAGGCGGTCGGATCTCCCGCCATTCTGCCTTCCCGGAGCAGATAGGCCACGAAGTTTCGCACCGTGGTCAGGTGGCGCGCCACGGAACGGCTTCCAAGTCCTTGCTGGTAAAGCGCTTGGAGGTACAGGCCGATGGCTTCGGCGGAGGGGAAATCCCGGCCCGGCCCGGGGCGGCATCCGGCCGCGAATCGCTCCAGGTCGCTCCGGTAGGCCTCCAGCGAATTCTCCGCCAAGCCCTTCTCGATGCGGCAGAAATCGAGAAAGGACTGCACCTCAGCCGGGATAGAAGCCACGCCGGGCATTCGTGCCAATGATACAATACTTCCGAAATTGTTTGGAAGGAAAGCTGGCTCCGTGGCGGGTTCTACCAACAAGAAGGTCATGATCCGGCGGTTCGACAGAGAGTCGCTGCCGGGGTTCGTGAACCCACAGACCTATCAGCAAGCCGGCGGCGTCGAGATCCTGACGGCCTCGGGGAACGCGCTCGTGGTCCCCTATGGAGAGGTAAAGGCCCTTTATTTTGTTAGAGATTTCGATTCGGGGGAGCCGCCCGCCGAAAGCCGCCTCTTCCAGAACCGCCCCAAGATGAACGGCGTCTGGATCCGGATGCGGTTTCGGGATGGCGAGGTCATGGACGGGCTGATGCCCAACAATTTGTTACAGTTGGAGGCCTACGGCTTCACTTTCGTGCCGCCCAACGCCGGCTCGAACAGCCAGAAGGTGTTCGTGCCCAAGGCCGCCCTGACCGAATTGCAGATCGTAGGCGTGGTGGGAAGCCCGCTCCGGCCCCGCAAAGCCCGCCCCAAGCCACAGCAGCAGATCGAGCTGTTCGAGTGAGAGCCGGGACCCCGGGCTGGCTCAGCGGGCGGTGGGGACTGCGCCCAGCGTCCAGTGCGCCAGGTCCAGCCAGCGGTTATCGCTCGTGGCCTGCACGAACGTGACTGTTTCGACCGGGAAGGTGCGCTCGCCTTTGAACTCCGCCCAGCGTCGTTTCGCCGCTTCGCGGGCTGCGGAAACTTGATCCGGAGAGAGCTCCTGCGCCAGCGTGATGTGCGGGTGATAGCCGAATGGCTCGGCAAAAGCGAGAGGCCCGGCGTTGAATTGCCCGTGCATCCGCTTGAGTTCCTCCCGGCCGGCGCCAAGACCGATGTAGATCACCGATGTGGTGTCGAAGATTTCGACCTGGCGCGTCTCGATCTCGAAGGTCGGAACGTCGGCAATCCATCGGTTCAACTGCTCGACGGCGGCCTCAATGGGAGCCGAAACCGGCCGTGGCGGAAGGATCGTCACATGCGCGCGCGGCACGCACGCCGGGACCAGCGCCCGGCGAAGATGGTCCAGGAACTCACCCAGCGGACCTGGAATGTAGGTGACCAACGCGAAGCAATTGATCGGCACGGCGCCGTTATTGCCGCAAGGCATCGACTCCCATCCTAGCGGGTTTGCGCTGTTTTCGGTACAACCCATAGCTTGCTTATCGTTCTATGACCTTTGGCTGTTCACCGTCTGGTACCACCGGCCCAACGCCCTCGGGAGGCTGCTCCGTGACGGCCCACTGCGCCTCTTCCAGCCCAACATACTTGCAGATTCGCAGCGCGCCTTTCTCGTCCTCGAGGATGTCGCCGATGCGCAGCGGCTGCTCGGAGTCACGCAACGCGGCCCAGGCGGCGTACAGGCCGGGCGCCTCGATCTGGCCGTTCTCGGTGTAGTCGCGGGGGCGCACCTGGCTGGTCCCGGCGGTGTGAGGCGCCGACCGGAACGGTTGGAGTTGCGAATCCCGCAGCCGGTGGATCTTGAACTGGGGCATCAAAGCTATTCTACGGCGGGGCGGCCCGGTCCGCATCCGTCCGGCCCAGGGCGATCCAGCGCCGCACCGCCGCGGGGTCCCAGAACACCGCCTTACGCACCGGTCCCAGGTTCTCGGAGGGCACGATCACACGGGTCTCGATGCCGCCGTCCGGGCGGGGCGGCTTGGGCAGCAGAGTCCGGCACGCCCGCACCACGGCGCGCAGCGGCGAAGAAGGGGCCCGGTCGAGGACGTCGATGGCCACGATCTGGCCGGCCCCCATTTCGGACGCCGCCCACAGCGGCAACGCCCCCAGCAGGCCGCCATCCGCGTAGAGCCCGGTTCCCAGCCGGATCGGCGGGTAGCTCAGCGGCACGGCGCAGGAGGCCGCCAGGTGGCGCCACGTGATCTCGCCGTTCCGGAACAAGCGCGGGCGTAGGGTGCGCAAGTCCACGGCGACGATGCCGACCTCGACGCGGGGCCGGTAGGCTTTCCAGAGCGATTCGATCCGGGCGTGGAGCGGCGCCGGGTCGAAGACGCCGTGCCACGGTAGCCGCGGGCCCCGGATGGCAGCCAATCCCGCGCAACGGGGATCGAGCCAGAGTTCGATCAGTTCGCGCGGCTGCGCTCCCCCGGCCACGGCCCAGGCGTTGAGCGCGCCGGCCGAGGCGCCCACGACGATCTCCGGGCTGAAGCGGGCCGAAAGGACCTCCCAGACCCCGGCCTGGTAGGCGGCGAAGGCCCCGCCGGCCGAGAGCACCAGCGCTTTTTTCGGACCCGCTAATGGCATTTCCTCTACCGCATTTGGGACAATGTGTGCGACACCACAATGTCCCGAACCACGTTGACGCTGATCCTCATTATCCTCCTTGGAATTGCAGCGGCCGTGTGGATTCACGAGCGCAGCACGGCTGCCCCGGCAGTTGCCTTCGCCCAGGTGAGGCGGGAAACGCTGGTCAGCAACCTCACCACTAACGCCAAGATCGAGCCTTCCGCCTGGGCGGAGGTCCACGCGGAGCGGGCTGGCGTGGTCGAGCGGGTGGCCGTCCACAAGGGCCAAATGGTGCGCAAAGGCGATCCGATCGCCGAGCTGACCTCCCAGGATGCCCGGGCGGAAATGGCTTCGGCCGAGGCGGCGGTCGCGGAAGCGCGCGCCCATCTCGAAACCATCCTTCACGGCGGAACGGCACAGGCGCAGGTCGATATCGCAAACGAGATCGCGCGCAACCGGTTGGAGCTCGAAGCCGCCGAGCGCGACGCCGAGATCACCAAGCGCCTGGCCGCCAAGCAGGCCGCCACCGGCCAGGATGCGATCGACGCCTCCCAGCGCGTCGAGCGGCTCCGGGCGGCGATTGCAGCTCTGGAGAAGAAACGCGCGGCCCTGGTCAGTTCGACCGACCGTGCCGCGGCCGAGGCCAAGGTGCGCCAGGCCGAGGCCAGCCTGGATCAGGCCCGGCTGCGCCTCGAGCACAGCGCCATTCTCGCCCCCATGAACGGAACGGTCTACGATCTGCCCGTTCGCCAAAGCGCATTTTTGAGCGCCGGCGATCCGGTGGCCGGCGTCGGCAACCTGCAACGCTTGCAGGTCCGCATCCAGGTGGATGAACCCGAACTCGGGCGAGTGGGCGTGGGAATGCCGGTCACCGTGACCTGGGATGCGCTGCCCGGGCGGCAGTGGCAAGGGACCGTGGAGAAGATGCCCACCGAGGTGACCCCGGTCGGCACGCGGCAGGTAGGCGTCGCCCTCGCAACCATCGAGAACTCCGACTTGAAGCTCGTCCCCGGGACCAACGTGAACGTCGAAATCGTGTCGCAAGTGGTCGCCGGCGGCCTGACGATTCCCAAGGAAGCGATCCGCACCGAGAACGGGAATACCGGCGTTTACGTGCTACGCGACGGCCAGGTTGCGTGGCGGCCCATCCAGCTCGGCGCTTCGAGCATCACGCGCGCGGTGGTCGTCTCCGGGCTGTCGGAGGGAGACCAGGTCGCGCTGCGCACCGAGCGGGCCCTCCGCGACGGCCAGGCGGTGCGGCCGATGGCCGAGTAGGACGAGACGGACACTGGTGCGCTCGGGCGTCGTTGCCGCGCGCCCCGCCCTAGCCCAGCGGCTTCTCGACGTCCTCGAGCGGCCCGATCCAGCGCAGCTCGCGTTCGATGTCCTGGTGCAGGCGGTAGGGGCGCCGGACGTCGGCGATCTTCTCGCCGCGGATGTCGATCTTGCCGATATCGTATTGGCCCAGGCCGGCCTGCCAGCACCATTGCAGGTGCGCGATCCACAGCGGGTTGATGCCCATGCACTCGACGGCGACGCGGTCCGCCGCGATGTAGTCGGTCGAGGCGACCGCCAGGCGCGAAGGAACCGGCGTCCCCGATCCCGGGCCGTTGCCCTCCATGCCCTCGAAACCGTCGATCACGGCGGCGCCCCAGAAGGGGGCCAGCTTCTGCGCCGTCGTCATCATGTTGAAGTTCGTGCCGCGCACGCCGGTATGGTACTTCCTCTTGTCGTTCCAGTCCTCGCCCTTCACGCCGTGCAGGGGCGCGCCGAGCACCATGTTCTTCACCGACAGCGTGGCGACGCACACGTTGTGCGTCTTGAAGATGGCCGAGCAGATGATGAAAGCGTCGGGATCGAGCAGGCGCGCGGCCAGCCGCACGCGGTCCACGCGCATGTCCTGGGAGAGCACCGGCAACGCTTCGTATTTCTCTTCCCGGTTGAGGTCCGCAAGCTGAATCTGCTGCGCCCGGCGCTCGCCGGGAAGGCGCACGTATTTGAGGGCCTCGTAGGCGTACATGGTGTCGCCGGCGGAGGACTCGGCGATCACGACCGGCCCTTTGAAGCGCGGCTCCAGGTAGTCGAGAATCCCGTTGATGGCGTCCACGTGCGTACACGCGAGCCGGTTGAACGCCGAGACGCAATTGGGCTTGATGACGACGTATTTCTTCCGCGCCAGCACCGGCGCGATCCGATCGTCGATGCGAGCCAGGGCTTCCGCGATGTTCTTGCGGCGGCTTTCTCCCTTGACCAGCGACACGGCCGCGCGCCTGGCGATCGGGACGACGGGCTCGGGCAGGCCGGGCGGCGCCGGCAATTGTTGCGCAAACGCGATGGGACCGAGCGCCCGTCCAAGGGGGCCTGCTACCGCAGCCGCACCCGCGGCAACATGAAGGAAATTACGCCGAGAAAAACCCGATGACATAGGCGAACTCCTGGCCTACAATATGAATTCCGAGTCCGATTATATCCCAACAGCGGGCCGCTTCCCGCGCTTGGTTGAGAGGTAGCCAGATGACATCGTCCCGACGCAGTTTTCTCGCCACCGGCCTCGCGCTCCCCGCCGCCGGCCTGGCGATTCCGAGGCCGGGCAGAACGCCGGCCGTCCCGTCCGCGGCCCCGGCGGCGCCGGACAAGCTCGCCTTCCGTACCCTCGGCAAGACCGGCCTGAAAGTCACGAGTCTCGGCTTCGGCTGTATGATCACCTCCGATGCGAGCGTGATCGTGCGCGCCGCCGACGCAGGCATCAACTATTTCGACACCGCACGCGGCTACCAGAGCGGCAACAACGAGCGCATGGTTGGCGCGGCGCTCAAGAGCAAGCGCCAGCAGGTCCATATCTCGACCAAGACGGGAGCGAAGGACAAGGCCGAGGCGCTCGCGCAACTGGACACCAGCCTCAAAGAACTTGGAACCGACTACGTCGATATCTGGCATCTCCATGGCAAACAGACCGCCGCGCAGCTCACCGACGACCTGCTGGAGGCCCAGCAGATCGCCAAGAAGGCCGGCAAGATCCGGTTCGCCGGCGTCAGCCTGCACAGCGGCCACGCCGAGGTCATTCCCGCCGCCATCCAGTCGGGCAAGATCGACGTCATTCTCATGGCGTACAACTTCACGATGGGGAGCCGGCTGGACGAGTGGATCGTTAAAGCCAAAGCGGCCGGCCTCGGCGTGGTGGCTATGAAGGTGATGGCCGGAGGATACCGCCATCTAAGGGATGACAGCCCGAGCGGCGCGATCCTGAAGCGCCCGGGCGCCATGAGCGCGGCACTGCGCTGGGTTCTGAAGAATCCGGACATCGGCACCACCATCCCCAGCATGACCGACATGGACCAGTTCGAAGACAACTTCAAGTGCATGCCGGCGAAGTTCAGCGCGGAGGACGAGAAGACGCTGGCGGCGCATCTCGAACGGATCGGCCCGCTGTACTGCCGCATGTGCAGCTTGTGCGCGGGCACTTGCCGCAGGGGCTTGCCGGTTTCGGATCTGCTGCGCTTCGTCACCTACGCCGATGGCTACGGCCAGTTCGCGCTGGGCCGCGAGCGGTTCCGCGAATTGCCCGGGGACGTCACGGCCGTGCGCTGCGGCGATTGCGCCCACTGCACCGTGCAATGCCCCCACGGCGTTCACGTGGCCGAGCGGATCTCCCGCGCCCAGGAGCTGTTTGGGTAATGCGGGGGCTTGCGCTGTTTCTGGCCGCGGCGGCCGCGAGCTTCGCCCAGGCGCCGGACTGCGGGCTGCTGTCGGGATGGACGCAGCAGGGCGAGGCGCGAAGCTTCACCGGCGGCAACCTGTTCGAGTACATGGACGGCAACGCCGAGGGCTACCTGCTCTACCACTTCGTCCGGATGCGGGGCGTCAACTGCCAATCCGGCGAGGATACGCTGGTCTTCGACGTCTCGGAGATGGAGAACGCCGAGTGGGCCTACGGCATGTTCGCCTCCAACCGCGACCCGCGCGTGCCCGTGGAAAAGATCGGCACGGAGACGCAGATCGTCCCGCGCCGGGCGATTCTGGTCAAGGACAAGTACTTCGTCGAGATCGGCAGCTCGAAGGAACAGGCCGACGTGCTGCGCCAGTTCGTCCGCGCGACGGAGAAGCGCATCGCCGGGTCGAGCGAGCCGCCGGAGGCTCTCACCTGGTTCCCGCAAGAGAAGCTCGTGCCGGGATCGGTGCGGATGGTGCCCGAGAGCGTGCTCGGGATCGGGGCTCTCAAGCGCGGCTACGTGGCCGAGTACGATACCGGCAAGGCATTCCTGGTGAAGGAAACCTCGCCTGAGTCCGCCGCCGAAGTCATGAACAAGCTGCGCGCGCGCATCGGCGGGACGGCGCCGGTCAAGGTGGCGGACGAGGGCTTCGAGGCCACCGACAAGTACCTCGGCCGGCTGTGCTTTTTCCGCAAGGGCCGCATGATCGGCGGGTTTACGGGCCTGGGGGGGGGCGCAGATGCGACGGCGATTACGGCGAAGCTGGCGGAGAGTTTGAAGTAGGCACTGGGCCAGCCAGTTCTGCCTGCCCGCCGGAGCCTGGTCCGCCTTATCAGCGCTGGCATCCAAGTCTCCCTCAACGCCGCATCTGGATTGTGTACGGCACAAGGGCGGGACGCGGACAATCCGTCAACATGGGGTTGTAAACGCTGTGGCGCCAGGGAGGGCTGTAGGCCCTCGTCGAAGCCCTCGAGAAGCCGCTGAGCATTCGATTCGGGTGACGCTTCGAGAAGAGGGCAGAAGCCGTAGCCGTGCGCTAACCCTGGCCGCCACGCCGCTGGCATCGCGCCAGGAGGCGTGGCGGTTCTTGGTCAAAGCAATTGTCGATCCGCAGGCTAAGAAGTACTATTCTGTGAGCTTCAGCAGCAGAGTCCTGCAGGCGTCATCGGAGCACCTGGTGATCTGTGCTTTTCCGTCTTTAATGACGCTCCGAACCTTGTGCATCGTGATGATCTCGCCATCGATCACAATCGCGATCCTGCCATCGAGGTGGGCTCGGGTGAAGTCCTCCAGCGTCTTCACGTGCTGCCGAGCGAGTGTGATGTTGAGCAGGGTCCAGCCTTGGTCGTCTCTCTGGGCGTCTGGCTGGCCGGCCAAGACCAACGGTACAAAAAACGAGGTGTCGAGAGCGACGTATTCCGGTGGCCGATCCTTGTCGGCGTCCGAGTACTTCCGGTCGTAGACGAGCACGACGTGCGGCCGCTTTTCGGTCTGGGCCTCCGCGCGCGTGAGGCCTTCACGAAGGACAGCATATACACCGTTTGCGAGTGAACGAGGATCAGCCGCCAGGCGGCCGGCCGACTGCGCCGAGCCTTGCAGATCCGCATTCTCGTTGTTGCGCGGGGTGCCGTTCATCGGCGCCCCGACAGCCACTGTTGCCAGCAACGCCGTTGTTGCCAGCCAACTTTCGAGCCTCTTCATAGTCGTAAACTCCTCAAGCACTGCGCGCTCAGCTATATCCGCCAAGCGAAAAAAGACCGGTTGAATAGTGGCTCGTTCCACCGCTTGTTCCGGCTGGCCTCGTTTGAGGCGCGACCTTTCCAGATCGTCAGCGGGGAGCAAACCAAGAGCAAAAGATTCGCGCTTAAGAAGATCTCGGAGGAGGGCGACGATGCAGCGGAGAGAATCTCCGCAAGATCTCGCGATGTTGCCTGCCTAAGTCGGAGTGCGCTTGGAATTGTCCATCATTTTCGGCGGATATGCGAGAGCTATCGGCCGGCAAATACGAGTGAAGCGACGAGAGGAGCTTCGGCTCGTCACCTGACTTGATGGACTGGGGACTCGGCGCGAACGGCTGCGCCAACCCGCTGATCGATGCTTCCGGAAGTCCCCATCCACGCAAACCCGCCAAGGCGCATCCGAGCGCCACAGCCGCGGTCACGCCAATAAGAGCGAGCAGCAGCGGCGATTCGCTTACGACGCGGCGGGTTGACCGCCAAAAGGACATGCGCACCTTGATTCTAGGACACCCCTATCCGGACGTCAACCGTTTTACGGAACCTACGCAAGGCGCCAAATAAGCCTGGATTCCCATTGAATTCCGAACCGCACCATGCGTGTCGTGTTACTGCGGGCGGGCGAATGTCTTGTGCAATCGGCAGCGGCGCTGAAGGGCTTCGCCGCGTATCGCGCCCGCACCGTAGATGTGCGGCAGCTCGCCCCGCTTCTCACCCCACCCGCCGCACCTGCTGGCCCGCCACGGCCTTAAGCATCTCCCTCACCGTGCGCCGCGTGACCGGATGGCGCAGCTCCGGCGCGAGTTCGGCCAGAGGCTCCAGCACGAACCGGCGTTCGGCCAGGCGCGGATGCGGCACCTGCAACTCGTCCGCGTCGATCGCCGCGCCGCCGTAAAGCAGGATATCGATGTCGATCGTGCGCGGGCCCTTGGGCTTCAGGCGCCGGCGCCCGAGTTGCTGCTCGATTCTCTGAAGCCGCGCCAGCAACTGCTTCGGGAACAGATCCGTCTCGGCCTCGGCCACCGCGTTCAGGAACCAGCGCTGGTCGGGAACGCCCTGCGGTTCGGTCTCGTAGAAAGACGAGACGCGGAGGACCCGGAGACCGAACTCCGCCAGAAGGTCCAGGGCGTCGCGCAGATTCCGCTCGCGGTCGCCGAGGTTCGAGCCGAGCGAGAGATAGACCGTTTTGCTCACGGGAAAAGCGTGTTCTGGCCGCTGTCCTTCATGCGGCGCGCAACGCCGAAGTATTCGAAAGCGCGATCCGTGGCCACCCTGCCCCTCGGCGTGCGGTCGATGAAGCCGAGCTGGATCAGGTACGGTTCGTAGACCTCTTCGATGGTATCCGGCTCCTCGTCGATCGAGGCGGCGATGGTGTTCAGACCCACCGGCCCGCCGGCGTACTTCTCGAGGATCGTCAGCATGATCTTCTGGTCGATTTCGTCCAGGCCGAAGCGGTCCACTTCGAGCAGATCGAGGGCGGTGCGCGCGATGGCGCCGCTGACGTGGCCGTCGGCGCGCACCTGGGCGTAATCCCGGACGCGCCGCAGCAGCCGGTTGGCGATGCGCGGCGTTCCCCGGCTGCGGCGGGCGATCTCCTCGGCGCCGGCGTCCTCGATGGCGACCTGCAGGAGGCCGGCCGAGCGCGCCACGATGCGCTTCAGTTCCTCCATGGAGTAGTGATTGAGCCGCAGCACCAGGCCGAACCGCCCGCGCAGCGGCGCGCTGACGAGTCCCTGGCGCGTGGTGGCGCCGATGGCCGTGAAGTGCGGGATGGGTAGCGAGTGGGTGCGCGCGCCCGGGCCGGCGCCGACGAGAATGTCGATGCGGAAGTCCTCGAGCGCCGCGTAGAGCATCTCTTCGATGTCCGGCATCAGCCGGTGGATCTCGTCGATGAAGAAGACCTGCCGCCCGCGGATCTGGCTGAGGATGCCGGTCAGGTCGATCTTCTTTTGCAGGATGGGGCCGGAGGTCTGCTCGAAGGCCACGCCCAGCTCGGCCGAGATGATGGAGGCCAGTGTGGTTTTGCCCAGGCCCGGGGGGCCGTAGAGCAGGACGTGGTCCATGGCGTCGCCGCGCCGGCGCGCGGCCTCGATGGCGATGGCGAGGTTCTCCTTGAGCTTGGTCTGGCCGGTAAACTCGTCCAGCTTCCGGGGGCGCAGGCTGGCCTCGAAGAGCTTGTCGTCCTCGAGCGCCGTGGGGGAAGCAATGCCGCGGTCCCGCATGAAGATACAGGTTAGCGCGGAGCGCCGGGCGATGACCAGCGCCGCTGGGCGCCACTCCCCGAGCCACTGCCACTGACTCATGCCACTAAATCATGCCAGCAACTGATGGCATAATGGAGGCAAAGGAGCGAGGACATGAGGAACTTTCACCTGCCCCTGCCGGAGCGGACCTACCTCAGCCTGCGGGCGGAGGCCGAACGGGCCCGTGTGCCCGCGACGGCGTTGGCGCGCGAGGCAATCGACGGCTGGCTGCGGCAGCAGTTACGGAAGGCACGGCACGATCACATCGCGGCCTACGCGGCGGAGATGGCGGGCACGGATCTCGATCTCGACCCTGACTTGGAAGCGGCTGGAATCGAACACCTGGTGAAGACCGGTACGAGAACGAAATGAAACGGGGCGAGATTTACTGGGCCGACCTGGCGCCGCGATCGGGAGCCGAGCAGACGGGACGGCGTCCCGTAATCCTGGTGTCGCATGACGGCTTCAACCAGACTCCCGCGTGGAAGTCGATCATCGTAGTCCCGATATCGACCGCCGCGTCACAGGGCAAGCGGGGACCGACGGTCGTCGAATTGCCAAACGGCTCCGCCGGTCTGCCGAAGGCCAGCTTCGCCGTGTGCCATCAGGTGACTACGCTTGACCGCGCCAAGCTGACCAGAAAGGCCGGCGTTCTGCCGTACGAGCTCCTGCGAGAGGTTGAAGGGGCCCTGAAGGCCGCGATGGACCTTGATTGATCCTTACCGCACCAACTCCAGCGCCCTCCGGAAGAACGGCTCGAAGGCGACGGGAGCCCCGGCGGCCTTGGCCCTTCTGACGGCGGCTTCTGCCGCGGCGCCCGTGCAGCCGAGGTTGACCAGCGCCGAAAGGACGTCCTGTTCGAGTGCGCTGAAGGCCGCCTTGCCCTCGGAGGCAGCCTCGGGCGTGGCCCCGGCGGCGACTTCGGGCAGCTTCTCGCGCAGCTCGAGGATCATGCGCTCGGCGGTCTTCTTGCCCACGCCGGGAATGCGCACCAGGCGCTCGGTGGCGCCCGCGCGGATGGCGGTGATGAGGTCGTCCGCGGCCAGGCCCGAAAGCACCGTGAGCCCCAGCTTCGGTCCGATGCCGCTCACCGAGATCAGTTTCTCGAAGAGCATCTTCTCCTGGGCCGTCGAGAAGCCGAAGAGCTGAATGGCATCCTCGCGGACGTGCGTATGGATGCGCAGCCGCACCTCCTGGCCGGGATCGGGCAGCGCAGCGTAGGTGGAGACCGGGATCGCGACGTCGTAGCCGACCCCGCCCGCCTCTACCACCGCCTGGTTGGGGTGCTTTTCGAGAAGCGTGCCGCGCAGGTGAGCGATCATGGATTGAGGGTACATTATTTCCGATGGCGCGGCGTCGCTTTTTTGTGGATGAGGTCCGGGACGGGCGTGCCGGCCTCGCTGGGGAAGACGCGCGCCACCTGGGGCAGGTTCTGCGCGCCGAGCCCGGCCAGGTCTGCGAGCTTTCGGACAACCGCTCCCTGTACCTGGCCGAAATCGAGGCGGTTCGCAAGGACGAAGTTCGATTCCGCATTCTCGAGGAGCTGGCGGCGGAAGAGCCGCCGCTGCGAGTCACTCTGTTTCTGGCGCTGATTAAGTTCGAGCGCTTCGAGTGGGCCGTCGAGAAGGCCACCGAACTGGGGGCCGCGGCGATTGTCCCGGTTGAGACGGCCCGCAGCGAAAAGGGGCTGGAACGCGCGGCGGCGAAGCGCACGGAACGCTGGCGCAGGATCGCGCGCGAGAGCAGCCAGCAGTCGCGCCGCGCGCGCCTGCCGGAAATCGGAGCGCCGGTTTCGCTGGCCCAGGCGCTGGCTGCTCCGGGCGGCTGGCGCTGCTTCCTGGATGAGAGCGGAGGGGCGCCACTCCTTACGGCGCTGCCCGAGAAGCGGGCTCCGGAGGATGAGGTCCGCCTGCTGGTGGGGCCGGAGGGCGGTTGGACCGACGCCGAGCGCGAGTCCGCCCGGCAGGCAGGCTGGACCCGCGCCTGGCTCGGCCCCGCCATCCTGCGCGCGGAGACGGCCGCGGTCGCGGCGATGGCCGTGCTCACCAGCGCCTGGCTGCCATGAGAACCGAAACCGCCTGGCACGCCTTCGCGCTCGCGTTCATTCTGTATCCCGCGCTCCTCTGGCATTACATCCGCGCCAACGCCCCGGTCTTCGACGAGGGAGAGCACATCGCCGCCGGCTATCGCTACTGGAGGGTCGAGCAGCCGGCGACGGCCTCGTCCGCGGCCTCTACAGCTGGGCGCTTCAGAGCGCGGGACGTTGACTGGGTCGTTTTGCGGCCGGTATCATGAATACGTCCATTCGCGAGAAGGAGAAGTTCCATGGGCACTGTGGGCTGGCAAGAAATGACGTTCATCTTTTTTCTTGCCCTGGTCCTTTTCGGCCCGAAGGAGTTGGCTAGGGTCGGCAAGACCGTAGGGAAGGCCCTGGCGGACTTCCGCCGCGCTTCGGGCGATCTGAAAGCGACCTTCGACCGGGAGTTGAGCAACTTGGAGCGGGAGACTCAGCCCGACAACGAGGCCGGCAGAAGCATCTCCGGTCCGCCAGACTATCGGTACAACTACGGCTACGACTCTTACTACGACGCCGCGTCGACGCCGGCGCCGAATGAATCCACCGCGGCAGAACCGTCCACAGTAAGCGCATCCGCACCCGAGGGCGCTGAACCTGCGAAGATTGCGGCGCCCGAGGGCACGCCCGATCCGGCGCCGCCCGGCGGACCGCCATCCGTCGTGTCGTAATCGAAACCAGACAGAGGCAGAGGTTGCAGGAAGACAAGAACGGCACCAGCGATCCGCACGGGGAAGTCGCGGCGGAGCGGGAGGTTCAAGCATCGGCCGTGACCGTGTCGCGCCAGGTCGCGGCGCCCGCTCCCCCGGCCGGCGGAGGCGGAGGGCGGTGGCTCGGCGGCTGGAGCGGCGGCGGCGGAGACGATGACGGCGACGAAGAGGAAGGCATGCTCCGCATGTCTTTTCTGGAGCACCTCGAGGAGCTGCGCAGCCGCATCATCAAGTGCATTATCGGCATCGGAGTGGCCTTCTTCCTGAGCCTGTACTTCGCCCCCCAGATGTGGAAGGCCGTCAGCGACCCCGCCATTTCGGCGCTGCGTCAGCTCGGCCTGCAGCAAAAGCTGGTGTTCATCACACCCACCGAGGCGTTCATGACCATCTGGATGAAGCTGCCCCTGCTGGCCGCCCTCTTCCTGGCCTCGCCCTGGATTCTCTACCAGGTGTGGGCGTTCATCGCGCCCGGACTGTACCGGAAGGAGCGCCGCTGGGCGGCCCCGTTCGTCCTCTGCTCGGCGGGTCTGTTCATCCTGGGCGGCGCGTTCGCCTATTTCCTCGCGTTCCCTTTCGCTTTGACCTTCCTGCTGGGCGTCGGCCGGGACATCAACGTGCAGCCCATGGTCACGGTGACGGAGTATTTCGACCTGTTTGTGGACGTGATGCTCGGCATCGGCATGGTGTTCGAGCTGCCGGTGTTGATCTTCTTCCTGGTGCTGCTGCGCATCGCTTCGCCGGCGTTCCTGTTGCGGCACAGCCGTTACGCGATTCTGGCCATCGCCATCATTGCCGCGGTCGTCACGCCGACGCCCGACGTGTTCAACATGATGCTGTTCTGCGTGCCCATGTGGGGGCTGTTCTTCGTGGGCATCTTCGCCGGCTACCTGCTGGTGCTACGCCGCGAACACCGCCGGTTCCCGTGGCGCAAGGTGCTGCCGTGGGTGGGCGGGGCGCTGATCCTGGCGGCAGGTTTGACCTGGTACTTGGCAAGCCGGTACGGGTACCACGTGGTGGGGCACTGGCCATTTCTTGGCCGCTAAGCGGGCGATCCCCCACTGGATTCCCGGCGAATTTCGTTATACGATAGCTCGAACCCAGGAGGCACTTGCCCTTGGACCTGTACAAGACCATTCAGATACTGCACGAAGAGCGGGAGCGGTTGGCCAAGCTGATCGCATACCTAGAGCACGTAAAGCAGCTCAAGACCTCGAAAGGCGAATCGTCGCGGCGCAAGCCGCCGGACCGCCGGGGGCGCAAACGCATGACCGCAGCTGAACGGAGAGAAGTCTCCGAACGCATGAAGAAGTACTGGGCGGCACGCGCGGCGCCCGCCGGAGAGGAAGCGGCGGACCCGTCCTCCACGGCCGCGAGCGCCTGAATTTCAAGGTAGGTCAACAGTTCGACGCCGGGTCAATGCCACGAAGGTGCCGTCACCGACGGCAGTTCGCGATCCTGGTTGCGGAACGAACTCCACCCGCTGATATGAGCCCTGGGGGTTTGGTGGACGAGATGGGAGTCGAACCCACGGCCTCCGCAGTGCGAGTGCGGCGCTCTCCCAACTGAGCTACTCGCCCATTCACGAAAAGGAGCTTAACCATCATGCCATCAAAGCGCTCCCAGTCGCAACAGCGCGTTGAAGGCGTGTTAAAAGAGGCGGGCGGGTCATGACGGACACCTCTGGCCCTCCTTCCATCGGGTTGAGCCGCAACCTGGGGCGGGTTCTCCGCGTCCACTAGAAAGGGCGAACGGCCACCATGCGGTTCTCGTTGACGGCTCTGTTTCTTTCGGCCGCGTTGGCGCTGCCCAGCGCCGGTCTGGCCGGCGAAGCCAAGACGGCCCGGAACAGCTACCCGGTGACGTATGAAGGCGGCAATCTGCCGCTGGGCCACAAGAGGGTCAAGGCGAGCTTCGGGAGCGATGAAGTGGTGCTGGCACAGCACCGGCATCGGATCGCGGTTCCCGTCCGAGACATCACGGAGATCTCGTGCGGAAGCCAGGTCCACCGGCGCCTGGGGGCGGCCGTGCTGAACGCACTGCCCCGGCTGCACCTGGGGGAAGCCGAGACCCACTACGTCGGCGTGACCTGGGCCGATAGGGCCACGACAACCGCGGTGCTCTTCCGGGTGAACAGCGGCGAGTACCGCCAATTCCTGGCCTCGCTGGAGCGCACGACCGGGAAGAAAGCGGTCGATACCAGCCAGGTGCCGACTGCCGTGCGCTACTCGCTCTGACTGGTTGGAGCTGGCGGAGGGAGTTGAACCCACGACCCTCTGATTACAAATCAGATGCTCTACCAACTGAGCTACGCCAGCCCGAATTGCGCGCGGGTGAGGTCCAGGGGCGAACTGGAGCGGGAGACGGGAATCGAACCCGCAACCAACAGCTTGGAGGGCTGTGACTCTACCATTGAGTTACTCCCGCTCGATCGCTGCCGAACCACGGGGCCACACCTCTGCCCCCTACTATTCTAAGGGGAAAGCCCAGCCGGCAGCAACGCTCAGCCCAGGACATCGCGCGCCTGCTTGCTCATCTCGCCTGCGGCACGGACGTTCATAACGTCCTTGCTTTGCCAGTCTTATCGGCCTAAGCAGCGGGATTCCAAAACAATATCGAGCTTGATTGTTTGGACCTCGCAAAAACCCCGCCTCCCACGCTGGTTGACAACCGCAAGTCGCTCGGATAAGATTCTAAAGTACTGATCTATCAACGATTTGTCGGTTGCGGGTGCCGGGAGTAGAGGTGGAACGCGCGGTTCGACCAAGCCGCGGTCGTGTTCAGTGTGCGTCGCCTCGCCCGTCCAACTCGCCCGCAGGTCGAACCTGGAGACTTGGCTATGGGCAGTAGGCCGGATGACCCGAACGTGAGACCGCAGCCTTCCCTTCCCGAGGAAGACTATGAGCACCTCATGGAGGACTACAGTCATTTTGCGCCGCCCTCGGAAGGGGAAGTCCTGGAAGGCCGGGTGCTCAAGGTCACCGACAAGGAAGTGATCGTCGATTTCGGCTACAAGTCCGAAGGTCTGGTGCCCATCGAGCAGTTCGCCGCCCCCGACGGGCATGTCGCGGTTCAGCCCGGCGACACCATCGATGTGATGATCGACCGGCACGGCCCGGAAGTCGAGGGATACATCCTTCTCTCGCACGACAAGGCCAGCCGCCTGCGCGCCTGGGACAACCTGGAGAAGGCCTACCGCGAGGGCCTGCTGGTTTCGGGCCGCGTGCTGGGGCGCGTGAAAGGCGGGCTCTCGGTGGACGTAGGCGTCAAGGCGTTCATGCCCAGCTCGCAGGTCGACGTGCGTCCTATCCACAACCTCGATGCCTACATGGGCCAGGACATCGCGGTGAAGCTCGTGAAAATGAACCGCCGCCGCGGCAACGTCGTGGTCTCCCGCAAGCTGGCCATCGAAGAAGAGCACAACGCCCGCAAGCGGACCACGCTCGAAGGGCTCGAAGAAGGCTCGGTCGTCACGGGCGTGGTGAAGAACCTCACCGACTACGGCGCTTTCATCGATCTGGGCGGCATCGACGGGCTGCTACACGTGAGCGATATGTCATACGGGCGGGTTAATCATCCTGCCGAGCTGCTCAACGTGGGCGACGAAATCAGCGTCAAGATCCTGAAGTTCGACAAGGAGAAGGAGCGCGTCTCGCTGGGCCTGAAGGAGCTGCTGCCGGATCCGTGGGAAACGGTGGCGGAGCGCTTTCCGGTGAATATGCGGGTGGTGGGTCACGTGGTGAGCGTTACCGACTACGGCGCTTTTGTGGAGCTCGAGCCCGGCGTCGAAGCCCTCATCCACATCTCGGAGATGACCTGGTCGCGGCGCATGAAGCACCCCTCCAAGGTGGTCAAGCCGGGCGACCAGGTGGAAGCCGTGGTGCTGGCCGTGCAGCCGAAGGACCGCCGTATCTCGCTGGGCATCAAGCAGCTCGAACCGGATCCGTGGACCACGGTCGAGCAGCGCTACAGCGTCGGCTCGGTGGTGGAAGGCCGCGTGCGCAAGCTCACCGACTTCGGCGCCTTCATCGAGGTGGAAGAGGGCATCGACGGCCTGGTGCACGTCTCCGACGTTTCCTGGACCAAGCGCATCAAGCATCCCTCCGAGGTGCTCAAGAAGGGGCAGCTCGTGCAAGCGGTGGTGCTCCACATCAACGCGGCGCAGCGCCGCATGTCGCTGGGCATCAAGCAGCTCCAGCCGGACGCCTGGGAGGTCTTTTTGCGCTCCCATCAGGTGGGCGACGTGGTCAAGGGCAAGGCCTGCCGCGCCGCGAATTTCGGAGTGTTCATCGAGCTGGCGGAGGGCGTGGAAGGGCTGTGTCACAATTCGGAGATCCCGGGCGCGCAGGAGCACAAGAAAGACGAACCGCCGCTCGAAATGGGACGCGAGTACGATTTCAAGATCATCAAGATGAGCGAGGCGGAGAAGAAGATCGGCCTCAGCATCCGGGCGCTCGGCGAGGACGAGGAGCGCACGCGCCTGGAGGAATACCAGCGCCGCGCCACCGCCGCAACGCTGACTATCGAAGAAGTCATGAACCTCAAGGGACAGGGGGAGGCCCGCTAAGGACGAGTCAGCGTGGATCCCCCGGCGGCCGGCCTGCGAGGCACAAGGAGAACGAGTTCTATGACCAAAGCCGAGCTGATCGAAGAAGTATCCAGAGTGGTGGAGATGAGTCGCAAGGACTCCGAGGTCATCGTCGAGACGATTTTTGACAGTATCGTGCGCGCCCTGCGGACCGGCGAGAAGATCGAGATCCGCGGGTTCGGAAGCTTCCGCACGCGGCAGCGCCAGCCGCGCATCGGGCGCAACCCGAAGACCGGCACGCGGGTCGAAGTCCCCGCCAAGCGCATCCCGTTCTTCAAGCCGAGCAAGGAGCTGAAGGACCTGGTCAACGGCGCGGCGGCAGCGGCGGCCGGCGACGCGGCAGCGCCTCCGCCAGCCTCCTCGAGCGAGCCTTCGCCGGCTACGTAGCCGGCCGCGGCATTCTAGATGGATACTCTTTGGAGTCCCTGGCGCTACCAATACGTCAGTACGGCCGGGCCTGCGGACGAGTGCATTTTCTGTAAGAAGGCCGGCGAGCGCAAGGACGAAGAGAACTTCGTCGTTCACCGCGGCCGGCTGAATTTCGTCATTCTCAATCTGTATCCCTACACCAGCGGCCATCTCATGATTGCGCCGTATGCGCACGTGGCGACGCTCGAAGCGGCGGGCGCCGAGGCGCTGGCGGAGATGATGGAGCTGACGCGGCAGGCCGAGCGGCACCTGCGCGCCGTTTACAGGCCCAAGGGCCTGAACGTCGGCATGAACATCGGCGAGTGCGCCGGCGCGGGAATCGCCGGCCACATCCACATGCACGTTCTGCCGCGCTGGCCGGCCGATGCCAACTTCATGACCACCATAGGCGAGACCCGCGTCCTGCCGGAGGACCTGCGCACCACCTACGAGAAGCTGACCAGGGCCTGGCGGGGAAGCGGGGCCTGACGGCCCGCGGACGCGGTCCTACTTTTCCTCCCAGCCGGTGGCCAGCCGGACCAGCGTCCGCACGGCTACGCCCGTCGGGCCTTTGGGCATGTAGGGCTTCTTCTCTTCGAGCCAGGCCGTGCCGGCGATGTCGAGGTGGACCCACGGGGTCGGGTCGGCGAACTGCTTCAGGAACATGGCCGCCGTGATGGCGCCGCCCCAGCGCGTACCGATGTTCGGGAGGTCCGCGAAGGGGCTCTTCAGCTCGTCTTTGTACTCCTCGTCGAGCGGCATCGGCCACAGCTTCTCGCCCGCCGCGCGCGCCGCCGCCAGGGTCTGATCGAGCAACGCCTCGTCGTTCCCGAAGGCGCCGGTATAAAGGTGCCCCAGCGCCACCACGATGGCCCCGGTCAGCGTGGCCGCGTCCACCAGGTGAGTGCAACCCTGCTGGCGCGCGTAGGTCAGCGCGTCGGCTAGAATCAGCCGGCCCTCGGCGTCGGTGTTCAGCACTTCGACGGTCTTTCCGGAAAGCGTGGTGACAATATCGCCCGGCCGCTGAGCGCGACTCCCCGGCATGTTCTCGACGGCGGGAATCAGGGCCGTTACCCGAATGGAGGGCGCCAGCCGCGCGATCGCCTGCATGGCGCCGAGCACGGCCGCTCCGCCGCACATGTCGTACTTCATCTTGTCCATGTTCTCGGACGGCTTGATCGAAATCCCGCCGCTGTCGAAGGTGACGCCCTTGCCCACCAGGCCGAGGTGCGGCGCGCCGTCGGTCTCCTCGAACGGGTGGTAGCGCAGGATGATGAGCGCGGGCGGTTCGGCGCTGCCTTGCGCCACCGCCAGCAGCGCGCCCATGCCGAGCTGGCGCATGGTGGCCTGGTCCATCACCTCGCACTGAAGCGCCGAGCCGAAGCACATTTCGCGCGCCCGCTGCGCCAGGACCGACGGCGTCATCCGGTTGGCCGGCTCGCTGGCCAAAGCGCGCGCGAAGTTCTGCGCTTCAGCGACGATCAGCGCGCGGTCGAGGAACTCATTCATGCCTCCAGGCGCGCCCGGCGCGGCTACCGAGAAAGTCTCTACCGCGTGGGTGTCCTTCTCTCCGGTCTTATACTGGTCAGGCTCGTAGTCTCCCAGGATCGCGCCCTCCGCCGCGGCCGTGGCCAGGTCCTCAAGAGCTGGCCCGGCATCGAGCGCCAGCGCCATGGACCGCGCTCCCTTGGACTTGAGAAACCGCACCGCCGCGGCCGTCGCGTTCCTCAATTCGGCGCCGGAGAACTTCGCGCCTTTGCCGCCGCCCACCACCAGCAGGCGCTTCGCCATGAGCCCCGTCGGCCGGTGCAGGAGCGACATGTCGAACGGCTTTCCCGCGAACTCACCCGACTCGTACACCTCCTCGATCCAGCCCCCCGTAGCGGCGTTCGCCGCCATGGTGACCTCGGGCGTCAAGCCGGATGCCGCACTGTCTTTGTCGAACGCGACCACGATGACCGCGTCGCTCTCCACCTGCTCGATTGGCTTCGCTTCGAATTTGAGTTCCATGATGTCTACCGTGAATGGCGGAGGACCGCCTGGCGCGCTTCGGCCTCGTTCTCGCGCTGCCGCTCGGCCGCGCGCTTGTCGTGAAGTTTCTTGGCGCGTGCCAGGGCCAGCTCGCACTTGATCCGCCCGGTCTTGAGATAGACCCGGGTGGGGATCAGCGTGAAACCCCGCTCGCGTGTCTTGCCTAAGAGCTTGTCGATTTCGATCCGGTGCAGGAGCAGCTTGCGGCTCCGCACCGGGTCGTGGTTCATACGGTTCCCGTGAGAGTACGGGCTGATGTGGGCATTCATCAGCCAGGCCTCGCCGTGCAGCACCTCGGCGTAGCTGTCCTTGAGCTGGATTTTCCCCTCGCGGGCGGCCTTGACTTCGGTCCCGGTAAGCACCAGCCCGGCCTCGAAGCGGTCCAGGAGGAGGTAGTTGTGGCTGGCCTGGCGGTTGGCGGCCAGGATCTTGATTTCGCTCGCCTTACTCTGCAACTTTCCTCTCCACGCCCGAAACCTCCCAATCGTCAATAATTTTGTGAGTTCGGGCTGCTACGCCGAGACTATACTAACACAACCCCTGGGATTCCAATAAGATGGACAGGCTTGACCGGTACTTCAAGATGGCCTTGGCCACCGCCTTGATCATGGCGTTTGCCTCCGTCGGCGACGCGCACACGCGCAAAGGCGACAAGTTCCTGGCCGAGGGAGCGCAGGCCGAGGCCCACAAGGACTGGGACGCGGCTCTGGACGCGTACGAAAAAGCCCTGGCGGAGGACCCCACCGACGTCGCCTATCAGATCGCGGAAAGGAGCGCGCGGTTCCAGGCCGGTGAGATGCACGTCGGCGCCGGCCAGAAACTCCGCGCAGGCGGAGCGATCGACAAAGCGCTGGTGGAGTTCCAGAAGGCCTACGCGATCGACCCTTCTTCCTCCGTCGCCGAGCAGGAGCTAAGAAGGACGCTCGATCTGATCGAGCGCAACCGGCAGCGCGGCGCCGAACTCACGCCCAGGGAGCGCACGCTCACTCCGGCTGAGCTGGCCCACGAGCAGGAGCAGGACAAGCTGGCGCGGCTCGAGCCTCCGCCCACCCTGAAGCCGCTTTCCGCCCAGCCCATCAACCTCCGCATGGCCAATCAGCCTTCCAAGGTGCTCTACGAGACGGTGGGCAAGCTGGCCGGCATCAACGTGGTCTTCGATCCCGAATACGCCACCGACCCGAACGCGCGCCGCAACACCACGGTGGACCTCAACAACTCCACCATCGAGGACGCTCTCGATTACCTGGCGACCATGACGCACACGTTCTGGAAGCCGCTCTCGGCCAACGCCATCTTCGTGACCACGGACAGCCTGCCCAAGCGCCGGGATTTCGAAGACAACGCGGTGCAGGTCTTCTACCTGACCAACCTCACCACTCCCCAGGAGCTCCAGGAGATCTCGACCGTCCTGCGCACCGTGGCCGACATCAAGAAGGTCTTCACCTATGGCACGATGAACGCCATCATCGCCCGCGGCACGCCGGACCAGATCCTGCTCGCCGAGAAGCTCGTGAGCGACCTCGACAAGCCCAAATCGGAGGTCGTGATCGATGTCATCGTCATGGAGGCCGACCGGACCAAGAGCAGGAACCTGGCGGCGGCGCTCTCTTCCGACGGGAGCACGGCGGGAATCAACACGGCCATCCAGTTCTCGCCGCGCAATCCCGTGGTCCTTCCCACTCCCACCTCCTCGGCCGGCGCCACGCCCACCTCCACGCCGACCACGACAACTAGCACAGGGCAGTTGGTGGCGCTGTCGGGCCTGAGCCGCCTTTCGACCGGCGATTTCGCGGTCACGTTGCCCGGTGCCATACTCCAGGCGACCATGGCCGACTCGGCCACCAAGGTGCTCCAGTCTCCGCAGGTGCGGGCCGCCAGCGGCCAGAAAGCCAGCCTGCGGATCGGCGAGAAATACCCCATTGCATCGGGCGGCATCCAGCCGATTGGCGGCACGGTCGGAAGTTACGGAGGCCTCTATCAGAACTTCACGTTCGTGGACATCGGCGTAAACGTGGACATCACGCCCACCGTTAACGGCGACAAGGAGGTTACTCTCAAAGTCGTGGTGGAGATCTCGAGCCTGCTCTCGAGCGTCAATGTCGGAGGAGTGAATCAGCCCATTATCGGGCAGAGGAAGGTGGAGCACGAGATCCGCATCCGCGAGGGCGAAGTGAGCCTGTTGGGAGGCCTGATGGAGGAGGACGACACCAAGAACGTCAGCGGCGTGCCAGGTCTGGCGAGTATCCCCCTCCTCGGGAAATTGTTCACGAGCAATAGCGTCTCGAAGGACAGGACCGAACTGTTGATCGCGCTGATCCCGCACATCGTGCGGACGCCCGGCATCACGGACGTCAACCTCAGGGCGATTGCGGCCGGCACCGAGCAAAACACCCACCTGAGCCTGGCGCCACGACAGGCGGCGCCCGCCCCGGCGGCGGAAGTTCCCAAACCGCCGTCCGCGGAAACGCCCCCGCCCGAAGCGGCCCCGCCCGCGTCTTCTCCGCCTTCGGCACCGGCCGCCCCGGGAGCGGGCACCCACCTCCTGTTCCGCCCCGAAACGATCGAGGTGAAGACGGACCAGACCTTCACGCTTGAATTCGACGTCGACGACGCGCGCGACCTGTTCGCGGCGCCGTTCAAGCTCAAGTTCGATCCGCAACTGCTGCGCCTCGAAGAGGTGTCGCCGGGCGGCTTCCTCTCGAGTGACAGCCAGAAGATCGTCTTTACGCGAAACATCTTGAACGACACCGGCGATGCGACGGTCAATCTGAATCGGCTCCCCGGATCGGCGGGCCTGAACGGGGCCGGCGCACTGGCCGTTTTCACCTTCAGGGCGATCAAGCCGGGAACGGCCCTGGTCAGTTTCACGGACCTCGCGGCGCGCGACTCGCATAACCAGCCTGTCTCCGAAGACGTGCCGCACGCCAGCGTGACCGTTAAGTAGCGATGAGACGGCGGAACCAGCGCGGCCTGACCCTGATCGAGCTGATCGTGGCTTTCACGATCATGATGCTGCTGGCCACCATGGCTATTCCGTTAGCTCGCTTCAAAGTGCGCCGCGAGCGGGAGAAGGATCTGCGCTGGGCTCTGCGCGAGATGCGGGCGGCCATCGACAAATACAAAGACGGGGTGGACCAGAGGGTGATCCCGCAGGGGAAGATCGACACCGACGGCTACCCCGAAAACCTCCAGCAGCTCGTCGACGGCGTGCGCCCCAATGGCAGTCCCGACAAGAAGCTGAGGTTTTTGCGCCGCATTCCCAAGGACCCCATGACGAACTCGTTCGAGTGGGGACTGCGCAGCACGCGCGACGATCCGGATTCCACCGGTTGGGGCGGGCAAAACGTTTTCGACGTGTACACCAAGAGCACGGACAAGGCGCCCGATGGAACGGCTTATGCGGAATGGTAGCCTGACGACGGGTCGCGCGCGGCCGCGCGGTGGCTTCACGCTCATCGAGATCCTGATCGTGATGACGATCATCTCCATCCTGGTCTCGATCGCGGTGCCGATGTATCAGAAGGCGATCCTGCGCGCCAAGGAGAGCCTGCTGCGCAGCAATCTGTTCACCTTGCGAAGCATGATCGACGAATACACCTACGACAAGCAGAAAGCTCCCCAGTCGCTGGACGACCTGGTGAGCGATGGCTATCTGCGCCAGGTGCCCGTCGACCCCATCACGGGCTCGAGCACCACCTGGAAGATCACCATGGAAGACGCGACCGCCTCGGTCAACCAGACCGAGCCCGGCATCTGGGACGTTAACAGCGGCTCGGACAAGACCAGCCCGCTCGACGGCACCGCCTACGCCGAGTGGTGACGCCGCAGCGCGGCTGCTACACTACCCAAAGGAGACAACTTCTCCGCCACTCCCCGGTCGTCTAATGGTAGGACAGCGGCCTTTGGAGCCGTGAATCGTGGTTCGAATCCATGCCGGGGAGCCAGTAACTCCGTCTACGAACTCCGGTCCCTTCGTTTGTTGACAGCATCACGCCGGTGATGCCTCCGCGTTATCCCCAACATTCCACGAGCTCTCCGCAACTGCGACGATTCTCCAGTTGGAACACAGAAGCCTGGGGTGCCACTCTGAACCCCCTCCACCGAGCCACACGGTAGCTCTCGCGGCGTCCTTTTCTCCGTTTTCTCCAGTTGACAGGTCGCGTTTGTTGACAGGGGGGTCAAGCGTGGGCACCGGGTACAAGATCACCTGCGGCAGCGCTCATTCTGTTCGTGGTCTGTGACCACCCGAGCGACTACCTGGAGGGGTTTCTGATACGGCGGTGGTTTGGGTTCCACCCGGAGAAGGAGCCGTTCGCAACCGGGGCGACGGTCGAGGAGGTGCGCGCACGCATCCGGGCGGGGCTCTACAACCTGGGGCGCGAGGCCGACGACGATCCGGCGATCCTGGAGGTGTGGGTGTGAGCGAGGGGCCGGTTAGCACGAAGCCCCATGCTGTCAAGGGGGCGGGCTTGGCGCTTGCGTCCCGAAGCGCAAACGCCGGAGACGAGTTGGAAACCGTGCTTTCCGGGGGGCCACACAGTGAGCTGATGTACACTGAGGCTTGCCGTTGACTTTCTATTGCGGCCACGTGCGCGCCTGACAACTTTGAGTGGGTCTAACAGCCTGAAGGCGGAAGAAAAAGGAGTCCGCAGTTATGATCCGAAGCGATTCATGGATTGCCGCCGCGGCATTGATTCCGGTGGCGTTGTCCCCATTGTGCGGGCAAGTGAACATCACGCCCAAGGCGGACCGCATCTCGGTGGAGATTGACGGGAAGCCGTACTCGGACTTCTTCCTCGCGCCCGACGGGAACAAGCCGTACCTTTATCCCCTACGAACGGCCTCCGGAATCGTCGTGACCCGCCACTATCCAATGGAGGAGGGCGAGACGCGCGATCATCCGTGGCATCACGGGATGTTCTTCGAGCACGGGTCGGTAAACGGCGCCGATTTCTGGAACACCGAACCCGCTACGACGGATCCGAAAAAGGGCCGCATCGCGCTGAAGGAGGTGCTGGAGGCCAAGGGAGGCGCTAAGTCGGGAACGATCAAAGCCGCATTTGACAGCTTCGGCCCGGACGGCAAGCTCTTCATGACCGACACGCGGACGATTACCATTTACGCGGAGTCCCGGTTGCGCATCGTCGATTACGAGATCGCCATTGAGGCCCCCCAGAAGCTGACGTTCGGAGACACTAAGGAAGGCACCTTCGGCATACGCTTGGCCACGGCTCTTTCCGAGGACCGCACCGGGAAGATGGTGAACGCCGAGGGGCTGGAAACGGAGAAGAACGTGTGGGGCAAGCGTTCCCCATGGGTCGACTACTACGGGCAGGTGGATGGGCAGACCGTGGGTGTCGCCATCATGGACCATCCTTCGAATCCGCGGCATCCCACTTACTGGCATTCGCGGGCTTACGGGCTGTTCGCCGTGAACCCCTTCGGCGTCCGGGATTTCACTGCCGACAAGAGCAAGGACGGCAGTATGACGATCGAGCCCGGGCAGCGCGTGATTTTCCGTTATCGCGTGGTGATTCACTTCGGCGATGTCCGAAGCGCCGATATCGCGGGCTTGTACAGTAAGTACGCGGCCGAGCGGTAGGTCCCCGCGAGGTACCGCTAGAGCCGCCGGTAGCGCTTCCCGCTCACCTTCTGCACTCCGCCAGAAGGCAACGGACTCTTCCGGCACCCTTTGGAGCTAACCTGGGGACGCATGGCAGACTTCGTTGCAGCGGTCGATCAAGGCACCACCAGCACGCGGTTTCTGGTCTTTGACCGGGCCGGGCGGATCGTCGCCAGCGCACAGAGGGAGCATCAGCAGATCTACCCGCAGCCCGGATGGGTGGAACAGGATCCGGAGGAGATCTGGCTCCGAACCCGGGAAGTGATCGCCGCGGCCATGGAGCAACGCGGCCTGCGGCCCGGCGACCTGGCGGCGCTGGGCATCGCCAACCAGCGGGAAACCACCGTGCTGTGGAATCGCAGGACCGGCCGGCCGCTAGCCAACGCGCTGGTCTGGCAGGATACGCGGGTGGCCGACTACATTCCCGAATTCTCGTGCGAGGGCGGCCCGGACCGCTTCCGCGCAAGGACCGGGCTGCCACTGGCCACCTATTTCAGTGCGCTGAAGATCCGCTGGCTGCTGGACCATCTCGCAGGCGCGCGCCAGCAGGCCGAAGCGGGCGAGGTTCTCTTCGGCAATATGGATGCCTTTCTACTGTGGCACCTGACGGGCCTGCACATCACGGACTCGACGAACGCGAGCCGCACGCAGTTGATGAATTTGCAGACTCTCGACTGGGATCCCGAGCTGCTGACCGCATTCGCAATACCGCGGCAGATTCTGCCACAGATCCGCTCCAGCAGCGAAGTCTACGGAACCGCGACACTGGACGCGATTGCGGGCGTTCCGGTGGCCGGAATTCTGGGCGACCAGCAGGCTGCCCTGGTGGGTCAGACCTGCTTCCAGGCGGGCGAGGCGAAGAACACCTACGGCACGGGCTGCTTCCTGCTCATGAACACGGGGCGCGACATCGTGCAGTCCCAGTATGGCCTCGTCACCACCGTGGCGTTCCGGCTCCAGGGACAGCCGGCCCACTACGCGCTGGAGGGAAGCGTGGCCATCGCCGGAGCGCTGGTACAGTGGCTCCGGGATAATCTCGGGCTCATCGGCAAGAGCGCGGAGATCGAAGCCCTCGCCCTTATGGTCCCGGACAATGGCGGGGTCTACTTCGTTCCGGCCTTCTCGGGATTGTACGCGCCGTACTGGAAGCACAACGCCCGCGGCGTGATTGCGGGGCTCACCCGCCATTCAAACAAGAGTCACCTGGCCCGCGCGGTGCTGGAAGCGACGGCCTTTCAGACGCGCGACGTGGTGGAGGCCATGGAGAGAGACTCGGGTGTTCCCCTGGCCGCGCTACGAGCGGATGGCGGCATGGTGGAGAACGAGTCCCTGATGCAGTTCCAGGCCGATATTCTGAACCGCACGGTGGTGCGTCCGGCGGTGAAGGAGACAACGGCTTTGGGAGCGGCGTACGCGGCCGGGCTGGCCACCCGTTTCTACGCCAGCGTGGAGGACCTGCGCGCGCAATGGTCGGCGGACCGCACCTGGGAACCGCAAATGGAGCCGGAGCGGCGGGAACGGATGTACGGCTTCTGGAAGAGGGCGGTCGCACGGTCGTTCGACTGGCTGGAGGACTGAAGGGAAGGCGTCATGGTTCCAGCAGAAAACCGCGCGCCGTCCGGTTGAATGCCTGCACTTGCTCCGCCTCCCAGTCCGCGTCCCGTCCCAGTTCGCGCGCCATCAGGGCGGCCACCCGCGGAGCCATCTCGATCGCGGCGCGGGCGTTCAGGAACAGGGCACGGGTGCGGCGCGCCAGAACGTCTTCCACGGTGCGTGCCATTTCCTCGCGGGCGGCCCAAACCACTTCGGCGCCCGAGTAGGGCAAGGCGCCGTGCAAGGGCTCGGAAAGCGAAGGATCGGCCTCCATCAACTTCTGTACGGCGGGAGCATCGGAGCCGTAAGCGGCGAGCCGGCCGAACCGGGCGGCGTTGGGCTGGAAGCCGTGGATGTTGAGGCGATCGGTCACGCAGGGGCGGTCCGCCAGATGCGCCAGGGTAGCGGCGTGGTTGACGCAGTCCTCAGCCATGCGGCGATAGGTGGTCCACTTGCCGCCGCAGATCGTAATCAGGCCGGAGTTCTCGATGTGTACGGTATGGTCGCGGGAAAGCGCCGCGGTGTTGGCGGAGTCTCCGGCGCGGACCAGCGGACGGATGCCGGCGAAGACGCTGGTCACGTCGCGGCGGCCGGGCTTCTTCGCGAGGTAGAGGGAAGCGGTCTCGAGAACGAAGTCCACTTCCTGCTCCTGGGCTACGGGCTCGAGCACGGGCTCCAGGATCGGCGTGTCGGTGGTGCCGACCAGCGTGTGTCCGTGCCACGGAATGGCGAACATCACGCGGCCATCGCGGGTGTGCGGGACCATGATGGCGCTGTCGCCGGCCAGAAAGGAGCCGTCTAGCACCAGGTGGATGCCTTGACTGGGAGCGATCAACGGCGGGGCGGAAGGATCCGCCTTGCGGCGCAAGTCATCCGTGAACGGTCCCGTGGCGTTGATCACGACTCTCGCGGCGACTTCAAACTCCCGGCCGTCTTCCACGTCGCGGACCGCGACGCCGTTGACGAAGCCGTCGCCGTCCTTGCCGATGCCGGTGACCTGCGCATAGTTCAGAAGGGCCGCGCCCAGCTCGCCGGCAGTGGCGACCAGGTTGACCAGCAGGCGTGCGTCGTCGAACTGGCCGTCGAAGTAGACCACGCCGCCGCGCAGGCCGTCCGTGTTGAGGGTAGGCAGGCGTTCCAGGGTCTCTTCTCGGGAAAGGATTTGCGAGGCTCCGAAGCCGTACTGGCCCGCCAGCAGGTCGTAAAGCTTCAGACCGACGCCGTAGAAAGGGGCTTCCCACCAGTCGTAGTTCGGCACCACGAAGCCCAGGTTGCGGACCAGGTGAGGGGCGTTCCGGAGGAGCAGGCCGCGCTCTTTCAGCGCTTCCATCACCAGCGACACGTTGCCCTGCTCCAGGTAACGGACGCCGCCGTGAACCAGCTTGGTGCTGCGGCTGGAGGTTCCTTTGCCGAAGTCGCTCTGCTCGAGCAGGAGCACGTCGTAGCCGCGCGAGGCGCCATCGATGGCAACACCGGCGCCGGTGGCGCCTCCGCCCACCACGATCATGTCCCACGGGCCGGCATGCGCTTCGAGCCGGCGGGACATTTCGGCGCGGTTCATTGGTCCTCGATGATGGCCACGCCCCAGGGTTCGAGCGAGACCGTTGCGCCGCTCGTCACCGGACGGTTCGCGAGCAATTCCGTGCCGCTCCCGTAGGGGTAGACAACCTCCTGCGCTGCCGCCGAGAAGTTGAAGTAATAGTGAAGCGCCTTGCCGGCGCGTGTGACGCCGTGTTTCACTCGGACCGCGGCGGGCAGCTTCTGGTCGGGGCCGCCCAGGTGTGCCTCATCGAGCACTCGTTGGAGCAACTTCTGCTGCAACCCCTCGCTCAAAACGGTGCCCTCGTAGGTCAGGGTGCCCTTGCCGAAATGGTTCTGAGTGACGGCGGGATACTTTCCGAAGAACGAATGATCGTAGTAGGCCAGGGGCGTCGCCGTATCGGGCAGAAGCAGCTCCGCCCAGTCGCTCACGCGATTGTCAGGCCCGGCCTGGAAGGGGTCGCCCTTGAGGGCCAGGGGCTCGCGCAGGTTAGAGAACTCCTGGTAGTGGAAGCCCGCGGCTTCGCGCAAGGGCCCCGGCGCCATCACCGGACGAACGGTCGAGTACTCATCGCAGAACCCGCTCTTCAGCGTCAGCACCAGATGGCCGCCCGCACGCACGTAATCGACGAGGCGGGCGAGCACGGTGTCGCTCGCGACGTAGAGCGGCGGCACAACGATCACCTTGTAGGCGCTCAGGTCCGTGGTCTCAGGGAAAATGAAGTCCACTCCCACATTCAAGCGGTAGAGCGCGCGGTACAGGCGCCGCATCTCCAGGTCGTAGCCGCCAAGGTGATGCCAGGGCATGTCGCCGGCGGCCGGCGACTGCAGAAACGGCATGTAGTCGATGCCCCGGCGGGAATCGCTGCTGTAAAGCAGCGCCACGGGGTGCGCGGCCTTCAGGCCGACGATCTGCGGGCCGATGCGCTGGAGCTCATGCGCGGTGCGCACCACCTCGGCGTAGACGCGACCGGGCTCCAGATCGTGCGACAGCACGCCCTTCCAGTACGTCTCCTGGCCGTAGTGCAGCGAGTGCCAATGCCAGTACTCGACCATGTTGGCGCCCGTCGAGGCCATCAGGTAGACGTTCTGGCGCACCTGGCCGTCGTAGGGCGGAAACTGCCAGCGCGAATCCCAGCCGATGGTCTGGGCGTTGGTCTCGGTCACCAGATAGTTGGTCTGCTTCAACGACCGCGCAAAATCGCCGGCGTAACTTGATCCCTCCCCGTCATACAGGTCCTGACTGGGATAGTAAGTATTCATGGCCGCTATGTCCAGACTCTGCGAAATGGTGCGCTCGTCGACGTCGGAACGCGTGGCGCCGCCGAAATCCTGGGTGACGAACTGATCGGGGCGGAGGTACTCGCGCACCAGCGATGCCTGCCAGGCCAGGAAACGGGTGACGATCGAGTCCTGGTAGCGGTCCCACTCCAGCTTCCAACCGGGATTGAGAATGCCGTTGCGGGGAGGCACTTCGGACCAGTCGTGCAGCTCCTGGCCCCAGTAGACCAATCCCCAGATCTTGTTCAGCCGGTCGACCGTCGAGAACTTCACCTGCAGGTAACGGACGAAGGCGGCCTGCACATTGGGGCCGGCCGTTCCATACGAAGTTGTCTCGTTGTCGATCTGGTAGCCGATCACGGCGGGATCGTCCCGGTAGTGTTCGGCTATCTTGCGAATCACGCGCTCCGAATACCGAAGATAATCCGGATTCGTGATATCCATGTTCTGGCGTATGCCGTAAGTGGCCTTTTGACCGTCCAGCCTGGTCACCAGAATCTCCGGATGCTCTTTGAACATCCACGGAGGGATCGAGTAAGTGGGCGTGCCCATGATGACGTAGATGTGCGCCCGCGCCAGGCGTTCGACGATGCGATCCATCCAGGCGAACTCGAAGCGGCCGTCCTCGGGCTCCCACTGGCTCCAGGTGGACTCGCCCACACGCACCACGTTGATGCCGGCCTGCTCCATCAACTGGACGTCCTTTTCCAGGCGGTCTTGCGGCATGTATTCTTCGTAGAAGGCTGCGCCGTAGAGGAACGTGCCCATCCGATCGGGAGAGAAGCGCGCCTGTTCCTGAGAGTGGGCCCCGATGGCGGCGAGAGCGGCGATCGTTGCCGCGAGCCACGGGCCGAGCCTGCGAACCGATAGCATCTCCATACAGGCTCATGCTATCAGGCTCGCAGCCGGTCCGGCGCCGGTCTCAGAAGCTGAACTTGAGCGCGAGCTGAATGTTACGCGGGCCTCCGCCGCCCAGATACGGGTAGCCGGTGCCGACGTCGGCGGTCGCGGTAATCGGAATCGAGCCGGTGCCCCGCCCCTGGGCGTTCGGGAGCGAGCCTTGCAAAAAGTCCAGCGAGAAAGCCGGCATCATCGGGTTGCTGAAGTTGGGGTGGTTGAAGAGGTTGAAGAAATCGACGCGCGTTTGCATCTTGAGCCTCTCGCCGATCGGCGTCGTTTTCGACAAAGAAAAGTCGAAGTTCTTCAAGCTGGGTCCCGTGAACGCATTGCGGCCGAGATCGCCGAAGTGCTGCGTGCCGGTCACGCAGCCCGTAGCCGGATCCCAGGTGCACGGCACGGCAAACGCCGCCGCGTTCAGAAACGTGTTCGGAAGACTCTGCCCGGCAAAGGGATTGCCAACCACGTCGGGCCGCCCGAAGTATTCGCCGCTGCCGTTGAAATCTCCCTCGAAGAGATAGTCCAGATTCACGGGCTGCCCGGTCTGCATCGCCAGGACGCCGTTGATGGCCCATCCCGAGAGCAGCTTCTTACGCGTGGGCGCGTTGGGGAGCTGGTACATGAAGGTCCAGGCCAGGCGCTGCCGCACGTCGAAGTTCGAGTTGGCCCACTCGTTCGCAGCGTTGAAGCTGTTGTCCGGCTGCGTCGCGTTGGGAACGAAGTCCGTTCCGTCGCTGGCGTTGTCGAGCGAATGCGACCAAGTGTAGTTGACCGACGAGGTGAGTCCGTGGGTTTCGACCTTCAAGATGGTTTGCAGGCCGTTGTAGTTGGAAACCGCGCTGGTCTCGATCTGGTTGACGTAGCCGAGGTTGGGGTTGATGCTCGAGTAAGGGGCCGGCCCATCGCCCACAAGCTGGTTGATGTCGCGGTAGCGGAACAGCTTCCGCCCCGCCGAGCCGACGTAGCCGACTTGCAAGGCGATCCCTGGCGCCAGCTCCTGCTGCAGGTTGAAGTTGTAGTTCTCGACGTACGGCGTGCGGAGGTTTTGGGCGACCGTGAAGAGCCCTGAATCGCCGAAATTGCTGAACACGGGCGGCGCGCACAACGAGGTCCCCGGCACCTTGATGGAGGACGACACAGAGCAGGAGCCTAAGGTAATCGCCGGCGTCCCGCTGAACTGAATCGGCGACGGCCCTCCAATGTCGTTGTAAGCCGGCCCCGCGTTGGGAGTATTCCACGGCAACTGGCCGACGAAGAAATCCTCGGAGAACGCGTCGTAGAACACGCCCCAACCCGTGCGCACCACCGTCTTGCCGGAGCCGAAAACGTCCCAGGCGAGTCCGACCCTGGGCGCGAGATTCTTGAAGTCTTTCGGATAGAGCTGGCTGACCTGCCTGGCGCCGGTGGGCTCGGTGGGATCGAATATGCTGAACAGACCGTGCTCCTCGCCGATGACGCCATAGTAGTCCCAGCGCACTCCGGCTTCGAGCATGAGATGCCGGGCCAGCCGGAAGTTGTTCTGAAGGTAAAGCCCGTCGCTGTTCTGATAGGTTCCACGGCGGGAATTACCCTCCGCCTGCGAGCCCCCGTCGGGGACCCCGGCCAGAAAACTGGGCAGGTCGGCAAACTCCAGCTTGCCGCGATAGTCGTTGTCGAAGAAGCCGTTGACGAAGGTGCGGCGGAACTCGTAGCCCCACTTCCAATTGCTCCGGCCAGTGTTATAGGACGCGTTGGCGAAGTATTGAGTGTTGGTGTCGATGCGGCCGCGCGGCACCGATGTGTTCGCGCCGAGCGTCGCATAGCCCGCCACCTCAATCTCGGGAAGGCCCGTATCGTTCGGATTCTGGATGGTGTTCAACCCGATCGAGCGCGGGTCGAAGCTCTGGTCCTCCGGATAGAATTGCTCCGCAAAGCGGTTGTAGCCGGCGCGCAGTTCCAGTAACAAGCGCGGCGTAAAGATGTGGGTGTAAGAAGCCGAGGCCAATTGGACGCGGGTCGGGGTGACGGTGTTGTAACCTGGCAGAACACCTCCGCCGACAATGGCGAAGGGGAAGCTCTGGTCGCTGTCGCCGAAGTAGTAACGCCCGGTCAGGACATCGCCGTCGCCGAAGTGCTGATCGATCTTGGCGATGGCGCTGTCCACCCGGTTCGAGAACAGCGTGCTGGACTGCAGGTTGTTTCCGTTGGCGTCCACAGGCATATTGGGCGCGGGCCAGGGATTACGCGCCAGCAGGTTGGCCATGACCGGGCTCTCGCCGCCGAGCTGCGCCAGCTCCGGAGAGGCGAGGGCGGCCGAGATGTCGGCTTGCGTGGGGACGTGGCTCAGGCTGGCGATCGCGCCATCCTCCCGTTCCCCCTCATAGGAGACGAAGAAGAACGTCTTGTTCTTCACGATCGGGCCGCCGAGCGAACCCCCGAAATCGTTGTTGTGAAATGGGTTCTGCGCCGCCGGGACGGTGTTGAAGAAGTTGCGCGCATCCAGGGCGCTGTTGCGGAAGTATTCGAACGCCGAGCCGTGAAGATCGTTGGTCCCGGACTTGGTGACGATGTTGACGATAGCGCCCGCGTTGCGGCCGAACTGGGCGTCCGCGCCCGAAATCACGGGAATCTCGGCCAGCGCATCCAGCGGCAGCAGTGTCGCAGGCGTGCCGAACACGCCCGCCTGGTTGATGGCCGGGTCGTTCCGGTAGCCGTCGTTCATGTCGGTGCCGTCGAGCAGGTAGTTGTTGGACCGGCCCCGGTTCCCGTTCATGCTGAAGGTCCCGAACGATCCCGGAGAATCGGTGATGCCGGCGGGGTCGGCGCTCGCGCCGGGCACCAGCAGAATGGCTTTGTCGAAATCGCGCCCGTTGATCGGCAGATCCGCCATCTGCCTGCTGTCCAGCGTCCCTCCTTGCGTGTCTCCGACCGTGTCCACCAGGGCGGTCCTTTCACGCACCTCTACGACCTCCTTGGCCTCGCCCGGGGACAGGGTGAGGTCCACCCGCTGCGTGGAAGCCGTGGTCACCGCGATTCCATCCGACACGGCGGTTCGGAATCCGGCCTTGGCGGCCGACACCTTGTAGGTGCCCAGCGGCAACTCACCGAACAGGTAGGCGCCGCCCTCGCCGGCCGTCGCTTGACGGCTCAGGTTTGTGGCGGTGTCGGTAACCGTCACCTGGGCGCCCGGAACGGTCGCACCCGATGAATCGAGAACGGTGCCCTGGATGGCCCCGCGGAAGGTTTGAGCACCTGCGACGGCGGCGAAGAAAAGGACGGCCATCGCGACAAGTAGGACGACGTAAAAACGCACCGATAGATGCACGCACACCTCGCTTCCGCAAGAGTATAGCAACAATGGGCCCCAGCAGGTCATTCGTTTTTTTTGGGGCGCCGATCATGAAAGTCGGGGTGTGCGGCGCGCCATGTATAGAATTTAATCTTTCAGTCGCAGGGCCCGGCTCGTCCCCCTATCCTGACTAGAGGCCGCGCCTACCCAGGGGCGTCGAGCCGACTGCGCTGTCAAGACTTGGTGGATGCAAATAGTCCCAGCCGCAAGGGTTTTCGCAGTCTATGGGCCAGTTCCCAGCCTGGAAGGAACCGAAAAATGACCCCAGAGAGTCATCTTTGGCGTTCTTTGGCTGTTTTTCTAGTACGACGACGCACGATTTACTAGTACGACATCGGTCGTTGTGCTATATACTATTCTTGAAGATCAGGATTTAAAGTCTCCTCGCGTAAATGGCCCGGACCGCCCGCAGTGGTCCGGGCTTCATTGTTTCTGGCCCACCCCTTTTGTGCCGTCACTTGCCTATGCAGAACATCGAAAAGATGCGGTTGAGGATGTCGTCGGCCGTAGTAGCGCCGGTGAGGCCGTCGAGCGACTCGAGCGCCCTATAGAGATCCAGAAGCAGCATCTCGTGCGGAATACGCCGGGCGACGGCTACCCGCGCATCCTCGAGCGCAGACAGCGCGGTTTTGAGCAGCTTCTCGTGACGAATGCTGGTGATGAACCCCGGCTCCTGCTGTGCCGGTGCGGCCGCTTGGCGGACCAGACGGCGCAACTCCTCAATGCCCTCCCCGGTGAGCGCCGAGACAGAGGCGAACTCGTGCTCCAACTCGGCGCGCCGCGGCAGGTCGCATTTGTTGCCAACCAGCAGGTGACGGCCCTGGCTACGGGCGCGCGCGACCAGATCCCGGTCGCCCTCCTCGACGGGTGCGGAGAGATCGATGACCACCAGCGTCAGGTCGGCGTCGGCCATGGCTTGAAAGCTGCGCTCCACGCCGAGCGTCTCGACCAGGTCCTGGCCCGCGCGGATGCCCGCGGTGTCGAAAAGCTTTACGGGGATGCCGTCGAGCGATGCGGTTTCCGAAACCAGGTCACGCGTGGTGCCGGGGATGGCGGTGACGATGGCGCGCTCCCGGTCGAGCAGGCGGTTGAACAGGCTGCTCTTGCCTACATTCGGCCGGCCCACGATGGCCAGCTTCAGTCCTTCGTGCACCAGCTTTCCGAAAGCGAAGCTCGAGACCAGCCGCTCGATCTGCTGGGCAATCGGGTCGAGGCGCGCTAGGATCTCGGCGTCCTCCGGGATGGCGACGTCGTTGTCGGCGAAGTCGATGCCGGCTTCGAGCAGCGCGATCGCGTCGACCAACCGGCTCTTGAGCGGCGCGATGCGCTTGGAAACCGAGCCTTCGGCCTGCTGCGCCGCGATGCGGGCCTGGTAAAGAGTGGTGGCCTCGATCAGATCGCGGACCGCCTCGGCCTGCGGCAGATCGATGCGGCCGTTAACAAACGCGCGCAGCGTGAATTCGCCGGGTTCGGCCAGGCGCGCGCCCTCCTCGCAGGCGCGCTCGAGGGCGTGGCGCAAGACGACCGGCGAGCCGTGGCAGGAGATCTCGACCACGTCTTCGGCGGTGTAGGAGCGCGGCCGCTCGAAGAACGTCACCACCACCTGGTCGATAGGCTGCCCTTCGGCGTCATGCAGTTCCGCCAGCAGAGCGGTCCAGGCCTTCCACTCGGGAGGCTTGCGGAAGCGCAGAATCCGCTCCGCGATTGCGCGGGCCTCGCCGCCCGAGATGCGGACGACGCCAAGCCCGCCGCGGCCCGGCGGCGTTGAAATGGCGACGATCGTGTCGTGGCCGTTCAGGGACACTCACCAACGATTATCGCGAAGCCGCGCGCTGCTTGATCTGGCCCAGCAGCAGCTCAACCTGCCCGGTGGGAATCCGAATCTCGCCCACCAGGAGGACCGCCAGCCGGCCCGCCCCGGCATCCGTGAACTCCGCGCTGCGGATGGCGGCGTAGCTCTGCGCGGCCGGCGGCAGCGCGGCGGTCAAGTTGGCGGCGCCCTTTTCCAAGGCGGATTCGAGCGACGTGCGGATCTTCTGGCGCAGCGTTTCGCCAAGAGATCCGGAGCGGAGCATCTCGCCGAGCGATCCATCCGCCTCGATCTCGCCGACCTCCGGCTCCAGCTTCACGGTGCTGTTCCCCTCGACGGACGGGGTGATCTTCACTTTGACCTGGGCGTCGCCGCCGGCGAGCCGCTTGGTCATCTGCTTGCCCAACGCCTTCACGCAGGCCCAGCGTTCGTAGTGCAGCCGGACGGTCAGCAGGCTGGCGGGATCGGCGGGCACGAGCGTCGCGTCTTGGATGGCGATGCGGTCGCCGCAGCGGTCCGAGCGGTCGAGTTGGGCGCGCAGCAAGGCGGTCATGCTGGTGGCCTGGAGGTCCGTCAGATCGGCGGTCAGCCTGAGCCGGAACACCTCCTCGCCGCCGCCGTGCGAAACGCGGGAGATACTGCCGGATGCCGTGATGGCGACCGGCTGGTTATCGATTTGGAACGAGCTCCGCACGGGCGGGATAGCCAGCGTCAGATCCTGCGCCCCCGCCGGCGAAACGGCGAGGAGCAAGGCGTAGATCAGCGGCGGATGGCGCATACAGGAGGAGACGCGCGCGCAACCCCCGGAGGTTTCGGGCGGCTGCCCGATAATGAGAGCAGTGAAGACTACGGTGGAGATTCCGGACGCCCTCTACCGGCAGGTCAAAGCTGCCGCCGCGCGGCGTGGCGTGTCTTTTCGGGAATTCCTTACCGAAGCGCTGAGGGAGCGGCTCCGGCCGATGAGAGCATTTGGCGGTCTGCGCGATCTTCATCGTGAGACCAAGCGCGTCGAGCGCTCCATCGAGGAGGCATTCGAGCGCGTCGACGAAGAGGATTGGCGGTGATTCTCAAACGCCCTGTCCGCGTTTGCCGATGGGGACGCGAAGCTGCTGCGCCTCGTCGAAAACGAGACGGACCTCTCCCTTGCCGTGATCGTGCCGGGCGAGTATCTCTACGGCGTTCGCCAGTCGCGCCATCAGGCGCGCTACGAGCAGTGGATGGGTGAGGTCCTTCCGCTTTTAGATCTGCTGGCAGTCGAAGAGGAAACGGCCCGGCACTACGCCGGCATCCGCCACGAACTGAAAGCCGCCGGACTGCCGATCCCGAGCAATGACCTGTGGATCGCCGCGCTGGCACGGCAGCACCGGTTGCCAGTCGTCAGCCGCGACCGCCATTTCGAGGCGGTGAAAGGGATTCGGCTGCTGACCTGGTGAGTCGGCTGCGCTCGGTGGCAGCGGGCGGTTGCCAGCGACAGTCTGCTCCGCTTCGTGTCTGCCGGCCCGCGCCCGTGATAGAATTCCAGCCGGCGCCAAGTATGCGATCGCGTTCGAGGGGTCTCATAGTGCTTCTGCTGTGTCTGGGATGTCCCTCTCCGGGCCGGGCCGACGTCGGTCTCCCCATGGTTTTCGTTGAATGGCCGCTATTGCTTCTCGCTCTGGCGCCCGTCATCCTGATCGAGTCCATGGTGTACCGCCGACAGCTAGGGATCACCTACTGGAAGGCGCTTTATCCCGCGGGCATCGCGAATCTGGTTTCCACCCTGGTTGGGTATCCGCTCGCATGGATCCTGCGCCTGGCCGGACTATTCGTGCTGGTGTATCCGCTGGCGGACGTGGTCAAGCCATCAGGCACATCCATGAACCCGGCCTGGACGCAGGTGCTGACCGCGTTGGCGTATTCTGCCTGGCTCCCTCCTGGGCGGAAGAGGCTATGTGGATGTTGCCGGCGGCCTCCTTGGTGGGCTTGGTTCCAGCGTACTTCGTTTCGGTCTACGTTGAGGCCTGGGTACTCAGACGGCTCATGAAGGGCGAAGATCGCCGCACGATCCGGACTCTCTCTTATAAGGCGAACCTGGCGAGCTATGTCTTCCTCGCGGCCTGCGCGGTTTTCATGCTCGTTCGTTTGGCGACACGCGGATAAGGCGGCTGCCTCACACCTGCAGCACGTCGTCGTCCTTCGCCACCAGCGAATAGAGCACCGGCGAGAGGAAGACCGACAGCAGCAGGCGCGAAGCCAAACCGCCCACGATCACGATGGCGAAGGGCTTCTGGGAATCGCTGCCGATGCCCGTGGACATCGCCGCGGGCAGCAGGCCGAAGCAGGCCACCAGCGCCGTCATCATGATGGGACGCAGGCGCAGCAGCGCGGCCGCGTGCGTGGCCTCGACGATGTCGCGGCCCTCCAGGCGCAGCTTGTTGATGAACGAATAGAGGATCACGCTGGTCTGCACCGCCACGCCCATCAGCGCCACGAAGCCCAGTCCCGAGGACACGCTGAAGTTCATCCCGGTCAGCTTCAGCGCCAGCAGGCCGCCTACCGGCTCGGTCATCAGCACGCTGATCACGATGACCACCGGGAACTTCAGATTGCCGTACAGCGCGAACAGGATCACCAGGATCAAGAGAACGGTCAGCGGGAGGATGACCGCCATCTGCGTGCGCGCCGTCAGGTACTCCTTGTACTCGCCGCCCCAGTCGAACGTGTAGCCGATGGGCAGCTTGACGGCAGAGGCCACCTTGCCGCGCGCCTCGCCCACGGCGCTCGCCAGGTCCCGCCCCTCCACGCTGTACTGAACCCCGATGTAGCGTGAGTTGGCCTCGCGGTAGATGAACGACGCGCTGTTCTCCACCTGCACGGTGGCGAACTGGCTGAGCGGCAGGTTCTGGCCGTCCGGCGTGGCGACGAGCAGGTTCTGAATGGCCTGCATGTCGCTGCGGTACTTCTCGTCCATCCGCACCACCAGGTCGAACTGCTCTTCGCCCTGGATCACCTGCGTGGCCGCCTTGCCGCCCAGGGCCGCCTCGACCAGCGCGTTGATATCGGCTACGTTCAGGCCGTAGCGGGCGATCTTCTCGCGGTCCGGCACGATGGTGAGGCTGGGCTGGCCCAGTTCCTGCACGATGACGATGTGCGTGATGCCGGGCACTTGGGAAATCGTGTGCTGGACCTCGCGAGCCTTCTGCTCGAGCATGCTCAGATCGGTGCCGAAGATCTTCACCGCCAGCGAGCTCTTCAGCCCGGTCTCCGCCTCGTCCACCGCATCCTCGGCCGGCTGCGTGTAATTGAAGATCACGCCGGGGAATGCGGCCAGCTTCTTGTGGATCGCCTCGATCAGGTCCGGCTTGTTGCGGATGGAGCCCTGCCACGCCGCGTCGCGATAGGGTTTGAGCCCGACGTAGAACTCGTTGTTGAAGAACCCGGTCGGATCGGTTCCGTCATCCGGGCGCGCCAGCTCGTTGCCGACCAGCGTGACCTGCGGGAAACTCCGCAGGATGTCTCGAATCTGGGGCGAGAGCTTGGTGGCCTCTTCGAAGGAGATGGTGTAGGGCGTGGTGGCGCGGACCCACAGAGCGCCCTCGTCGAGATGCGGCATGAACTCGGCGCCGATCGAAGGGATGAGCGCCAGCGCCGCGCCCAGCACACCCAGGCACACGAGGACGGTGGCCCAGCGGAAGCGCAGGCAGACGTCCAGCAACCACCCGTAGGCCGAGCGGATGGCCTCGTAGACGCGAACCCTCGGCTCGTGGACGCGATGCAGAACGAAGGCACACAGGACGGGAAGCAGCGTCAGCGTGCAGATCAACGCGCCGAGTAGGGCGAACGCCATGGTGTCGGCCATGGGCTCGAACAACTTGCGCGAGGGGCCGGTGAGGGCGTAGATGGGCAGGTATCCGGCGATGATAACCGCGATGGCGTAAAAGATCGGCCGCTCGACGTCGTGCGCCGCGGCGCGAATCACGTCGATCGCGCGGTACTGCTGCCCCTCGCGCGCGGCCAGCTCGCGGAAGATGTTCTCCACCATCACCACCGCGCCATCGACAATGATGCCGAAATCGATCGCCCCGATCGAGAGCAGGTTGGCGGGGATGTGCCGCCAGTCCAGGCAGATGAACGAGAACAGCAAGGCGAAGGGAATCGTCGCCGCCACGATCAGCGCGGTGCGCACGCTGAACAGGAACAGCCCCAGGATGATCAGCACCAGCACCATGCCGCGCAGCAGGTTGCCCTCGACGGTGCGGGTGGTCTCTTCCACCAGCGCGCTGCGGTCGTAGAACGGAACGATCTTGATGTCGGGCGGCAGCACGTGCTGGTTGAGGTCCGCGGTCATATCCTCCACGCGCTTCAGCACCACCTGCGCCTGCTCGCCCACCCGCATGAGGATGACGCCCTCGACGGCGTCGTCCTGGCTCATGTAGCCGAATTGGCCGAGGCGCGGGGCGTGGCCGATCTCCACCTTCGCGACGTCCTTCACGTAGATCGGAATGCCGCTCCGCTCCGCCAGCACGATGTTGCCGATGTCCTGGACGTCGCGGACCAGGCCCAGGCCGCGAATGTAATAAAATTGCCCGCCCTGCGAGTAGAAGCCGCCGCCCGCGTTCGAGTTGTTGGCGCCCAGTTGCTGCAGGATCAGGGGAACGCTCACGCCGTAGGCGAACAGCTTGTTCGGGTCGAGAACGACCTGGTACTGCATCACCGTGCCGCCGAAGCCGGAATCGTCGGCCACGCCTTCAATGCTGCGATAGCGGCGTTCGAGCACCCAATCTTCGATGGTCTTCAGGTCTTGCGGCGTCCGATCCGTGCTTTGAAGGACGTAGCGGTAGATCAGGCCGCTGGGGCTGAACAGCGGTTCAATGCCGGGCGTTACGCCCTGGGGCACGTTAGCATTGGCCATGCGCTCGAAGGCCTGCTCGCGCACGAAGTAGGGATCGGCGTCGTACTGGAAGTTCATCTGCACCGACGAGAGGCCGTAGAGCGAGATCGAGCGCAGCGCCTCCAGCCTCGGAATTCCGTTCATCTCCACTTCGAGCGGAATGGTGATGAGCCGCTCCACTTCCTCGGCCGCGTGCCCCGGCCACTGGCTGACGATTTCGACGTGCGGGGGCGAGAGATCCGGATAGGCGTCGATGGGCAGCTTCGAGAATGCCCAGGCGCCCCAGAACATGAGGGCGATCGAGGCCACGACGACCAGGAACCGCTGGGCCAGCGCGAAAGAGACGATGCGGGCAATCATAGGGTGGAGTGGACGCTTCGCAACGGCGTGGCGCGGGCTTCAGCCTGCCGTGTCGGCACTCGTGCCGACACACCCTGGCGTCGAGATGAGTCTCGACGCGGCACGCACGAGTGCGTGCGCCACAAAGAACTGCTTGGACATGAGTTCTCGGTCATAGCGCTAATCCGGGCTGGTGATGAACCCCAGAAACAGGCTGCCTTCCGAGACGACCTGTTCCCCTTCGTGCAGCCCGCTCACGATCTCCGCCAGGCCATCCTGCTGGCCGTCCACCGCGACCAGGCGCTGGGCGAATGCGCCGGGCCGCACCTCCACGTAGACGAAGGGCTCATTCTGAGCGTTGTGGAGGAGCGCCGACACCGGCGCCACCACAACGTTCCGCGTGGTTCGGGTGCGAATCACCGCGTCCAGGAACATGTCTTTCTTCAGGACTCCGCCCGGGTTCCGCGTCACGATGCGGACAGGCGTGGTGCGCGTAGCCGGGTCGAGCATGGCGCCGATGTACTCGACCGTGCCGTGGAAAACCTCGCCCAGCGACGGGTTGGTCTCCTGCACCGAATCGCCGACGCGGACCGACGGCAGGTCGCGGTCGAAAACGTGCCCCTGGACCCAGACGGTGGAAACGTCGCTGATGACGAAACAGGTGGTGGCGCCGGCCTGGATCAACAGGCCGGGCGAAACCAGCTTCTGCACCACCACGCCCGCGATGGGCGAGCGCACGGCCAGTTGCGGGCTGATGGCGGCGCCGGCGCGCTGGGCGGCCTCGATCTCCGGCTCGGTGATCCCGAAGATCTTGAGTGCTTGCAGGCTGTTCTGAACGTCGGTGACGGCGTCGTTGAAATCCGACTCGGCGCCTTCGTAATCCTTCTCCGCGATGGCGTGGTGAGCCAGCAGGTCCGCGCTCCGCGTGAGCGTCCGCTGCGCCAGGTCCTGGTGGATGCGCGCGTGCTTGTAGGTTGCGATGGCGTTGGTGACGTCAGGGCTGTTCACGTACAGCAACGGCTGGTTTTCGGCGACCGCGTCCCCAGGCTCGGCGACGATGCGCACGATCGGCCCGCTCACCTGCGTGATGGCCGGGGTGGTACGGTTGTTGTTCCAATCGACGGTCCCGGTGGTGCGGACGGTGTTGGTCCACGCGGCTTTCCGGACGGCGGTGACTTTCAGATGGGCCAACTGCTCGCGCGGCACGGTCAGCAGGCTGGGTTGGGCGGTGTCCGCCGATGCCGGCGAACTGGCCGCCGCCGGCCGTGGGCCGCCGCAGCCGGCGAGCGAAAGCATCGACGCAACAACAGCGATCGCCAGGGCGCTTCCCCTGGGGCGCGTAAGTGTCAACACAAATCTCCCTATACAGTTGGATTATCGCAGGTCCGCAAGAGGTTACATCTATCTGGCGCGCGCCAGCAGCAAGAGGAGTGCGCCGCCGAGTTCCAGGGCTGCCAACACGTAGAACAGAACGCGGACCTTCGGCCACAGGAATACTGGCAGTTCGTCCGACAGCCTGTCTGGCAGCGTCTGGGTCAGGCGGGGTGGCGGCGGTTCGGAGGCGCTCCTCTCCCAGCGGTACGACAGCCAGATGCCGCGAACATTGGCCAGCAGCAGCGCGAGGAAGATGATCCGCACGACGTTGAAACCCCAGACCAATCCCCCGACCAGGTAGGCGCCAAACACGCAAACGGCCGCCACCCGGCTTCTCTGGCGGACGCCGACCCCTCCCAGGAAGAAGAAGACCGCATCGAAGACCCCCACCAGCACCTGTCTAGTGAGGATGCACCACACCAGCGTGATCACCGCCACCAGGAAGCAGATCCAGAACCCCTGTGTGGTGACAGTATCCAGGTCGACGTCGTTGCGGATCGTAGGCCAGAACAAACTCTTGAACCGGCTTTCGCTCCGCGGAGTGGAATCGGACAACCCGAGCGTCTGCATGTCCGTGCGATTCTACCTGTTTCCGTTCCGCGGCGCTGGCCTCTCGCTTCGCGCTAAACTAGCGGGCGATGCTCTCCCGATTGGTCTGGGTAACACTTTTTGCCGGCGCTGCGGCGCTGGCGCAGCAGGACGCCGCGAATCCACAGAACGCGCTGGTGCGCGACATCCTCCGCGAACTCATCGAAACCAACACCACGCACTCGACCGGCAGCACCGGCTTGGCCGCCGAGCGGATGGCCGCGCGATTGCGCGCCGCGGGCTTTCCCGCCGCCGACATCCAGATCCTGGGACCGCGCCCCGAGCGCAACAATCTGGTGGCCCGCATTCACGGGACCGGCCGGCGGAGACCGATCCTGCTCATCGCCCACCTGGACGTCGTCGAGGCGAACCGCGCCGACTGGACCACCGACCCCTTCCAGTTCGTCGAGAAGGACGGCTACTACTACGGTCGCGGCAGCAGCGACATCAAGGAGGGAGACGCCATCCTGGTGTCGAACTTCATTCGCTGGCACAAGGAGAACTACCGGCCCGACCGGGACCTCATCATGGCGCTCACCGCGGACGAAGAGGGCGGCTCGGAGAACGGCATCGCCTGGCTGCTCGCGAACCGCCGCCAGTCGATCGACGCCGGCTATTGCATCAACCTGGACGGCGGCGGCCTGGAAGTCAAGGGTGGGCGAAAGCTGCTCAACGAGGTGCAGTACAGCGAGAAGGGATTCTTGACTTTCATCATCGAGGCCAAGGACAAGGGCGGCCACAGCTCGGTTCCCCGGAAGCGCAATGCGATTTACGAGCTCTCGGAGGCGCTGGTCCGGCTGAGCGGTTTTGAATTCCCGGTGATGCTCGACGAAGGCCGCCGGGCGTACCTCCGCGCCGTGGCGATAGGGACGGGCGGCAAGACCGCCGGCGCCATCGCTAGGCTGCTCGCAACAGAGCCGCCGGACCCCGCGGCCGTGCGGATGCTCTCCGAGAGCCCGGATCTGAACGCCGAACTGCGCACCACCTGTGTGGCCACCATGGTGCAGGCCGGCCATGCCGAGAACGCGCTGCCCCAATCCGCCCGCGCCACCGTGAACTGCCGCATCCTGCCCGGGCAGGTGCCGGAAGAGGTCGAGCGCACGCTGCGCGGGGTGATTGCCGACGACGCCATCACCGTGACCACCGCTCCCGACAGCCCGATAGGCGAGGTCGGCAGCCCGCCGTCGCCGCTCAATCCGGAAGTCATGGAGGCGACCAAGGCCGTGACCGAATCGATGTGGCCGGGCGTGCCCGTGGTGCCGGTCATGAGCCGGGGAGCGAGCGACGGCCGCTTCCTGCGCCGCGCCGGCATGCCGGTCTACGGTATTTCCGGGATCGCCGAGGACCAGGACGACATCCGCGCCCACGGCAAGGACGAGCGCGTCGGCGTCACCGCCGTGTTCGAGGGCCGCCAGTTCGTTTACCAACTGGTGAAGGCGCTGGCGAGCCAGTAGCCCTACGCCGTTTGCGTCTCGGCCAGCGATTCCAGGCCCAGGGCCTTCACCTCGTGTGCCCGCATGAGGTATTTCTGGACCTTGCCGTTGGCGGTCATGGGGAAGGCGTCGACGAAGCGGATGTGCTCGGGGATCTTGAAGTACGCGATCTGCCCGCGGCAGAAGTTGCGAATCTCTTCCGGCGCCACCGCGAGGCTGGGCTTCAGCCGGACCCACGCCGCCACACGCTCGCCGAGCCGCTCGTCGGGGATGCCGAAAACGTAAACGTCGGAGACGGACGGGTGCTCGCGCAGGAACTGCTCGACCTCGAGCGGGTAGACCTTTTCGCCGCCGCGGCTGACCATGTCTTTAGCGCGGCCCGTGATCCGGAAGTAGCCGTCAGGCCGCATGGTGGCCAGGTCGCCCGAGTGCAGCCAGCCCTCGGAATCGATGGCGTCGGCGGTGCCTTCGGGGTTATTGTCGTAGCCTTTCATCACGGCAAAGCCCCGCACGCAAAGCTCCCCTTGCTCGCCTACCGGTACCGTCGCTCCGGTCGCAACATCGACCAGTTTGATCTCCGTGTCGGGCAGAGGGCGGCCCACGGTGGTGACGCGGGTTTCGACGCTGTCGTCGGTGGCCGACATCACCGTCACCGGCGAGCTCTCCGTCTGCCCGTAGCAGATGGTCAGCTCGCGGCAGTACATCTCGTTCACCACGCGCCGCATCAGGTCGATGGGGCAGGGCGATCCGGCCATGACGCCGGTGCGCAGCGAGCTCAGATCGAACTCGGCGAAGCGCGGGTGCTCGAACTCGGAGATGAACATGGTGGGCACGCCGTACAGCGCCGTGCAGCGCTCCTCGTGCACCGCTTCGAGCGTGGCCAGCGGATCGAATTGCGCCGACGGGAGCACCAGCGTGGCGCCCGAGGTCAGCGCCACCATGACCCCGATCACGCAGCCGAAGCAATGGTAGAGCGGCACCGGCGCGCAGATGCGGTCGCCCGCGCCGGCCTTCAGCCGTTGGCCAATGAACAGCCCGTCGTTGACCAGGTTGCGGTGGGTCAGCAGCACGCCCTTGGGAGAGCCGGTGGTGCCGGAGGTGTACTGAATATTGACCACGTCCTGGGGGGTTGCTGGCACGGCCGGAAACTCCACGCCGCCGTCCAGCATCCGCTGCCACTCGCCGCTTTCGAGCAGGACGGTCGATTCCAGCGCCAGTCCTCCCGCGTGCCGCGCCTCGTTGAGAATCCGGACGTAGTTGGCGCGGCGGTCCGCTTCGTGCAGGAACAGCAGGCGCACCCGCGAGCGATCGAGCACGAAGCGCAGGTCGTGCGCCCGGTAGGCCGGATTGATGTTGACCAGGATGGCGCCGATGCGCGCCGCCGCAGCCTGCAAATAGACCCATTCGGCACAACTGGTGGACCACATCCCAATGCGGTCGCAGGGCCGGATGCCCAGGCCCCACAGGCCGCGCGCGGTGCGGGCGACCTCCTCCTGGAGCTGGCGGTAGGACAACCGCAGCCCCTGGTGCCGGGAGACGAGCGCGTCCCCGTCGGGGTACAGCGCCGCCGTATCGTCGAGGACCTGCCCGATGGTTTTCTCGATCGGGGCGATCTCAGGGCCGCGTGCGTAGCTCAGCATGTTGGGTCACAAACCTACCCACTCTAACACGAGAAAGCCGACAGGCCGGAGGCCTGTCCCACGTCTCTGTCCGAAGCCTATTCGCAGCGCAGCGCCGTTACCGGATCCACTCCGGCCGCACGGCGCGCGGGGACGTAGCCCGCCAGCGCGGCCGAGGCCACCAGCAGCAGGGTGAAGCCGGCAAAGACGGTCCAGTCGAGCGCGACGACTCCTAGAACGGCGCTCGACATCACGCGCGTCAACAGGATCGCCGCCGGAAGCCCGATGGCGAGCCCGGCCAGCGCCAGTCTGACGGCCTGGCCCACCACCAGCTTCAGCACATCCCGCGGCGCTGCGCCGAGCGCCAGGCGCACGCCCATCTCCTGCGTTCGCCGGGCGGCCGAGTACGCAATCACGGCGTAGGTCCCGGACAAGGCAAGCACCAGCGCCAGGACCGCGTAGATGGCCATCGATTGCGCCGAGATGCGCACCCCGGACATCTGGTCCGCCAGGTTCTGCTCCACGCTCTTCACTTCGTAAACCGGCTGGCTGCGGTCGAGCTTCCCGATCTCGGCGCGCGCCGCCGGCACCGCTTTGAGGGGATCGCCGTGCGTTCGCACCAGGATCTCGGCCGTCCGCCCCGGACCCTGGCTGAAGGACGTATAGACGCGGGAAATGGGGATGTCTCTGAACCATTCACGCTCATCGCCCGCCACGCCGACTACGGTCAGCCACGGTGATTGCGGGCCGTTCAGGCGGATGCGCGCGCCCACCGGATTCTCGCCGCGCGTGGTCCAGTAGTGGCGCGCCACTTCCTCGCTCACCACGGCCACAGGCTGGGTATCCGCCCCATCCCGTGCCTCAATGGGCCGCCCATGCCGTACCGGCTGCTCCATGGTGCGGAAATAGTCCGCGCCGACTGGCATCACCGAGGGCAGCGACTCTGAACTCTCCGGCGCCGGCCGCCCCTCCACCTCAAATCCGGTCATGCTTCGTCCGGCTCCCCGGATCGAGGCCGCGCGCACCGCGGGCGCCGTTTCGAGCCGCTCGCGCAGGTTGTCGTAGAACGAACGCTGCTGGGCCGCATCCGGATACCGCGTCTCCGGAAGCGTCGTGCTCATGGTCAGCAGATTGGCGGGATTGTAGCCGGGGCTGGTCGTGGCCATGCGTCCGAAGGTCTTTACCATCAGCCCGGCGCCCACCAACTGGATCATCGCCATGGCCACTTCGACCACCACCAGAGTGTTGCGCAGCTTGTGACGATCGGCGCTGGCGGCTGTCCGGCCACCCTGCTTCAGCGCCTCGTTCACGTTGCCTTGTCCCCAGGACTGGAACACGGACCCCAGGCCGCACAGTAAGCCCGTGACAAGGGAGGCGACCAGCGCGAAGGCGATCACAGGGCCGTCCACCCTAATTTCCCGCAAACCGGCGACCCACTTGCGAACCTCCGCGGGAACTCTCATGTTCATCGTGCCCACGTCCCAGTACGCCAGGCAGACGGCGAGCGCTCCGCCCGCGAGTGCAACCAGGAGCGCTTCGATGAGCAACTGTCGCGAGATCCGCCATCGGCTCGCTCCCAGCGCCGCACGCACCGCCAGTTCCTTCGCGCGCGCCGTGCTGCGGGCCAGTTGAATGTTGGCGACGTTGGCGCACGCCAGCAGCAGCACGAACGTGGAGGAGCACATCAGGATGATCACGAAGCGGTCGGTCATTTCGTTGGTTACATCGAGCAGGCGCAGGATCGTTGCGGCGCGGCCCTTGTTGCTCAACGGGTATTGGCCTTCCAGTCGCGTGGCGACGGTGCTCAGCTCCGCCCGCGCCTCGTTGAGCGAGACGCCGGGTTTGAGCCGCCCCATCACCTGAAGGTTGCGGACACCACGCTCCGAGCGCTCCTGCGGCGAAAGAGCCAGCGGAGCCCAGACGTCCGTGGCCAGCGGAAAGTCGAAGTCCTCCGGCATCACGCCCACCACTGTGAACACTCGGCCGTCGAGCGTGACGGTGCGTCCCACCACGCGGCGGTCGGATGCGAAGCGGCGCTGCCAGAAGCCGTGGCCCAGGACGACAACCTGGTCGTGTCCGGGCTCCGCTTCGGCGCGGGCGAAACCGCGCCCTAGCTCCGGGGCCATTCCCAATAGCGAAAAAAACTCCGGCGTCACCGCGTAGCCCTGCAAGCGCTCGGGATCGTCCACGCCGGTGAGGTTCACATCCCACCAGCGGAACGCCGCGACGTGCTGGTACGAGTGGACCTGCTCCTTCCAGTCCAGGAAATTGGCCGCCGAGACCGAATCGCGTTCCGTGCGGCTCTTCGCGGGGGTCTCCCAGAGCGTTACGATCCGGTTCAGGTCCTGGAACGGCAGCGGACGCAGCACCATCGCCTTGAGGGAGATGAACGCGGCAGTGTTGACGCCGATGCCGATCCCCAGGGCCAGCACCGCAATCGCCGTGGCGCCGGGACTCTTCAGCAGCAACCGGAAACCGTAGCGTATATCGTCGAAGAAGCGAATGCCGTTGAACATGAATGCCTGCCTTCGAGAGATTATTGCATGTGCCGTGCCACGGCCGATCCTATTCCAAATCAAAAGGATGCAAGCCCATTCGGAGATGCCTGTGTCCGATTCTGGGACGCAGCATCTCGGGACTGGGACTTGTGGGGCGGGTCTCCAGACCCGCCGCTGCCGGACCCGGAGGACCGCCCCGCGGTGCATACTACAAAAGATGACTCAAGCTTCCGAGGTCTTCGAACTTCCGATCCTGGTCGAGGCGGCGGATATCGACGAATTGGGGCACGTCAACAACGTCACCTATCTGCGCTGGGTCCAGGACGCCGCGGTGGCGCATTGGAGAGCCAGGGCGCCCGCCGCCGATCAGGCGAAGCTGTTCTGGATTGTTCTGCGGCACGAGATCGACTACAAGCAGCCGGCCCGTCTCGGCGACACTGTCGTCGCCAGGACCTGGGTCGGCGCCGCCAGCCGGCTCAAATTCGAACGCCACACGGAAGTGCTGCGCGAGTCCGATGGGCGCCTGCTCGCCAAGGCGCGCACCCTGTGGTGCCCCATCGATGCCGAGACCGGCAAGCCGGCCAGCGTCAGCCCGGAGGTCAGGGCCAGTTTCTCCGTGGACGCCTCGCTAGAATAGCGACTGGGGGGTGGTCCCGACATGAACACCCGGCGGATGGAGGAACTGCGCAAGCGGCGCGCGGCGGCGGAGGCGGGGGGCGGCCCGGAGCGCCGCGAGCGGCAGCACTCGGAAGGCAAAATGTCGGCGCGCGAGCGCATCGAGCTTCTCCTCGACGAGGGCACTTTCGAAGAGCTCGACAAGCTGGTCCGCCACCGCTCGCGCGATTTCGGCATGGACGAGCAGGTCATCGACGGCGATGGCTTCGTCACCGGCTGGGGCCTCATCCACGGCCGCCTCACTTACGTCTTCGCGCAAGACTTCACGGTCTTCGGCGGCTCGCTTTCGGAGGCCAACGCGCAGAAGATTTGCAAGGTCATGGATCTGGCGCTGAAGAACGGCGCGCCCCTGGTGGGACTCAACGATTCGGGCGGCGCGCGCATCCAGGAAGGCGTGGTATCGCTGGCCGGCTACGCCGACATTTTCCTGCGCAACACGCTGGCCAGCGGCGTGGTTCCGCAGATCTCGGCCATCATGGGCCCCTGCGCGGGCGGCGCCGTCTACTCGCCGGCCATCACGGATTTCGTATTCATGGTGGACCGCACCAGCTACATGTTCGTCACCGGGCCCGACGTGATCCGCACCGTCACCCACGAAGACGTCACCAAGGACAAGCTGGGCGGCGCCGTGACGCACAACACCGTGAGCGGAGTGGGCCACTTCATCGCGCCCGACGACGCCGAGTGCCTGCGCATGATCCGTGCGCTGCTCGCTTACCTGCCGCAGAACAACCGCGACGACACGCCGCGCCGCGAGTGCACGGACCCGATCGATCGCCAGGACCCGCAGCTCGACACGATCATTCCCGAAGATTCCACGCTGCCTTACGACATCAAGGACGTGATCCTGCGCGTGGTGGACGAGGGCGAGTTCTTCGAGGTCCACGAGCATTTCGCGAAGAACCTGGTGGTGGGCTTGGCCCGGCTCGACGGGCGCCCCGTGGGCATCGTGGCCAACCAGCCGGCGCACCTGGCGGGTTGCCTCGACATCGATTCCTCGGTCAAGGGAGCGCGGTTCGTGCGCTTCTGCGACAGTTTCAACATCCCGCTCGTGACCTTCGAGGACGTACCCGGGTTTCTGCCGGGAACCGGGCAGGAATTTGGCGGCATCATCCGGCACGGCGCCAAGCTGCTCTACGCTTACGCCGAGGCCACCGTGCCGAAAATCACCGTGATCGCACGCAAGGCTTACGGCGGCGCTTACTGCGTCATGGGATCGAAGCAGATCCGCACGGATATCAACTTCGCCTATCCCTCGGCCGAGATCGCCGTGATGGGGCCGGAGGGTGCGGTGAACATCGTCTACAAGCGCGAGATTGCGGCGGCGGCCGATCCGGATGCGGTGCGCCGCGAAAAGATCGCGGAGTTCCGCGAGCGCTTCGCCAGCCCCTTCGTCGCCGCCGAGCGCGGCTACATCGACGCCGTGATCGAGCCCCACGAAACCCGCCCCCGCCTGATCCGAGCCCTGCGCATGTTGGAGAACAAGGTGGACACCATGCCACGGAAGAAGCACGGGAACATGCCGCTGTGAGGGGCGCCGTCAGCCGTCAGCACGCCTACGGTTGGCGTGGTATGGTTCTTGGTATGGCAACCGTGAAGATCACCATCACTCTCGAGCGCGATCAGGTCGAAGCAATTCGGGCGCTGGTCGCGGCCGGACAAGCGGCCAACGTTTCCGGCTTCGTGAAGCATGCCGTTGGAACCGCCCTTTTGGACGCGGCGGGATGGAAAGAGATGCTCCAGGAAGCGCTGCAAGAGACGGGCGGCCCCCTGACGAACAGGGAGCGTGCGTGGGCCGACGCGCTGCTCCCTCCCCAGGGGCGGAAGCGAGGTCCCAGAAAAAGGAAAGCAGCGTGAACGGGATCGTTTTCGACGCCGGTGGATTGATCGCGCTGGACCGGAGCGATCGGCGCGTGCTCGCGCTTCTCGCTCGAGCCGCCGAACGCGGCATGCGGATCACAATACCCGCGATGGCCTTGGCACAGGCCATTCGTTACCCTGCGCGGCAGGCTCGCCTGTCCCGGCTGATTCGACAGGCGGGCACGGATCTTGTTGCGCTCGACGGACGGGACGCGACGGCCGTCGGGCTCTTGCTGGCCCAGACGGCGACGGCCGATATCGTTGACGCCCACGTCGTTGTTTGTGCCCGGAGGACCGGCCCAGTCGTGGTCACCAGCGACGCCGCCGATCTCAGGCGAATCGCTCCTGAGCTGCTTCTGGTGACGATCTGATAGCTCTCCTCACTCGGCCTTCACCACCGCACTGTGCCGGCCCCGCGGCAGACGAAGGACCCAGGCGCCGTCGACCTCTCCGATCAGGTCGAGCCTTTCGTCGCGTCCGTCCAAGGTCAGCCGCACAGGCTTGTGATCGAGCGTCGCCAGCGCCCGCGCGCCGCTGCTATAGACCAGCTCGATGCTGTCCGCCAGGCTGGCCGCGCTCTCGATGGTTCCGTTGAAATCGAGCACGGAGCCGGCCGGCTCGGAGGCGGCGGCAATCGTATGCTCCCCCGGCGGCAACCACACGCGCTCGCGGTCGCGCACCGGCCAGGGGCGCCCATCCACCAAGGCCGCGCCTTCCCATCGCACGCCCACGCCGCGCGGCGACGCAACGACCAGCGTGTCGCCCCGCCGCTCCACGCGGTCCACCGCCGCCGAAGCGGCCGGGAGCAGCGGCAAGTCGGCGGGATCGATCGAGCGCTCGTAGTAGAACATTACGCGGCTGAACGCCCCGGCCGCTGTGTGGAACAGCTCCAGCGCCTCCGCGCCTACCTGCTTGCCGGTCGGGTACGCCTTGTCGCGATCCACGATGTTGATGTCCACTCCCAGGTTCTCCGGGTGGCTGGTGAGCGGAGCGTAACGCCGCGCGATCTCCGCGTAGCGCGCGGGGCCGAGGCCCCACAGCGTGGCCGGGTCCTCCACGATGAACGTCGCCCCGTAGCGGTCGGTCAGCCGCAGCACGCGGGCCGCGTCGGCGCCGATGTTGTCCCGCATGGTGGTGTCGAACCGGTCATCGACGTGCGTGACTACCAGGTCCAGGCCGGGCCGCTCCTGGCGGATCTTGTCGAGCTCGTCGAGCCACTCCCGGTGCAGCCGCTCGATCAGGTCCACGCGATAGTCCAGAAACTCGCGCAAGCGCTTCGGATCGCGCCGGCCGCAGAACAGCTCCAGCGGATCGAAGCCGTGGCTCGCCTGGAATTCGCGGCGCACATCCGGGTTCATGGGCGTGAACTCGGAGAGGTTCTTGACGCCGCTAATGCCGTCGAAGTAGATTTCGGCCAGGTTCACGCCGTCCCAATCGAAGCGCAGCATCATGTCGCGAATGGCGGCGGCAACGGCGCGGTGGCAGTCCGGATTGACCAGGTTCATGAGCAGCCGCCAGTCGACGTGGGCATCCTTGAGCCGCGCGGTCTTTTCCCGCCACTCGGGGTGCTGCTTCCAGAACGCGTCGCTCACGTGCGGTAGCTCGAGCCATGCATACACCAGGATGCCGTGGCGATGGCAGGCCGCGATGAGGTTGCGCAGGTAGTCGTCGCTTTCCGGATGGCTCTCGATGAACGCCCAGGCGCCCGCGTGCAACGCCGAAATGCCCGCCGCGCGCCACTGCCGGGCCATTGCGTCGGGGTCGATGTGGAGGCGGTAGGCGGAATCGAAGAAGGCCCACAGCCGGCGGGATTCGAAAGGCGGCTTGACGCCGAGATCGACCAGCGCCTGCGGCAGGAACGGGAACCGCTCGTATCCGTCGTCGCCGGGCGGGAGGGCCACCCAGAGCACGGCGCCGTGGCCGCGTGCGAGCGTTGCCACCAGCGGCGCGCCCGTCCCGCGCTCGCGGCAGAGCACGTGCGCCGTCTTGGGAACCGTGAAGACGCTGACCCTTGCCGCCGTTTCCCACTTGATGTGCAGATCCGGCTCGCGCTCGTCGCGCACGGAGTGCACCCTGAGCTTCTTCGCGCCCGGGATGAACCCCAAGCTCCGCGCGGCCTCCGAATCGCCATCGAGGATCACGACTGCGCCGCCATCGGCCCGGGCTAGCCACCCCTGCCCCGCCGCGCCTCCGGGGAACACCAGAACGCGCGCCTCCGCTTCCGGCCGCTCGGGCAGACCCAGCGACTGCAACATGGGCGCCCACCCGGCCGCCTCGGCGCCGGCGACATGGTATCCCGGCACCTCGGGCGCCGCAGCCCACAAAGCCGCTGTCGTCAGGATGAGAGCGAGTCGAAGCATGACTTCCCGTTGTAGCATCCCCGTGCCCGGCCGCGCGCGCACACCGCCCCGAACGATCGCGCCCAGCTCATCTGCCAGCGGAGCGACTTATTGAAACCGGAAGCGGCGCGCCACCACGTACCCGACGCCCAGCGCCGCAACGGCCAGCGCGCACACGTGCGGAATCACCGCGGCCGGCGGCGCGCCGAAGTTCACCAGCTTGTGCAGCGCGTCCATGGTCAGGCCGGTGGGAAGAAACAGCGCGAGTTTCTGCATCGATACCGGCGTCACCTCGATGGGCCACCAGCATCCGCCCAGCGCGGCCAGCAGGTTGCTCGCGATCACTCCCAGCCCGATCACCTGCGCCTCGGTGCGCCCGAAGTTGCCCAGCGCCATGCCCAGGGCCGCCGCCAGCGCTCCGTAAGCCGCCAGGACCGCCGCGATCGCCGCCAGGTTCGGTCCCCAATGGACGTGGAACAGCACGCTGCCCGCGATCATCGCGAACGCAATCTGCACCATCCCCAGCACCCACCGCGCGCCCCACTTGCCGAGCGCCACCGCGCCGCGCGACATCGATGACGACGCCAGCCGGCGCAGAATGCCGTTCCGGCGCTCGATGGTCAGCGTCACCGCGCCGCTCGTGAACATCACCAGCAGCGTAAACATCACCATGGTGCCGGGCACCGACTGCTCGAAGCCGATTGGGGGATGAATGCGCTTGCCGGCGGCCTTCACGTCCACTCCCAGCGCGCGCGGCTGCCGGGCCAGCTCCGCGAGCCGTTCGGGCGTGACCGCTCCCGCGATCAGATCCACCCGAACGGTGTTCAGGGTGCGCTGGATGCGGACCCGGTCGTAACTGGCGCCCATATCGTCGCCGACGCGCGTGAAGTGGAGCGTCACCGGCTTCGATGCCAGCGCCGATGCCGTGAAGCAGGCCGGGATCTCGAGCCTGCGCCCATAACCGAGGAACTCCGCGGGAGTCCTGGTGCGCACCACACTGAAATCCCGCGCGCCCAGCCGGGCGATCGCTTCGTCCGCCAGAAACCCGGCGTCCGGTGCGACGCTCACCGCGAGTGTGTCCTTCGCTCCGCCGCGGAAATTGCCCGTGATGGCGCCGAGGAAATAGAAGAAAATCACAGGCATCACGAAAACCCACAGCAGGGTCTCGCGGCCGCGCAGCAGGTACCGCAGGTCCATGCGGGCTAGAAAGAGCGCGTCGCGCAGCATAGGCATAGGGCGCCTCATATCAGGAAACTCCGCCGCAACCGCACCAGCGTCACCGTGAACGCCAGCGCGCTCATGGCCACCAGCCCGGCCAGCGCGGCCGTCAGGCCCGCGGTTTGGACCGAGCCGTCCAGAATCGCCGAAAACTGCGATACCGCCCAGCCGGTCGGCGTCAGCCGCCCCACGGCGGCCATCCAGGCCGGCATGATCTCGAAGGGAAAGAAGCAGCCGCCCACCAGAGCCAGCGGAAACATCACGATATTGCCGAGCATGTTTCCGCCGCGCGGGGTCGACGCGCTCATCGACACCAGCAGCAACAGCAGATAGAACGCCACGCCCGCCAGCATCAGCCACAGAATCGCGGCCGGCAGGCTGGCCACCGGAACGCCGCCCAGCCAGCGCACCGCCGCCAGCCCCGCGCCTGCGATGCCGGCAAACAGCAGCGCCACGGATACCAGTTTGCCCACCAAGAACCCCGCCATCCGCACCGGCATCGCCGCCAGGCGGCGCAACGCGCCGAGCGCCCGTTCCTTCCAGATCTCCCCGGACAGAGCGTTCGCGATCATCCACACGGCCATACAAAGCATGCTGGGGAAAAACAGCGCCGCGAAGCTCTTCGTCCGCTTCTTCTCCGGGATCACGGTGGTCTCCAGGCCGATCGACGGCCCGCCCGCGCCCGACGCGCGCCGTGTGCCGAACATGTCCAGCGTAATCGAGACGGTGTCTTCGATCACCTTGGGCAGTATGGTCTGGCTCGGGTTGGTGAACAACTGCACGCGGAACGGCCCGCCGCGATTGACAGCCTGCGCGAAGCCCGCCGGAATGACGAGAAACGCGGAAGCCTCGCCGCGGTCGATGCGCCGGCGTCCTTCCTCGCGCCGGACCCGTTCGAGCACAAGCATCTTGTCGAGCGGGTCGCGGCGGAATACGCCGGCCACTATCTTGCTTGCGAACGTGTTGTCCTCGTCCGCGATCAGCAGGACGCCCCGCGGCGCCGGATTTCCGCTGCCGCCGAACACTACGTTCATCAGCACTCCCAGAATGAGCGGGATGGCCAGCCAGATGGCGAGTGTGAGCGGTTCGCTGCGCCAGCGGCGCAGGTCTTTGACCACGCTGATCCAAATGAAGTGCATGGCTTATTCCCGAAGCTCCTTGCCGGTGAGCTTGATAAACAGGCTCTCCAGGCTGGGCTGCGTCAGCGTGGTGCCGCGCACTTCGCAGCCCGCGGCCTCGAGCGCCGCGAAGATGGCCGGCAGCTTCCGCGAAGCTTCCACCAGCGAGAGGACCAGCAGGTTCTCCTCCGCTTGCAGCACCTCGATCCGGTCGATGGGCGCGACGGCGGCCCGCGCCGCGGCCGGCTGAAACACGCCCGCCAGGCGCAGCAGATCCCGCTGCTCCAGCATCGACCGCAATTCGGCCAGCGTGCCCGCCGCGATCACCTTGCCGCGATCGACGATGGCCAGCCGGTCGCACAGCGTCTCCGCCTCCTCCATGTAGTGCGTCGTGTAGAGGACGCACGTCCCCGCCTGCGCCTCCGCCCGAACCAGTTCCAGCAGCCGCATGCGGCTCTGCGGGTCCACGCCCACCGTGGGCTCGTCGAGCAGCAGAACTTGGGGCTGGTGCACGATGCCGCAGGCGAAGTTCAGCCGCCGCTTCATCCCGCCGCTGAAGCGCTTCACCGGCTCCCGGGCGCGGTCGGCGAGGCCGGTCAGGTCGAGCACCGTCTGGATCCGCGCGCCGAGCAGCGGGTTGCGCAGGCCTTGCGCTCCTCCCCAGTACTTCAGGTTGTCGATGGCCGACAGCTCCTCGTAAAGCGCGATCTCCTGCGGCACGACCCCCAACGCCCGGCGCGCCGCCATCCCCTCGCGCACCACGTCGTGGCCCATCACGCGGACGCGCCCGGCCGTGGGCTCGAGCAAGCCCGAGATGCAGCCGATGGTCGTGGTCTTCCCGGCGCCGTTCGGCCCCAGCAGCCCGAAAATCTCGCCCGGCCGCGCGGTGAACGAAACCCCGTCCACGGCGATCAGGTCTCCGTAGGTCTTGCGCAGTTGGTCGACTTCAATCATTTGAAACCAGGGTACGCTTGCTTCGGTCGATTTGTTCACTCTCGGCGATGAATCCGCCGGATTCCGGACGAGCGGCGCCGCAGTCGGGATGAGCAGTGCCATCATGGAAGGAAATGCAGCGAAACGCGAGGATAGTCTGGTCGGTTGCCGCGGTCTTGTTCTGCCTGCCCCTGGCGGCCGGCCCGTCCTACGACGGCGCAGCCTTCGAGAAGCGCGTCGCCGCAATCGCCGCGGGCGCGGACGGGGCCGCCCGCCGCGCCGCCATCGCCGCTCAGCTCGATGCCCTGGGCATCCCCTACCGTCTGGAGAATTTCAACGCCGAGGGCCGGACCGGCGTCAACATCCTGGCCTCTCTCCCCGCCGCGCCGGGCGTCGAAAAGGAAATCCTGCTCGGCGCGCACTCCGACCGGGTGGATCTGGGGCAGGGCGCGGTCGACGATGCTTCCGGCGACAGCGCCGTCCTCGAACTGCTGGCCGCCTTCCAGCGCGCGCCGCTCGCGGCCCACCGCCTGAGCGCGGCGTTCTTCGATCTGGAGGAGTTGGGCGCCCTGGGCTCCGAAGCCTTCATCGCCGCTCACCGCAGGAGCCTGCCCGCGATCTACCTCAACTTCGACGTTTTCGCCTACGGCGGCACGCTCTGGGTCGGGTCCGCGAACGACCGCTCGCCCTCCGCGCGCGCCATGCGCGAGGCGGCGGCCGCGTCCCGGTTCCCCCTCGTCATGGGAGCGGACTACCCTCCCGGCGACGATCGCACTTTCCTGGCCGCGAAGGTCGAGACCCTGGGTGTCGCTCTCATTGACGGCGGCGAGATCCGGAGCATTCTCGAGTTCTTTCACGGCCGGCATCCCGACCCCCTGCCCCGCGCCGTCACCATCCTGCACTCGCCCAACGACACGCTCGACAAAATTGCTGGGCCCGACGTGGCGCGCGCCCTGCCGGTGGTCGAGCAGGCCATCCGGCGGATGGACGCCGGGCGGTAGCGCGCTGGTACAATCGGTTCGAGACCCTGGAGGCAAATGAAGCACGCACTTTCCACCCACCTGTTTGTCAACCATCGCCTGACCACGGCCTCGCTCGAGAGAATGCTGCACGCCGGCGTCGAGCAGGCGGAGATCTTCTGCGCCCGCCAGCACTTCGATTACACCAACCGCGCCCAGGTGATGGAGCTCAGCCACTGGTTCAAGGATTCCGAGCTGACTCTGCTTTCCCTGCACGCTCCCATCTACACCGACGACGTGTGGGGGCGCACTGGGCCGAACTCCGTGATCAGCATCACCGAGCCCGTGAAGGCCAAGCGCGTTCTGGTGGTGGACGAGATCCGGCGCGCCATCGAAGTCGCCGAGGTCGTCCCGTTCCAGTACCTGGTCCAGCACATCGGCGTGAGCGGGGAGGAGTACAGCGAACGCGCGGTGGACGCGGCGTTCTCGTCGCTAGAGGAGCTGAGCGTCTTCGCCCGCCAGCGCGGCGTCGAGATCCTGCTCGAGAACATCCCCAACGCACTCTCGACCGCCCAGCGCCTGGTCGAATTCCTGGCGCAGACGCACCTGCACCTGGGCTTCTGCTTCGACGTCGGCCACGCCCATATGGGCGCGGGCGTCGAAGAGGAGTTCGACATCTTGCAGGACCGCATCCGCTCCACCCATGTGCACGACAACAACGGCGAGGAGGACAAGCACATCTGGCCACTGCTGGGCGAGGGCGGGACCATCGACTGGCGCCACGCCATGCAGGTGCTGCGCTCGCGCGAGGACCAGTATCCGCTCTTGCTCGAGCTCAAGGAAGTCCCCGACCGCAAGCACCAGATCGACGACGTGCCGGAAATCTTCGACCGGCTGGAGAGCCTCTAAATGAGAATCACCATCGAGGAGGCGGCCCGGCACACGGGCGAGACCGTCGAAATTCGCGGATGGCTCTACAACCTGCGCCGGTCCGGCAAGATTCTGTTCCCGCAACTCCGCGACGGCACCGGAATCATGCAGTGCGTGGCGCTCAAGAACGCACTCCCGGAGGAGGTCTTCGAGAGCATCAAGAACCTGACCCAGGAATCGTCGATCGCCGTCACCGGCAAGGTGCGCGCCGAGCCGCGCGCGCCGGGCGGAACGGAGATGGACCTGGAAGCCATCGAGGTGCTCGATCGCGTGCCGGAGAGCGATCCCTATCCCATCACGCCCAAGGAACACGGCGTCGACTTCCTGATGGACCACCGCCACCTGTGGCTCCGCAGCCGGCGCCAGCACGCCATCCTGCGCGTGCGGCACGAGGTAATCCGCGCCGTGCGCGATTACCTCGACAACCACGGCTTCACGCTGGTGGATACGCCCATCTTCACGCCCAACGCGTGCGAGGGCACCACCAGCCTGTTCGAGGTGAATTACTTCGACGAGGAGAAGGTCTACCTCACGCAGTCCGGCCAGCTCTATAACGAGGCCACCGCCGCCGCTTTCGGCAAAGTGTACTGCTTCGGGCCCACCTTTCGCGCCGAACGCTCGAAGACGCGCCGCCACCTGACCGAGTTCTGGATGGTGGAACCGGAGATGGCCTACGCCACCCTCGAGGACGTAAAGCAGGTGGCCGAGGAGCTGGTGGCCAGTGTGGTCGGCCGCGTTCTCGAAACGCGACGCACCGAGCTGAAGGAACTCGAGCGCGACGTTACGAAGCTGGAGAGCGTGCAGGCGCCGTTCCCGCGCATTAGCTACGACGACGCGGTGAAGCGCCTCCAGGCCAAGGGCAGCGAGATCCAGTGGGGCGGCGATTTCGGCAACGCCGACGAAACGCTGCTGGGCGAGGATTACGACCGGCCGGTGATGGTGGACCGGTATCCGTCCGCGATCAAGGCCTTCTACATGCAACCCGACCCCGAGCGCCCGGAAGTGGCGCTGGGCGTCGACGTTCTCGCGCCGGAAGGCTACGGCGAGATCATCGGCGGCGGCCAGCGCATCCACAATCTGGAACTTCTGCTGAAGCGCATCGACGAGCAGGGTCTGAAGCGCGCGGATTGGGAGTGGTATATCGACTTGAGGAAGTACGGCACGGTTCCGCACGCCGGCTTCGGCATGGGCATCGAGCGCGTGGTGGCCTGGATCTGTGGCCTCGAACACGTGCGCGAGACCATCGCCTTCCCGCGGATGCTGTACCGGACCAAGCCGTGATGGCGCGCTGACAGTCTATGCGCAAGCCGCACATCGCAATCATCGGGGTGCCGCTCGATTTGGGCGCCGGACGGCGCGGTGTGGACATGGGCGTGTCGGCGGTGCGGTTCGCCAACCTCGGCCAGCGGCTGGCGGACCTCGGCTACATCGTGGAGGACCTGGGCAACGTCGCCGCCGAACAGCCGGAGCGCGTTCCGACCGGTTCCGGCAACGCCCGCTACCTTTCGCAGATCGCGCATACCTGCGCACGGCTGGCCGAGTGCGTTGAGGCGGCGCTGGCCCGCGGCCGCCTGCCGCTGGTGATTGGCGGCGATCACTCCATAGCGGTCGGAACGGTTTCCGGAGCCGCCAAACACATGCGGCGCGCCCGGAAGCGCCTGGGTCTGGTGTGGATCGACGCGCACCCGGACATGAACACTCCCCAGACCAGTCCCAGCGGCAACGTCCACGGCATGCCGCTGGCCTGCATCATCGGAATGGGTCCGCGCAAGCTGACCCACCTCGGCGGCTTCGCTCCCAAGATCGACCCCAAGAACGTGGCGCTGGTCGGCATCCGCGACGTGGACGCGCTCGAAAAGCCGCACGTCAAGGACTCCGGCGTGCGCGCCTTCACCATGCGCGATATCGACGAGCGCGGCATGCGCGCGGTCATGGAAGAGGCGCTCGAAATTGCCAACGCCGGGACCGAGGCCTTCCACCTCTCCCTGGACATGGACTCGGTAGACCCGCAGATCGCGCCTGGCGTCGGCACGCCCGTGCGCGGCGGCCTGAGTTACCGCGAGGCGCACTTGGCCATGGAAATGATCGGCGATTGCGGCCGCATGACTTCGATGGACGTGGTGGAAGTGAATCCGGTTTTCGACGAAGCCAACCGAACCGCGCAGCTTGCGGTCGAGCTGGTCCTTTCTGCGATGGGAAAACGAATTCTATGAGCGATGGCAAGATCCGGGTAGCGGTGCTGTACGGCGGCAGGAGCGGCGAGCATGAGGTCTCCGTCCGTTCCGCCGAGTCCATCATTGCCGCGATGAACCCGGCCCGTTACGAAGTCGGCAGGATCTTCATCACGCCGGACGGCCGCTGGGATCCACGGCCGATCCTGCCGGAGCCGGGCGCCAACCCCGGCATCGACGTGGTGTTTCCGGTGCTCCACGGCACTTTCGGCGAGGACGGCACGGTGCAAGGGCTGCTCGAACTGGCCGGCCTGGCCTACGTGGGCGCTGGCGTGCTGGCTTCGGCGGTGGCGATGGACAAGGAAGTGACGAAGCGCCTGTGCCGCGAGCGCGGTCTTCCGGTAGTCGAATGCGTCATCCTCACGCGCGACGGCCTGTCGGCCGAGAGTGTCGAGCGCGAGCTGGCCTACCCGGTCTTCGTCAAGCCGGCGAACCTGGGGTCGTCCGTGGGGATCTCGAAGGCGCGCAATCGCGAGGAGCTCGAGACAGCCCTGCGCCTCGCGGCCGAGTACGACCGGAAGATCGTGGTGGAGCGCGCAATCGTGGGCCGCGAGATCGAGTGCTCGGTGCTCGGCAACGAGGTCCCGGAAGCCGCTGTTCCCTGCGAGATCCTTCCCTCGCGCGAGTTCTACGACTACGAGGACAAGTACCTCCTCGACCAGGCCGGCACGGTGGTACCCGCCGATCTGCCGCGTGAAACGGCGGAGAAGGTGCGGCGGCTCGCGGTGGAGTGCTACCGCGCCGTCGAGTGCGAGGGGATGGCGCGCGTCGATTTTCTTCTGGAATCCGCCACCTCGCGGGTGTACATCAACGAGATCAACACGATTCCGGGGTTCACCTCCATCAGCATGTATCCCAAGATGTGGGAGGCGGCCGGTCTTTCCTACTCCGCGCTTATCGACCGGCTGATCGAACTGGCGCTGGCGCGGCACGCCGCGCGAAAAGCCACGAAATTCAGCCGGTAGGATGGCCACAAGGGGCCGCTAGACTCGCGGCGCGCGCATCGGCTAGAATCCCAGTGGGGGAGGCGGCTCATGCTGAAGGGGTTCAAGGATTTCCTGCTCAGGGGCAATGTCATCGATCTGGCCGTGGCGGTGGTGATCGGTGGGGCGTTTGGGACGGTGGTCTCGGCATTCGTGAGGGACCTGCTGACGCCTTTGATCGCGGCTATCGTCGGCAAACCCGATTTTTCGGGTCTGGCGTTCGCGGTCAACAACAGCAAGTTTCTGTACGGCGAGTTCATCAACGCCGTGGTGGCATTTCTGCTCGTGGCGACCGTGGTCTATTTCGTGATCGTCGTTCCCATGAAGGCGGTCACGGAGCGGATGAAGCCGAAGGAGGCGCCGCCCGCGCCGACCACCGAGAAGTGCCCGGAATGCATGAGCGAGATTCCGATCGGCGCCAGGCGTTGCGCGCATTGCACATCGGTGCTGGTGCAATAGGACCGCCGGCGTAACATTCCCGCGGCCTTTGGCGTCTGACAATCGGAGGTTCTTATATGAAAGTCGTCCTTTGCCCCAGCCTCGCGATGCCCTTGTTGCTGGTTTCAGTTCTTGCAGCCGGGCAGCCGAAGCAGGCGCCTCCGGCGCCGGTGCCGGCCCAGATCCTCACGGCAAAGAGAGTTTTTGTCGTCAACGCCGGCGCCGATGGAGGATCGTATCCCGACGCGCCCTTTAGCGGAGAGCCGGACCGCGCGTACAACAGTTTCTATGCAGCCATGAAAGCCTCGGGACACTACGAACTCGTGGGCGCTCCCTCCGACGCAGACCTGCTGTTCGAGATTCGGTTTACCGTCCGCCCAGGATGGGTGCAGCGCGCAGAGACCGCGTATTGGGATGCCCAGTTTCGACTGGTGATCCGCGACCCGAAGTCGCACACCAAGCTGTGGGCGCTGACGGAGCAGGTGGAAAAGGCCCTTTTGCAGGGAAACCGAGACAAGAACTTCGACCAGGCTCTGACCAGGATGGTGAGCGACGTGCAGAAGTTGACGGCGCCATCGGCGGCCGCCAACTCGAACAGCCAATAGCGCGCCCTTACCGCGGCGGCTCCAGCCGTGGAGCTTCGGTCCCCAGGCCCGCGTAATCTTCGCGCACCTTGATCACCTTGGCGTCTTTGAACGTGACGAAGGTGATCTTGCCCGGCGCCGTTCCGTAGATCCAGTCCTCGGTCTCGTCGCCGTCCTGAAGATCGCGGACCTTCCGCACCGGCTTGCCGACGGCGGCCAGGACCTCATCCCGGTTCATGCCCACCACCACCCGCTTGTCCTTCACCGCCTGCTGCATCTCCGGCGGCAGGCTTTCGAAAAAGGTCTGTGTGGCGGAGCGCTTTTCGAAGTCCAGGACCGTGGAGAGCATCTTCTTGATCTCCTCGGGTTTGAGTGAGGGCAGTGGCGCGTTGAACATCAGGACAATGGAAGTCCCCGCCGGGGCGTTCGAATTCGAGGGCTGCGAGACGGGCGAGGTAGAGCCCCCCATGCCGACCGAGACGTGGTTGAACCACCTCGCTTTGCCGGCGTTGAAGCCGCCGTTGATCGCGAAGACGATGCGGTCGCTCTGGATGTCGACGGCGGTCAATTGTACCATGTCGCCGACGCGCGCGCACGGACCGTATTGGTGGGCAGCCTCCGCCCAGGTATTCCTGTCGTAGGCCCCTTTGGTGTCGACGGCCAGCGCCTGCTTTGAACGCGGAAGCTCGACCTTCGCCTTGGCGTACTCGGAAGACAACCCCCGGATCAGTTCGATGCGCTCCTGTTCGCTGAGCTTTTCCGCGGCGGCCTGGACCGCGCAGACGGAAGCGATCGAGAAGAGGACCAGCGGCAGCGAATGGCGCATCGGTTACTCCCCGGACGGCGATTCCGGCCATCCGATATCGTCCCACCGCTCCCGAAGAAGAAACGGCGTTTGTCGCCTGACGGGGGCCTTCAGGATCAACCACAGGAACAGGACGACCAGCACCCCGGTGTTCACCACACTCGCCTCCGGGCCGTAAGCTCCGCCACTCCAGCGCTCGGTTCCGGCGCGCCAGCGGACCGCGTAGCCCGTCACATTCATTGTAAAGCCGCTGAGGTTGGCTCCACTGAGCGGCAGTGTCCAGTTCCAGCCCAGATGCACTCCGATGGGAAGCCACAGGTCGCCGCTGCGCCAGAACGCGAATCCGAACACCAGCCCCCATAGCCCCGTGTTCACCAATGCCAGAGGGCTGACGTTCAAGTTGCCGGCGTGCGCCCACGCGAACACCACGCTCACCGGCAGAATGGTGGCCACCGGGCCCAGCGCTCCCATAAGCACCTGGAAGCCATAGCCGTGAAAGAGCATCTCCTCGCCGATGGCGCCGAAGACCAGCACCACGAGCATGAACACCACGCTGCCCACCTCGATCGGCGGACCGGTCTTCACAACGTCCGCCGCGCCTTCGAGAACCGGGCCGAAGATCACGACGATCGCCGAGACGATGCCGCCTCCCAGTCCCACCAGCAGATTGCGCACGGCGGCTGAGTTCCAGGCGAAGCCGATATCGAGCAGGCTGCCACGTTCCCAGATGCGCATGGCCAGCGCGTTCGCCACCGCGGCCGCAGCGAACACCGAAAGCGCGGCGACCAGGAAGATGCGGGGCTCCATCAACTGCCAGAAGAGCTGCCCGAACAGGACCTCGCCCGCCAGCCCGAGGAACACGAACACCATGACCTTGAGGAGAACGATAAGGTGGCGGGAGTCGAGGAGCTTCACTCGAACATTATAGGGCTTGCCCCGAGTCGAGCAGGATTTCGGCGATACGGACGGTCAGCGGCTCAAGGTCCACTGCTTCGAGGTTGGCCAATACGGCGACCGAGAAGCCGCCGGCCGGGGATACCAGCAGGCAGGACGACGCCCCTTGCTGCATGCCGGGATGGAGGATCCAGCGCCTTCCGTCCAGGTCCACGAGGGCCCAGCCCAGTCCGTAAGGCACGGGCCGGCCATCGCGGGTGATCTGCGGCGCGAACATGCGGTCGCGCGTGGCGGGCTTCACCAGCTCGCCGCGTTCCAGGGCACCGGCAAACTGGATCAGGTCGCCGCCGGTCGAAAGCAGTCCGCCGCCGGGAATCTTGTTGCTGGTGTCCACGAGCGCGCAGTTCTCGATGCGACCGTCGAGTGTGCGGCGATAACCGTGAGCGCGGTGGGGGACGATCCGGAATACGTCGTCCGCGCCGGTGTGCTCCATCCCCGCCGGACCGAATACGTCCGCGCGCAGGTACTCGAGGAACTGCGTGCCCGAAGCCGCCTCGACCGCGGCTCCCAGCAGGTCGTATCCGTAGGTGCTGTAGCTGTAGCCGGTGCCCGGCTCGAACTGGAGCGGCTCGGACGCGAAAGCCTTCAGGGGATCGAGGAGATTGGCGTAGTGCTGCGTGCTCTCGGTCTCCTGCTCCGTCCGGTAGTGGCGGATGCCGCTGAGGTGGGCCAGAAGCTGGCGCGCGGTGATCGGCCACGGCTTGGCGGGGAACGAGGGGACGTACTGCTGAATGGGCGCGTCCAGGTCGAGTTTGCCGCGCTCGGCGAGCTGCATCACGGCCACTGCGGTGATCGGTTTCGAGATGGAGCCGATGCGGTAGACGGTTTCGGGGGTGGCCGGCACGGAGTTCTCGAGGTCGGCCGTTCCGAAGCTCTGCACCCAGGCCAGGTGCGTGTGTACGCCGACCGCCACGGTAATGCCGGGGATCTTCGCGCGCAGCATCCGCGCCGTGACGGTGCGGCCGATTTGCCGGATGGCGGCAGGCGGCAGCCCCGGCGGGCGTGCTACGGGTGGCGCACCAGCGGACAGCACTGCCACCGCCAACCAGCTTCCCAAGTTCCCAGCCCGCCCCATGCAAGTGTCCTCATTTTACCGCTGCTATTCTGAGGGCTGAACGATGATCCGACGCAGACCGGTAGTATGCGAGCTGCTCCGAAGGACGCGCGCTGGCGGAGATGCTGGTGCGGTAGACTACCGTCCATGGAAATCCATCCGCCCGAGAAGCCGATCCACACGGTCAAAGACTTCCTGTTGCAGCTCCTGACGATCACGGTCGGGATTCTGATCGCGCTTTCGCTCGAGGGCGCGATCGAGTGGTCGCACCATCGGTCGCTGGTGAGCGAGGCGAAGGAGAACCTGCGGCAGGAGATTCTCGACAACAAGCGGGAGATCGGCAAGTTCCTGGCCGGAGCGCCCGATTTGAGGAAGAACGAAGAAGGGGCGATCCAGTTCATCGAAGACCTGCGGGCGCACCGGGCAAAGGGGCATCACAAGCTCGACTTCAGTTGCTACTTCGCTCTGCTGAGCGGCACAAGCTGGGGCACGGCGCAAGCCGCCGGGGCGGTGGCCTACATGCCGTACCGGGACGTTCAGAGCTACGCCGGCATCTACGACAAGCAGCGCAAATTCGACGCGCTCCAGGACCGCCTGGGCGAGACGATCGTCGCTGCGGTGCCATCCGAAGATCCCGACAACTCGAGCCCGCGCGCGCTGGGGGAGTGGAAGCAACACGTCCAGACGAGCCTGACGTATCTGCACAACGTGGAAGGTCTGGCGCGCAGCCTGAGGGACGAGTACGATGGAGCATTGCGGTAATCCATGCTGAAACGTCTTTGGCTGTTTGTGTTTGTGGCGCTCCTCACGACGCCGTGCTACCCGGCGGACGTGGCATTCGGACGGCGCGTGTACACGGGCGCGGGGCGCAGTTATGGGCAGATCTGGACGCTCGACACCGGCTCCCGGCAGATCGTCCAGTTGAGCCGCAGCGCGAGGCGGCACGCCGCGCCGGCCTGCTCGTCGGATGGGGCGCGGATCTGGTTTCTCTCCGGGGCTTTCGGAGACGAGAGCAACACCGAGCTGTGGTGGTTCGACCCGCGCACACGGGGCGAGAAGCTTGCCGTGCGGGTCGGCGGCGGCATCGTGAGCCTGCTCGGAGGAACCGAGGGCCGCGCGTTCTTCACAACAGACGGGGGGCTGTATCGCTGGGATGGCCGGCTGACAAAGCTTGCGAGCGGTGCGGGCGCGGCGCTGGCGCCCGATGCGCGCAGCCTTGCGGTCGAGACGCAGATGGGGTCGGTAACCATGATGGAGCCGGGCGGCGCGCGAGGGCGCACGATCGAGAAATGCTCGGGCCCGGTGTGGTCGCCGGACGGACGCAGGCTGGTGTGCGTGGCGGGACAGACGGTTCGTGTCCTGAACCTGCCGGCCGGGGTCGAGGCAGCGCACGCCGAGTTCGCTCAGCGGACGACGCCGCCCGCGGTGGCGGACTTTTCGCCCGATGGCACGCGCCTGCTGGTGGCGACCGTGGGCGCGAACCACAGCAGCACGTCCCCGCAGTCGGACTTCTGGGTGCTGGAGATCGCCACCGGCAAGTGGACGTTCGTGGGACCGGGCCAATCGGCGCTGTTCGCGCCGGGGAAGGCGGCGGGCGCGGTGCTGCTGGCGTCGCCGCGCGAGCTACGGCCGGTGGGCAAGGTGCAGGAGTGGGTGTCGCAGTTGCTGCTGGTCGATCCGGCGACGCACGCGCAGACTCTGGTGGCAGCGGGCGCCACCGCCAACGTGGAGCCGTGCCGGTGCGCGCCGGCCGCGCCGGTCAAGCGGACCGCGAAGCACTGATTACCGCGCGCAACTCCCGGGCAGCCCGCTCCGGATCGGGAGGCGCGCAGATGGCGGAGACGACGGCGATGCCATCCGCGCCGGCCCGAATCACGGCTTCGGCGTTCTGGCGATTAACTCCGCCGATCGCCACCAACACGTGCCGCGATGCGCGGCGGAGCGCAGCGAGTCTTGCGACGCCCCACGCGGGTGCGGCGTCCGTCTTGGTCGGCGTGAGGAAGATGGGGCCGACTCCCAGATAATCGACATCGAGGGAGGCGGCGCGTTCGGCCTGCTCCTGCGTTTCGACCGAGAGGCCGATGATGGCGTCCGGCCCCAGCAGGCGGCGCGCGTCGCAGTACTCCATGTCGGACTGGCCGATGTGGACGCCGTCGGCGCAGGCGGCGAGTGCGACGTCTATGCGGTCGTTGACGACGAGCGGGACGCCGGCGGGCGCCAGGATCGCTTTGAGCGCGCGGGCGAGGTCAACGAACTCCCGGGTGGCGCATTCCTTCTCGCGGAGCTGAACGGCGGTGACTCCGCCGCGCAGGGCGGCGCGAACAACGTCCTCGAACGAGCGTGGGGCGGAAAGGCGGCGGTCGGTGACCAGGTACAGGCTCCAGTCGCGCGGTCTCATGCCTCCTCCATCTTGAGGCGCGTGCGGATGTCGGACTCCTGGAGGAGGTAAAGCGCGTCGAGAAAACAGACCTGGAAGGTCCCGGGGCCGGCGGAGCGCGTGGCGGCGATCTCTCCGGCGATGCCCATGACGGCCATGGCGTGAGCGGCGGCTCGCAGCGGAGAAGGGTTGACGGCGGCGAAGGCTCCGGTGAGGGCGGTGGCGGTGCAGCCCAGGCCGGTGACGCGTGGCATCAGCGGATGGCCGTTCGAGACGAGGATGACGGCGCTCGCGGAGACGATGAGGTCGGTCGAGCCGCTCACGCTGACGGCGCAGTCGTAGTGTCTCGCGAGCGCCTGGGCGGCGTCGAGCGCGTCCTCGGACCCGTGGGTGCTGTCGACGCCCTTGGTTTCCTGCTCGGCGGTGTAGAGGGCGCGGATTTCGGAGGCGTTGCCGCGGATGACCGCGGGCGGGGCGTCGCGCAGGAGGCGTTGGGCGGCGACCGTGCGGAAGCGGGTGGCGCCGGCGCCGACCGGATCGAGAATGATGGGGCGGCCGTTCCGAGTGGCGACTCGCCCGGCCTTCACCATGGCTTCGATCCAGGGCGGGCTGAGGGTGCCGATGTTGAGGACCAAGGCCCGCGCGATTCCGGCCATTTCCTCGACCTCGTCCTCGGCGTGGGCCATGACGGGCGAAGCGCCGAGGGCCAGCAGCGCGTTCGCCGTGACGTTCATGACGACGTAGTTGGTGATATTGTGCACCAGCGGGGCCTGGGCCCGTATAGCCTGGACGTCGCTCCAAACGGCATCGGCTGTCTCATTCGAAGTCATCTGGATTCATGATCGCCCGGCAGCGGTGCGGAAATCCACGAGGGTGTAGAAAACGATGAATTGTGATGAACCGCCCAACGTGGACTGCGTTGGGGTGAGCCCTTTTTTGAGACACGCGGGATTTCAACAGTTGCCGTTCGCTGGAATTTCCTGGGCGAACGAGGGCCTCTGTGGCAGAGTGAACCTGGCAGGGGAAGCGCAAGCGGGCTCTG
>Ga0187864_10000131_pt1 | contig 84651 bp, 72 predicted proteins | sample June2016WEW_11_4_FD_132985 | JGI IMG/M metagenome (GOLD analysis project Ga0187864, IMG submission 132985) | Peatland microbial communities from SPRUCE experiment site at the Marcell Experimental Forest, Minnesota, USA - June2016WEW_11_40 | ecosystem: Environmental > Terrestrial > Soil >... | reverse complement strand
CAGGTCCAGGGTCTCGGGACGCCGTACCACCCGCCCAAGGTCGCGGTAATATGCGGGCTCGCGCAGCAACACCGCGCTGGAGGCAAACGGCACCACAACAATCGAGACGGCGCCGGTGGCAATCCGCCACAGGGCTTTGGCGCGTGCCTCCTGGATTTCCGGGTGCGGAGACAGGTTCTCGAATGGAAGCACGTCCCGTGCGGGCAGGTAGACCACCGAGTCGACGCCGGCCGCACCCGTCAGCTCGCAAAAGCTCTGGAGCACGGGCAGCATTTCCTCGGCTGCGCGATTGTTTGCCACCAAAACAATCAAGGGCCGGGAGATGGCGTGATGCAGTTGCGCGTAAAGCAGCGGCTTGGCCGTGTCCGTCAGACCAGACAGGCGAATCCTGCCCGCGCCGCCCTTCAGATGGGCCGCTGCTCGCGAGAATGCGGGGAGAGTTTCAGCATCCGCAAGAAGATCGCGGACGAATGGCAGGATCATCGCTCCCCTATTTTATCAGCCTCGCCTACAGGTCGAGATGCAGCCGCAGAGCCGGGACCAGCACAGGTCCTCGATCCCGGTTGTAGCCGGGATTATTGATGTGCTGCAGATCAAACGAAGCAAAGATGCCGCGCCAAAGGTGCGCCGTATAGTAGAACTCGACGATGTTTTCGCGGCCATAGTTCAGGTTGCCGTCTCCCAGCAGAAAGCCCAGCCCGCCAAGCCGCAGGTACTCCTGGTGATCTTTCGAGATGCCGTTGCTGACAAAGGCCAGGCCCACCTTGTCCAGGCGGCGCTTCCAGCTTCTGCCGGTATAGTCGGCGCACAACAAGGCCGTGCTGTCGACTTCGGTATAGGCGAACGACTCGTGCCGCCCTTCGTTCCATCCCCAGCGGGCCCCGAGGCGCAGGTCGCGGGTCAACTCCTGCTCGGCATTGAAGCCAAATCCGTACTTAATAGTCCCCTGGCGGCGAGTGTTTTCGATGACCGGTGGAGCACCGGTTCCCTGCGCAAGGGCAATCGACTGACGGTAGTCGCCCATGTTGGCGTGATTAACGTAGGAGAGCGCGCGAAAGGCCGTTTTGCGGTCCTTCAGCAACCTGGGGCGAAGCTCAAATTCCATGTTCTCCGCCCGCGCCCGCGCCACTTCGGCGTCGAGATTCTCGCCGTTGGCGACCTTGGGCATCAGCATCTCGCCGAAACGCACTCCCCAGTTGCGCTCTTCGTAGTCGAGAATCGCGCCATAGGTATAGCCGCGCGTGTTCGCCGCGTAGTCGTAAGCTCCGTTGTTGTCGACCGTCCAGTTCATAAACTGAAGATGGCTGTCGCTTGCCACCGAGTTCAGGTCGAAGTAGTCGGCCGCGCTGAACTTGCCGACGCGAAACTCAAGCCGGCGTGCCGGCAACTGCGTAGCCAGCGAAAGCGGGTTTCTCTCGGCGGCAATGTGCTCGCCGCTCAAGGCGAAGATGTGATGGTACATGACGCGGGCCATGTACGGCGCTTTGCCGAGCGTTGGGTTGCGCACGACATCGAGGTTGGTAAATCCCGCCAGCCCCAAACCATCGCTTATCCCACGGCCACCGGCCTCTTCCATGTCGAACAGGAGCTCGTCACTGGGCGTGATTTGCCAGCCGGTGTAGAGCGTCAGCACGCGCGACGTGGCGCTTTGCCCGAAACTACGCAGACTGTTGGTGCCGCTGTATTTTGCCGGAAACTCCGGATGTGCCTGGAAGATGAAATTCATCTGTCCGGAAACCCAGAAGCGGCTGGTGTCGGAATGAGGAAAGAGCGTGACGGGTGGATTGCTTTCCGAGTTCGGTTCCTCAGACTCGCCCGATTGTGCAAGCGTGGTCGAGCACATAAGCGCGAGGACCAGGAGCGTAAGCGGCAGGCGGAATTTCAATAACCAGCGAAGATTCAAGAGAGCACCTTGCAAGAAGGCGTGAAAACAGCGCCTTCGAATGAGATCAATAGTCGAAAATGAAAATCATGTTCGAAATTGTGAATTCAGAATACCCGGCCCGTGCTGCTCTCGCAAAGCTTTTTCTCGCAACCACTCCGTGATTCTAGCCTTAGCCTGCCGCTCGGCCATTCACCTTAACCGCCGCAGTGGCTTGGGCTTTGTCGGATGTTCGCCGATTTCGCGAACCACTACGTTAATAAGTGATGGATATGGATGACGTTGGATGACGTATCTCATTGCTAGCTGTGCACGCCTTCCGCGCTAACGCGCGGAGGTGAGGCGATAGGCAGGACAAAAGCGTCTATCGGGTCACACGGCTTCTTCTACACTGGATTCAGCCCAATCCCACGCAATGGCGGCGTGCGATTGGGACCGTTGCCGCCACTACTCGGAGGCGGATCATCTTGTTCGAATATGTCGCTCATACATCCTTGTGTGCTGGAGCGAAAAGAAAGGACGGAAACTACCTGCGAGGAAAACCCAGCGGAAGAACTACGGAAGCTGCATGGAACAGCGCCGCCGATCAGCTAACTTTCCCCACTCGTCCAAGTTTTAGCACCGCGCACCGTAAGAGGTCCGAAGACCTCAGCCACGTTAGGAAAACCCTTAATCCGGGAGTTCCTGTTTTACCGCTCAGGCAAACTTCTTTCGAAGTCGTCGGGCAGTGGCCTGTGTGTCGCGCAGGAGCCTCACCTACCGAGGAACCATGCGTACTGTAACGTCGGGACAACCAACGTCAACGCCAAGGTACCCATGGCAGTATGCGCTTGTCAAGAAAAAAAGTGTATTGAAAGTGGCTTCCATTAAGCCAACCTGCTGGTCTCCCCGTAAATCGACAGATGGGGTAGCCGTAGGGGTATACACTAATCTACATGGCACACACCCTGAACGACAAAGAGAAGCTGATCTGGCGGGTACGGCGCATCCGGGGACAGGTCGAAGCCGTGGAGCGCGCCCTTAACGAGGAACAGGATTGTTCCGATGTGCTTCAGTTGATCACAGCCGCACGCGGCGCGATGAACAGCCTCATCGTCGAGGTCCTGGAGGGCCACATCCGCGAGCACGTGCTCGACCCCAAGCAGAAGCCCGATTCACAGCACGTCGCAGCAGCCGAGGAATTGATCGATGTGCTCCGCACTTACCTCAAGTGAGCAAGCCTTGTCTCCCTGGCATGAGAGAGCCGCGCAACCCGGCAGCCCAAGGCGGCTGCTATATTGAAATCTTGATGAATTCTTGCGCGCCGTGTCGATCACCCCGGAGCGCAGTTCAGGACGGCTTATGGCCCGAAATCTCGATCTCTCACGCAAGCTCCAGCAAAGAGCCGAACGACTGATCCCAGGCGGCGTTAATTCGCCGGTACGCGCCTTCCGCGCGGTCGGCGGCGAACCGCCCTTCCTGGTGCGCGGCGAAGGTGCCTACGTATACGATGCCGACGGCAACGCATATATCGACTATGTTTGTTCCTGGGGTCCTCTGTTGCTTGGCCATGCGGCGGCGGAGGTTGTCGAAGCGGTAATCAACGCCGCCCGCAAAGGAACCAGCTTCGGCGCCTCGACTCCATCGGAAATCGAACTGGCCGAGGCCGTCATCGAGGCGTTTCCGTCCATCGCGAAGCTGCGCTTCGTCAGCTCCGGAACCGAAGCCACCATGTCGGCCATCCGCCTGGCCCGCGCTGCCACCCAAAGAAAATACATCATCAAGTTCGTCGGCTGCTATCACGGCCACACGGACGCGCTGCTGGTGAAGGCCGGTTCAGGGGTTGCCACCCTCGGCATTCCCGGCTCGGCAGGCGTGCCGGAGGAATTCGTTCAGTTCACGCTGGCGCTGCCCTTCAACGATGCCAAGGCTGTCGAAGAAGCTTTTCACAAGTTCAAGGGGCAGATTGCCTGCATCATTGTGGAGCCCATCGTCGGCAATATGGGCTGCGTTCTGCCGCAACCGGGCTACCTGGAATTTCTGCGTGAAATCACTCGCCGCGAAGGCGCGTTGCTGATCTTCGATGAGGTCATGACGGGCTTCCGCGTGGCCTTTGGCGGGGTGCAGGAGTTGTACAAGATCAAGCCTGACCTGACGACGCTGGGCAAGATTATCGGCGGCGGACTGCCGGTGGGCGCTTACGGCGGCGCGGCGGAAATCATGAACCTGGTCGCCCCGCTCGGCCCGATGTACCAGGCCGGCACGCTCAGCGGCAATCCGCTGGCCATGGCCGCCGGACTGGCGATGCTTGGCACGCTGCGCGACCACCGCCAGCAGCTTTACCCGCGCCTGGAAAAGCTCACTACCACGCTCGTCAACCGGGTGGTCGATGCCGCGCGCGAGGCCGGCGTCCACATTACCGCCAACCATGCGGGGTCTATGTTCACGTTCTTCTTCGTCGATCACGCGGTCACGGACTGGGACAGCGCCGCCGTCTGCAACACCGGGCAGTTCGGCCAATTCCACCGGGCAATGCTGGATGCGGGTGTCTGGCTGCCGCCCTCGCAATTCGAAGCCGCCTTTATGAGCACAGCGCATACGGAAAAAGAGATCGAGCAGACGGTTGCCGCAGCCAGAGAGGCGCTGGCGATGGTCAGTGCGTAAGCCCACATCTGCAACAGAAGAACTACCCCACATCTGCCAACGACGGGCAGATATGGGGTACCCGGCTTGAGACATAAGAATGTAGCTTTCTCGTCAGTCTGCGCTACCGCCGTCCATCATCTCCGGCACGGTGACGAATTTGTAGCCCTCGCCCCGGTAGCGGCGCACGATCTCGTCGGTGGCGCGTACCGAGTGCGAGCGATCGGTTCCCATCCGCAGATGTCCTCCGTCGTGCAGCAGGATGACGTCTCCGCCCTTGATTTGCGAAACGGCGCGCTCGACGATGCTTTCGTGCGACCGGGCACTCCAGTCGGAGCAACTGACGCGCCACATGACCGGCACCATGCCGTATTCGCGCACCACGGAGAACGTTCCCGGACGCCGCCCGCCGTACGGCGGACGAAACAGTTTGGGCTGGACGCCGGTGGCCGCTTCAATCGCCCGCGACGCTTTCTCGAGCTGCTGCCGAAGCTGCGCTGCGGAGAGAAAAATCAGGTTCTGATGGGTGTAGCAGTGGCTCCCGATGGCATGGCCGGCTTCGGCGACGGCGCGCGCCAGCGCGGGGCGTTCGGAGACGAACTGCCCCAGCAAAAAGAAAGTCGCCTTGACGCCGTGCTTTGCCAGGACTTCGAGCAATTGCCCGGTGTACGGATCGTTGGGGCCGTCGTCGTAGGTGAGCGCGAGCGTGCGCGTACCCGGAGCTGCGCCGTTGAAGTTCGCGCCGTAGAACTGCGACCACGGAACCATGGTGTGCAGTCCGGCAAACGTAGCCCCGGCGGCAACTGCGGCGATCCCTGCGAGTGCGCCTACCATGCTGCATCGATTGTACTTCCACCCCAGCAACGGCGAAAGCAGCCGTCGCCGGGGACCTCGGTGAGCGCCAAAATGGTTTTCAGCGGAAGCCGCTAGCCCGGAACGAAACCGTCTCTTGATGTCGTATCATCGAACGTAGCGGCATGCGCGCCGGGAAGACCGTCACTGATGCCGTTTACTAATCGCGCAATTGCATCCGCGCACCAGCAGAGATATGCTGCCCTCACACCGGTAATTTTGGAATCGACATGCCGGGAATCCTGTGCAGGAAAACTGGCTAGAGCGGTCCAGAATAGGTGTATGCCGGAGCTATCAACGCCGGGCGCGCGCCCGGCTGCTTCATGGGAAATACCTTTCGCGAAATTGGTCTAAGCTGGAGGCTGTCTCAGTCCGATGGCGAACTTTTTTGAACCACCGCGCTATATAGCTGTTGAAGGTCCGATACGAGTCGGCAAGAGCACTCTTGCGCGGATCATAGCCGAGAATCTGCGCGGGCAATTGATCCAGGAGCCCGAGGACAACCCGTTTCTCGACGCCTTCTACGAGGGCGCTCCGGGAGCCGCTTTCCAGGCGCAGTTCGCCTTCCTGGTCAAGCGCTTCGAGCAACTGCGCACGCTCGACATAGGCCCGAAATCACAGCGCGTGATCGTGGCCGATTACGTTTTCGAGAAGGACAAGATCTTCGCCAACCTCAACCTCAGCGATACCGAACTGGAAGTCTACGACCGCTATTACAAGTTCTTCCGCACCCAATTGCCCGCGCCCGACCTGGTGATCTACCTGCAGGCTTCCACCGATGTGTTGCGCAAGCGTCTGCGCAAAAAGAACGCCGCCGGCGAGCGCGCCATCGGCATGGAATACATCGCCGAGGTCAACAAGGCGTACGAGCATTTCTTTTTTCACTACAGCGCTTCAGACCTGCTGGTGGTCAACACCTCGGAGATCGACTTCGTCGAACACAGCGACGACCTCGATAAATTGCTGCGCCGCGTAAGTGAACCCATCCGCGGGACACAGTACTTTCTCCCACTCGGCGGCGCCGAAGACGCGGGGACGGCCGGGGCGTAACCTCGCACGGCGTGAGAGATACCGAAATGGATTCTGCGCAACTTCAGTCTCAAGCGGACCGTATTCTCGACAGTCACCTTCAGGGGCTGAGGGAAACTTCGTACACCATTGACAACCTGATCGCCTTGCTCACAACTGCACAGGAGCAGAAATCACTCTTATTGCATTACTTGTGGGATGACCGGCTAGTTTCCGCCCTGTACAAACCGCCGGTGAAGCTCGCATCGGGACGGGTGCGCGAGCCTAGCGTGATCGAAGTCATAATGTGTGTTTTTGCTCAGCTTGGGGAAGCGCAAAAGCCATTCCTGCAGCTCTTTGGGCACTTCCACTCCGATCAGCCGATTTTGGTGGAGAATTGGATCCAGCAGGTCATTCCCACTATGACGTTTGCGCTGCATGGCCACCGTAACCATTTCTCCTCGGACTTTCTTTCTTCCCTGAAGGTGCAGTGCGAGCTATATCTCGATGACCGCCGTCGCCGACTAATCGGCATCGACCATCTGGATGAGAGATTTATTTTAGCGGCCAAGCAACTAAGGGACGCAATCGAGGAGATTGAGTTTTCCAAGTTTGAAACGAAGCTGAAGGCATCTGCGAAAATGATTGGCAGCCGCAAATCGCATCTTGTGGCACGTCCGGAAAACTTCACGGAACAAATACCTGCCGAGATTGCGCGCGCCCTGTCGAAAGCGGAAGAGCATCTCCGGCAAAAGGGAGAATTCGATCCAAAGATTGCAGGCGACCTGCTTCGTGCTTCGATGGAGGAGGCACACCGTGCCATTGTTAATGATTTGTCCCCGGCCAAAGCTCCGTATTCCGGCCCGGATAAGGATGGTGCCCGGCGTGAGTACCTGCTGAAACAAAGATTCATTTCGCCAGCAGAGGAGCAGTTTTTCAGCTGCGTTTACAGCCTGATTTCGAAAGAGGGTTCTCACAGGCTCATTGCGCCGAGAGAAACGGTTCTGCTTATGCACCAGACGGTCGCAGGCTATATTCAGCTACTCTTTCGACGACTGCCAAGTTGGAAGAGCCGGAATGCCCCACGATTAGAAGAAACTACCCCACGTTAGCCAAAAGCGGGCGAACGTGGGGCACCATGCCTTTCTAATGACTTGTGGGCCACACACGTCCCCGGCCCGCCCTGGTTGCGCGCGAGTTTCCCCGCGCCTACAATATCCTTGAGTCCTTGAGCTGGCGCTCTGAGCCGGCCGGGACATAACAGGCGGCATCCGCTGGGCGGAGCTGCACTGGAGGCTGTGTGAGCATTACTAGTGCCGATTTCCGTTCCAAGATCACCACCCACATTCTGGCGGAGAAGAAGCTGAACCGTGAGCGGATCACCGCTCTCACCGCCTACGACTATGCAACCGCCCGCCTGCTCGACCAGGCCGGCGTACAGTGAATAAGCGATGAGCCTACCAAGGCGTGGTGAATAAGCGATGAGCTTGCCAAGGCGTGCGTTCCCGGTCTTGTTTTGTCTGCTGCTGGCCTCGATCTTGCAGGCTCAGACGGCGCCGCCGCGCTGGACCCGCTATTGCTTGCAACTCGGCGGCTTCTGTTTCGACCACCCGGCCGGGTGGACCGATCTTGGAGCTGTCTACAACGGCGCGGGCGTGGTGTTTGCCGAGCCCAACAAGGAACGGGCGCAGACAGACTGGAATCACATTACGGCGGCTGCGCTCGATCTTCCCGATCCCGCCGAGGGCAGCGAGCGCCCGTCCATGAATGACTTGATCAACCAGGTGATGAAGCCGCCCGAGGGCGCCGCGATGCATACGGTTGAGCGCAGGGAGACCATGGTTGGCGGCTACCCCGCGCAGGTGATCACCGCCGAAGTGCAGGAACAAGGGAAAGCGGTTGCGACCGAGCAGGTGGCATTCATCGATGCTGACGATGTTCTTTACACCGTGGCTTTGCGATGCACGCCCGCCGACTACCGGCGATTGAAGCCGGTTTTCCTGCAGGTGCTGAAGAGCTGGCGTGAGCTGCCTCCGCCACCAACTCAGCCGGGCGCCGGCGCCGCTCCGAAGTCAGACGCCGAACAACCGAAGTAGATTCACCTCCGTGGAGGAAAGGCGAGAATGCAGGTTTTCGAAAAGGTTGCGGCCATGCAGCAGGCGTGCCGCGAGTTGCGCCAAAGCGGCAAGACCCTGGGCTTGACGCCGACCATGGGAGCGCTTCATGCCGGTCACCTGTCTCTGGTGCGCGCGGCACGCGCGCAGTGCGACGTGGTTGCCACCTCGATTTTCGTAAACCCGCTTCAGTTCGGACCGAAAGAAGATCTTGCCAGGTATCCCCGAAGCTTCGAGCGAGACTGCCGGCAACTGGTCTCCGAGGGCGTCGAACTGCTGTTTGCGCCGACGGTCGAGGAGATGTATCCGCCGGGTACGAGCACCGTGGTTCATGTCGAAGGATTGAGTGAAAAGCTGGACGGAAAGTCGCGTCCCGGCCATTTCCGCGGAGTGGCTACGGTGGTGGCGAAGCTGTTCGAAATCGTGCACCCGCACTATGCTTTCTTCGGACAAAAGGACGCGGCTCAGGTCGCGGTGCTGCGCAAGATGGTCCGCGACCTGGACATGGATGTGCAAATCGTCGTCTGCCCCACCATTCGCGAAGCCGACGGTCTCGCCATGTCTTCACGCAACGTTTGCCTTTCGCCCGAGCAGCGCCAGCAGGCGCTCTGTCTTTGGCGTGCGCTTAGCCACGTGCAGAGTCTGGCCGCGGCGGGCGAACATGACCCCGGCAAGCTCATCGGCGCGGCCCGGCAGGTGATCGCCGCCGAAGCGGCGGCACGACTCGATTACGCCGAGATTGTCGATCCCGACACGCTCGATCCGGTCAGCGATCTGAAACGCGACACGCTGGTTGCGGTTGCGTGCTTCATCGGCAAAGTGCGGCTGATCGACAACATTCTGCTGCCGGCGGAGCCGGGAATCTGAGCTACAGAACCCTCTTTCCGGAAACGAAAGGGTTGCCGGCGATCACGTAGCGCAAGGGTCTTTCGGCGGCCTTGGTCACGTTAATGCGCGGGGTGGTGGCGATGCGCTCAGGACGCCAGCCGTCGTCGGTGAGAAACAGCTCGGAACGCGCACTGGTCAAAGCCATGCCGTTATGCCGCTGCCGCGTGATCGCCATCGCCTGTGTCAGCCTGCCCGGGCCACTGGAAATCGAGCGCAGTTGGGCGTTGCTGGCCGGCGAGGCCAGATTCAGGCCGCGCAGCTTCGCCATGCTTGCCAGCCCCGCCACGGGTTCCAGAGCGCGGAACAACACGCATCCGGCGTTGCCCTCAGGCATGCACGAAACATTCAGGCAGTAATGATTGCCGTAGATAAAGTAAACGTAGGCGACCCCGGGCGGGCCAAACAGCACGGCATTTCGCGGCGTTTTGCCGGTGAAGGCGTGGGCAGCGGGATCGATCTGTCCAAGATAGGCTTCAGCCTCGACCACGCGCCCGGCGAGCAGCTCGCATTTGGGGTCCCCGGCCCCGTACTGGCCGATATGGCAAAGGGTTGGTCCGTGGTCCGTGGCCTTTGGGTTCGTAGCAGCGCAGTATTGGTGCGCCTTAGTTGCGCGTGTTGGGGCAGCGTAGCGGCGTACCAGGAGTTTGCCTAACAATTCCCGGGCCACGATGGAAGCATCGCGGTTGAAAAAGGCAGCCGAGAGCGGCTCATGCTGTCGGGCTTGGACGCCTGATTGCTCCATGCGCAAGATCATATATCGTGGCAGCTCCCGAGCTGCTGCTCCCGCATCTTATTTTCACTGGTGGCACTCTTTGTGCGTGAAGCTGCCGGGTTCGCGTGCGACAAGAAGATTGGCAGGGGCGCCGGCGAACGGCGGCGGGAAAACAGAGCAGGGCAAGGCAGCCACATGGCTTCCCTGCCCCGCGCTGAAGTTTAGCTTGCTTTTTTTGCAGTGCCCTTTACGTAATTGAGCACCTCTTCCGCGTGTCCGTCCGGCTTTACGTTTTCGAACACGTGGGTGATGGTGCCGTCGGGACCGATCAGGAACGTAGTACGCGCAATTCCAATCACTTTGTTGCCGTACATGTTCTTTTCTTTCAGTACTTCGAATTGCGCGGCGATTTGTTTTTCCGGATCGGAGAGTAAGGTGTACGGAAGTTCGTACTTTTCCTTGAAGTTCTTCTGCGCCGAGGGAGTGTCGGCGGAGATGCCGAGCACAACTAAACCGGCCTTCTGGAGTTTTGTATATGCGTCGCGGAACCCGCACGCTTCAATCGTTCAACCGGGAGTGTTGGCCTTCGGATAAAAGAAAAGCACAACGTTCTTCCCGCGGAACTGTTTCAACGAAACACTTTCGCCGTCTTCGTTGAGCAGATTAAAATCGGGTGCTTTCATGTTGGCTTCCATGCGTAATAGTCTACCTCCAAAACTGCTGGTTGCGTTGCTGGCGGTGCTGCTGGCCGCTTCTCTGTCCGCCCAGTACACGGGACAGGCAAAAACGTCCCGCATGCGCGCCGTCGGCCTGCTGCGGATCGACGCGAAGGGCAAGGCCCGCCTGTTTCCGGTAACCCTGTTCATCGACGGCAAGTACTATGATGCGCGCTTTTACGAGGCGAACCCCGTTCCCTTCGCCATTGCCGGAGACATCCTTTACCAGGCGCAAAAAGAAGGCGTGCCGGAAGGCAACTTCGTGATTCAGACCGCCCTGCACACCTCGACCGCGTGGTGGGCCGAGGGAATCTGGAAGCCGGGTTCGGGCGGAGGCGCGCCGGCCGCCAAATCCTCCAACGCCCGGGCAGGCGCGGACTCGAGCTCGAATGATGATCGCCCCGTGCTGCGCCGGCCCACGCCTTCCTCGAGTTCGCCAGCCTCCGATGCGGCGCCTTCGCGGGAGAGCCCCGCAGCCACAGCTTCGGCCAATACTGCGCAGCGAACCGAAGAGCAGGATTCCGGCCGCCCCACGCTACGCCGCGGCAAGTCTGAACAGGTCCAGGCCGATGTCCCGGTTGGCCGGTCCGGTGCGGCTGCGACAACAGCCGCCGTCGCTCCGCCCCATGCCGCCGACGACAAGGTTCTGCTCGCGATTGCCGACATCGGGAACATCGAATCTCGTCCCTACGGCTACAAGTCTTCACCAGACGAGCGCCAGCACGACCTGGAGACTCTGAAAAGCATGGCAACGGAAGCCATTCGCAAGACTGCCAAGGAACGCACAAGCCTGCGCGGCGTCGATCCGGCCAAGCTGGACGACGTGGATGTCCACGCGCTTGACCCCGATTACAGCAATCGCCCGGTTGAAATCTTCACCGCAACCATAACCGGGGCGCAGAGCAAGCTCTGGCTGCCGCCCGGCTCCGTCATCAAGTCGCCACCCAAGGTTACAGTCGCGCTGGTTGCGCGAAAAGACTCGGCTGGACGGCTGAACCAGATCTTTTTGATGATCGCCGACCCGATTATGCTGGACGTTCGCCCCGCTCTCCAGTACCTCGGCGCGGTGGATGCCGACGGCAGCGGACGGGCGCAACTGCTCTTCCGCAAACAGGTCGACGTCAATTCATTCGCCTACGTGCTTTATCGCGCCACCCCTTACGAGTTGGTCAAGAGCTTCGAGACGAAGGCGGCCGAAGAGTAGAAACGGGCGGAGGAGTACGGGTCGCCGCCAAGGCCGGTGTCCACCCAGGTTAGCGCCGAACAGCGCGGCGCGGAACCTGGGGCACCCAACGCATTTCAAACTGACCGACTACCTGTCATCCTCATATCTTGCCGGCGGCGTGCAGCAAGGCCACGGCGATGCCCATCAGCGATTCGCCGGCGATGAAGCCAGAACTGACCGGGACCACAAACTTTTCGGCAGTGGCTGGCCTGGCCTTTTGCAGGACGAAGGCGATCAGCGCGCCAAGAAACATGGAAAGAGCATTGGCGGGTGGCCCACTCAAGCCCGTTGTTGGCTTGAGTGGGGCAGTTCCACGGCTGGACAAAGACGCCCAGCCGCTCTTTCGCGCTTCCTTGCCGCCCACTCGGATTCAATCTCCACACATCCTTCACATCCGGTAGCGTACTGGCGAAAACTGCTCCACTCAAGCAAAAGAAGCTTGAGTGGGCCACCATCCAAATCCGGTCTAAATGGGATGCGCGCTGCGCTGGTCGACAGGCCATAGCGGCTGCTGTCTCCGGTTGATACAATGGATGGACAGGTATAGTTGTGCGATCTTCCAGGCTTGGCAGGCGCCAGGCCGCCCAGGAATCTATGCGTAAAGTCTCTTCCCTGATTTTTGTCCTTATCCTCGTGCCAACTCTCGCCTTTGCACAGGAGAGCACGGTGATCGAGGAGATTGTGGCGCGCGTCAACAATGCCATTATCACGCGTGCCGATCTGCGGCGCGGCGAGGAGACAATGGTAAACGAGGTTCACCAGCAGTCGCCCGGCAATGCCGACGCAATTATCAAAGATCGCGAAAAGAACGTGCTGCGAGACTTGATCGACCAGCAGCTACTGCTGCAGAAGGCTGAGGACTTGGGGGTTTCCGGCGATGTCGACCTGGTGAAGCGACTGGATGAGATTCGCAAGCAGATGAACGCAAGCTCCATGGAGGACATGGAGAAGATTGCGCAGCAGCAAGGCATATCGTTCGAAAATTTCAAGCAGAATCTGAAGAACAACATCATCACCCAGAAGGTGATCAGCCGGGAGGTCGGCAGCCGCATCCAGATTTCACAGGCCGAAGTGCAGAAGTACTACGACGAGCATCACGCCGAGCTGGACCGCCCCGAAGAAGTGCGGCTGAGCGAAATCCTGATCAGCGGCAGTACCAGCCAGGGAAAGGACTTCGACCAGTCGGTGGCCGCGGCCCAGGCAAAGGCCGACGATTTGCTGAAGCAGCTTCGCGCCGGCGCCTCATTCCAGGAACTGGCGCGCAACAACTCAAAAGGTCCCACGGCCGCGCAAGGAGGAGACCTCGGGTACTTCAGGCGCGGCATGCTGGCCAAGGAGTTGGAGGCCAAGACCTTTGGCCTCAAGCCCGGCGAGATGACGGACGTCATCCCCACCAAGCAGGGCTTCGTGATTCTGAAAGTGACCGAACACAATGCGTCCGGAGTGCCTCCGCTGGAGAAGATACAGGCGCAGCTCCAAGATATGATGTACTTCGAAAGAGTCCAGCCTGCTCTGCGAATTTATTTGACCAAGCTGCGGGAAGACGCCTACATCGACGTCCGGCAAGGCTTCGTGGATAACGGCGCCAGCCCGAATCAGAGCAAGCTGATTTATACGATGGCGAGCAGCAACACCACCAGCACAACCGCGAAAAAGAAGAAGAAAAAGCGCATGGGGCTCTTCTAGGGCGGTTTCAGAGTTGGTATATCCCGACACATCAGACTGTCATGGCGAGCGAAGTCGAGCCACCTTTTGTTCCTACTGCCGAAAACAAAGGGCGGCTCCACTCCGCGCCCGAATAGCTTCTTGCTTCTCGAATGTAATCTTGGTGCGCAGCTTGGCTGCTCCGGCCACACGCGCTCGGCGCTCCGGTCGCCATGACATCTTCTTGGAAATTTTGGTTACAGCGAAAAGGGAAGCGCTCCAGCCCACGCGTCATTCACGCACGCTCTACCCTGCTGGCAACTCAATTGCCGGCATTGTTGCATGGAATTCCGCCAGTGTAGGTATTTTCATTTAACGTAACCGGCAGCAATGTGGGTTAGGATAGGGCTTGCCGCCGGCGACGCGGTTTTGCCCGCGCCGGCGAAATGCGCCGCTTTCGCGGACTGACATCCCGCCGAACGAGGCCTTGCTCATCAGGTGTGCATGAAAGAAATCTACATCCGCGATGCCGCGCAACAGGAAAACAAAGTCGTCAGCGCCTGTTTCCTGGTTACCGCCAAGCAGTTGAAGCCGAAGAAAAACGGTGAGCCGTATCTCGATCTCACGCTTTCCGATTGCAGCGGCCAGATCACGGCCAAGATGTGGGACAACGTGGCTCCCGCCTCGGAACGCTTCGACGTCAACGACGTCATCCGGACCAAGGGCGTTTTCAACCGCTACAACGGGCGTTTTCAGTTCACCATCCGCGTGATCGAAAGCAAGCTGGCCGAGCACGAGATTGATTTCGCCGATTTCCTTCCGAAGACGGCGAAGGACATCGATGAACTCTGGCGCGAGTTAGGCGAGTTCATGGCTACCATCGAGGAGCCTCATCTGCGGACGCTGGTGCAGGCCTTCATGGCCGATCCGGAGATCGCTCGCGGCTACCGCAACGCCCCCGCGGCAAAAACTCTGCACCACGCCTTCATCGGCGGCTTGCTCGAACACGTCGTCTCGCTGTGCCGCATCTGCGACCTGATGGCAGGCAATTATCCGCTGGTGAACCGGGACCTGCTACTGACGGGAGCGTTCCTGCACGACATCGGCAAGGTCCGCGAACTTTCGTATGCGCGCTCGTTCGCCTACACCACCGAGGGCCAGTTGCTCGGACACATGGTGATCGAGTTGGAGATGCTGCATCGCAAGATTGCGCAGGTGCCGGATTTCCCCGACGATCTGAGAATCGCGATCGAGCACCTGATCATCAGCCATCACGGGCAGTACGAATTCGGCTCGCCCAAGCTGCCCATGTTTCCCGAGGCCCTGATGTTGCACTACCTGGATGACTTGGATTCGAAGATGGAAAGCATGCGGGCGCAAATAGAAAAAGACGGCGAGTTGGAGTCCCCGTGGACCAGTTACAACTCATCGCTGGCGCGCCCGCTGCTGAACACGCAGAAGTTCCTGCGCAAGCTGGAGAAGGCGCAGGCGGCGGTGGCCGGAACCAAGACTCCCGCGCCGGAATAGGCGGAAGCCGGCACGCCAATACCGGCCTACTGGTTCACCGGTATCTTAATGATCTTCTTCTGAATCGCGTAGGTGACCAGTTGCGCTTTATTGTGGATGTCAAGCTTGCGCATCAGGTTGAACTTGTGCGCCTCCACGGTTTTGACGCTGAGCCCGAGCAGCACGGCGATTTCCTTCACCGAATTCCCTTCCGCCAGCAGCTTGAGGATTTCGCGTTCGCGCGGCGTAAGCGTCGAAATGCGCGGGCGCATCTTGGCATCGCGAACGCGCGAGCGGAAGTCCTCCACCAGTTTGCCGAGCACCTGCGAGCTCAAGTACTTGCCGCCCTTGTAGACATCGCGGACCGCCGTCACCAGTTGCGTGGCCGGGGTATCCTTCAGCACGTAGCCGGCGGCGCCGACCTCGAGGCATTGCACAAGGTAATCCTCATCCTCATACATGGTGAGAAACAGGACCTTGGTTTCCGGCCTGGTTTTACGAATGTGGCGCGCCGCCTCGAACGACGACAAGCCGGGCATGCCGATGTCCATCAGCACGATGTCGGGACGCAGTTCGCGGGCTTTTTCAACGGCATCGCCGGCGTCGGGTGATTCTCCCACCACCTCGAAATCGCTTTCCATTTCGAGAAGGCGCCGAACCCCCTGGCGGAACAGCGTGTGGTCATCGACCAGGAGACATCTGATTTTGGGCATTTCCTGAACTCCTAACTATTGGTGCCTGAACTGACGATTGGCCTTGCCGCCCCGGCGCTCAAATCGCCGCCCGGAACGGATGTAAGGCGCAAACCTGGTGACAATTGCGCCGACGAACCGTTGGCAGGAACAGGAACGCTAACCAGAATCTTAGTTCCTTTTCCCTTGCGCGACTCCACTCGCAAGGTTCCACCCAACGTACTGATTCGCTCCCGCATTCCAGCCAGCCCGAACGTGGGCCGCTGCGAGTTGGGAACATTGCTGATGCCCACTCCATCGTCTTCAATACGAAGACGCAAATGATTTTCCGTGCGAGTCATCTCAATGGTAACAACGCGGGCATTGGAATGTTTGGCGACATTGTGCAAAGACTCCTGCACGACCCGGTAGATGGCTGTTTCAACTTCCGGCGCCACCCGGCCGACATCGTCGGAGACAGCAACCCGGGCGTTGACGCCTGAGCTTTTTGCAAGATCCTTGGCTTCCTTGCGGATGGCGGCAATCAGCCCCAACTCCTGCAACACCAGCGGCGAGAGACGGCCGATGATGCGCCTGATACCTTCGATGGTGCGATCGACGACTTCCAGCAGCTCCTGAATTCTTGCCTTGCCCACGCGCGTGGTGACGGCTTTGTCGAGCATGCCGAGATACAACCGGATGACCATGAGAGCCTGTCCGGTTTCATCATGCAGCTCGCGGCTGATATGCTTGCGCTCTTCCTCCTGCGCCTTCAGCAGATGGCCGGAAAGCTCGGCAATCCGCATTTCGCGCTCGCGCAGGGCGTCGGTCATCTCGGCGCGATTAATGGCAAGCGCCGAACGGTCGGCAATCGCCCGCAGCAGCTCCCGTTCGGTCGGCAGCCAAACGTAGGGCCGGGCAAAACCGATCACCAGCACGCCGATGACTTTATCGGCTTCCTTCAGCGGCGCACCCCAGAGCGACTGTGAGTTGCCGCGCAGCAGCGGGTTCAGCACTCCGTGCGACTGTGAAATGTCAGGCAGGATGTCGGATTCGCCGGTAGCGGCGATGTGTCCGGAAAAGCCCTGTCCGATTTCCACGCTGATGGCGCTCAAATCGCCCTCGAGCCCGACCGCTGCCTTGATGCGCAGACATTGGGTGCCTGGATCGAGCAGCAGAATGATTCCGGTACTGGCGTTGAAAATGCGCGTGGTGATGCCGAGAACGCGTTCCAGCAAGGCGGACAGATTGCGCGCCGACAACTCCGCGTCCAAGACCTCCAGCAGCGCATTGCCGGCATTGCGCTGGGTGTCGAAGTAGGCTCCGGACACGGCCACGAAAGTCGCCGACGAAAGCGTGTCCAGGGCGGCAAGAATCGCATACTGGCGCTCGGCAAAAGCTCTGCGATCGGCGAAAGCATTCCGTATGTGGGGCTCGCAAAGTTCGTGGTAAAGCTCCAGCGAACGGGCCACCGCGCGGGTATCGATTTGCAATTTCGCCAGCCGCGTCCCGAAGTAATTCAGGTTCTCGAAGAACGCCGCGAAATCGGATTGGGAAAACAGGGCGAACCCTGTGGCGAGGTTCAAACGCTCTAAGGCCGCCATGGCGCGTCCTTCGAATTCGAACTCGGCGAACATCTGCTTGCGCCAAGCGGCGGTGATTTCCGAGAAGTGCGGCTGCAAAGCAGTAGTCGCATCCAGGATTAAAGCCCGCACGCTCTCTTTGATGGGCAGCAGAGCCGACACCCGTTTCACCCCTTAGGCGAGGAAACCTTAGTGCTTCCACAGTTTACGGGAGGAGCATTCACTGACTCGCCACCCGTTAAATCACTTAGACACTTAATTCTACAGTGTTTGTGATTTGTTTCCTAGAAAAGACCAGAAAAGTTTACTTTTTGGGAAACTGCGAACTGCCGGAGTCACTCCCTGAATGACGTGCCTTTAGGCACTTGCGAGCCAAGCATCTGGCAGAAGCGCGGGCCGGGAGGGGCCATCGGCTACAATCCTTATATGCTTAGGTTTTCCACTGCCGGGGAGTCACATGGAGAAGCACTGGTTGCCGTGCTCTCGGGCCTGCCGGCCGGAGTTGCCGTACCTCAGGCGTTTGTCGACCGTGAGCTCTGGCGCCGCCAGCAGGGCTACGGACGCGGCGGCCGCATGCGGCTCGAACGCGATGCGGCGCGCTTCCTTTCGGGAGTGCGGCACGGAAAAACCATCGGGTCGCCAGTCTCGATCCTGCTCGAGAACCGGGACTGGAAGAACTGGCAGGAAGCGCTGCCGGTTGAACCCGGGGATCCGCAAAAGCACCGGCGGGTGGAATCGCCGAGACCGGGGCATGCCGACCTGGCGGGCGCTCTGAAGTTCAATTTTGCCGACGCGCGCTACGTGCTTGAGCGCGCATCCGCCCGGGAATCGGCGGCGCGGGTTGCGGCCGGCTCCGTGGCCAAGCTGTTTCTGCGGGAGTTGGGCATCGAGATCCTCAGCCACGTCATACAGGTCGGCGCGGAGCGGCTGACGCGAAGCGTCGAGTGGGAAGAGATCGTCTCCGTCTGCGCCAAGGACGAGGTGTTGCTGAATTGTGTCGACGCCGGGGCGGAAGAACGCATGAAGCAGCAGGTCGACCAGGTTCTGCGCACCGGCGATACGGTCGGCGGAGTCTTTGAGGTGGTGGCGCGCGGAGTGCCTCCCGGCCTCGGCACCGTGGCCAACTGGGACGAGCGGCTCGATACGCGTTTAGCCGCGGCGGTCATGTCGTTGCAGGCCGTCAAGGCCGTGGAGATCGGCGACGGCGTGCTGGCAGCTTCTTTGCCCGGTTCGGCTATTCATGATGAAATAGGCTACGACCATGCGGCGGGCGGCTTTACGAACTTTACTCGCGCTTCGAATCATGCCGGGGGACTCGAAGGCGGCATTACGAACGGCAACGACGTGGTAGTGCGCGGCTATCTTAAGCCGATCTCGACCCTGCGGCGCCCGCTCGGCTCGGTGGACTTTGCCACCCGGGAACCGGTTAAGGCTGCCTACGAGCGCTCCGACGTTTGTGTAGTGCCGGCGGCCGGGGTGGCGGCGGAAGCCATGGTGGCTCTCACGCTTGCGAGTTCGGCGTTGGAGAAGTTCGGCGGCGACTCGATGCTGGAAACGCGGCGTAACTTCGATTCCTACTGCGCTCAGTTGCGGAACTATTGAGCGAATGATTTCCTGGCGCGTTTCGGCGACGATATCCGTGGCACGGTGCGCGCAATTGCGGAACTATTAACAGGCTGCTGAAAACAAGCTTGTTCTGCTGTGAGAATACGAGTAATTGCGCTATAACTATTTGGCTCACACATTCCATAGCGCCTCGCTTGATGCTCGGCGCGTTTTTCAGCAGCTTGCTAAGCGGCGGAACGATTAAGCGAATGATCTACAGCATCGTTAAATATGGCAATCCCGTCCTGGAAACCCCGGCCAAACCGGTAACGGAGTTTGACGACAAACTGAAGACGCTGGTGCAAGACATGTTCGAGTCGATGTATGCGGCTCACGGCGTTGGGCTGGCTGCGCCGCAAATCGGCATTCCGCTGCGTCTGGCGGTGGTCGACATCAGCTTCAAGGAAAATCCCGAGGCAAAACTGGTGCTTGCCAATCCGGAGATCGTGAACACCGAGGGTGCGCAAACACTGGAAGAGGGCTGCCTGAGCCTGCCCGAATTCCGGGAGAAGGTTTCGCGTCCCCAGCGCGTGACCGTGCGCGCGCAGGACGAAAACGGCGAATGGCACGAGCACACCGGAGAAGACCTGCTGGCGCGCGCCTTACTGCACGAGACCGATCACCTTAACGGTAAGCTTTACATTCACCATATCAGCGGCTTGAAACGCGACTTTATGCGCCGCAAGATCCGCAAGCTGCAGAAGGCCGGCGAGTGGTAGGAAGAAAGATCCAAGGTTTCAAGGTTTCAGGGTTTCAAGGTTTCACGATATAGACAACAACATTGGTTGCCGATCTTCGTCAGAACCGTTCTCACGATGAACAATTTCGTCCGGCCGAAACCCTGAAACTTTGAAACCTTGAAACAAATTTTTGATCCATGGACTTGATCTTCTGCGGCACTCCCCAATTCGCGGTTCCCACGCTGGAGAAACTGGTCTCCGCCGGACACGACGTTCAGCTTGTGGTGACGCAGCCGGACCGCCCGCGCGGGCGCGGCATGGAGGTCGCCTTCTCGCCCGTCAAGCAGAAGGCGCTCGCATTGGGCTTGCCCATCACGCAGCCGGACAAGATCAGGAACAACCAGGAATTCCGCTCGCAATTGGAAGCGCCCGCGCCCGAAGCCATCATCGTGGTCGGCTACGGCCGCATTATTCCCGGCTGGATGCTGGAGTTGCCCAAGCACGGCAACATCAACCTGCACGGCTCGCTGTTGCCGAAGTATCGCGGCGCGGCGCCAATTCAGTGGGCCATTGCCGAAGGCGAAACCGTCACCGGCGTCACCACCATGCTGCTGAATGCCGGACTGGATACGGGCGACATCCTGTTGCAGGAAGAGTTGGCGATCAAGCCCGACGATACCGCCGTGACCATCGCGCCACCACTGGCCGCCATCGGCGCCACGCTGATGTTGGAGACTCTGCGCGGAGTGGCCGGCGGCACGATTATTCCACGGCCGCAAATCGAGCGCGAGGCAACGCTGGCACCGATCCTCACTAAAGAAGATGGCCGCATCGATTTCCGCCGCACGGCAACGCAGATTTTCAACCGCCAGCGCGGCTTCCAGCCATGGCCGGGCGCATACACCAGCTTTCGCGGCAAGAACCTGACGCTTTCGGGGTGTCCAATGGCGCGTCCGTTGGACGGCGCGCTCAGCCCGGGCGCGATTGCCATCGCGGGCGATTCCCTGCTGGCCGGCTGCGCAGAACAGAGCGCGCTTGAAATTCTCGAAGTGCAGCCGGAAGGCAAACGCCGCATGAGCGCGCGCGAATTCATCAACGGCTACCGCCCACATGCCGGCGAAAAGCTTGGCGAGTCGCCACGGTGACGGGCAGAGCTGTCCCCTTGTTTGGTGTAACCAAATTCCCAAGGGGATGTCATGGCGACCGGAGCGCCGAGCGCCTGTGGGATAAGCAACAACCTATTCGGGCGCGGAGTGGAGCCAGCCTTTGTTTTTTAGCAACAACAAAAGGTGGCTCGACTTCGCTCGCCATGACAGACTGAGATTATGTCGGGATACACCTATCGTGTAACCGCCTGACAGGGAGTCGAGTGATGCCCATCTCCGCCGCCCGGCTTGCCGCCTTTGAGATTCTTTTGCGCGTGCAAGAGCAGGGCGCGTATGCGTCGGAGCTGCTGCATTCCGAGCGGCTAGTCTCGCTCTCCGCCGCCGATCACGGCCTTTGCACGGAACTGGTGATGGGCGCGCTACGGTGGCAATCGGCGCTGGATGACGACATTCAGGCGGTCTCCTCGCAAAAACTGAACCGGATTGACGCGGAGGTGCTGGTCGCATTGCGCCTGGGCGCGTATCAACTGCGCTTTCTGGACCGCGTCCCCGCGCACGCGGCAGTGCATGAGAGCGTGGAGCTGGTGAAGCAGGCGCGCAAGAAATCGGCTGCGCCGTTCGCCAACGCGGTGCTGCGCAAGCTGATCGGCAAGTACCAGTCCGGCGAGGGGAAGTCCGCTGCCGGCGGGGTCCTCGACGCTGAAACCGAATCACCCGAAGCGCTGGCCGTCGCTTTGGCTCATCCGTCATGGCTGGTGGCGCGCTGGGCAGTTGAGTTCGGCATCGAGCGGGCGCGCCGCATTTGCGAGTTCGATCAGCAAGCGCCGCCGGTTGTGCTGCGAATGCCGGCAAGCGGGGCGTTTCCACCCCAACAAGCCAACCGCGGGCTTGTCGGGGACCCCGGCGAAGCCCTTGAGTCTCAACTGCAATCGGGAGGCGTACGGTTGGCTCCGGGGCGCCTGTTGCGCTCGGCGCGAGTGGTGCTCTCCGGCACGGGGTCCCCGACACGCGCCGTAGTTGCGCGGGGTGGGGTGGAAGGCGATGTGGTGCACACGCCCGCCTACCTGGAGCATCGCCTGGCGATTCAGGACGAGGGCTCACAACTGGTGGGCGCGCTGGTTGGCAGGGGCTCGCGCATTCTCGACTGCTGCGCCGCGCCGGGTAACAAAACAGCGGCGCTGGCGGAGGCAAATCCGCGGGCGGCGATCGTCGCCGTGGAATTGCATCCGCACCGCGCCGAGCTGTTGCGGAAGCGAATTGCGGCGCACGCCATGGTCGAGGTAATTACGGCGGACGCAACCGCGCTTCCTCATGGACGCGAGTTCGACCGCATTCTTGCCGACGTGCCCTGCTCGGGAACCGGTACGCTGGCGCGCAATCCGGAGATCAAGTGGAAGCTGCGCCCGGACGATCTCACCGACCTGCACGCGCGGCAGAAGGCAATCCTTGCAGCGGCGCTACGGCATCTGGTTGCCGGAGGCGTGATGGTTTACTCCACCTGCTCGCTGGAAGCGGAAGAGAACGTTGCGGTGGTCGAAGAAGTCTTGCGCGACCACCCCTCGGCCAGGCTGCTCGACTGCCGGGCGCGCTTGCATGAGCTGAAAGCCGAGGGCGAGTTGACGTGGCCTGACGTGGAGAGCCTCACCAGCGGCCCATACCTGCGCACGCTGCCTGGAACGCATCCCTGCGATGGCTTCTTTGCAGCCATGATCACGACTTAAGCATGGGCACGGCTTTCAGGCTTCAGCGCGATTCCCCGGCAGGTAAATCCGACAAAAACTCAGACTGTCATGGCGAGCGAAGTCGAGCCACCTCTTGTTCCTACTGCTGCCGAAACAAAGGGTGGCTCCACTCCGCGCCGGAATAGCTTCTTGCTGATCCCACGGACGCTCGGCGCTCCGGTCGCCATGACAGACTGTTGAGAACATGGGTACATCAACAACGAAACCGCTCCAGGCTTCAGGAATGGCGGTGACTTGGAGGCATTCCCAGGCGGCTGGCCGTGTCACCTTCGAAATCGAATTCAATTAACACGGCGGGTTCGCCGCCCATCACCCAGCCATCATGTCCCGGGTCGATCACGACAACCGCGGGAGCCGCGAACTCCTGTTTGCAGCCGTCCGCGTATTCAATGTGAATCTGGCCGCGCGCCAGGAATCCCACGTGCGCGTGCATGCAGAGATCGGTGCCGGTGGTTGGTTTCATATGAGTCGACCAGCGAAATCCGGGCTGGTAGACGACCCGCTTGACCCGGCTGTTGCCGGCCCGGACAACATCAAGCTGAACGCCATTCAGATCACGATGATCGGCGCCTTTGAGCGGAGCGAGCAGTGGATCGATGTTACTCATTCTCATGTCCTCGATATCAACCCTTCGACGGCTGAGCGCAGCATTTTATCAGACCGCGACGAGATGGTCTCGAAACCGGATCGGGACTCTCGTACAATCATGCGCATGACACTTCGAGGAACAACTGCACTGGTGACCGGCGGCTCGCGAGGAATTGGCAGGGCTATCGCGCTTCGTCTGGCACGCGAAGGCGCGGCCGTGGCGGTCAATTATCGCGAACGCGGCGGCGATGCGGAATCCGTAGTGGCGCAGATCCGGGGCGCGGGCGGGCGCGCGCTGGCGGCGGGCGCCGACGTGGGAGACGCACTCGCGGTTGCGGACATGGTTAAACGCATCGAGCAGGAGTTCGGCCCGGTTGCGGTGCTGGTAAACAATGCCGGTATCACCCGGCGCGGCGATCTGTTGGATTTCGATTACTCGCAGATGGAAGGCATGCGGCGCACCAACGTAGATGGCTTGGTCAACGTGACCCGCGCGGTTGTCTCCGGTATGCAGGCACGCCGCTACGGAAGGATCGTGAATCTAACCTCCATCGCGGCTCATGGCACGGCACTGGCCGGAACGACTTTCTATGCCGCCACGAAAGCGGCGGTCTCGGTGCTGACGAAAAGATTCGCCATGGAACTTGGGCCGCATGGCATTACGGTCAATGCGGTGGCTCCCGGATTCGTGCCCACGGATCTGACGTTCCAGAATCGCACTCCCGAGCAAGTTGCAGCCGTCACCGAGCGGCTCTCGGCAAGCACGATGGTGCGCCGCGCGGGCACTCCGGAAGATATTGCGCACGCCGTGGCTTTTTTGGTTTCACCTGAATCCAGCTTCATTACCGGGCAGATTCTCACCGTCGACGGCGGGCGCCTGGACTATATCGGCCATCCCTGATCCGGGACATTCAGAGTAATTCCGCAACCGGCTCAGGCCGGAGGCTGTGGCTCCAGCATCGCGCCCTTCTCCGACCAAGGCGGCAGGAGTTTCACCAGCACCCCCAGGATCAGGAGTGGAAGGATGGACAGGAAGATGGCCATCAACAGTCCTTCGCGCGTCACAAAGCCCATCTTGTAGGTCGTGTATCCGAGAAAGCTCTTGGAGAATAGCTGCCCACCGATGACGACATTCCAGCGCATGGCGAAGATGCCGATCAGGGTCAGTAAGCCCGCAACGGAGTAAATGGATTTGCGCGCCGCCTCCGGCAACTTCAGCACCTGGGTCAGCGCCAGCAATGCAATGGGAAGCACGGTGCCCGCCAGAATCTGGATGAGCACTTGCGACGTGAACAGCCGGGTATGGACCATGAAATCGAGGCTGCGGAACGATTCGTCCGCCTCGTAGATGCGGTGGATGAGGTCCAGCATCTCGAGGCTGAAGTCGATGATGAAGGTATAGAACAGGTATCGCGCGACTGTGTCCACGCAGCGCATGTCAATCGGCACCCGGCGGAGCCAGTTCAGAAACATGTAGAGACACATCACGGCGGCAATGCCTGAAACCATGGCCGAGAAGAGAAATACCACGGGCATCAATGGCGTGGACCACCATGGATTCGCCTTCACCGAACCAAAAATAAAGCCCACGTATCCGTGCAGCAAGAACGCGGATGGAATTCCGATCACTGTGACCAGCCAGCCTACTCTTTCATCGATCTGCAGCGCTCGCTCGCTGATGTTGTCCGAGCCAAGCGTGAGCACGCGGTAAATCAGCCGCTTCCAACCGTGGGAGGATTGAGACATCAAGACGATGTCGCGCCGGTAGTCGAGCCAGATTTCGACCACCAGAACGGCCATCAGATACCACAAATAGACGAAGCCGAACATCGCCATGGCCGACGACCGGTGCGGGGTCAGATACATTTCCGGTGAGCGCTCCGGGTGTCCCAAATGCAGTTGCAGCGGCAGGGGCGCGACCAGCAAAAATGCCAGCGCCGTCAGCAACGCAAGCCGGTATGTCGGCTTCACCGCCTCTACCCGGAACACCCTTTCGAGCGACGCCAGGATGAACGCGCCAGCCACCAGTCCCGTCAGGTACGGATAAAGGACGATCAGTACGCTCCACTGGAGTTCCACTTCATTGGGGTACATAAAGCCATCGACCAGCGGCACTACGAGCCTCCTTATCGCACCGAACCATCCAACCCGTTGTAAAAGACCTTTGAGTTGGTGGCCATGTATGGTTTCAGAACCTGTATGCTGTGAGTCCGCAAGAACTCGTGGATCGGATCCTTGGGATCTTTCAGGTCGGCAAGCTGCCGTGCCCCGGTCGGACACGACTCACAGCACGCGGTCGTCAGTCCTTTGGTGATCCGGTGATAACAGAGCGTGCACTTTTCGGCGGTTTCCTTTTGCGGATGAATGAACCGGCAGCCGTAGGGGCACGCCTGCACGCAATAGCGACAACCGAGGCAGTATTTCTGATCGATCAAAACCACGCCGTCGGGAGTGACAAACGTCGCGCCTACGGGACAGACCTGGGTGCAGGGTGATTCCACACAGTGGTTGCACAGCTTGGGGACGAAGAAATTCTTTCCTCCGCTTTGATTGCCGGGCGGAAATCCATTCTTGCCGCCGTCGGGCGAATCCACCTTGGGGTTTTGGAAAGCCCAGCCCTCCAAATGGTACCGTTCCACCCAGGTGCGGTAATACCCGTCGGGAACATCGTTTTCCGTCTGGCAGGCCCGGACGCAGTTGCCGCAGCCAATGCACTTGGTAACATCCACCAGCATGCCCCACCAGTGTTCCGTCAACTTATAGTTGGGCGACGCTTCCGGCGTTCCCGCCAGAATGTGCTTCCAGGCGATGGCGGCGGCAGGCAAAAGAACGAGTAGTCGGCGGCGGGTAATGTTCATTTGCGTTTCCCCGAATCGAGCGCCGGGCTATGGGGCCGGTGGCACATATCGCAGGCGGCTCCGCCCGAATGCTCCGCCGGGACGACCTGCGGAAACTGCTTCGGTTTGGCGATGTTCGCTTCGTGGCAACGGGCGCAAAGCACGGCGGCTTGCAGTTTCGCCGGCTTGACCGAGACAGGGTCTTCCGCATGCTTGGCCAGCGCCCCATGGCACGCCTCGCAGTTAACTCGCGCATGCCTTCCTTTTTGTTTCAGTTCGAGCACGTCGGAATGGCACGTCTCGCAGGTCTGGTGGCCGGCAAAGGCAACCGGACGCGCGGCGATTTCGGCGATTGCGTTGCCCCGGTAATGGCCGTATTGCCCAAAGCTGCGCGGGACGAGAAAGCCTCGCGCCAATAAGAAGAGGAGTGTGCCCACCAGGAAAACCGCTGCGAGCCGCAACAGATGTCCTGCATCTTTAGGTATTTTCACAGGGATATTCGCAATGCGCTCCGGGCAACAGACTGTGTTCGATTGGACTCCACCAACCAACGCCGCGACGACGCCCAGGCCCAAAACCAGCTTCGTTTCCGCTCAATTGCCATCCATGTTCCCCAGGTGCGCCGGCCAGCAGGCGAACGCACGTATTGCTTCTTTTATCCCTTATCTGGCGAACACCCGGCAGTGATGCACGTCACATCGCGAGTGTGCAACCCAAGAACGACGTCGCCCGCCGGGAAAACGTCCGGTGCAATCCCCCCAACTCGGAGGCTGATTCGGGCTCGCGCCGGCCTGCCGAGGCGACTGGATGGATAGGTTTCCGCATGCGGGAGGGAGACCGGGTTGGCACGCTCCGACGGGCCTTGTTGGCGCAGATGTTACTAAAGTGAGTTCCGGCGGTTATGTTTCTTCTTGTCCGGCGGTTGGCTACTATGAGATTTGTCGGTTCAGGTGAGTTTGCCAATGTCCAAGCATTTCAGATTAAAAGGCGTTCCCCTCTTTCTCGTCTGTGCGCTCGCATACTGCCTTCCAGTTGCTCCGCAGCAAGTTGCGGCGCAGACCGCGGATGACCGCAGCCTGGGCGACATTGCGCGCGATGTACGTGCGAAACAGCGGACCGAGATACAGGTTACTCAGGAGGACGCGAAAGAGATCTTCGCCTCTCTCGACGAAATCCTGGACTTTGCCAGCAAAGAAACGGGCTTCCCGAAGCGCAGCCCGGTCAAACGTCAGTTGATCGGCAGAAAGCAGCTTGACGCAGAGACGGCACGGGAGCTTTCCAAGGAGGCGAAAGTAGAAAAACTCAGCCAGTCGGAGCTGGTGCTGAAGAAGCTCGGGCTGTTGCCCCCCGATTTTATGCTGAAAAGTTTTCTGCTGAAGGCTGCGGGGCAGCAGGTGGCCGGGTACTACGACCCGCGCGACAAGACAATGTACCTGCTGAACTGGGTTCCGCTGGAGGCGCAGCGCCCGGTGATGGCGCACGAACTTACGCATGCCCTGCAGGACCAGAACTACGATCTTGCGAAGAGGCTCCGTCGACCTGAGCTCTCATCGAAGGTAACGCCCGCCGGCGCCGCCTCTATGGCGGTGAGCGGCACGGATGAGGATGAGCACGGCATCGCGCAGCTCGCAGTACTCGAAGGCCAGGCGATGGTGGTTCTCATCGATTACGTGCTGCGCCCCACGGGCGTTACTCTGGCTAGTTCGCCGGCCGCTCAGGACTTTGTCAGCGATAAGGTTGAGGGCTACGATCTGGCGGTTAAGTTTCACGACGCGCCACGCGTTCTGAAGGAAGGCGCTACGTTTCCTTATCACGAAGGACTCGCCTTTGAAGTCGAGCTGCTTCGCCGCGGCGGCAAGTCAAAGGCTTTCGCCGGTCCATTCGTCCGCGTGCCGACCAACACACACCAGATTCTCCATCCGGATGCCTACCTGGCGAAGGCCGCTACGCCCAGCGTCAAAATTCCTGATCTCCGCCCGATTCTCGCCTCCGGATATGAACTGCTTGACTCCGGGATGATGGGAGAACTGGACGTTCGCATTATGGCGCAGGAGTTCGGACGCGAAAACGATCTCTTCTCCGTCGCGGCTAACTGGAATGGCGGCGCCTATGTGGCGGTTAAGCGCATCGGCATCCCGAACGAAAAGCTGACGACTTCTGACGTCTCTTTGCTCTACGTTTCACGCTGGAAGACGCCGAAAGCCGCCAGACGTTTCGCGGAAATCTACAAAACGGCACTGACACGGCGAGTGACAGTCTCCCGCGAACAGACGATTGACAACACCGATTGTGGTCAGAGCGCACCCTGCAACGGTCCGCCGTGGTCGTCGAAACTCCTCACCAACGAGGGGACAGACTACCTGGAAATCTTGCCAAATAATACGGTAATGATCACGCAAAGTTTTGACGAAGCAGTGGTGTCCCGTTTGCGAGCGTTGATTCTTGATCCCGCGGCCGCGCAACTGAGCGCGTCCAACTTGCACGAACTGAGCCTCTCCCTTTATGAGTCTCCAGCTTTCCTCAATTTCCAAGAGCAGGTGCTTGGTGATTTGAAGAAGGACCTGTTGGAAAGGGTCGGCGAGTGGGCGAAATCCACCCCGACTGCTCAGGCCCGATAAGAAAGTACGAATCACCAACGAAGCGCTCGCTTTTGGGGCGCAAGCACTGAGATTGAATCCAGGGCGGTAGGCTTGCAGTCCCCGCCATGAGCCGGCGGCCGTCCAAATAATCTCCCTGTTGCAAAACTCTGCTGCGAAACCTGGTTGTGAAACAACGCTCTCTTCGGCCGTATCCTGCTAGATTCCCGCCAGTCGCCGCTTTCCACGGCAGTCACCAGCTATTGTGAGGAAGGTCACTGCAAAGCCCACTTACCTCTGATTATTTAGTGCCCGCAACATCGGCAAGCGGGGCAGGTAGCGCGACTGGCTTCCCGAACTGGATGAGAGTTGTCGTCATACAGGGGTGGCCCGTTCGTGGTGTCGAAGACCAGGATGGCATTCTCGCTTGTCAGGACAGGTCACGGGACGAAGAAGCGAGCTTTTGCGGTGCGGAGGGCGGCTTAAGTGCTTACGCCCGGGCATCGCGGGTGAAATCGTGGTGATGAGAACGCCTGTCAAAGGCGGGTCTCCCGGGATTTTCGAGGTGCGGCATGAATGTTCTCCTCGCGCTCGGCTGCTTGCTCGCAGTTCTCTTTTGTGTGGCAGGGATACTGCTGCGCGACGTGGTTCGTTCCAGGAGTTTGCAGCAGCGAGGCCGCTCTTTGGGGCTTTCGTTTGAACCGGTTTCCGAACCCGTGACGGGGCCTCAACTGAAAGCAACATCGTGCCTCCAGGATGGGTGCTCCACTGTCGCCTTCAATGTTTTGGCCGGCCGCGTAGGCGGGTTCCAGGTTCGCGTTTTCGATCTCCGCGACGAAAGCGCCGAAGCCCCGGTTTTGACCACGGTTGCCGCCTTCCGCTCGCAGACCGCCAACTTGCCCTCGTTCGAAATCGGCCTGAAGGGCCTTTTTGGGCGAATTGCCGAAGCGCTTAAAGCGCGCCCTGCGACCGTCGGCAAGGAAAACCTTTCCAACCAGTTTTTCATTCGCGGTGCGGCGGACGCGAAGCAAATTAACGATTTTCTGACCCCGCCGCGGCTGGAACGGCTTCGACTGTCTGTGAACCGGTACCGGCTAACCTGTAATCCGGAGTGGGCTTTTGTTTATCGGCCCGGCATAAAAATCAAGGCAAAGGAACTTTCACACTTTCTCGAGGAGACGACAAAAATCGCGGAAGCACTGCTGACGTGCGCGTCCGATTTGCAGAAGACCGCATCTGGCGCGGCTGGCAACAGGCTTTCCATCTCGCGCGGCGCCGGCGGTTGACGCCTGGGTGCTCACTTTGAGGCGTGAGGTACGTCACTGCATTGCAAATTCGAGAAGGGCATTATGCGATTGGTCTGATGACCATATCAACACACCAATTGCAAAGCCGTAAAGGGGACCCCCGCGGGCCAGATGTTAACGCACCCAAAAACCGAATTCGAAGCCATTCACAGAAACAAGCTGTACGAGGAAGTGGCCGACAAACTCCAGCAATGGATCCTGGACGAAATGAAACCAGGAGACAAACTTCCGCCGGAGCGCCAACTGGCGGAGATATTTGGAGTCGGTCGCAGTTCCATCCGTGACGCGGTTCGCAGGCTGCAGGCCATGGGCTTGGTCGAGCCACGTCAGGGCCACGGAACTGTAATCTGCGAGGTTTCCGATCATTCGATCATCAGCCCGCTTAGCTCTGTACTGATCAGGAAGTGGAAGCTCGTCGCCGAACTGCTTGATGTTCGCAAGATCATTGAGCCAGGAATCGCCGCCCGCGCAGCCGGCAATGCCTCGCCTGAACATATCTCCGCCATGGAGGAGATTTTGCAAAGGCAGGCCAGGAAGCTGGACCGTGGCGAGTCGGCGATCGCAGAGGACTCCGAGTTTCACTATTGCCTTGCTTTAGCCGCCGACAACTCCGTGGTGTTGAGAGTTTTGGATGTCCTGATGGATCTGCTACAGAAGTCCAGAGAGCAATCCTTGCAACTCAAGGGACGTCCCGCAAGGTCGCTAGCCGGTCACCGGCGGATCGTTGCCGCCATCAAGCGGAAAGATGCAGCCGGGGCCGAGGCCGCCATGCGAAAGCACCTGGAGGAGATTGAAACAATCATTGTGCAAACAAGTGTAACGACTGAAACGCAAAACGACTGAAACGCAATCAACGAATGGAGGTTGCAAATGGGCCAGCTTTTCGCGGTCGAGATCATTTACCGAGGCGTCTTCCAGAAGAACCTCGCGAAAAACATATGCCGCGGGATCGTTTTGGCTGCCCACAACGAGGGCAGACCGGGGATCTCGTTCGGACGGTATTCGGACTCTCCCGAGCGTAATGGCATTCCAGCCAAGAGTTTTGCCATCGTGGCCAGCGATGACGAGACGCTCGAAATCGGCATGGCGCAGTACATGCCCAAGCAAGTTGATGTAACCGTGGTGTTGGACGACACGCTTTGCAAGGGGATGGAGCCTTGGGCTTGGGCCGGATTGGAACCAGTCAATCGCACTCTTAAACCCGGCAAGACGTTAATCGTCGTCTCTACCGAACCTGCGGCCAGCCTCCTGAAGATGATCCACAAGAAGGATGCGCCTTACAAGCTGGGGGTTCTCAAGGGCATCGCCAGTTTCTCCGGCATGTGGAACTACAAGGACGACCACACCGACATGCGCGTGCTGGGCGCCATTGGCAAGGCTCTGCCGGAGTTGTTCAAAGTGCAGTCGCTCGAAAAGTACATCACGGAAAAACTGAAAAACCCGGCCAAGGTGCAATCGGCCTTAATGGCATACCAGCGCCTCACGGTCACCGATGTAAAGGCCGGCGAAGGCAATCAGGAAGAGCCTTTCAGTTGGGGACTGCCCGGCTCCAGCAAGATGCGGGAAGGCGTTTCAATCGTCGGCGCTCCTCAGGGCGGACCCTACAAGAACCCGGTAACGCAGGAAGTTGGCGGTTTCCGGCCGGGACGCAACGAGAAGCTAAAGAAGTTCAGCGCGCGCACCATGAGGCCGGTCATCGACTTCCAGACCTGCACCAAGTGCACTCTGTGCTGGCTGCAGTGTCCTGATTCCTCCTTCGACGTCACGCCGGATGGAGTCTATGACGCCAACATGGAAGTCTGCTGCGGTTGCGGCGTTTGCGAAGCGGTATGCCCGGTTCCGAATTGCGTCACCATGGTCAGCGAACTCGCGTTCGGCGACAACGCCAGCCAGTGGGAGGCATACGCCAAGGACAAGGTCGCCTACAAGGCGTGGCTGAAGACGAAGATTCAGAACGTCCCGCAGCGCGCTCATGGTTACCGTTATCGCGGTCAGTACAAAGAAGAAATTCCCGCAGCACTGGAAATCGCTAACAAAGCGTAGCCCAGAGAGAAGGAGATTAGGTCATGGCAGTGATGGCACATACGCCTGTAGAGCAGGAATCGGAAGCCCTAATCACCGGGTCGGAAGCGATGGCAGTGGCTTGCAAACTGGCCGACGTCGACGTGGTGACCGCCTTCCCGATTCGTCCCTACGACACCGTAATGCAGTTCATGTCGCAACTGATCGCCAATGGCGAAATGGACTGCGAATTCATTCCGGCCGACGGTGAACATTCACAGTTTGAGATCGTCAAACACGCCTCCGCCTGCGGAGCCCGCGTTTTCGTGGGCAGCAGCGGCGTGGGCTGGATGTATGCCATGGAAGCGCTGACGGTAACCCCGGCACTGCGCATTCCCATGGTTGCTATCGTCGGCAACCGCGCGCTCGACGATCCCGGCGCGTTCGGCACGGAGCACAATGACGCGCTTTCGGTTCGCGACCTCGGATGGAACTTGGTTTGGGTCGACAGCGCACAGGAAGCCTTCGACACCGCTCTGATCGCCTATCGCTTCGCCGAGGATCGGCGCATATTCACACCCTGCGCCATCAGCCTCGACGGCGCGTTCCTCACCCACTCGCAGGCGCTGGTCAAGATTCCGACGCAGGCGCAGGTCAATAAGTTCCTGCCCCGCTATAACCGCGCCGACCTGTTGTTCCACCCCGACAACGTCATCTCGGTCGCTCCGCAGTGCAACGAGGACTGGGTGATGGAAGTCCGCATGCAGAACTACGCGGTGACGGAGCGCGCGCGCGACGTGCTGCGTGAAGTCTATGCCGAGTTCGAAAGCGTCTTCGGCCGCAAGTACGGCAACCCGTTCTTCGAAGAGTACATGACCGAAGATGCCGATGTCGTTCTGCTGGGTATGGGCACGCTCTCCATGCCGCTCAAGGTCGCCATCCGGCAGATGCGCGCAGCAGGCAAGAAGGTCGGCTTCGTGCGCCTGCGCTGGTTCCGCCCCTTCCCGACGGAGGAGCTGGCGAAGTGCCTCGGCCGGTTCAAGGCAGTGGGCGTCATCGACCGCGATTATTCGCTGGGTTCGCCGTATCTCAGCGGCGTCGTGGCCACCGAAGTGCGCACCGCACTGTATCCGGGCAGCGGCCCGAAACCGCCGGTACTGGGCTTTATCTGCGGTCTCGGCGGACGCGAAGTCACTCTGCCCGATATCGAGAAGATGACCGAGATCACCTTCGCAGCCGCGCAAGGCAAGTCTCAACCGCTGACTCAATGGATCGGGGTGCGGAAGTAATGTTCCGGCGCCGGAAAGGATGAGCGAAAAATGAGTACCTATATCGACGAGAAACCCACACAGAATCTCGAGGCCTTCAAGGGAGTCAAGAAGATCCCCAACGAGGAGTACTACACCTCCGGACACCGCACCTGTCAGGCTTGCTATTCCGCGGAGATCATGAGGCTGATGGCGAAAGCCGCCGGCCCCAGAACGGTAGTGCTGGGAAGCACCGGGTGCATGTACGTTGCCAACACCAGTTATTACACCACTCCATGGGGCGTCCCGTGGATGCATACCCAGTTGTTCAGCTCCGGGTCGGGTGCCGTGGGCGTAGCAGCCGCCTACAAGGCCCTGATGCGGAAAGGCAAGATGAAGGACGAACCGATCAATGTCATCGCCTTCTGCGGTGACGGCGGCGGTATGGATGCCGGCTTGGGCGGCATTTCGTCGGCTATGCTGCATGCCGAGTACAACCTGTTAATCCTGATGTACGACAACGAGACGTATGCCAACACCGACATCCAGGTTTCCGGCGGCACTCCGTGGGGCGCGCACACCTCATTCAGTACTCCCGGCTCGGTGAAGCGCATCATGCATCGTTGCTGGAAGAAGAACATGGCGGGCTTGATTATCGCCGGCCATCCAACTGTGAAGTACGTGTCCACCATTTCCACCTCGTTCGCGCTGCAGGCGATGAACAACATTCGCAAGGCGTTGACGATTGGCGGTCCCACGTTCATCCACTGCCTCAACCCGTGCCCGAAAGGCTGGGATTTTGATCCGATCATGTCCTACGAGTTGGGCGAACTGGCAGTCAACAGCGGCATTTGGCCTCTGTATGAAGTGGAAGAAGGCAAGCTGAAGCTGTTCGGCAAGACAAAGATGCTCGCCGACGGCAAGGCAGTTCGTACGCCGGTAAAGGAGTACTTGCTCAAACAGGGCCGGTTCTCCCACTTCACGAATGACGATGTCGATTACTTCCAGAGCAAGATCGATGACATGTGGAACAAATGGTTGATTCCCGGTGTGATCCCGATCCAGAAAGAGGTTGATGCTTCCGAATGAACTTTGGCCCGCCCCGAAAAAGGGCGGGCCTCTTTATTCTGCGGTACGTGCCTCAGGCTGGACGGGGTGGCCGGAAAAGGGAAGTTAACCCAAGTGCCACTCAGGAGGTTTGCCAATGGCAGCATCCACGGTCCCTGGGCCCAAAGCTGAACCTCGTGTAGTCAATCGCTGGCTACAAATGTGCGCCGGCATCGTCGCCATGATGGCGATCGCCAATCTACAGTATGCCTGGACGCTATTCACTAAACCTTTGACTACAAACTTCCGCGTAACGCTTGCGGCGGTCCAAGTGGCCTTTGCCGCATTTATTTTCGCGGAAACCTGGCTGGTGCCGTTTGAAGGATATCTGGTCGACCGGCTTGGACCACGCCTGCTGATAGCGATCGGTGGCGTGCTCGTCGGAGCCGGCTGGATCGGATCCGGGTACGCGGCTTCCATGACCGGAGTGATCGTGTGGTATGCGATCGGCGGCATAGGCGCCGGTGCCATTTACGGCGCGTGCGTTGGCAACGTGCTCAAGTGGTTTCCCGATCATCGCGGCCTGTGCGTCGGCGTGGTCTCCGGCGCGTATGGCATAGGAACCGCAGTTACCGTGGCTCCCATAGCCACGATGATCAAAACCTCCGGATACCAGCACACTTTCATCACTTGGGGATTCATCCAGGGGACGATCGTGGTGCTTGCCGCGCTGTTCATTATCGCACCGCCGGACGGCTGGCTGCCGGTGGGCTGGAAGCCCAGCAAAGTGGCAATCGCCGCGATGGACATGACTTGGGTGCAGATGATTAAGCAACCTTCGTTCTACATCATTTACATAATGATGACGATGGTGGCTTTCGGCGGCTTGGTCGTTACTGCCCAGATCAGCCCCATTGCCTCTTACTATGGCGTCGACAAGGTGATTATCGCCTGGGGTATGTCCGCGCTCGTGTTGGCAATCCAGCTTAACCGTATCGTCAACGGTATAACCCGGCCCTTCTGGGGTTGGATTTCGGACCGGATTGGCCGCGAGAATGCCATGTTCCTGGCCTTCACGATCGAAGGCATTGCCGTATGGGCATTGCTGCAAACGATCACCAGGCCGGTTCTGTTCGTACTGCTGTCCAGCGTGGTGTTCTTCGCCTGGGGCGAAATTTTTTCCTTGTTCCCGGCGATCACTGCCGACCTGTTCGGCAGGAAATGGGCCACTACTAACTACGGCATTGTCTACACCGCCAAAGGCACGGCCTCGATTTTCGCTGGACCGGTCGCCGCTATGGCGAGTGTTAAGGAAGGCTCGTGGGTCAACGTGTTTTACGCCATGATTGCGTGCGACATACTCGCGGGGTTCATGGCGCTGCTCTGGTTGAAGCCTTACGCGGCGCGGACCATTAAACGCGCCAAGGAGATGCAGGCAGAAGCCGTAGCAGAGGTTCAGAAAGTCAAGGCAAAGGCCGCTGGAGCCGGACAATAGAATCGGCTTAGCAGCCAACGGTCCGGACAGCAACTTGGAGGGGAGTCCTCAATGGCCACGAAGGACTCCCCCCGTTTCAGCGTTCTGTTGCCCGGCCAGTTGCGGCGAAGCTGAGTGAGCATATCCTTTCGTCTGTCTGGAATTAAGGAACTTGCGATCCAGAGGTTATGACGAATCCGAGGCGGCAATTCCCGGCAAATGCGGGCAGCTTTTTCTTCAGTCGCGACGAGTTCGACTACGCCGTCGGAGCGCTGACGCAAAAACTTGAAAAAGGAGCCGCTGTCGATCCTTCGTGGCTTCCGGAGCTAGTCACCATCGGCGGCTTTCAGTACGAACGCGGCCGGCGAGAGTTTGCAGAGTGGTCAGATTCGATTCAAGCCCTCCTCGGCGGCGCCGTGCAAGCACTCTTGCGCGAGATCTGGGAGGCCATTCCGCGCAGCGTGGCCGAAAGATTCGGCGCTGCCATCAACAGCGGCATGGCGGATGTCGAGTTGGCGCGGCTCGGTCATGCCTACAAGCAACTCCAAATCAGCTTCCGTCAAACCCGCGGGGACTCGATCGTCGAAATGATGTCCGACCTCGCCAAGTTCAACGAGGCGGTTCACTCACCCGAACAACCAGCCGAATCCGGAGACGGTATAAGCGAGGATGCGCACCGTCACATCTGCATCCGTTGCGGCATGCCGTATGGGCACGAGCCCTGGCAATGCGAACCGCCCGACGACCAGCATTGCCCCATGTGCGCTGAAAACGCTGGCGGACCAATCCCCATCTGGATCGAACGCTGGACGGAACCCGGCGACGTGGAGCCCGCCATGACCGAGTCGGCAGAGCGCAAACTGGCATCCGCTGGTACTGGCACGATTACGGCCGTTGCAGAAGCCGCTTCGCCTGCGCCGGCGGAGTCAGCGGCAACTCCCATAACCGTGAGCGTCGAGACAAAAGAAGACGACAGCCCGATCCCTAACCCCACCAAGCATGGTCTCGCGAAGGTGGGAGGCATGGACGAACTCAAGCGATTGCTGTACGAAGAAGTCGTTACCGCCATGCGCGACCCCGAGGACCTGAAAGCATACGGCCTAACGATCCCGAACGGCATTCTGTTGTTCGGCCCACCCGGATGCGGCAAGACATTTATCTCGCGCGCGCTGGCCGAAGAGATGGGGTACTACTTCGCGGAAGTGTTCCCTTCCGAGATTGGCAGCACCTTCATACACGGCACCACGCTGAAGATTCGCGAGCTGTTTGACACCGCCGCCGAGCGCGCGCCGGCGATTGTTTTTGTCGACGAATTCGAAGGCATTGTTCCCGCGCGCAGAGAGCTTGCCGCCCATCAGCATCAAACGGCGGAAGAGGTAAGTGAGTTTCTCAAACAGTTGGAAACCTGCGCCGAGCGCCGAATCCTGCTGATCGCGGCCACCAACGAACCATGGAAAATCGATCCGGCGGTGCAGCGGACCGGCCGGCTCGACAAACGAATCTATGTCGGGGCGCCCGACGCCGCTGCACGTTCGGCGATTTTGCAATTCCATCTGTATGGCCGCCGCATGACCGCCATTGATGCCGACAGCCTGGCGAGATCGCTGGATGGATACTCGGCGGCCGATCTGAAAGTCCTGGTGGACGAAGCTGCGCGCCTGGCCCGCAAAGCGCGGCAACCCATCTCGGAAGAACACTTGAGCAAGGCGGCGCGCGAACGTGTGCCTCCGTCCATTACCGCGCAGGATGAGCAGAGGTTCCGGGCATTCGAACAGCGTGGCGTGGATGGGCCGCGACGTGCCTCCCATGTCTTGTTGCCCGACGACCCCTCTATCCGGACACAAAGGCGCGCACCAAACATAACGGATTCCACTCGAAGAAAAAGCTGATGTGTAGCGGGCTCCCCGTGCCTGCCTGCCCGCCGCTAGTTCGCGTTTCATAGCATCTCGTAATAATTCATGTTCTTGTAACGCAAGCGGTGAGAGATGCCCACTTTTCGCCCGTCGGGAAGCCTATCATTGGGGTGACAGTGGAGGTGTGAATGAATCGTTCGGTCTCATCTGATTGGCAACGTGTACGGCTCGGCCTGTCTGTCGCTGTCATCATGCTCTTAATATGTGGCTTGGCAGCCAGGGCAGATGCGCGCAGCGTAGTTCTCATCTCGTTGGACGGAATGCGCCCCGATTACGTAACACGGGCGGAACAGCTTGGGCTAAAGGTTCCCAACCTTCGGCGCATGATGCGCGAGGGAGTTTACGCTGAAGGCGTGACCGGCGTTGTCCCAACCGTAACGTATCCGAGCCACACCACGCTGATCACCGGTGTTTGGCCCAGCAAGCATGGCATCTGGGCAAACACGACGTTCGACCCCGAGCAAAAGAACTTCCAGGGATGGTACTGGTACAGCGAGGACATCAAGGTGCCAACCTTATGGGATGCCGTGAATGCCGCGGGATTGATAACCTCAAGCGTGAACTGGCCTGTCAGCGTGGGAGCCCCTGTCAGGTATCTCATTCCGGAGGTATGGCGTGCGGGAACCCCGGACGACAGCAAACTGCAACGGGCGCTTTCGACTCCAGGACTGCTGGCCAATCTGGAGGCGGAGCTGGGACCGTACGCCAATGGGGCAAATGCGGATCTGCCGAACGACCGGCTGCGCGCAAAGTTTGCGATTGCGATCATCAAGAAATACAAACCGAATTTGATCACCGTGCATCTGGCGGCGCTCGATCATGCGGAACATCAGCACGGACCGTTTAGTCCGGAGGCGAACACAGTTCTCGAAGCCAGTGACGAAATGGTCGGGCAGTTGCGGGATGCGGCTTTGAGCGCAGATCCAGACGCGATTATCTGTGTCGTATCGGACCACGGCTTCGCTCCGGTCCATCGCCGGTTGAATCTTGCCGCGGCCTTCGTGTCGGCCGGGCTGATACAGCCTGCCGCGGCGAAGACTCAATTTGGCACTGCAACGGTTGAACGTTGGGAAGCAATGCCTTGGACGAGCGGCGGCTCGGCGGCAATTGTGCTGAAGGACGCGCACGATCCAGCTTTAGTGAAGAAAACCAGAGAGCTACTGAAGCAGTTGGCCGCCGACCCGGAAAATGGCATTAACCGGATTGTGGAGCAGGATGAATTGCTGAAGCTGGGCGGCTTCCCAACCGCCAGCTTTCTGGTTGACCTCAAGCCCGGCTTTCAGATGGACTTCAGCTTCTCCGGGCCGGTGCATCGGGACAGCGCGCCGGGCGGCACGCACGGATATTTGCCGGAACACCCTGAGATGCGCGCTTCCTTCTTTGTGGCCGGGGCTGGAATTGCACACGGCAGAAACCTCGGGGTGATTGATATGCGGCAGATCGCTCCGACCCTGGCGGAGGCTCTTGGGCTGAGCTTGCTCTCGGCTGAAGGCAGGCCTTTGGCGGTTCGATAGGCTGCGAATGGTGCTAGCGTGCCGTCCCGTACGTTCGCGGCATAAGTTTCAGGACGTCATCCTGAGCGAGCCGGGGTCCCCAACAACCGTCGTAGTTGCGGTTGATGGGGTGGAGGAGCGAAGGATCTAGCGGCGTTCACACCCCCGAATAGGCAGCGAAGCCACCGTCGATCGGCACGACTACGCCATTGACAAAACTGGAAGCCGGCTCGCTGGCCAGCCACAACAAGGTGCCGATCAAATCTTGGGCGTCGCCGAAACGGCCCATCGGTGTGTGCTCGACAATCTTGCGGGCGCGCGCGGTGAATTCACCAGTGGCATCGTCGATCAGCAGGCTGTGGTTCTGATTAGTCAGAAAGAAGCCAGGTGCCAAGGCGTTGACACGGATGCCGACCTTGGCGAAATGGACGGCCAGCCATTGCGTGAAGTTACTCACCGCCCCCTTGGCGCCACTATAGGCGGGAATTTTGGTCAGCGGGCGGAAGGCATTCATGGAGGAGATGTTGATGATCGAACAGCCCTTCCTGCCGACCATTTGACGGGCGAATACCTGCGAAGCAATCAATGTGCCCAGAAAGTTCAGATTGAATACGAACTCGATTCCCCGCGGATCGAGATCGAAAAAAGTTGTCAGCGACTTATCTCCAAGGTCGCTCTCTTCCAGCCATTCCTTGGTGGTGGTGCCTTTCGGATGGTTGCCGCCGGCGCCGTTGACGAGCAGATCACAGGGGCCGAACTGAGCCCGCATGGCTTCGGCGGCCGCTTCCAACGAAGGGCGCTCCAGGACGTTTGCGCCGAAGCCCTCGGCGATGTAGCCGTCGGCTCGCAAGGCCGCCGCAACTGCCTTGGAGGAATCCAGGTTGAGATCGAGAACCGCAACTTTGGCACCGCATTCGGCAAGCGCGCGCGCCATCTGCGAGCAGAGCACGCCGCCGCCGCCAGTAACGACGGCGACACGTTCGCGCAGATCAATCTTAAAAGGAACAGCCATAAGAGAAGCTCCCTTGCAACAACCTTTCGATGATCACCTGAACGACCCGCTCTAGTAGGTTAGCTTCTTTCTTCCGGAAGGCGGGACTTTGACGTCACGCTCCCACTTCAATACCGGAGGCACAAACCCTGTTGGCCGCTCGATGGCAACATTTAGAAACGTTGGTTTCTCTTGCGACAGCGCCCACTTAATGCCTTCCTCGATGTGCGCATTGTCACTGATGTTGATCGCATCGATGCCGAATCCTTTGGCTACGGCGACCGAATTAATCGGGCAGAAATCCACGGCAAAATATCTCTCGTCAAAGTAGAGCCGCTGAATGGTCTTGATCCAGCCGTAACAATTGTTTTCAAAATTAACGAATATAATCGGCAGGCCCAGCCTCTTAGCAGTTTCCAAATCACCGAGAGCCATTCCCAAACTGGCGTCGCCCATCAGAGAAAATACCGTGGCATCGGGTTTCGCCACTTTGACCCCAATGGCGGCGGGCAATGCGTAACCCAAACTGCCGTGGGCTCTGGGCAACACATTCCATCTGCCGGCTTTCTTCAACCTGACGTAAGATGAAAGATATGGTGTGGGAGTGCCCGCATCGCCCACAAAGACCGTGTTGTCATCGGTCAAACGCTCCAACGCGCCGAAAAACCTGCATGGAAGAACCAGGCCGCTATCGGTGCTCATTTCCTGCTCAATTCTTTTTCTTTTTTCGATAATCTTATTACGGACCCACGAGTTCCACGTGTCATATTGGTCAGCCAAACGGCCTTTTGCCGCCAGCATTTCACGATTCAAGTTACACAAAAACTCGTTAACGTCACTCACGATAGCTACTTCCACGGGTATATTCAGTCCTATCCCGGCCTCGCCGATGTCGACTTGAATCACCTTGGCATCTTTGTTGATTGCTACCTTGCCCATCGTGGTCACGTTGTTCAGCTTCGACCCCAGTACTAATACAAGGTCAGCCCGCTGAATAATAGTTAAGCCTTCCTCCGAGCCGCCGTTCGATCCAATAACTCCAACGGCGTTATCAGCGAGTTCCTGAACACTGCCTTTTCCATTCACCGTGGTTACCACCGGTACATGAAAGCCGGCCCTGAACTGTTCCAACTGCTCATAGGCGTCGGAGAGATGCACGCCGCCGCCGGCTAAAATTATCGGGCGAGAGGATTGGCGAAACAGGTCAACAACTCTGTCGATATCCTGACTGGTCGGCCCGTACCTGAAAGGGGCCTGAGCCGATGTCGACGCAACGCCTCTCAGCTCTTCGGCGGAGAACTCTACCGGGTGTTCCAAGATATTCTCCGGCAGTGCAAGATGTACTGCTCCCGGGACGCCTCCGGTGGCCATTCGAAAAGCTTTTCGAAATAGCTGGGGAATTTTGGAAGCCAATCTAATCTTGGTGTTCCACTTGGTGACAGACTTGAACAGCATTTCCTGATCAACATCCGTCAACGCGTTCGTCTGTTCGCTGCTCATCGTGAGGTCAGACGACAGGCATATCATGGGAATACAGGAATTGTTGGCCTCGCTTACGGCGGGAATCACATATAAAGCTCCCCCGCCGCTTGGCGTCTCAACCACGCCCGGCTTCCTCGCAACCCGCGCATAGCCATCGGCCATGTATCCCGCATTACGCTCGTCCCTGGTCAAGATATGCTGGACCTCCGCAGTGCGGCCGGCGAAGGAATCGTGGACATTCATGCTGGTATCCCCAGGGACTCCAAATACATGTTTAACCTTGTGCGCAATTAGCATCTCTACGACTGCATCCGAACCCCTCATGAAATGTCCTCCTGATGTATGCAGGCAGCCATTCGCGTTGGCGCGGAAGCCGGCAACAGAGCTATGTTCAGCCCGGTTTGCGTTACGGCAAAGTTTCGGCGGAGACGCGCCTGCAACTGTAACTATGCTCGCAGTTTGCGGCTCTCGACACAACCGTTATTTCGCTCGATCCGGATTTCCGGCCGGAGGGCGGTCCCCCGCTCTGGACGGCACGGCTGAGCAGGCTGCATCGGTGGACTATCGACATCGCCGTTTCGCGATGCCGGCCGCTGCGATGTTAGGATTGTGTTATTCCGAGAATGCCCGCGCCGCGAGCCGGGGTCCCCAGCGGCTTCGCTGCTGGGGTGGAGGGCCGGAGGGCGATCCGTCGCCCGTACCCGGCGCGCAAGCGCGCTGGCAGCACAATCGGGCCGGAAGTGAGCGCGATGAGATTCATCGGTCGAATTGCCGATCGTTGGCGATGGAGTCATCTGGGGAGCCATTCTGCGCCGATCATCTCCGGCGGTTATGCAGGCAGGAACCATGCACATTCCTGATGGCTACCTGAGCCCTTCCACCTGCGCGGCATGCTACGCGTTGGCGGCTGGTGGCTGGTACGCGGCACTGAAGCGCATCAGACGTGTCTTGTTCACTCGCGCCATCCCTCTTATCTCCGTCTTTGCGGCTTTCTGTTTTGTGCTAATGATGTTCAACCTGCCGCTTCCCGGGGGCACTACCGGCCACGCGGTGGGCGTGACTGCGGCGACGATCGTTCTGGGGCCCTGGGGCGCAATTCTGGCGACTTCGATTGCTCTCGCCCTTCAGGCGCTTTTTTTCGGCGATGGAGGAATCACGACCCTGGGGGCGAACTGCTTCAACATGGCGATCGTCGGCGCCTTCGTGGCCTACGCTGCATATCGTCTGCTCTCGACCGCTTCGGAATTGAACTCCCGGAGGCGCGTAATCGCCGCGGCGATTGCCGGATATCTCTCGATTAACGCGTCGGCTTTCATAGCTGCCGTGGAGTTCGGGATTCAGCCGATGCTCTTTCACGATGCCAGCGGAACTCCCCTATACGCGCCCTATCCGCTGCATATCGCCATTCCCGCAATGATGATCGGCCACCTGACCTTAGCCGGATTTGCGGAGGCGTTCATCGCAGGTGGAATGGTTTCCTATTTGCAGAAGGTAAATCCCGGACTGCTGCAGGGGCTTGCCGGCTTGCAACAGGAAAAAATCGAATTCCGTGTGCCTGCCAATGCGGGCATCAGGAATCTTTGGCTTGCCGTCGCGCTGCTGATGATGATTACTCCGCTCGGAATCCTTGCGGTTGGCACGGCTTGGGGTGAATGGTCGCCAGTCGATTTCTCCAGCCTGCAAGCACGCGCTCAAATAGCCTCTGCTTCTCACGGTCAAGCACCTCCCGACGCTGTCCCGTCCGGATTACAGAAGTTATCGTCTTTTTGGACCGCGCCATTCCCGGCCTACGCGCCCGCGTTTGTCAGGAGCCCCCATTTGGGATACCTGTTATCCGCAATGTTTGGGGTGGGTCTGTTCGGCGCGCTCTCGTTTATTGCCAGCGTAATTGCGAAGAAGCGGAATCGCCGCGAGTTGGACTCATGAGCCGCCACTTCTTCATCGAGTCTACGATTCGCGCCTTTGCCCGGGCGCTTGCGCGTGCGCTTGCCTCAGAACAGTTGGTTACCCACCGCGGAGTGCTGCAAGCCTTCGATCCGCGGGTTCGTGTAGCCGGCGTGTTTTCGCTCGTCGTGGCATCCACCGTCAGCAGGCGCCTCTGGGTAATCGCGTTCCTGTTGGTGGCGGCCGTGCTGCTTGCCTTGTCTTCGGGCATCCGCCTGCAAACACTGATTACGCGAGTCTGGCTGATCGTGCTCGGCTTCACCGGTGTCATTGCTTTGCCGGCAATTTTGATAACGCCGGGAATCACCGTCGTCAGCTTCGGCGGACTTGCGGTGACTGAGCAGGGATTACGCGCCGCCGCGTTGCTGATTCTGCGCGTCGAGACCGCGGCAACGCTCACCACTACGCTTGTGCTCTGCACGCGATGGACACATATCCTCAAGTCGCTGCGAACGGTGCGCGTGCCCACGGAGGTCGTCACGATGCTTGCGATGACGCATCGCTACATCTTCTTGTTCATCGAAACCGCAAACCAGATGTTCGAGTCAAGACAGAGCCGGATGATCGGAGCGCTGAGCGGCTCGGAGCAGCGCCGGGTGGCTTCGAGAACCGCGGGCGTTCTGCTCAGCAAGAGTATCGACCTGAGCGAAGAAGTATATCTGGCAATGCAGTCGCGCGGCTTCCGGGGCGATATGCAACTGATTACGGAGTTTCGAATGCGGGCTCTTGACTATGCCGGGCTTGCTGGTTTTCTCGCTCTCGCCTGTGCTGCCGCATGGATGGGGAGGTGATTGCGATTGGCCCCGATATTCGAGTTGCAGAACGTCAGCTTTGATTATGATGGCATCCCGGCGCTGCAATCCCTGTCTCTCGGGTTCGAGCAGGGACAGCGCGTGGCGCTCATTGGAGCCAACGGTTCAGGGAAGTCCACATTGTTGCGGCTCCTCGATGCGCTCTACTTTCCGATGGCGGGCTCCATCAAGTTCATGGGCGAGCCGCTCACGCAAGAACGCCTCCAGAACGACACGGTTAACCTGAACTTCCGGCGTCAGGTGGGGTTGGTTTTCCAGAACCCGGATGTCCAACTATTCAACCCCACTGTCTTTGATGAGGTTGCATTCGGCCCTCTGCAATTGCGTTGGCCGAGAGCGGAAGTGTTGCAGCGAGTAAATGAAACGCTCGAATTAATGGGGATTCTCCATCTGAAAGAGCGGCCGCCGCATCGGCTTTCCGGCGGAGAAAAAAAGAAAGTTGCCCTAGCCTCCATCCTGGTGATCGATCCGCAGGTGCTGCTGCTTGATGAGCCGACGGCGGCGCTCGACCCGAAAAGTCAGAGTCAACTGGTTGACCAGGTCCAAGGATGGAAAAGCACTTCCAAGACGGTCATCAGCGCCACCCATCAACTGGAGCTTCTGGAAGACATCGCCGACATAGTTTACGTGATGCAGAACGGCAACATCGTCGCGAGCGGTACGCCGGCGGAAATACTATCGCACAAAGACCTGCTCACCCAGGCAAACCTGATCCACGCTCACCGGCACTCACACGGGGGAATCGTCCACTCGCACGCACATTCTCACAGGCATCTGCACGATGATCACGGCGCGGAAGTCAAATGACAGCGGCCTTATATGCGGGCGCTAAAACTTCAGCCCCAGAGCCTTTGTCGTGAACTCGACCAGCGGCACCATGGTCCGGCACGCGGCGGCAAAATCCCGCATGAACCGTCGACTACACACCTGCTCATCGCCGAGCGCAACCGATGCGACAAAGTCCTTGCGCTTGAGATCTTCAATGAACGGGTGTTCCGGGTCGTATCCACGGGGAGGCCGCGTTAGGCTGTCGCCTTCAAGTTCCAGCTTCCGAGTCGCCTTTGCCCACTGCTCTGGCTGACGGACAATCGCCGTGCGAATCCTGGTAAGAGTGCGGTTATCCGGGTGCCAAACTCCGGCCGCCGCAAAGCATGCCTTGGGCTCCAGATGAAGGTAAAAAAGCGGCGCATGCACGTCCTTGCCGCCGGCATGTGCGAAATGTATGCCCACATGCGTTTTGAAGGGACGTTTGTCCGCGGCGAACCGGGTATCGCGGTAGATACGAAATAGAGAACCTCGCGTGGGACGCGGGTCGGCAACGAAATGAAGGCTGATACGGGAGAGCGGCGATTGGAACTCGGCGATGAACCGCAGGGCCGGATCGCGCACCACTTGCTCATACCGCGCCTTGTTCTTGGCAAACCATTCCCGGTCGTTGTGGCGTTTCAATTGCCGCAGAAATTCGAACAGCTCCGGCTGAAAGAACGCGGAATCTGGCATGATGATCTCCTGCAAGCACTTTACTCTTTCGCCTGCGTAGATGCGGACTCGCGGAAATCGGCGATCGGGGGTGCGTATCGGGATGCTTGGGGCTGGCGGACTTGATTCACTGAGGCGCCGCAGCAATTTGGGCGCTCCCCCAAACGAAAAGGCCGATATCCTCTTGGATATCGGCCGCTTAGAGTACAGATTAATGGTGTAAGACCGATGACCCTCCCCCAAGAGCACCGGTCTAACTGCACAGTCAGTTGTCTGTGCAGTATGGAAAATAACTCTCCGTCACTTGCTCTTGCAAGTTACTCCGGTAACCCCTCAAGTCGCACCACCGGTTATCCCACTTCGGTGATCATACTGGTTGTATCGTCGAAGTAGCGGCGTGAATCATCCCGGTCACCTTCGCTCCCTGCGGTCGCTCGGAATGAAGCTTCCAAGACATGTCTGCTGAGCGCACTGGAGCGGATTCTGCGCTGTCATGCGGAGCGAACCGGGGTGCCCGGCGCTAAAAGTGCTGTAGAGGCGTCCCGTCGAATTGTAATTTTTCTGTCGTTTCTTTCTTTATCACCTCGCGCTCGTCCGGAAGATGACTACGATTCAAACAGGGCATCAGCTACTTAGACGAGGATCGCAAGGTGGAAACTCATCCAAAGGCCGGCAACGCTCGCGTTTTACTGAGCTCCGTGTTCGGCCCATATTCGCAAGACGACCAGTTCGGCAGTCGAGCCATCAACCCGATGGAGCTTTACCAAAACCAGGTCACCCGCGCCCAGGGAGCGTTTTCGCCCAGAATATTCCACCGTTCTTGGGGCATCATGATGATCCAGGAAAATATTTCCGCTCCCTGCACGGTACTCGACTTTCCCACGCGCGAGGCATTCGCGCGCGAGGTGACCGGCCACAATTACGACGTGGTCGGCATCTCGTCGATCATCGTGAATGTCGGCAAGGTCCGCGAGATGTGCCGCATGGTGCGGCAGCTTTCCCCGCGATCCAAGGTTGTGGTAGGCGGGCATGTGGCGGCCATTCCCGGCATCGATCAGATGATCGACGCCGATCATATCGTGCAGGGGGAAGGAATCTCCTGGATGCGGCGCTATCTCGGGGAAGACCCGAATGCGCCGATACGGCATCCGCTGATTGCTTCCGGATTCAATTTCCGCATCATGGGGCAAACGGTTCACGAGAGACCAGGCGACGCCGCGGTGACGATCATCCCTTCCGTCGGCTGCCCCATGGGCTGCAACTTCTGCACAACGTCCTCCTTCTTCGGCGGCAAGGGGAAATTCACGAACTTCTACGACACCGGGCGTGAGCTGTTCGAGATCATGAGCCAGATGGAACGCGCCATGCAGGCTCGCTTCTTCTTCATGATGGACGAGAACTTTCTTCTCCACCGGCGGCGCGCGATGGAATTGCTCGCGCTCATGAAAGAGCACAATAAGAGCTGGTCGTTCTACGTCTTCGCCTCCGCCAATGCGCTCCGCCAGTACACGATCGAGGAGCTGGTGGAATTGGGTGTGACGTGGGTGTGGATCGGCCTGGAATCGCCGCACTCGAATTACGACAAGCTGGACGGCACAAACACCCTGGAACTCGCGCGCGAGTTACGCCGGCATGGCATCAAGCTGTTGGGGTCGACCATCATCGGCCTGGAGCACCATACCCCCGAAAACATCGGTCACGAAATTGAACACGCCATCGCTCACCAGACCGACTTTCATCAGTTCATGCTATACACGCCGGTTCCGGGCACGCCTTTATACAAGCAAATGCTGGCAGAGGGACGCATGCTGGATGGCATCGACCTGGCTGACATTCACGGCCAGCACAAATTCAACTTCCGGCATGCCGCCATTTCGCGCGATGACTCGAAGCGGTTCCTGGATTGGGCATTCCTTCGCGACTATGAGCTGAACGGACCCAGCCTTTACCGCATCTGCGAGACCATGCTCCAGGGTTGGAGACGTTACAGGGATCACTCCGATGCGCGGGTGCGCGCCCGCTTCGACTTTGAAGCCCAGCCACTCAAGACGTGGTATACCGCGGCCTTGTGGGTCATGGAGCGCCAACTCAAGGATGCGAACACAGAGGTCAGCCAGCGGATTCACGACTTGCGGCTTGAGATCGAAAGCGAATTCGGCGGAGTGACACGGTGGATGTCACGAGCTGTTGGTCCCGTGTTGCTGTGGAAACATCGCCGCGAAGAGCGCCGCCTGAAGAACGGCATCGTCTACGAGCCGCCGGTCTTTATCGAAAGGCGTAACTGGGGCGCACTTTGACCATGCTCTGCCGCCCTCGGCATACGCACCGCTCGGCAAGCAGAGCCTCGCCGCCGTGCAAGATTCTGCGCATCTTTACTCATTCCGCGTATGGATACCGGTCTGGCTGTATCTGTTAACTGCTAGGCGTTCAACAACTTACTCTGGCAAGAAACGTGCATGCATCAATCCCGCCCAGGCAGCAGAACCCTCGTGCAAGGATCGGTGCGCGATGACCACCCCCGAAGTAGGCATCTGTCACACGACCAACAGAAGGCGTAACTCACGCATTCCGGTCAGGCCCCTGGTCTACCTCACGAAAACGACGGACACCCCCGGCTTTTTGCTCAACCTGAGCGAAAACGGCATGGCGATCCAAGGCATGGAGGTCTTGCAGCAAGGGTGGCGAATAGATTTTCAGTTTTCCTTGCCGAAGACGAAAGTCGAGATTTCGGGGGCAGCCGACGTTATCTGGTGCGATTCCACAGGCCGGGCAGGACTGAGGTTTGCCGGCCTCTGTGAGATTGACCGCTTCCACCTGCGCCGCTGGATAACCGAGACTCAAATCAATTGATTCTGGCAGGCTACGAAAAAAAGAAGTTCGCGCAGGGCGAACCCACCACCATCCGCACTTGTACATCCGACTGACGCATTCCGTAGTGCCTCGCTTGGATTTTTGGCGAGGGATAAGGGCATAGTCTTGCGGCCGCCAGTCAGGCTTTTTTGACAGGGACTTTCAATGACCCAACCAGATCCGACAGGTGCAGCCGCTTGCGACGACAAAAATCGAGGATGCCTTCCACGATCCGCAACGAGGTTCCGGGATCGTAGAGATTGGCCGTGCCCACCTGTACGGCACGCGCGCCCGCGATGATGAATTCCAAGGCATCCTCAGCGCTGGCGATGCCGCCGATGCCGATGACGGGAATTTTTACCGCCCGCGCCGCCTGATAGACCATGCGCAGCGCCAAGGGTTTGATGGCCGGCCCGGAGAGCCCTGCCGTGACGTTTGAGATGCGCGGCGTGCAGGTTTCGATATCGATGGCCATCCCGATGAACGTGTTGATGAGCGTGATCGCGTCGGCACCCGCGTTTTCCGAGGCGCGCGCGAATACCGTTATATCCGCGACATTGGGCGAGAGTTTGACGAAGACGGGATAGCGCGCCGCCTTTTTCGCCGCCGCTACCACTTCCTCCGTCAGGCGCGGATCGCTGCCGTAGACGATGCCGCCAGCGCGCGTGTTGGGGCAGGAGATATTCAGTTCATACGCTGCAATGCCTTCGCCCTCGTTCAGGATTTCGATGCAGCGCACGTAGTCTTCGGTGGAATAAGCAAATACATTCACCACGACGCGTGTTTTGAGCGTACGCAGGAAAGGCAGCTTCTCGCTCAGGAAGCGCTTTGCGCCGACATTCTGCAGGCCGATGGCATTCAGCATTCCCGATGCGGTTTCGTAAATGCGCGGCTCCGGGTTGCCTTCCATGGGGTCCGCCGAAATGCCCTTCACGCAAACCGCCCCGAGCTGATCGAGGTCGATGAGGTGGGCAAATTCCTTGGCATAGCCAAATGTCCCACTCGCCGTCCACACCGGATTCTGGAAACGTATTCCGGCAATTTCGGTTTCAATCTGCGGCGTGAATGTTTCAACCGCCGCCGATGCCGCCGCCGCGCGCGGCTGCCGAGCGGTGCGCCCCGCGCTTCTGGCAGCGCTTTGAACCTTGGTCTTGCCCGCGGATTCTCTGCTAGTCATGCGCAATTCCTGAATCTTTCATTTTCAATCTTGAATCCTGAATCCTACTTCCAGACAATCTTCTCCGCCCAGAACACCGGCCCTTCCGTGCAGACACGTTGGTAAGCTTCGTGACCTTCGCTATGAACCCTGACGCAGCAACCCAAGCAAGCGCCCAGCCCGCAGCCCATGCGGTTTTCCATCGAGACCAGGCAGGGGTGGCGGAAACTCTTTGCAAGTTCCACCGTGGCGCGCAGCATGGGCCCCGGACCGCAGGCCATCAGCAGGAATTTCTTCTTGGTGTGCGCATCCAAGTACTCTTCCAGGGGACGCGTCACATAGCCGTGGTATCCGGCCGAGCCGTTCTCGGTGGCCAGCAGCGTGGCACGCACCAGCGGCTTGAATTCCGCCGTGCCCACCAGATCTGCTTTGGTCCGCGCCCCGAAAAACAGCCGCTGTTTGAATCCCATTTCCGCCAGGCGCTTGGCGGGCAGCAGCAGCGCTGCAATGCCAATGCCGCCCGCGACGTGCAGTATCTCGTCAGCCTCGCGCGCCTGCGGCAGGTATTCCTCTTCGAAGAATCCGTGACCGAGCGGCGCCAGCAGCCCGACCTTATCGCCCTTCTTCAGCTCCGCAATTAAGCGCGTGCCGCGCCCCACGGTCTTGTAGAGAAGCTGCATGATGCGGGGTGCTTGCCCCGACCGGGACTTCGACCCCGTCACGCGCAACTGCGGCGCGCGTCGGGGACCCCAGCCGCGACGTCCATCGGTTGCCATTAGATTGAAGATGCTCATGGGCCGGCGCAGCAACACGTCGGAGCGGCCAAGAATGCGCAGCATGGCAAACTGGCCCGGCCGCACGGCCGACGCTTGCCGCGGAGCATCCAGACTCAAGAGGTAATGGCCGCCGGTGAGGGGACGATTCTCAAGGATGGCCACTATGTCATCGTGCATCGGCATTATGCTAAGCCCACCTGTAGATTATTGCTTCAAAGCGATTCATCCGTTTTCATCTTTCATCGTTCATCTTTCATCTTGGCGAAGGACTTGCGACACGCCACCATGCTCGGCGGACCAGGAAATCGGATCGTGCAAAAATTTCTCTACCTCATCCAAAGCCGCCGGGGCAAGATAATCTCCGCCCTTCGCCACGCGAAGGATGTCCCACCACGTCGCGAGCGCATGCAGTGTAACCCCGATCTCCGCCATGGTTTTCGAGCTATCGGGATATATCCCGTAGTGAAAAACCACGAAGGCGTGCTCCACGATTGCGCCCGCCTCGCGCAGCGCTTTGCAGAACATGACTTTGCTGCGCGCATCCGTCGTCAGGTCCTCGACCAACAGGGTGCGCTTGCTGCCACGCAGATCGCCCTCGATTTGCGCGTTCAGGCCGAAGCCCTGTGGCTTTTTGCGGATGTACTGCATCGGCAGTATCAGCCGATCTGCAATCCATGCGGCGAAAGGAATGCCCGCCGTCTCACCGCCGGCGACGCCGTCGACGCATTCGACTCCAATCTCGCGAATGATCGTCGAGGTCGCGAAGTCAATCACGGTCTGCCGCAGGTGCGGATACGAGATCAGCTTACGACAGTCGATGTAAACGGGACTCGCCCAGCCCGAGGTGAAGAAAAAGGGATTGGACGCGCTGAATTGAACCGCCCGAACCTCGAGCAGCATTTTCGCAGTCCGCTCTTGGATCAATTCCCGATCGAGAAAAACGCCGGAAGCCGACATTCGTGAACGTCTCCCTGGATTATCTCGCCGCGACCAAAAGTTCGCGGCACGGAATAACAGACCGGCCAACTTCTTCCGCGGCACGGAACGGAAGCATGGCATCTTCGTCAACGGCGATTCTACCTTCGACAACCCGGCAGCCTCGACGCAGCGTTACCGTGTTGAAGACCTGAGCATAGCACTCGAGAGCCGCCCGCCGACAGGTGATTGCGTCGATCATTGTGCCTCCCGGATCGCGTGGTAGAGCAGCTCGGTGCCTTTCATGAAGTCGTCAAGCTGCATCGCTTCGCGGGGATTGTGCGAGCCGTTCTCGTTGCGGATAAAGATCATTGCCGAGGGCACGCCGGCGTTGGCGAAAATCGAAGCATCGTGGCCGGCGCCGCTTGCTATCGTCTCGGTCGGAAGCCCCAGCTTTTGCGACAACCCTCGAAGGCGCTCGATCCAGACCTCGTTCATCCTGGCCGGGGCGGTATCGATGCGGCGGTCGAAGCGGAATTCCACTTTCCGGGCCATGCCGATGTTGCGGCATTCGGTGCGCATGAGGTGGTAAAAAGCTTCGAGGGTCTCCAGGCTTTGGCTGCGCACTTCGAAGCTGAACGCGACCTCGCCAGGGATGCGAGACATGGCATGCTCGGCGGCGTTAGTGGCGATGATTCCCGTTGTCACCACCAAATCCAGGCCGCGCTCGAGCAACACCCGCCAGTGCTCGTCGAGGCGGGAGATAAGATCAGCCGCGGCAAACACCGCGTCGCGGCGCAACCAGCGCGGCACCGCGCCGGCATGCCCAGCCTCTCCGACACAGACTATCGATCTGTGGCGAATGTTACCCCGTATCCCGGTTACCACCGCGACCGGAAATCCGCGCGCGACCATCACCGGCCCCTGCTCGATGTGAAGCTCCAGGTACGCCGCGACGGAACGTGGCTCAAGCAGTCTCTCGCGGCGCGCGATGCGGTCGACATCGGCGCCGCATTCACGCATGCAGTCCGCCAGAACGCGGCCGGTGGCTGGGTTGGTCGACGCCAGATCGTCCTCGGTGAGCTGGCCAAAAAGTGCGCTCGATCCGAGATAGGGCCTGCCGAACCAGGCGCTCTCTTCGCCTCGCAGCGCGATCACCTTAACGGTGCGGGGCGGAACAACGCCCTCGCTCCGCAAGCGCACAAGACAAATGATACCGGCGATCACGCCGGCGGAACCGTCGTAGTTCCCCCCCTGTGGCACCGAATCCAGATGAGAGCCGCAGGCAACGAATGGAAGATCAGGCTCCCGGCCCTCGAGTGTCACCACCAGGTTGGCTGCCGCATCCCAAGACGCCGCCAGCCCATAGTCCTCGGCAATCTTCTTGACGAGTTCCATCGCGCTCTGCTCGCCGTCGCCGTAGCTCTGGCGGGTCACGCCGATCCCCTGGGCGGTTGCCCGGCGCAGATCGTCGAAGAAGCGCGACGCCAGCGCCGCCGGATCGAAGCCGCCGGCTTCACTCTCCGCGGATCTGGCAACCACGGTCATTTTATCGCCACGCGGTTCTCGACGACTGCTATGCAGTTCGGCGTGCATCGTCCGCTGGAGTGGGCCGCTCTGCGCACATCACCTGAGGCAATCATTGGAGCGCTACTCCCTTGCGTTCAGGAATGAGAAGCGCCGTCGCCAAAATGTCGATGACATAGATTACGGCCAGCAGCGCGATCGTCAGGTGAAAGGAGTACCGGACGGCCAGCGTACCGACCACGAGAGGCCCGAAACCACCGACTGCGCGGCCCAGATTGAACAACACGTTCTGCGCCGTTGCCCGAGCCTGTGTCGGGTAGAGTTCCGACATCAGCGCGCCGTAGCCGCCAAGCATGCCGTTGACGAACGCGCCCATCACGGCTCCTCCGACCAGCAGCGCTATTGGCGTAGTGAGGTTGGCGTACACAATCACCATAATGGCGGCGCCAGCCTGGAAGGCGAAGAACACAGGCCGCCGGCCAATTCGGTCGGCAAGCTGACCGAACGTCCAGATACCGCAACACATGCCAAGAACCGTGACCGCCGTCCACACGGCGGACCGGGTCAACGTGTAGCCGAACTGGCGCGACAGGTATGTCGGCAGCCAGATCATCAGCCCGAAGTATCCAAAATTCTGAACCGAGCAGAGGATAAACACTCCGATACTAATCTTAGTGGTCGCGGCATCCTTGACGAGCAGCCACACTGGCATGCCCTCGCGCGGCCCCCGTGAGCGCTCGACGAAGAGCTTGGGTTCGCCAACCGTTCTACGCATGATGAACGAAACGATCGCCGGGACCAGGCCGACCGCAAACATGCCGCGCCATCCGATGTGGGGCAACAGTATCGGCGTCACCAAGGCGGCGGCCAGAACTCCACTTTGCCAGCCGAGACCAACGTACGAAGACACGCGCGCCCGCATGTTCGCCGGCCAGGCCTCTGCCGCCAACGCCATGCCGATTCCAAACTCGCCGCCCAATCCAATACCAGCGATGGTGCGGTAAGCGAGCAGATCCCAGTAACCTTGAGAGAGGGCACACAGGCCGGTAAAAACAGCGAAGAGAAGGATCGTCCAGCTCAGCACCTTGATTCGGCCGACGTAGTCGCTAAGCACGCCGAACACGAAGCCGCCGATGACCGCGCCGAGCAACGTCGCAGTGACGAGAGAGCCAGCTTGCGCCGCACTCAGGTGCAGGCTGGCGGAGACGGCACTGAGGATGAATCCCAGAATAAGCAGATCGAAGCCGTCCATGGCGTAGCCTACGGCTGAAGCCAGAAGCGCCTTCTTCGCGTAGCTATCCGGTTGGTCAACGGTTTGAGTGGGGACGGGCGATGGGGAAAGCGATCCTTGGGAAAAGGCCGGCATCAAACTCTCGCTTCCTGCAGTCGAGCAATTAGGATTAAGAAAGGCTAAATTCTGCCGACCGCGGATGCAAGCTAATTCCCGCCCAACCGCCTGCAGTCCGCAGCGGCTTGCACATCCGTAGCGTTAGGATTCGATAAGGGCTTGCCTGGCACATTACGCTAGGATACTCTACAGGTCGAGGAGCTGAATCTCCGTTCCTCAATCAGATGCCCTGACGAGTAGCGATCCAACTCTTATGACTACTTCTCTCAGCAAAACTGCTCCTATCAATGCCCGCTCACGACTGATGGTAGCCCTTGACGTACCGACGGCTCGCGATGCAAGGCGCATCGTCGACCAACTGGATGCCCGGGTAGATTTTTTTAAAGTTGGCCTGGAGCTATTCACCGGGACCGGACTCGAATTTGTGCGTGAACTCCAGTCGCGCAACAAGCAGATATTTCTTGATCTCAAGGTTTTCGACGTTGGTGAAACCGTCAAGCGCACAGTGAAGGTTGTGGTTGACGCCGGCGTGAGTTTCCTGACGATTCACGGCAATACCGAAATCGTCACGGCGGCGGCTGAGGCCAGAGGCAACAGTAGCCTGAAGCTGTTGTCCGTCACCGTGCTCACCAGCCTGGATGTTAAGGATATTAGAGATCTAGGATACGAATGTTCTCTGCAAGAACTTGCTCTCCATCGCGCCATGAAAGCGCTCGAGGCAGGCTGCGACGGTGTTATTTCTTCCCCCAGAGAAGCCAAGCTTATCAAGGATGCAACGCACGGCAATCTTTTGGTGGTTACGCCCGGCATTCGACCTCTGGGCGCGCAGCTCCAGGATCACAAGCGAGCCGGAGACCCGCGATCCGCAATCGAAAACGGGGCGGACTATCTCGTCGTCGGTCGTCCGATTACGGCTGTGCCGGACCCTGCCGCGGCAGCCGATGCGATTCTCGCGGAGATGCAACTCGGTTTTAATTCCCGCGTGCAGAATTAAGCAGAATGCAATCGATTCGGCTTATCGCCATCGACATCGATGGAACCCTGCTGGATTCCAATCATCAAGTCTCTGACGCCAACCTTACGGTACTGCGCCATGCTCATGAACGCGGAGTCGAGATTGCGCTCGTTACCGGCAGGCGGCACACGTTTGCCCTTCCCGTGGCGCAATCTCTTGGCTTTGGCGTAACGCTCATAAGCTCCGACGGCGCAGTTACCCGCTTGAGCGACGGCAGCCTGTTTCACCTTGACCTGCTTCCGGCAGAAGCCGCCCGGGCGCTCACGCGGCACATGGCAGCTTTCCGGGGCGACACAGTCTTGATCTTCGACCGGGAGACCAAAGGTGCACTGGTCGTGGCACCGGCGCTTGAGTTGAACGCCACCATCCGCCGGTGGAAGCAGCAGAACCCTCTTTACCTCGAGTTTGCAAAACCGTTGGAGATGGCAATTGCCGAGTCGCCGATTCAGCTCCGGTTTTGCGGCACCATCAATCGCATGCGCGAGGCCGAAGCCGCTTTGTTAGCCTCAGGGCTTGTTGAGCGGGTGACTGTGCTGCGCACACAGTACGAAGAACGTGACTTTTGCCTGGTTATTGTGCTCAACCAAGCCTGTTCGAAGGGACATGCCTTGCAACGCTGGGCCGAGCATCGCGGCATCCCACGGCAAGAGGTAATGGCCATTGGGGACAACTACAACGACATCGAAATGCTCCACTTTGCAGGCGTGCCAGTCATCATGGGCAATGCTTGCAATGAGTTGAAGCAAAACGGTTGGGCGGTTACTCTGGGAAATAACCATGCCGGGGTCGCGCATGCGGTCAGAGCAGTACTCGGGATATGACTTCGCTAATCGCCGTCGAACGCCGCGCATAGCGCGCATAGAAAATAGGTCACGCAATAACGCGGCCGTTCATAGAGCTACCCGGCACCACGCGCCCGAGGTAGAATAAGCACTCCGTCCCTGATAACTCTACTTGCGTGCCGTCTTGCAAGCGGCAGTTGAGGAAGATATCGAAGCCGCCGCAGCGGGAAGAGCGGATTGATTGACGTCGTAAACAAATCGGGCGGTGCGCGGAGCGCTGACCAGGCGGCCATTCGTGGGCTGCTGTGCGAAGTTGTCGCCCGCGTTTGCCTCCAGCAAGAGGGCGATCACCTGCGCACTTTGCTGCTGACCGGCAGCGTTGCCCGTGATGAGGCGACCATTGTTGCCCATCCCGGCGGTTGGCGGGTGTTGGGCGATGCGGATTTCATGGCCGTATTCCAGCGGAACGCGCCTTTGCCGGCAGCCGGCGTCGTGGCGGCCCTGACCGCGAAATGCGAGTCCGAGTTGCGCGCCGCCGGGGTGGTTGCCCATGTGGGCCTGGCCGTCGTTCATGACGATTATTTTTGCCGGCTTCCCGCCCACATCTTCACTTACGAACTGCGTTGCTGCGGGCGCATCGTCTGCGGAGATGAAAAAGCTGACAATCCCCTCGGGCTAATTCCCCTTTTCCCCGCATCCGCTATCGATAAAGAGGATGCGTGGCGGTTGCTGGCTAACCGCACCATTGAATGTCTCGAGTTGTCTGAAAGCCCCTTGCCTGCGGCAGCGCCTGAAGAGCTGCACTATCGTGCGGTGAAGCTGTTTCTGGACATGGCGACTTCGCTCCTGGTGTTTCTGGGCGCCTATGAGCCCACCTATGGCCAGCGGGCGCAGAGGTTGCAGCAACTAGCGGAACGCCCGGAGCAGCAAGCACCACTTCCTTTTGGACTTAAGGCTTTTGCCGCACGTGTAAACGAGTGTACCCGGTGGAAAATAACCGGCGGCGGAGGTGATTGTAGCTCCGGCCCTGAAATTTCCCGGGAGGCGCTCGACTACGCTTGCCGGTTGTGGCGCTGGGAGTTGGCGCAGCTCACTTCAGCGGCGCCTGAAGCATCGCCGGAAGTTTTGTTCGCCGGGGTGGCCGCACGGCAGAGCGCTTCGCAGAAGCTGCGGGGATGGCTCTACGTCGCCCGGCGTACTGGTTGGCTGCGCGGCGTGCGAAGCTGGCCGCGCTGGATAGCGATGGCCCCACGCTGTACTCCGCGTTATTACATTTATGAGGCCGCTTGGCGGCTGGCGGCAAGCGCACCCTGCTCCGCCAGCGAGCCGGAAATGCGCCAGATCAGGGAGCTGTTGCCCGTTGCCGGCGGGGATGGCAAAAACGAAGGTGACGCCAGGCAGCAACTCGCCCGCGAAGTGGCGTGGAATTATCGGACTTTTCTAACCGAGACGCGCGCATGATGCTCGCCTCTCGGCAGGGTCGTAAACGGAGCGCGAACGGCTGTTCGTTCAATGGAAAAAACCGCGCAGTCGCAAGCGTTGGCGATATTGGAATTCATACGCCTTCCTCGCCCAGGCGGCCGAGCGCCAGTAGCACTTATGCCAACGCTTGAACTCATGCAGTGTGCCGCCAAACTTGCTCTTGAACCGCCCATATCCACACATGTTGTAGATGCGAATCCCGCGTTGCGCCGCGATTTCCATGGCGGACCATTGCATCAGATCATTGGGAAAGTGTTTCCAGCCAGCCACGCGGCTGCCGGTGAAAGCGAAATACACGGAATGATCGTCGTGTGGAAACAAGCCTGTAGAGGTAATTGATCCGTCAGGATCCCGCATCTGAATAGCGAAAAGCAAATCGGCCGGCTTGAGAAACTTGAAAACGAGCTGCGGACATTCCACGCTGAACGCTGGGTGTACGTTCTTGCGCCGCAGGATTTCTTTGTAGCCGTCGAATAGCTCGGCCGCAAAAGCGGGATCATCCGTATCTTCGGCCCGCACCCCGAACTGTTCAGCCAGTCGGATGGCCTTGCGGCACTTCGGGTGCAAACGTCGATGCATGATTGCCGGATCTTCGCGGCTTAAATCAACCACGTACGAAAGTTGCACAGCGGGTTCATAGCCGAACTGCAAGGCGATTTCGTCGCTGATCGCGTGCCCCTCGATCTCAATGATCGCCAGTCGCTCGAGCTGAGCCAGTTCATCAAGGGCTCGGAAAAACGCCGTCCCGGAAAAGCCTTGGGTTGCCACCGGCCCCATGAAATTCGTGTACCAGCCCTGCAAAGGACTGCCAAGAATGCGAAAAGGGCCCCTTTGTAAAACCCCGCCGCAAAAATAGCCGATCGTGCGGCCATGCTCGCGAATTGCCCAATAGCGAATCTCGGCTTTGTGGTACGCCGCGATGTAATTCAGCCAGGCTTGCCGGTGAAAAACCTCCCGCCACTGGAACGGCTGGATCAGTTGGTCCCAATCGTGGATTTCCTCTGGAGATAAGGGCTCCAATTCGTAGCGAAGCGACACTGGCGATTCGACGGGCACGGCTATTCTGTCCGGAGCTGGTTCCATGGAAACGCGATCCTTAATCTAGATTTCTGATCTTATCCCCTATTGATGCACAGTTCCTCGCGAACTTCAGTTTCCGTTTTTGCCTCCGCGACCTGAAGCGTTCAATGCACTCCACACTCTTTCCGGCGTAAGAGGCAAATCTTTAATAACCACACCCACAGCGTCATAGACGGCATCTGCGATGGCAGGAGCCACGGCAATCACAGGCCCCTCGCCGATGCCTTTAGCTCCAAAAGGCCCGGGGCCGTCACGGTTCTCCATCAAATGCGTCTCTATAGTGGGAATATCCATGGCGGTCGGAATCCGATAGTCTAGTGGACCGGCGTTCAACAGCTTGCCGCTCTCGTCGTAAACCAGTTCTTCCATCAGGGTGTGGCCCAATCCCATGATCAAGCCGCCCTCTTCCTGCGCTCTAGCCTGCAGTGGGTTAATTGCCAAGCCCACTTCGCTCACGTTCACCAGTTTCCTCACTGCCACTTTTCCAGTGGCTCGATCCACCTCCACCTCGGCGGAGGTGAAGACGACTTCCCAGAAATCGGACAATCCTCCTAGCGGATGGCTAGAATCCTTTTCGCCTTGAAACATTCCCCTGCCGACAATTTCGCCTTGCAACGTTCCTAAGTATTGCTTCAATAATTCCCCATAGGAAATTGGACCTTGATGACCTCTGATCGTTGCGTTAGCGAATTCCGCGTCTTCTTCACGATCGATCACTCCCAGCTCGCGGGCAATTGCGCCAAGTTGAATCAGCAGATCTTCACATGCAGCCATCACCGCAGTTCCCATAGTGACCGTGGATCTGCTCCCCGCTGTCGCCAAATCGAAGGGAGCAACGGTGGTGTCTCCCATGATCACTTTGATTTGTTCGACGGGGATTCTTAAGACCTCAGCCGCAATCTGCGCGAACACGGTCCGCGCGCCTTGACCCATTTCCGTAGTTCCCACGGCGACGGTGACGCTGCCATCAGCGCAAAGCTTCGCCACGGCGTTAGAGACCGATGCCGGAATAGGAGTTTTTACTCCTATGGCTATGCCGCGACCTACATTGCTTTTCTTAGGATCGCCCCAGCCGACCATGGCGGCAGCCTTTTTGAGTCCTTCGCGCCAGTCTCCGTCCGCCGGAGTGTCACCCGGCACAAAAACCTCTCCTCTGGCGGGCAAATTGCGCAACCTGATTTCGAGCGGATCTATTTTTAATAACCGGCTTGCGGCATTCATCTGAGACTCGATAGCCCACACCAACTGGGGCATACCGAAACCTCTGCATGCGGTACTCACGACGGTATTGGAATAAATAGCTCTTGAAACGATGCGCGCATTGGGAGTGCGGTAAAGCCCGCAGCCCAGGAATCCTGCCTTCTGCACAATGCGCGTGCATGCATCCGCGTAAGCCCCCATCAGGAAATCGGCTTTGACATCCTGAAATACAATTCTTCCTTCGGAATCAAAACCGGTTTGAATGCTCACGGTTGCAGCCAGGCGGCGGACGGTGAAGAAGCCATCATCCAGCGAGGTAGATATTTTTACGGGTCTACCTGTCCGCATTGCCGAATAGGCGGCGAGCGGCTCCAGTTTAGGATAGCCTCTGCCTCCAAACCCTCCGCCAATATCGGAAGCAATTACCCTCACTGCCGACAGCTCTAGACCGAGACAAGAAGCAATAACGCGTTGCAGAATAAAAGGACTCTGAATGGGGCTCTTTATCGCTACGCCCCCATCCATGGGATACGCAATGCAGGAAAGAGGCTCTAAAGCGTGATGATGGATCATCGGGAACGAATAGACATCGTCGATAATCCGCGCGCATTCGCGTTTTGCTTGATCTACGTCCCCCCATTTGAATTCAAACTCACCGCAAACATTGGAGTCGCAGATGCGCCCGTCATGTCTCTTGCCTCCGGGATGAAGCAGGGGAGCGTCGGGCCTCAGCGCGTCCGCCACAGTGCAAACGGCGGGAAGTTCCTCATACTCGACGCGTATTTGCCGAATCGCCGCCGCCGCCGTATCTTCATCGTTCGCCAGAACGATGGCTATTGGTTCACCGTGATACTTGGTTTCTCCCGAGGCCAACAAGGGCTGATCGGCAATCACCGGCCCGAAACGTGGAACTGGCTGTGGCAGCTCGGAAGCAGTCAGGACAGCTACGACTCCAGGCATCTGCTGAGCGCCCGCCATATCGATGCTGATAATTCTGGCGCGCGCAAATGCGGATCTCAGCAGCTTGCCGTGCAGCATCCCGGCCATATTGCTGTCAATTGTGTACTCCAGGGCTCCCGTCACCTTCTTGACGGAATCCGCGCGCCGAATACTCTTTCCGACGTATTCCACTTCGGTCATCCCTTCATAGAACCGGCGTCTACGGTCTGCAATTTCTTCGCGGCCGAGGAGACCGCCCGTACAATCCGTTGATATCCCGTACACCGGCACAGATTGCCGGCAAGTGCTTCACGGATGTCGAGATCCGTCGGATCGGAGTTTTCCATCAGCAAGGCTTTCGCGGACATTATCATGCCAGACGTACAGTACCCGCACTGCACGGCACCTTCTTCTATAAATGCAGTCTGAATAGGATGTAGCTCACCGTGTTGCGCGAGACCTTCAATGGTCAACACCTCGCAACCGTCGACTTCCGGCGCCAACACGATGCACGAGTTAACGGCCTTGCCATCTACGATAACTGTACAGGCGCCGCATTCACCTTGTTCGCAGCTTATCTTCGTGCCAATTAATCCCAACTGCTCTCTTAGCACCTTGGCTAATGTATGCGTACAGCTAACGTCTATGCTCGTGGTAGCTCCGTTGAGCGTAAATGTGATCGCAATTGAATCTGTTACCATTGCCCGCCCCGCGTTCCGATTCTGTTCAGTGAACACCGCACTGCCTCGGCCGTCAGAACCTTTATGAGTGCCAGCCGGTATTCCCGGGAAGCGCGCAGATCTGAAATTGGAGTTGCGGCGTCGACGACTTTCGCGAGCCCGCGTTCCCATATGTCAGGAACCTGGACTCCTTGCTGCCAAATGCTTTCCGCTCCATAGGCGCGAAAAGCAGTGGGACCAACGGCAGCAAGCGCAAGTCTTATTTCATTCGTAACAGAAGCAAATGCCGCGACTCCAACGATTGCCAGATCGGCGCCTTGCCGGCGTGCAAACCTGACATAGCACGAACTCGATGGAGCAGCAGGATAGGGAACAAAAATGCTCTCCACAATTTCCCCTGCGGCAAGGCATGTCCGGTTTGGAGAGCGCACGAAAGAAGCTATCGGAACCGAACGGCGGCCATTCGAGCCGGCAATGTTGACCGTTGCATCGTAAAGCAAGAGTGCGGGCACGGTGTCAGCCGCGGGAGAGGCGTTGCATATATTTCCCGCCATGGTTGCCCTATTACGGATTTGCTTTGAGCCGATGAGGTTTGCCGATTCAGTGATAGCCGGAAAGTTACGACGAAGGCAGGCGTGTTGCGCGATCTCGCTCAAGATAGCCAGAGCGCCGATAAGAACGCCTTCTTGCTTCTCCTGTATTGCCCCGCTCAGCTCGCGAATTTTACGGAGCAAGATTACCAACTTGGGGGACTGGGCGCCCACCCGAATGTTGTTAATCAGATCGGTGCCTCCCGCTAACGGCGCAGCGTCGCAAACAGCACCGGAAAGCAAAGAGAATGCATCCTCCAGAGTGGTCGGCGCTGCGTACTTAAACGTAACCACTGATCGTTCCTCCACGGATTACCGGCGCTCTCCGGACGAACGCCGATTAACGAATCGTTCGGTTATAGTCCGCTCCAGGCGTGAGCACGATGTTCCAGTACTCCCCGGAACCGCGAATGAAGCGACAGGAATGGGTTAGCTTGGGAGGAATTCGCACCGCTTTAGGTGATTCGATCCTGCACCATCGGTCGCCTAGCAAGACTTCCACCTCCAGCCCAGTCATGTCCGGATTGTTCCCCTTGAAAATGAACAGGCTTTCATATTCGTGAGCGTGGGGCTCGATATGGGCCTCTGGATTGTCGAGGTTCTCCACGCTTCGCACGATGACGTAGATGTTCCCGTCGGGATTGTTGTTGTGGTCGGAAAAAACGTATCTGGTCCCCGGTCCCTTCTTGTGCTTAACCAGCTCATCAGCACTTCTGGCCACGACGTTCAGTATTAATTCTTCCAAAGCGCCTCCTTTGGCCTCTCGCCAGTGTTATACCTCAAAGAGCGGCGATGGCGGGCTTCACCGCGTTGACCCTTTCTCCCGTGCGGAAGCCAGCCGAGCCTGTTGATCTGACTATGAGTGCCACAAGCCTATCATCGGCCAGTAGGTAAACATGAACAGCACAATCAGACCAAACATGAGAACCGTAAGCGGGATCGAGAGCTTTATCATGTCCTTCGCGGTAAAACCGCCGGCCCCATAGGCGATCATTGCCGGAGCCGAGGTTACTGGCAGAACCGCCGTGCACTGGGCAACCAAACAAACGCCCATTACTATTCCCGTTACCGGGATGCTTGCATTGTTGAGTACCGTCAGGAACCCGAGGATTGCTGGTGTAACCGCGGTCAGGCACGATGTAATGCTGGTAAAGCAAAAACGGACTAAGAACACCAGGAAGAAAATGGATAGAGCCAGCCAGGTTACGGGAAGCTTACCCACGCCGGAGTCGACGAAAATAGCCTTCGAAAGCCACTTGTCCGCCGCTGTCTTCGTGAATATTTCGGCCATCGAGATGCCGGCGCCAAACAGGAGAATCGAGGTCCAATCCACCTTCTTATAGAGTTCGTTCCAAGTCGATACGCCAATATAAGGCAAGATCAGCATCAACACCGATAGAACGGAGATGGCGCTCGCCTCTATGTGGTGTACCTTGTCCGTCGCCCAGAAAAGGATGGTCAAAGTCATAATGATCGAGACTTTTTTTTCGCGAACCGACATCGGACCGAGATCGCTGATGCACTTGTTCAGATATTCCCGGCCGCCAGGAAGCTCCTCGAATTCGAACTTATACATCTTTGCCATCAGGAAATAGAGACCGATCCCGAGTAGTACTGTGTAGGGGAACGCGTAGTAAAGCCATTCCATGTAGCCAACCTGGGGATGGCCCGCATTCACTAGAAATGTTACGACCACCGGATTCGGCGCGGCCCCTGTAAGTACGCCAACTCCGGTTACCGATGGGAGTATTCCAGCCAGCAATAACATGGCTTTTCCGATTCTGCTAGTCGCCGGAAGTCCAAAAGAAGCGGTAAGACCAAGCACGATTGGAACTAGTGTCGCCGCGCGCGCGATCACGGAAGGAATCAAGAATGTCAGCACAAATGCGGTGATGATGATTCCAGCGATGATCGACTTCGTCTTGGTTCCTACCATCCTGATGATCAGGTATGCTATGCGCTTCTCAAGGCCTGTGCTGGTGATTGCAGCGGCTATGAACAAGCCTGCTGCCACGAAAACCCACCCGCTGCTTACAAACCCACTCATCGCCAAGGGGATGGCCCTGCCGGTCCCAAGCACAGGGCCGCTTGTACCTTGCGCCGGGGCAAATCCCAGAAAAACGATGGTCATACCGATCAAGGATATGGCGCTGACACCGTATGGGACGGCCTCCGTAATCCACATGAGCACCGTAAAAGCCATGATTCCCAGCATGCGCTTTCCGGCCACGGACAAGCCTGGAGGCGTTGGGGCCATGATGATAGCAGCCATGATCAGTAAGCTTACGATGATGATGATCGGCTTCTTATCGAACGACCCCTTGCTCGTTGCCATGCTCGTCGCCGTTGCGTTTTGCATCGTAGATCCCCCCGCATAGGTATTCCTCAGCCGCGCCCATTTTCGAAAACACTTTTCGGGACAAACGCATATCCCTCCAGCAACCGCCGGGCAGTTCTGCCAACACCAACGCGCTGAATCATCTTCGCCGGGTCGCCGGCATTCGACGTAACCTTTACGTCCATCACTCCATAAGGATGGCCGATCCTGAAGACGTCCGACTTTCTAGCCGATTCGTCCAGCACATCCCACACCACGGTTCCCTCAATTTTGCAGGCTGCTCCGGTGCAAACGCCGCCGGTCACCATGTACGCCCGATGCATTTTTTGCATGGAAGCGAGACGCGCTACAAAATCGATATCCTTGGCCGAAATAGTTTTGCCGTCGGCGTTCTTGTAGTCGCGCTTCCTGGAGACGAAGCCGATCTTCGGAATCGCGGGGCTCTCCTTGGTCGCGACTTTTGCCTCACGCACAATCCCTATCTTTGCGGCTACAACGCCGCGGATCTCCTCGATCAACGCGAGAATCTCAGGCATGCCTTCGACTTCCGTGGGCAGTTCCGTGCCTTGTAGCCCAAGTTCGTCCGCCTTGCAGAAGACAACCGGGTTCGCGGCATCGACAACGGAGACCGTGAATTTGCCTTTCGAGCCGAGGTCAATCGTGTCTTTTGGATTTCCGGTTGGCAGCAGTTTTTTCGTAACCGATCCGGCGGGATCATCGAATTCGAGCAGGATGCGAGCGCCGGTTCCGGGAACGCCGGGAATTTCATAGTCGCCCTCGGACAGACCTCTACCATGCTTTACCGGGACCGTGGCGTAGATCATCTTGTTGGTGTTGGTGTTGTAAATGTTGACCATGGTTGTCGGCTCCGCCGGCTTTACGAATCCTTCATCGACTGCATAGAGTCCGACCGCCGAGGATATGTTTCCGCAGTTGCCGCGCCAATCGATAACGGATTGAGTGAGCGACACCTGGCCAAACGTGTAGTCGACATCAGCGCCGGGGCGGGAAGATGGCCCGATGATAGCGACTTTGCTGGTTAGCGAATTTGCACCGGCCAAGCCATCGATCTGTCTCTGATCGGGGCTGCCGAAGATTCTCAAGATGACTGCATCGCGAAGTTTTCCGGCCGGGGGAATCTCGTGTTCCTTAAAGAAAATCCCTTTGCTGGTGCCGCCGCGAACAATTGCGCAGGGCACACGTACCCATTCTCTATGCACGGTCATTCTCTCCTTCTCGGGTAAATCCACTGCGAGGATTCAAACAGGTTCAGCCTCAGTCTGACGCAAATGAGGTATGTCGGCAAGGCCGGTGCGGATGGCAAATCGAGTCAGGTCGATCCAGATAATAATCCTTTCCCAACTCTGCGAGCCGCCGAAATCGGTGTACAATCATTGCCACTTCCGTGACAAAAAAGGAAAACCTGGTGTTCACTAAGACGCCAGCCACACAAAGGTGCTCACAACGAACAGGCGTTTGTGGCTCGGGTATTGGTGCGCCCAAATCTTAATATCACGCCGGTGAGCGGTCATACAGAGCAAAGCGTCCCGCATTTCCTCTTTTGCAAATCTTGTTCGACGTCGGGGGGCAGTTTATGGCAAAGGGCACTATAAAAGAAAAAATCCGGGCAGGGCTCCATGATGAAAGCGCGCGTGTCGGCCGTGATCGAGCGCTCGGGGTCATTAAACCAGCAATGAAGAAAATGACGGCTTCCTATCCGGATTTGCGGAGCCGTTTAACTGCGGTCAAGAAATACTCGATCGATCACCTCCAGCAATTGTTGCCGCAAACCGTGAAGGTGCTGCGGGACCGGGGCTGGCAGGTACTCGTAGCCGATACTCCCCAGGAAGCGTTGGATTACATCGGCAAAATTGTGGGAAAGGGCCTGGTAGTAAAGTCCAAGACCAACGCGGGCAAAGAGATTAATGTCCCTCACTATTTGGAGGATCAGGGTGCGAAAGTTGTCGAAACCGATTTGGGAGATCGCATTAACCAGCTCGATGGCGGAGTTCCCAGCCATTCCTTAGCCCCGGCCATCCATGTGCCCATTGAGCGCGTAGCGGAATTGTTCTCCAAGGAAGTTGGCGAAAAGCTGGAGCCCGAACTGGAAGCTTTGGTTACTGCCGCCCGAAAGAGTTTGCGCAAGTATTTGGAACAAGCCGATGTCGGTATCTCAGGGGCGAACGCCGTGATCGCCGAAACGGGAGCGATTATAGTCACGGAAAACGAAGGCAATATTCGAGCCGTCACCAGCATCCCGCGAATTCACATAGCCATTGCCGGAGTGGAAAAAATCGTTCCTAAACTGCTGGACGGCATTGCGGTGGTTAAGGCGGCGGCAGCCTATGGCGTCGGCCAGGATATCGGCACATACGTCAGCGTGATTTCCGGTCCGAGCCGCTTCGAGAACGACGATTTCGCCTTTCTGGGGGCGGCGCAAGGTCCCCAGGAATTGCACATGGTATTCCTGAAACCTGGCCGTGAAAAAGCCATAGCCGACGATTACAAAGAGACCTTGTACTGCATAAATTGCGGGAGCTGCCTGAACTTCTGTCCGGTTTACTCGGCGATTGGCGAAAAATACGGATACAAATACCTGGGTGGACGGGGAACGGTCTTTACGGCCATGCACGCCAGTCTCGAGAAAGCCGAAGAAGCCGGCTTGTCTCTTTGTATTGGCTGCAAACGATGCGAAGAAGCCTGTGCCGTGGAAATGCAAACTCCGGGCATGATTGCCCGTTTGCGGGCAACCGCAGTGAGTGAGAAAGGCTTGCCGTGGGCGCGGAAAACGATGTTTGAGATGCTCGCGGCCAATAAGCTTCCCCGTTACGCGCGCTTGGCTGAACCGCTCCAAGGCATCGCAACCAAGGCGTCGGGTGAGGGTACGGCCAAGCCGCGAATGTCACTTTTCGACGGCTTGCCCACGGACCGATTAGTGCCCCTGCTTGCCCCGGAGCATTTCTCCGATCTCGTCAAGAAGCGCAAGCCGGCGACGGTCGCCCGCAAGGGTCATAAGGTTGGATTTTTTGCCGGCTGCCTGGTCAATTTCTTCCGCCCCGACTTGGGAGGAAGTCTGCTCGATGTTTTAGAACGCGAAGGGGTCGAAGTCAATACGTTTCCGGATGAAGCCTGCTGCGGCATCCCCGCCCTTACCAGCGGCGATGAAAGCGACGCCCGGAAGATGGCGGCTGTGAATGTGGAAATGTTGTCGCAACAGACCCTAGATCAACTGATCTTCCTATGTCCTACGTGCGCCAGCACGGCAAAGCGGGAATGGCCGCGTCTGTTGTCACAAGACTCTAGATTGGCGCAAGCAGCGAACACACTGGCTGCGAAGGTAATGGACATCAGTGAATACCTGGTTAAGGTTGTTAAGATATCGCCTCCGCAAGGCAAAGTGAATTGCAAGGTGACCTACCATGATCCCTGCCATCTTGTGCGCGATTTGAAAATCAAAGATGAGCCGCGCCAGCTTATCAATTCGATTCCGGGTATAGAGATGGTGGAAATGAAGGAGCCGGATAGTTGTTGCGGCTTCGGCGGCAGTTTCAGCCTCTTTTACTATGACCTGTCTCGCAAGATCAATGATGACAAGGTTAAGCAGATCATGGAAACCGGCGCCGATTATGTGGTGACCGGTTGCCCGGGTTGCATGGTCCATCTCGCGGACGGGATTTCGCATGAAAATGGCCGGCAAAAGCCAATGCATGTAATCGAACTGTTGGCTAAAGCTTACAACCAGGATGGAGGCGAAAATCAATGAGCCGCCGCTTAGAGCAAATCGCAAGCTGTCGCGACGCACTACTGAAAGATTATCCTGACATGGCCTCCCGCGCTACGGCGATTCGGGAAAGCGCGGTGGCAAACCTGCCTGCGCTGGCGGAGAAGGCCAAGCAGAGCTTAACCGGCAAGAAATGCATCGTCTACCAGGCCAAAGACAAGGCGGAAGCAGCGACCATTCTTCGCAGTATCTTGCAGAACCAAGAGCAGGTCGTGAGGACCTACAGCAAGACGCTGCGGGAAATTGGCTTTGATGAGTTGATGTCCGCTCAAGGGACAGTGGTTAATCTGTCGAGGATAGAAGAGATTGTGTGGGCCGGCCAAGGCTCTCCGTTTCTCGGGCACCCGCGTCTTCCGCAGTGGGATTTGTCTCCTCAGGAAATCGAAGCGGCACTGCGAAAATTTGTCTCTTTTCAAGGCGAGGTTTCTCCGAAGCGCCTGAAGGAAACCGTCTATCGCCGGATCAAAGAGGATATTCTGCGCTGTGGATACGGCATAACCAGCGCCGACAGTGTGGTTGCGGAAAACGGTGTATTAGTGCTGCCTGAGGATGAGGGCGATGGCCGCGCGGTGAGCAACTTGCCCTACCATCACGTGGCGGTGGCCGGCCTGGACAAGCTTACGTGGCTGGCCGAGGACGCGGTCACACTGGCCCAGACGACGGCGGTTTATGGAATGGGGCGCAATACACCAAACTATTGTTCTTTAATTGCCGGCCCCAGCCGCACCGCCGATATCGAGTTCAGGATGGCTTACGGAATGCACGGCCCGAAAGAAGTGCATGTCATCCTGTTGGATAACGGGCGATCGGCTTTGCGCGACCAGGGGCTGGGAGGTCTGCTGAAATGCATCGACTGCGGCTCATGTTACGGCGAATGCGCGGCACTGGCGGCGAAGTGTAAGTGGTCCGAAGTGGTGCTCACACCGAAAGGAATGGCTTTGGGTTTGGTACAAGGCCGATTGGCCCCACTCAGTTCCGCCTTGGCCATGTCTGATTTTGTTTGCCCGGTCGGACTGGATGCCAAAGGCGTGGTCGATATGTTAACGCAAGTCAAATGCTAGACCAGATTCGCGGAAGGTGCGCCCCGCAAAGGAGCCGGGCGTACGGGGTCCCCGGCAAACGCTTGGCGTTTGCTGGGGTGACATCCAAGCGGCGGTGATACTCAAGGGATATACCCACTGATAAATTGCTCTAGACCAGAGAGGCCTTATGGAAAATCAAGTATTGATAGAAGGCGTCGCCAAGGGGAAGCCGGACGGCACGGATACGAGGCCTACTAAATTCAGGTGGAATCTGGCATTCCTCATGTTCTTTCTCTCCTTCATGGTTTACATGGATAGAGTGAATCTATCGGTCGCGACCCCCGCGATTATGAAGGAATTTCACTTTACCAAGATGCACATGGGTTATGTGCAAACCGCTTTTTTCCTTGGCTACGCTCTCATGCAGGTTCCTGGAGGAATATTTACGGAACTGTTTGGACACCGCAAGGTTGTGCCGGCAGCCGTCACGCTTTGGTCGGCCTTCACGGTGCTGACCGCATATTGCAGCAATTTCGTGTGGTTTGTTATCGTGCGATTCTTGTTTGGCGTGGGCGAAGGCCCGATTTATCCGGCCTTTAATAATTTTGCCGTGCAATGGTTTAACCGGAGCGAACGCGCCAAAGCCAACGCGTTTCTCCTCGGCGGAACGTTTTTTGGTCCGGTGGTTGGACCGGCGGCTACCGTATCGATCATGCTCGCCTTTGGCTGGCGGTCGGTATTCGTTGTTTTTGGCCTGGTGGGAATTGTTGCGGCCATGTCCTGGTACTGGTTCGCCAGCGATTCGCCGCGCACCAGCAGCCGCATCAACGCCGCGGAATTGAAACATATTCAGGGACCGGAACGGGTCGATGACAAGAAGGAAGTTGCCCCATGGAGCAGTTTTATAGGATCGACGCAATTCTGGGCAATTGCCATCCAGTATTTCATCGCCGACTACATCATGTATGTGTTCCTTGCCTGGCTGCCTCTGTACCTGATGGAGGTCAATCACTTTTCGCTACAGAAAATGGGCTTTGCCGCAGCCCTGCCGTGGCTGGCGATATGCACCATGGTGTTTGTGACCGGCTTTATCAGCGACAGGCTGGTTGCCAGAGGCGTCTCAAAGTATAAGGCGCGGACATATTTTGGAATCCTTGGGCTGGTGCTTTGTTGCGGGGCGCTCTATCTGGCGGCGGTGGCGAAAAACCCGGCTTGGAACGTGTTGTGGATGACCGTATCGCTTGGGTCGTTAGGATTCACCTTCAACGCTTCTTGGACCTCCTGTAATGACCTCGGCGGTAAGTTCTCTGCCTCGGTCTCCGGCTGGATGAACCTGTGGGGCAACGCCGGCGGAATATTGGCGCCCACGTTGACTGCCTGGCTGGCCACGCAATATGGCTGGAAGGCGGCCATCATGGTTACTGCCGCCAGCGCATTGATCGGGGTGGTGGCATGGTTTGCCGTTAAGCCGGACGTGCCTTTGCGGTTGCGGCGTCCCGCGGACAGTGTAGGTGTTTAATATCCGGTGATCAGCAATGCCGGACAACAAGTGGTCAGGTAAGGGCACGGCCGCAGCCGTGCCCTTGCTTCGATCAGAGCATTACCAGAGATACTGTATCCTTCGCCACGGGTGTCATCGTGAGGAGGTTCGCCGCTTTTGCGAACCGACGTGACGATCTATGCATTTCACCGACGCCACCGTAAAAATGCAAATACCTGGACCCTCACGTCGCGTCCTAACGGACGCTCTTCAGGATGACACACTGGAATGATTGTTCTTGGGGATACACCAGCCCTAACACCGCTTTAGTTCGGCTTCCGAGGAATCGCACTCAGTTTCTTGCCTTCGACGTCAATTGCCACGAACTCTTGATCACATTGGACAAGCAGCCGGTTTTCGTCGATCCAGCCGTATCCGTCGGCTTTGAGACATTGAAAACGTGGTTTCTGATCGATCCAAAGCACACGGGTTAAGCTGCCGCATCTGTCGGGTATTTGCAGATAGGCGAGATGCGATGCAGCGGGAGATCGCGATGGCCGCTGAAACTCGGTAATGCAGGCGCCTTCGGGAGATACCGTGCTCTCAGTGCCTGAACGGATGTCGCATTCAATGATTTGACTGTGATCGTTGCCAATCTGAGTGCATGTTGCAAGGCTTCCATTTGCCGCCAGCGTGCAACTGGAAGCCGAGGCGCATCTTGGGGGCAGCGCGTCGAAACCATGTGCCGGCAACTTCAGCAACCCGAGTACGTCGCCATAAGCGCCGACGCTGGCGATGAACAAGCGATCGCTCGCCACGATATCAAAGACGCGGGTGCTCTCCGGCACTGGCTGTTTCCATGCGCGCCGGCTGCGAAGGGTGTAGAGGAAGAACCCATAATCCGCTTTGCGGGGAAGCAGCTCTGTGCGCTTGCAGTCCGGACACTCATCCTTGCCGGGAGCGATTGAATACATCAGTTGCTTGGAATCGGGGGTGAAGCCGACGACAAATACCTTCACCGGCAAATACCGTCCGGCCGAATCCTTTCCTGCCGTTGTTAGCTGGATCGCTTCACCCGTCCCCGTGGGGCGCAACCACGCATTATGGTCTTTTATGTAGGCAATCCAATGCTGATCAGGCGAGATTCTGGGCTCGGTAGAGCCGAAGCGCAGATCGAATTCAACTGGACCGAGTTGCAATACTCGCGTCAGGGTGTTATCGCGAGAGACGCGGAGTACGTCTGCGCCCACGGCGACGAAACGATCCTGGGCAAAGGCCGCCGAGACGAACAGCAACGTAATTCTCAGATAGCGTCGCCACATGCTCAGCAGTGTACCCGAACCGAGGCGAAAGACGAATGTGGCATAGCTCGGCCACGGCGTAGCTCGCTGCGGGCGGGATGGGGGCCCCAGGTTCCGCGCCGCCAAGCACTCCTTTGAGATATGCCGCGCAATCTGGTCAGGCCGTGCCATTTGTAGCAAATGGCTTATTCGGCTGTTCGACGCTAACCTAAGGTCGCCGTCAGCCTAACCTCTCCGGGCCATGGGAAAACCGCAACCCCCGCTGTGGTACGAAAGTTCACACATTAGGTATTAGCTTTCCAATAAATGCCCGGGGTTCGGGCTTAGGTGAACTTTGATATTCATTAATTGCACTGCGTTCAATTTATTGTTCACCTGCCAGCGCCCGTAATCCAGAGATACTCCTGCCTTTACGTGATTTCCGTCTCACTGGAATTCTGTCGAGCAGCACAGGTCGGAGTGGCAGCCAACCTGCCTCCCTGCAATGCGGGATAGTCGGTTCACGGAGGGCCAGATTGCGCTTGACACGGCTTTTTGCTCTGTTTGTTTTGGTGGTGCTGTTAACCATAATCGTACCCAACTCTGCCAGCGCGCAGGCCAGTTGTACGCCGACCAGCACGACCGCAGTCACCGTCTGCACGCCGACGCCGAATGCCACGGTCGCCTCGCCAATGACCGTGACCGCATCGACCAACTCCTCGCCAGCGGTCCAGTACATGCAGGTGTACGTCGATAATCAACTGCAGTACACGACCTACACCACGAGCCTGTCAGCAAGCATCCCCATGACCGTCGGCAAGCACGACCTCGTTGTACAGGCCTACAACGGCACGTTCATGAAAACGCCGCTGTCCGTCACGATCATCGCGCCGCCTCCTCCGCCCTCGGGCACGCCGGCCAGTTGTACGCCGACCAGCACGACCGCGGTGACCGTCTGCACCCCAACGCCGAATGCCACGGTGGCCTCGCCAATGACCGTGACCGCATCGACCAACTCCTCGCCTGCGGTACAGTACATGCAGATCTACGTCGACAATCAACTGCAGTACACGACCCACACCACGAGCCTGTCGGCAAGCATCCCCATGACTGCGGGCAAGCACAACCTCGTTGTACAGGCCTACAACGGCGGGTTCATGAAAACGCCGCTGTACGTCACGATCACAGCAGCACCGCCCACGCCGTCGATCTCGATCTCGCCGAGCTCGACCACGCTGGCGTTGTCAGGTACGTGGCAGTTCACTGCTTCGGTTACGGACGAGCCCAGTACGGCAGTTTCCTGGACGGTGGATAGTGTGGCGGGGGGCGATGCTACGACGGGAATCATTACCGTGAATGGCCTGTATACGGCGCCTGGCACGCCCGGGACGCACACGGTGACGGCAACGTCGAACTCTGACGCCTCGTTGACCGCCAGCGCAACTGTAACGGTGGCGAATAACCCTCCATCGTCGGGCGTTTACACCTACAAGTACGATAACGGGCGGACGGGCCTGAACTCGAATGAGAGCAAGCTGACGGTTGCGGCGGTCACCAACGGAGCTAACTTCGGCAAGCTCGGCACCTGGACCGTGGACGGCAGCGTTTATACGCAGCCGTTGTACGTGCCCGGCGTTTCCCTCACCAGTGGCACCTATAACGTGCTGTACGTGGGCACCGAGAACGACAGCATCTATGCGCTCAACGCCGATGTGCCGGGAAGCGTGCTCTGGAAGCGCAGTTTCCTGACTGCGACGGCTACCATCGGCCATGGCTATACCGGCGGACGCACCTCGATCGGCAGCAATGTCGGCATCACCGGCACGCCGGTCATCGATCCCGCCACCAACTGGATGTACGTGGTCGTACGCACCACCGAGGGCGGCAACCAGGTGCAGCGGCTGCATGCCATCGACATCACGACGGGGGCTGACGTGCTGACGGCCGCGGCGATCAACCCCGTGGTCAGCGGAACCGGACTCGGCAATGACGGCGCCGGCCATGTCCCCTTCCTGCCGCTGACCCAGAACCAGCGTCCGGCGCTGCTGCTGACGAACGGCATCGTCTTCGTGACCTTCGCCTCGTTCAGCGATTACGATCCGTATCACGGCTGGGTGATCGCCTTCAATGCCGCTTCGCTGGACTTCATCGACGCCTATAACGCGACCCCGAACGGCGGTGGCGGCGGCTCCTGGATGGCGGGCGCCGGGCCGGCAGGGGACAGCGATGGCAACGTTTATTTTGCCACCGGCAACGGCCGCCCGGACGCGACCGCGCTCTTCGATCCGCCGAACGATCTGCCCAACAGCTTCCTGAAGTTGAAGGTGATTGGCGGCAAGCTGACCCTGGTGGATTATTTCTCGCCTTACAACGCCAAGTGCTTGAGCGCGGACGACCTGGATTTGGGCTCATCCGGCCCGACGCTGATTCCGGATCAGTTTGCCGGACACAGCATCATTGCGCTCGGCAGCAAGGAAGGACGCGCCTACCTGCTCGATCAAAACGATCTGGGCAAGTTCCACGCGGGCAGTGACAGCCAGATTCTCAGCTCGGTGCTGTTTAATCCGGCGGCTTGCGGACAGGCGGCGTTCAACGCCAATGCCCCGCTGCGCGTCTACGGTTCGCCCGCCTACTGGAACGGCAACATCTACTTTGGCTCGGCGTTCGGGCCACTGCGGCAGTACAACATCAGCAACGGAACCCTGGTGAAAACGGCACTGTCGGCGCATCTCTACCCGGGCAACGGACAAACCGGACGCGGTCCGCTGACCATCGTCTCGGCCAACGGCACTGCCAACGCCATTGTCTGGACGGCGGAGAACGATCTCACCGGCAAAGGCTGGCTGCGCGCCTTCGACGCCACCAACGTCGCCAATCAACTCTATTTCACCAACTTTGGCGCGGGCGGCAATTTCATCATCCCGATGGTCATCAACGGAAATCTCTACGTCACCGGCCAAGCCACCGTCTACAAGTACGGACTGCTCCACTAGAGCGGTTCCACAGTCGATATACCTAACCGCCGGGCTTCTTTGAAGGGGCGCGGCTTCATAGGCTGCTGAAGAACTCGTAGCAGTGTCATCCTGAGGTCGCGCTGATTTTGCGCGACCGAAGGATCTGCTTGATTCTCAGCACGCGCAAACAGCAGATTCTTCGCTCCCCCACCCCAGCAACGGCAAAAGCGGCCGTTACCGGGGACCCCGGCTACGCTCAGGATGACACCTCGGAAAGCAGCTTTTCAGGAACCTCTTCAGCCGGAGTCCCCGGCACGCGCCGCGGTTGCGCGTGTTGAGGCAGATAGGCTGCCGATAGCGGTCCCCTGCCAGTTTTCATATTAGAATGTAAATTTGACGGAGAACGCGGGAAACAAACACGATGACGACCCATCCCCTTCAAATTGCGCGGCTGACCAAATCCATCGAACTTTCCGATCAAACCAAGCACCTCGAATTCGAGATCCCCGAAGTGGAGAGCTTTGACTTCAAGTCAGGACAGTTCGTCTCCATACGGGAACAGCGAGCCGATGGCAAGTGGATCACCCGGGCGTACTCGGTGGCTTCCGCGCCGCGGCGCAACTGCTTCGATGTTTGCCTTAACCGGGTCGAGAGCGGATTCATGTCGAACTACCTTTGCGACATCGCGGTGGGCACGGAGGTTCACTTCCACGGACCGCACGGGTTATTCATGCTGCGTGAACACCGTCAGGATGCTTTGTTTATTTCCACCGGAACCGGTGTGGCGCCGTTCCGCGCCATGGCGCAATGGCTCTTCGCCGACCCGGCTCGCAACGCCGGGCATTGCTTCTGGATGGTCTATGGAACGCGTTATCCCAAGGACATCTACTACCGCGAGGAGTTCGAGCGGTTGGCTGCCGAGCACCCCAATTTTCATTACGTGGTGACTTTGAGCCGCGCCCAGGAAGAGTGGAAAGGATACCGCGGCTATGTGCAGGAACGCGTTCGCGAAATCGTGGGCAAGCGCACCGACATGCAAGCCTATATCTGCGGACTGAATGACATGGTCTCCGCCACGCGCGACCTGCTGCAAAACGAAATCGGCTGGGACCGCAAACAGATCTTCTACGAGCGCTACGACTGATGTAAGCGCGGACCAGAGCAGCTCCACAGAAGATATACCACGACAGATCAGACTGTCATGGCGAGCGAAGTCGAGCCACCTTTTGTTCTTGCTGCCGAAAACAAAGGGTGGCTCCACTCCGCTTCGCTGCGGTCGCCATGACATTTTCTGAAGAATTCTTGGATACACCTGCAAGGGAATTGCTCTACAGAGTTGCGCTCCGATTCAGATTCAAGCCTAGATCATCGGGATCTTCACCCCGGCGCGGCGCGCGTAATCACGTGCCTCATCGTATCCGGCATCGACTTGGCGGGCAATGCCGAGGCCGGCATCGTTCGTCAGCACGCGCTCGATGCGGCGGGCCATCTGATCCGTACCGTCGGCAACCGTAACCTGTCCCGCGTGCGTGGAATATCCGATGCCCGTTCCGCCCCCGTTGTGAATCGAAACCCACGATGCGCCTGAGGCGGTGTTGAGCAGGGCGTTCAGCATCGGCCAGTCGGCGATGGCGTCGCTGCCGTCTTTCATGCCTTCGGTTTCGCCGAAAGGCGAAGCCGCGGAGCCGCAGTCGAAGTGATCGCGGCCGATTACGACCGGCGCCTTGATCCTTCCCTGCTTGACCAGGTCATTGATTGCCAAGCCGAACTGCGCGCGTTCATCGCATCCGAGCCAGCAGATGCGCCCCGGCAGTCCCTGGAACCTAAGGCGCTTGCGGGCCAGATCGATCCAGCGCTTCAGCCTGCGGTCCTGCGGGAACAGTTGCAGCGCGAGATCGTCGGTCACCGCGATGTCGGCCGCATCTCCCGAGAGCGCCACCCAGCGCAACGGTCCCCACCCCTGGCAGCACAGCGGCCGCAGGTAGGCGGCGACGAATCCCGGGATATCGTAGGCGTTCTTGACTCCCTGCTGGAAGGCAAAGGTGCGCAGGTTGTTGCCAAAGTCGAAGCTAACCGCGCCCATCTTTTGCAGACGCAACATGCCTTCAACGTGGCGGGCGATGGCAGCCAGCGAGCGCTCCGTGTAGGCCTTGGGGTCGCGTTGGCGCAGTTCGAGCGCCGCCGCCGGCGGCATGCCGTTTGGCACATATCCGTGCAGCGGATCGTGCGCCGAGGTTTGGTCGGTGAGAATGTCGGGCAGCACGCCGCGGTCCGCCAGCTCCGGAATGACGTCGGCGCAATTGCCGATTAAACCGACCGAGATATTTTCTTTTTTGCGGATGGCGTTTTTGAGGATGCGCAGCGCCTCGTCGAGCGAATTGACCATGAAGTCGAGATAGCCGGAGCGCAGACGCTTCTTGATGCGCTCGGCGTCGACTTCAACTCCCAGGAAGCACGCTCCGGCCATGGTTGCCGCCAAAGGCTGGGCTCCCCCCATCCCTCCCATGCCGCCGGAGACAATCAGCTTCCCCCGCCAGCTCGCCGCCGAAGTGTTTGTCGGCGGCCGCCGCAAAGGTCTCGAACGTCCCCTGGATCATCCCCTGCGAGCCGATGTAAATCCACGAACCCGCGGTCATCTGGCCATACATCGTCAGTCCCGCGCGCTCCAGTTCGTTGAACTTCTCCCAATTCGACCAATGGCCGACCAGGTTGGCGTTGGCGATCAGCACGCGCGGCGCGTATTCGTGGGTGCGGAATATGCCGACCGGCTTGCCCGACTGGATGAGCAGAGTCTCGTCGTTTCCGAGCGACTTGAGCGATCGCACAATGGCGTCATAACACGCCCAATTCCGTGCGGCGCGCCCGGTGCCGCCGTAGATCACCAAGTCGTGGGGCCGCTCACCCATTTCAACCGTGTTCATAAGCATCCGCAGTGCCGCCTCCTGCTGCCACGACTTACAGCAGATTTCGGTTCCACGCGGCGCCTTGATGGGCGAATCACTACGGCGAGGCACTTCGCCTTCAATGGGCATTTTCGCCTCTGTCGGCGGAAAAATTGTTAGACCAGTTCGCGAGGTGATGATTCCGTGCTACACCAATCTGGAAAATACTTTATAGCAAAACCAGGGATGATGTATCCCGGAGCCAGCGCACTCCAGTCGACGCGACCATCAGGGAGCGGCGACCTTAAACGAAACGAAAAAGGACATAGCATCCGTGGTTTTGCCGTAGTTCCGGCAAGTCAGCAAAGGCAAATGCGGAGGGCAATTCCGCGAAAGGTATATCCCATGAAGCAGCCAGTTTATAGCTCAGGTGCAGCTATTCTGAAACCGCGAGAGCGGCGAACTGGCGAGGTCACCAGGTATTGTAAGGAGTACCGTCGCTGCCGATCCTGTCGGAGCCGCTGTGCACATCGGCAATTCCGGGCTGCGTCTGATCAAGGCTGCGCATAGAGTCTTCCATCTCGGTCGTCCAAGTATCGGCTGAGTTGGTGAAAGGATCCTTTGGGATAGACTTGACGTAACCGGCCTGCGCGACATCCGCCAGCGTCTGCGGCGCCCTCTGCTTATCCAGCGTGTACTGGTCGATGGCATTGCGCAGCGTGTAAAGGTCCTCCCGCAGCACGGATTCACGAGCTCGAACCAGCGATTGCTGATAGAGCGGCACGGCGATTCCCATCAAGATAACGATGATGGAGATCACGATCATCAATTCGATGATGGTGAAGCCCCGGTTCATGCAACAATGCGGGGTGCCCGGCACGCGCCGTACCAAGGAAGCCTTTCGCTGCGAAATTTCGATCCCGCTCAAGCGCTCGCTCTGTCTCAGAGGAGACCACGGTTGCGCGTGTTGGGGTGGAGGCGGCTCGGCCTGCTTCCGCGACGCGGATTCGCAGCCGGACGCATTTCCGGTTTTACGGGTGAGGATCATCACCAATCCTGATACTTAGAACCGTCAAGAGCGGTGTCGGTTGACTTCGAATAAACATCGAAGACGCTCTGCCCGCCCCACGAGGTCGAGTCCGGACTGTCCTGCATCGACCGCAAGCCCCAATCGGTGGTCTTCGTCATTGGATCGATAGGGATACGGCGCAGGAAACGGATCTTTTTCCCCTGCACGTCCACGCCTTTGGCCAGTGTCTCCAGGTCGGGCGGATAACCCTGGCTGTCCAGTTTGATCTGGAAAGCGCCCCGGTCGGCAGCGTCCTTATAACGATCGATGGCGTCGCGCATTTCCCACAGGCGCGTTCGCAGTTCACGCTCCCTCTCGCGCTTGATGGCCGTACGAACCATGGGAATCGCAGTCCCGGCGAGGAGGGCGATGAGAGCAATCGCGACGATCAACTCGACAAGAGTGACGCCGCGCATGCTGCGATCGGATTGCTGTCTGCGGTTACTCACAGCTTCTATTGTAGCGGTTCATCAACCCGGATTCCTGCTCTGCCTCCCGCGAATCGCCTTTCGCCCTGCCCCCATTATTGGATGCTGATAATTGCCTGGGAACCAGCGGCGTTTTGCGACCCTTGGGCGGCGTCGCGCAGTACCGCCCGGTTCACGTTCAATGTCGCCTGCCCGGACTTCACGGCCAGGAATGTCAGTGTGAAAATACTTCCATTCCCCGAGACGCCGGGGGTGGAGGGCGGGCGCGAAGCCGTCATCTGGATGCTCCCGGCCTGCGTATCCTCGCGGTGGACCAGCGCTACGGGCTGGCCATCCTTGCTCAATAAATCGCCGTTGGAGACGTTGACCAGTTGCAGCATCTTCGGGTCATAAGCCACCTGCACCGGAACCGAGGAGATGTTCTGCGCGCCGCTGAGCATCACGTTGACGGCAAAAGTGCTTCCGACCTTTTGGCTGATCATTGCCGGATCAAAGCTGATCACCGGTCCCACCCCCATCTGTCCCATACGTTGCACGGCCGGGGTCATACCGGCGCTTGGCGGGGATGTGGACGCCTGTTGTGTCGGCGGTGCCGGGGCCGGAGCTGCCACCGCTGGCCGCCCAGCGCCACCCGCAGGCGCTTGCAAAGCGCCGGACGGAGGCAGGGCTGGTGCAGCAACCGGGGGTGCCGACACGCCTTGTTGACCGGGCTGCGCAGCTCCAGGCGCGGGCGGTGCGGGAGTGGAAGCCGGGGCCACTACCGGCGGGATACGCCGAATCTCAATCGCGTTCGCCGTCCCTATGTTGACGGGCCGCGTATTATATTCCGTCACGTCGAGCGAGCGCACGATGTGTGGCGTCAGCACGAAAAGAATTTCGTTCTGGATGCGTTCAGTCTGGCTCTGGCCAAACAGATACTTAAGAATGGGAATCTGCGAGAGCCACGGAAGTCCGCTCATTGCGCTGGTGTTCGAATCTTCCAGCAACCCGCCGATCAGGTTCACCTCGCCCTCGCGCAGCCGGATCTCGTGTTCGATGCGGTCTTGTCCAATCACCGGCTGATTGATACCGCCGATGTTCTGGAAACTCACCACCGAGGAAATCTCGAACAGAATCTTCATGCTCACTTCCCGGTTAGCATGAATGTGCGGGGTCATGTCGACGTTTACGCCGACATCGATGTAATTGAACTGCGTATTGACCAGCGGATTGACGCCGACTCCACCGATGCCGGGCTGAAACGAACCGGTGGCCACGGGCACGCGCTGACCGATCTTGAGAGTCGCCTTCTGGCCGTCCACGGCGCGGATTTGCGGCTGCTGGATGACCTTTGTGCGGCTGTCGTTCATCAGGAATTGCACGCTCATGGAAGGAATGCTGACCGCAAAATTGCGCGCGTTGAGATTCGCCAGATCGTTGAGACTTAGGCCGCTGGTGCTGGAAGTGCTGGTGGTGCCAGTCGTTGTGGTACTGCTGCTGGTTGTGGAGGAACTCAGGGGATTGGTGCTCTGCAAAGTAACCGTGGGATTCGAGGTCGAGCTGAACGGCTGCTGAATTCCCAGTTGGCGCAGCTTGTCCCGCGATACGTTCATGATCGCCACTTCGACCACAACTTCCGGCTTTGCCTTATCGATGTCGTTCAGAATTTTTTCCGCCAACGCGATCTGGTCGACCGTGCCGCGCACCACGATCGCGCCCGAGCTCTGCAACTGCTGCACCCGCGGAAGCTCCAGCAGAGTTCGCAGCGTGTTGGTTGCATCCTGTATGTCGGTGGGGGTACTCCAGTTGGAAAGATAGAAAGTGCGAATGACCTGCTGCTCGATCTCGGTGCGTTTGTTCTTCGTATCGGCGGCGATAAAGATGGTGTTTGGCGTCACCGGCCGCCAGAAGGTTTTCGACTCCAGGGCTACAATCTGCAGCGCTTCGTAGAGACTGACATTATTCAGTTCGATCCGTATGCGTCGCGAGGTGTAATCGGGATCAAACAGCACGTTGACACCCGCCAGTTTGCCTATGGTTTCATAAATAACCTTGGCGTCCTCGCTCAGCTTCAGGGTGATTGGTACGTTGGAGATCGGTGCCAGCTCAACCGGACCGGCGGCCTGCGCCGCCATCGGGCTCAAATTGTTAGGCGCCGGCGGCGACTGGCCGGGAGCCCGGCCAAGCTTCTCGATTAGAGCCTGCGTTCGCCGGATCTCCTGATCGGCGATGGGATCGGCGGGATCAATCAGTTTGGCCACCTGGAACTCGGCCAGAGCCTCCTGAAGCTTCCCTTCATCGCGCAGCAACTGGCCGCGATGCACATGCGCGGCCGCCGCCAGAAACTTCGTGCGCGTATACGCGAGGCGATAGCTGATGTCCTTGGGCTTCAGGTCATAGGCTTGTTTGTAATAGTTATACGCCGCTTCGTAATTCTGGCGGACTTCGGCGTCCTGCCCTTTTAGAAACAGCGATTTGGCGTTGTCTTTGCCTTTTGTGGCGGCGGGCACAGTTGTCAGGATGGCGAGCAGCAAAACCATCCCAACGCGCTTCAGGCGTCTCATCCCACTCCTTAGCTTGCTCGCGTGGTGCGGTTTTCAGAACGGCCTGCCCAGTCGCAGACAGGCCAGGACTGCTGGAGTACAGATTATATCAGGCTCACGGTTAAGTTCTTCGTCTGTGCTAGCATACAAACTTCGGCCATGTTGCCGTACGCTTTGCGCGCGGTCGTATGGTCTTGAAACGGCATTGGATAATGGCCCGTCATTCCCCACAGCAAACCCGGCCGGAGAAGCCCAAGAACGTCCGCCGTGACCCCGTAGCCGCCGGCGAACGCGATGCCACCAGCAACCGGGCCGCGTGGCATAACTACTTTCTGGAAGATCGCCTGGAAACCGGTATCGTGTTGCAAGGCACCGAAGTAAAGTCGGTGCGCGCGGGCCAGGCCAATCTCAAAGACGCCTACGCTCTCGTGAAAGATGAAGAGTTGTTCCTGATCAATGCGCATATCGGTCCCTACGCCCACGGGAACATATCCAATCATGAACCCCTGCGCAGCAGAAAGTTGTTGGCCCATAAGAACGAAATCTTGAAACTTTCCAGCAAGGCCCTGCAGAAGGGTTTGACCCTGATCCCAACGCGCATGTACCTCAAAAACGGGCGCGTCAAGGTTGAAATCGCGGTCGCGCGCGGCAAACAACTCTGGGATAAGCGCGAAACCGAACGCCGCCGCGACGCCGATCGCGAAGCGCGCGAGGCGGTAGCCCGCAGTAGAAAAAGCTAGAACCGGAGTCATGGAAGGTATGCCCAGCCGAGAATGTTTGAAAGAAAGGAAGCAATTAGGAAGCAATGAAGACCGTTCTTTCCACGCAATCTCCTTCCCAACTTGAAACCGAGTGTCTCATCGTCGGCGTTCTCGACCATGGCGACAAACAGAATCCTCAACCGGAGCTGCAAACCGGCGACAGCGCCATCCGCCAGGTAGCGCAGGATTTGATCGCCTCCAAGGAAATCACCGGCAAGGTATCCGAGACCCTGCTGCTCCATCGTCCGCAAGGGCTGAAGGCAAAGCGCGTCCTCTTCGTTGGCGGCGGCAAGGCCAAAAACTTCGCCACGCCTGAGTTGCGCAAGCTGGCCGGCACCGCCGTGCGCTTCCTCAAAGGCAAGAACATTAAGAGCTTCGCCCTCCTTGCCCCCGACCAAGCGAGCACACGGGCAAGTCGCTCCGAGTTCGCCGTTTCGGAGGCCGTGCGGGTCATGGTGGAGGGCGCCTACGTCGCCGACTTCGATCCTGACTATTACCGCAGCGACCGCAAAGATCAGAAGGTGCAGGAGTTCACGATTCTGCTTGGCGAAGGGACGGATCGCTCCCCGCTCGAGCCCGCCGTCGAAGAAGGACGCATCATTGCCGAGTCCCAGAACTTCACCCGCGACCTGGTGAACGAGCCTGGCAACCGCATGACGCCCACCATCCTCGCCGAGCGCGCCAAAAAGATGTGCGAAGAAGTCGGACTGCCCTGCGAAATCTACGGGCCTGACAAGATCAAAGAGCTGAAGATGGGCGCGTTCTGGAGCGTGGCCCAGGGCTCCGACGAGGAGCCCCGGCTCATCGTCATGCGTTACGAGCCGAAGAACGCGCCGCCAACCCCCGTGCTCGGCCTGGTAGGCAAGGGCATTACCTTCGATACCGGCGGCATCAGCATCAAGTCGGCCGATGGCATGGAAAAAATGAAGTACGACATGGCCGGCGGCGCCGCCATGATCGGCGCCATGCGCGCCATCGCTCTGCTCAAGCCCAACGTGCGCGTCATTGGCATCGTCTGCGCCAGCGAGAACATGCCCAGCGGCAAGGCGCAGAAGCCCGGCGACGTGCAGATTGCCATGAACGGCAAGTCGATCGAGATCATCAACACCGATGCCGAAGGACGCCTCGTGCTCGCCGACGGCCTGCACTACGCGCGCCAGATGGGCGCCACCCACCTGCTCGACGCGGCCACCCTCACCGGCGCCTGCGTCGTCGCCCTGGGCTACGTCAACGCCGGCATCTTTTGCAACGACGAAAAATTCTTCGAGCAGCTTGCCCAGGCAATCAAACTGGCTGGCGAAAAAATGTGGCGCCTGCCGGTCGATGCCGAGTACCAGGAGCTGATCAAGTCCGAGATCGCCGACATCAAGAACACCGGCGGACGCTGGGGCGGAGCGGTCTCGGCCGCCATGTTCCTCAAGGAATTTGTGGAAGATACTCCCTGGATTCACCTCGACATCGCCGGCACCGCCTGGATCGAGGACAGCAAATCGTGGATTGCCAAAGGCCCCAGCGGCATAGCCGTGCGTTCGATTGTCGAACTGGCAAAACTGTTCGCGGCCAACGGAAAGAATGGGAAGAAATAAACGAGAGAGCTGTTTCTCAACTCGGTTTTGAAGGGGCGCGGCTTTACAGGCTGCTGAAAAACTATTCTTCGAAGTGTCATCCTGAGGTCGCGCCGGTTTGCGCGACCGAAGGATCTGCTTTCTTTTAAGCAAGCGCAAACAGCAGATCCTTCGCTGCGCTCAGGATGACACCTCGGTGAACACGCCGGGTGCCCCATGTTTGCCCGCTGTTGGCAAACGTGGGGTAGTTCTTCAAATCCCCACATCTGCTAACTGCGGCAGATGTGGGGCACCATCGATTCATAGGAAGCGCGACCCTGCTGCGTTTCTCACATGACTTCCGGCGCTTCGATCCCCATCACCTCCAGCGCGCGGATCAATTCGCGTTCGACCACTGCGGCGGTTGCCAGCAGGAACTGCTTGCGACCGGCGTCGGCCTCGGTCAGGATGTGGTGCCGGTGATAGAAGTTATTGAACTGCTG